>Ga0315292_10002772_pt1 | contig 9963 bp, 7 predicted proteins | sample YL17G13_0_MG_FD_204029 | JGI IMG/M metagenome (GOLD analysis project Ga0315292, IMG submission 204029) | Sediment microbial communities from Yellowstone Lake, YNP, Wyoming, USA - YL17G13_0 | ecosystem: Environmental > Aquatic > Freshwater > Lake > Sediment | place: USA: Wyoming | collected... | reverse complement strand
GACACCGGCTTCGTCCGGGACCCCGACGCGGTGCGATTGATCCCCGGCGCCGCCACGGCGATCCGCCGGCTCAACGAGAGCGGGCGCGCCGTCATCGTGGTCAGCAACCAGTCGGGAATTGCGCGGGGGTTGCTCACCGAGGTCGACTACCGCGCCGTGGCCGAACGGATGGAGACCCTGCTCACGGCGGCGGGGGCGCGCATCGACGCCGCCTATTTCTGCCCCCACTTCCCGGCCATCAGCGGTCCCTGCGACTGCCGGAAGCCGGCCCTTGGCAACTATCGCAGCGCCGCGGAACTGCTCGGGCTGGACTTGGCGGCAAGCGTGTGGATTGGCGACCGCCTGACGGACCTGCTGGCGGCAGAGACCTTGGGTGGGACCGGAATCCTGGTGCAGACCGGGGAAGGTGGCCACTCGGCGCAGGAGGCCGCGGCACGGGGCTTCGCGGTGGTGGCCGACCTCGCGGCCGCGGTTGATCTGATTCTGAACCCCCCAGCCGCCTGACGGTCCGTCCGCCCGACCGTCATTGCGAAGGGCCGCAGCCCCTAAAGCAATCCAGCCGCAGCCCCTGAAGCAATCCGGTTGCCTGCGCGTCGGGATTGCTTCGCCGCTTCGCGGCTCGCAATGACTGCGGGGGGCCCTCCGCCCATCCGACCATCCGACCGTCCGACCGTCTGTCCGTCTGTCCGTCTGACAGTCCGTCTAACGTCGCACCGGCCGCTCGGCTCGCTCGTCCCACCGCCACGCGGGCTCCGGCCCCTCCAACAGAATACTGCCATGCCACCGGCTCGCCCCGGAGAGCCGGCACCAATCGGCCCGCCCGGTCAGAACAGCCCGGCCCTCGACGGTGAGCTCGAGCTTGGCCGACCGGAAGCCGGGATCGGCCGCCGGGAGCAGCGGACCGCCCGTCGGAGCCAGCATCGGAGACGGCCCCATCGCCAGCAGCCGGAGCATGGCATAGAACATCGAGTCACCCTGCCAGGGCCGGCTTTCGAATCGCTGAATCGCGTGGAAGGCGTGCCCGGGCGTGTCGGCCCCGGCAGCGATCGCCTGCAGGGCCAGCGACTCGGTCTGGCCCAGGCCATGTCTGACCGCCGGGAGCTCGGCGAGATAGCGCAGCAGCGCCTTGCCGAGCCAGGGAAGCGCGGGTGTGCCGCCGGTAGCAATCGCCCAGATCACCTCGGCATCGCCGCCGGTGAGCGCGTCCCAGGTCTGCCGCGCCAGCGCGAACTGGTCCGCCGTCACCGGCAGGCGGTCTGGAAACAGCGCCGCCAGCTGATCGGGCGACAGCTGGCCCAGACCGACGAAGTCCGCGATGCCCGGGAAGCTGCCGATGCAAATCAGGCTGGTCCGCTCCGGCGCCAGCTCCGCGAGCCGGGTCAGCAGGTATATGAGGATGGCCTGGTCGAACAGGTCGTCCTCGAACCAGAGCACCACTTCGTCCTGGCGCCCGGCACCGGCAAGGGCGATGTCCTGGGATTCGAGGTCGGCCAGGACCACCGGCTCGGGCTGCCCATAACGAGCCGACAGCCAGGCCGCGCGCTCCAGGCGCCGGGCGGCGTCATCGGGCCAGGCGCGCAGGGGGCCTTCGCAGAGCGGATCGGCCCACTTGGCGATCTCGCCCGGTACGCCGGCCTGGTGGAGCTTGCCGATGATGTCGTCGCCGCAACGCAGGTGCAGCACATGGTCTCCCTGCTAGGCGGCTCTTGGCCGCACGATTAAGTTCTTGCCCTGTGTCGTACCGTGTCGCCGTCGCGCTCTCGGGCCGCGGAAGCAACCTTTCGGCCCTGCTGGGCGCGCTGGGCCCCGGGGCGCCCGCGCAGGTCGTGCTGGTGCTCAGCAACAAGGCCGAGGCCGGAGGACTGGCGACGGCGCGGGCGCATGGCATCCCGACCGCGGTCCTGGCCGATCCGTCCGACGCGGCAGCCTGGTCGGCCGCGCTCCAGGCCCACCGGGTGGATCTGGTCGTTCTGGCCGGCTTCCTGAAGCGGGTGCCACCGGCCGTGGTGGTCGAGTACCGCGGCCGAATCATCAACATCCACCCGGCCCTGCTGCCCCGGCATGGTGGCCCGGGGATGTATGGGGAGCGGGTCCACCGGGCCGTCCTCGCCGCGGGTGACCAGGAGAGCGGTGCCACCGTTCATCTCGTCACGGAGGAATATGACGAGGGCGCGCGGCTGGCACAGGCCCGGGTCCCGGTGCTGCCGGGGGACACGGCGGAACGGTTGGCGGAGCGGGTGCTGGCGGTGGAGCACCGGCTGCTCCCTGAGGCGGTGACCAGGGCGGCGCAGGCAGGCCACCCAGTGCCATTCACATTCGGAACGGAGAACCTGCCGTGATGGGAGCCCCATGCCCCGCGCGTTGATCTCGGTCAGTGACAAGCGCGGCATCGTCGGATTTGCCCAGGGACTGGTGGAGCTGGGCTGGGAGCTGGTCTCCACCGGCGGCACCGCCGCCGCGCTCCGGAAGGCCGGCCTGCCGGTCACGGCCGTGGACGAGGTGACCGGATTCCCCGAAATCCTCGACGGTCGGGTCAAGACGCTGCACCCGCGCATCCATGCCGGGCTGCTGGCACGGCGCGATGTCGCCAGCCACACCAGCGCGCTGGCGGAGCATGGCATCCTGCCGTTCGACCTCGTCGCGGTGAACCTGTACCCGTTCCAGACCACCATCGCGAACCCCGACGTGTCGTTCGAGGACGCCATCGAGAACATCGACGTGGGCGGACCATCGATGCTGCGCTCGGCGGCCAAGAACCACGGCTGCGTCATTCCGGTGGTGGACCCCAAGGACTACGGGCCGCTGCTCCAGATGCTCCGGGCCGGCACGGTGCCCGAGGAACACCGTCGTGAGCTGGCCGCGAAGGTCTTCAGCCATACCGCCGATTACGACGCCGCCATCGCGGCCTACCTGACCACGCCCGAGGAACGGCTGCCGCAGCGGATGACCCTCTCCATCGAGCGGCTGATGCCGCTCCGCTATGGCGAGAACCCGCACCAGCAGGCGGCGCTCTACGTCACCGAGGAGCCGCGAGGCATCCGGGATCTCCGCCAGCTCCAGGGCAAGGAACTGTCCTTCAACAACATCCTGGACATCGAGGCGGCGATGAATGCCATCGCGCCCTGGGCCAATCGGCCGGCCTGCGCGGTGATCAAGCACACGACGCCCTGCGGCATCGCCACCGGCCGCTCGGCGCTCGAGGCCCTGCAGAAGGCGCGCGCCGGCGATCCCGTTTCCGCCTTCGGCTCGGTCATCGCCTTCAACACGGTGGTCGACCGCACCATCGCCGAGGCGCTCCAGGACCTCTTCGTCGAGGTGATCGTCGCCCCCAACATCCATGAAGGCGCCCTGGCCGTGTTCGCCGCCAAGAAGAACCTCCGGGTCTGCGAATGGCCGGTCAGCAGCCGCACCGGCACCTTCGACTGGAAGCGGGTCCGGGGCGGCTTCCTGGTCCAGGACCGGTTCGTCTTCGACCCCTCCGAACTGGGATGGACCGTCGCCACGCTCCGGCAGCCGACCCCGGCGGAGTGGGAGGACCTCCGCTTCGCGTGGGCCGCGGTGGCGACGGTGAAATCCAACGCCATCCTGCTGGCCCGCGACGAGATGGCGATCGGCATCGGTTCCGGGCAGATGAGCCGGGTGGACGCCGCGTTCATGGCGGTGCACAAGGCCAGGCAGCAGGGCCACGCCACGGCCGGGAGCGTCCTGGCCTCGGATGCCTTCTTCCCCTTCCCCGACGGGCTCGACGAGCCGGCGGCAGCGGGGATCACCGCGGTGATCCAGCCCGGAGGATCGGTGAAGGACAAGGAAGTCATCGCCGCCGCCGAGCGCCATGGCATGGCCATGGTGCTGACCGGCCGGCGGATGTTCCGGCACTAGATAATGAACTCCACTCGCGACACCCTGCCCCCGCCCTACGGTTGGGCCGCCGTCACGGCCGCGGTCGTCCTGGCGCTCTATGTCGTGACGCTGGGTCCGACGATCGCCTTCTGGGATACGGCTGAATACATCGCGGCGGCCAGGGTGCTGGGCATCCCGCACCCGCCGGGGAATCCGCTCTTCGTGGTGGTCGGCCACGTCTTCGGGCTGTTGCCGCTCTTCGCCGAGTACGCGGCCCGGATCAACTTCTTCGCCGCCGTGGCCAGCGCCGCCGCCGCCGGACTCTGGTTCCTCGTCGCCGACCGCTGGCTCCGCTCGATCGTCACCTGGCGCCCGGCGCGGCTGGCCGCCGCCTTCGCCGGGGTCTTCGTCAGCGCCACCATGTGGACGGTCTGGAACCAGTCCACCGTCAACGAGAAGGTCTACACGGTGTCGGTGCTCTCGATGGCGCTGGTGATGTGGATCGCGGTCCATTGGGGCGACGACGAGGCCGGCCCGCACCGTGACCGGTGGCTGATCCTGATTGCCTACGTGGTCACCCTGTCGTCCACCAACCACATGATGGGCGTGCTGGCCGCGCCAGCCGTCCTCATCTACGTCCTGTGGACCGACTGGCGCGAAGCCATCCGTCCCTGGGTGATGCTGCTGGGGTGGCTGACCCTGATCGCCGTGTCCGGCGTCTGGACGGAGGCCATGACCGGCAGCAGCACGGGGATCGCCGTGGCCGCCATCACGGTCGCCCTGCTCGGCTACGCGCTCTGGCGCGACTCGAAGAACCCGATGCTCTACCTCGGCATCCTCGCCGTCGTCGTCGGCATCTCGCTCAATTACCTCTTCCTCCCGATCCGGGCCGTCCACTACCCGGCCATCAACGAGGGCGAGCCGACCACCTGGCAGGCGCTGCTCGAGGTCCTCAACCGGGCCCAGTACGGCAAGCCGCCGGTCACCGAACGCCAGGCGGATATCCTGTCGCAGCTGGGCAACTACTGGCAGTACTGGACCTGGCAGTTCGCCCGCGACACCGGCGCCATCTCCCGGGTGGCGACGGCCTTCTTCACGACGGTGGGCCTGGTCGGCCTCTGGACCTTGATCCGGCGCGATACCCGGGCCGGAATCGCCGCCCTGGCCATGCTCGGCACCCTGACCCTGGCGCTGATCTTCTACCTCAACTTCAAGTATGGTTTCTCGCAGCACCCCGACCAGCCCGACCTCCCCCGGGAGGTCCGTGAGCGCGACTACTTCTTCATCTGCTCCTTCGCCTACTTCGGCACCCTCATTGCCGTCGGGTTCGGCGCGATGATGCAGGCGATCGTGGATGCGATGCAGGGTCGCGGCACCGAGCGGTCGCGCTGGCTGGCCGCCTCGCCACTGCTGGGACTGGCCCTGATCCCCCTCTTCGGCAACCGCTACACCGCCCCGCGGAGCCACGAAACCACGCCGCGCGACTGGGCCGTGGACCTGCTCCAGTCGGTGGAGCCCTACGCCATCCTGATCACCGCCGGCGACAACGACACCTTCCCGCTCTGGTTCGCCCAGGAAGTGGAGGGGGTCCGGCGCGACGTCCTGCTGGCCAACCTGTCGCTGCTCAATACCGAGTGGCACCTGAAGCAGGTCAAGCGGCGGAAACTGGATCAGTTCGATCCGGCCCGGGCGGCGGCGGTCTGGCGCCAGCCGGTTCCGCCGCGCTACCCAGACAACCCGGTCTTTAGGCTTACGGAAGCGGAGCTGGTGGGATTGCCGGAACTCTCCCAGACACCGCCGTCCAGCGCCGTGGTGGTGGACAGCGTCCAGATCCGGATCGGCGGCCAGTACGTCAGCCGGAGCGACGTCGCCGTGATCCTGCTGATCCAGGACAACCTCGGCAAGCGGCCGATCTACTTCAGCTGGAGCACCGGCGGCTTCCCCGACCAGACGCTCGGCCTGACGCCGTACCTTGTCTCCGAGGGTCTCGCCCGCCGGCTCAATCCGGCTCCGGTCAAGCCGGGCGGCAACATCATCCTGAGCCAGGGGATGGGTTTCGTGGACATCGCCCGCTCCCGCTCGTTGCTGTGGGACCAGTACCACTGGCAGGGCGTGGCGCGCGCCCGGCCGCGGGGCTGGGTGGACGCTCCCTCGGAATCGATCGTCCAGCTCTATGGCATCGTCTACGCCGGGATGGGAGAAGTGCTCCGCCAGATCGGAGACTCCAGCGGCGCCACCCGCGCCGACTCGGTCGCCAACGCCATCACCAAGGCACTGCGCCCCCCGGCCAAGTAGGGAGACCTCATGGAACTGTCACTGGGCAAAGACATCCATCTCAATGCCGATCACGCCGACGCGGTCGTTCGCGTCACCGCCGCCCTCAAGGACCAGGGCTTCGGCGTGCTCACCTCGATCGACCTCAAGGCCGCGTTCAAGGAGAAGATCGGCACCGACTTCAGGCCCTACACGATTCTCGGGGCCTGCAACCCGCCACTGGCGCACCGCGCCCTGAGTGCGGAACCGCTGGTGGGGCTGATGCTGCCCTGCAACGTCACGGTCGAAGATGCCCCGGGGGGTGGTTCGATCGTGCGGTTCATCAATCCGGACGCCATGCTCGGCGTCGGCCGCCTGGGCGAGCATCCGGCCATCGGCGAGGTCGCCAAGGATGCGAAGGCCCGGCTCGAGCTGGTGGCGGCGGCGCTCCAGCAGTGAGCAGGGACCAGCTAGGAGGGAGCTCCCCCCACCCGCCTTTTCACATGGATTTCACAGTCATTTGTGGCGGCCGGGTATAGCTTCCTTCCACGCCGGGTATAGCTTCCTCCCACATGGGGGAGGAGTTGAGACCCCGCGGATGGATTCACAACACTCGGAGGACACCACCATGTTCATTCAGTCCATTCAGCGCACGCGCTGCTCGATGCTCGCCGTTGCCGCGCTCTTGCTCGCAGCGTGCAGCGACCAGACCGCCACCGAACCGTCGGTGACCGCGTCTGGCTCCACCACCGTCACGGTCCCCAACCTGAACCCGCCTTCGGCCGGTTGTACGCTGACGCAAGGCTACTGGAAGAACCACACCGGCGAATGGAACCAGACGTCCGACCCGAACACGGCATCGTTCATTACCTCCAGCAGTTTCTTCAACTCGGCCAGGACCTACATCGTTATCATGAATACTCCCCCGGCCGGTGGAAATGCCTACCTGCAGCTGGCGCATCAGTATATCGCCGCCCGCCTGAATCGCGGCGAGGGTGCCTCGGCGCCCGCCAATGTGGTTGCGGCGATCAACAGCGCGACGACCTATTTCTCCGGTGCGCCAGCCGGCATTCCGAATCCCACCGGCAGTCTTCGTACGCAACTGCAGACGTGGGCGACGCTGCTTGACAACTACAACAAGGGCCTCGTCGGCCCGGGCCATTGCCCCGAGTAAGCATGGCAACATCCTGTCATGGACACACTCAGGGCCTCCAGGTTGGAGGCCCTGAGCTTTGGATCCAGGCCGACTGTTCGGCCCCTCGCCTAGCCGCCTCTGCCCCGCCCCCGTAATATTTCGAGCCCATCAAGCATTGGGCGTGGTGGCCGAGTGGTTTAAGGCAGCGGTCTTGAAAACCGCCAAGGGGGAAACTCCTTCGTGAGTTCGAATCTCACCCACGCCGTGGCAACGTGATGAGTTCGGCCTGTCCGACCAGCTCGGGCTGACCGCCCTGGAGGCCGCGGACCGGCCCCCGCGCTCCCCATCCATGAATCCCAACCAGCGGGCGTCCGGGCGGCGTTCACCACGCACTTCGTTCATGTCCGGGGTCGCTTCTCATCTGCCGCGGCGACGACCAGCGCCCAGAAGACCCACATGGCGAAGGTGCCGACCAGGGCCAGCCGCGACGACGAAAGCGCGACCACCGCGAGAAGAGCGTAGGCGGAGGCCCCCACCACCTCCCAGCGGAGCAGCCCCGACAGCACGGCCGGCCCCTCGCGCAGGTCCAACAGCAGCCACGTGTTGCGCCGGAGATAGAGCGTGAGCAGAAGGATGGCCACGTTCATCAGGCCGGTGAAGCCCGCGTAGAAGGCCACCGCGGTGGACTCAGCCCCGGTGCCGATGAAGCGGCCGACCGTCTTGGTCGGGAAGGGGAAGAGGGCGACCAGGAAAAGCACGAGGCCATTGAGGAGGATCGTGGCAGTATTGGCCACGCGCACTGGCCTCATGATCCGGTGATGGCCCATCCAAACCAGCAGTACCACGGCGAAAGAGTTGAGGTAGGTGAAGTACTCGGGCCAGCGCCCCAGGATGTCGCGCCACAGGCTTAGGTTGGTGGCGCCCTCGTACTCCCGAATCCCGACCTCCAGCGCGAGGAGCGTGATTGACACGCAAAAGATCCCGTCGCTGAAGGCCTCCAGCCGGGCCGTCTCCTTCTCCATGGCGATTTCCTCTGGCGGTTCAGCTGGTTCGGGCGTGCCTGCTAACTGGCTCGGCGGCTTCCCCAGGGTACTGTCCCCCGGATATTGCGGCAAGAGCCCCCGAGAATCGCACCCCCGTCAGTACCACAGCGTCGAGCGGAGGAAAACGATCGGCTTCCGCTGCAGCGGCCCCGAGAATCTGGACGGCCGCTCTGGCGGGTCTGGCTCGGATCGGTCAGATTGATCGTATCCACGTCATCCCGGACGGCACCTGACTGAGCCCCTGGAGCGCCTGACCGCGGCCCTGGCTGACCGCTACCGCATCGAGCGCGAGCTCGGTGCCGGTGGCATGGCCACGGTCTACCTGGCCGAGGACTTGAAGCACCACCGGAACGTGGCGCTGAAGGTCCTGCATCCTGAGCTCGCTGCCGTGCTCGGTGCGGAGCGGTTCCTGGCCGAGATCCGCACCACCGCGAATCTCCAGCATCCCCACATCCTGCCGCTCCACGACTCGGGCCAGGCCGACGGGCTGCTCTTCTACGTGATGCCCTTCGTGGAAGGGGAAACGCTCCGGGCCCGGCTCAGCCGCGAGCAGCAGCTGCCTATCGATGATGCCATCCGGATCACGCGGGAAGTGGCCAGCGCCCTGGACTACGCCCACCGACATGGCGTGATTCACCGCGACATCAAGCCGGAGAACATCCTGCTCGACGAGGGGCAAGCGCTGATCGCGGACTTCGGCATCGCGCTGGCGGTGTCGTCGGCCGGCAGTCAGCGGATGACCCAGACCGGGATGAGCCTGGGCACGCCGGAGTATATGAGTCCGGAGCAGGCCCTGGGCGAGCGGACGGTGACGGCCAGGAGCGATATCTACGCGCTCGGCTGCGTGCTGTACGAGATGCTGACCGGGGAGCCGCCGTTCACCGGGGCGACGGTGCAGGCGATCGTGGCCAAGGTGATGCACGAGCGGCCGGTGCCGCCGAGTTCGATACGTGACACGGTGCCGCCGCAGGTCGAGGCCGCGGTGCTCAAGGCCCTGGCCAAGCTGCCGGCGGATCGGTTCACCACGCCCTCGGAGTTTGCGGCCCGGCTGGTCACGACGTCGGCGGATAGCGGCTTCCCTGGTGCCGCATCATTCAACGCCTCGCTGTCGCGCTGGAAACAGGCGACCACCGGCCTCGCCGGCCTCGCGCTGGTACTCCTGGTCGCGCTCGTGGTCATCGCCACACGGACCGGTTCTCCTCCCCGGACTGCACGCGTTGAAGTGGAGGCGGGCGGATACTTCGGCTCCCTGAACGTTCCCGTCGTGGTGGGCGCGCCGGATGGGAGCTCCTTGGCGTATTGCTCCTCTGAAGGCGAGCTGTGGACTCGGCGCTGGGAGAGTCTCGCGCCGAGGCGCGTCCCGGATGCGGGTACGGGCTGCCTCTCAGCGGCCTTCTCGCCTGATGGGCGTCAGCTTGCCGTCATTGGCATACCGACGAGTCTGCACATCGTCTCGCTGGCGGGAGATTCCCCGCCGCGCGTCCTTTCCGTCAGTAGCCTCGATGATCTCAACCTATCTGGAGGAGGCATCGACTGGGCGTCCGACGGCAACCTCTACATCGCCAGCCGGCGGGGAGTGACGCGGGTGTCGCCGACCGATGGCCACGGAACCGTCGTTGCCACAATGGACTCGGCCGTTACGAAGGTCGCGGGAATTGACGTCCTGCCCGGCGCGAAGGCGGCGCTGGTGGT
>Ga0315292_10002771_pt1 | contig 9964 bp, 6 predicted proteins | sample YL17G13_0_MG_FD_204029 | JGI IMG/M metagenome (GOLD analysis project Ga0315292, IMG submission 204029) | Sediment microbial communities from Yellowstone Lake, YNP, Wyoming, USA - YL17G13_0 | ecosystem: Environmental > Aquatic > Freshwater > Lake > Sediment | place: USA: Wyoming | collected... | reverse complement strand
TACCGCCCTGCCCGCGTGCTCGGCATCGCCGTCGAAAGCGTCGTAATCAAGAATTTCCGCTTCCAGATCATCGACCGGTCGTAGCGGCCGACAATGCAGGGGCCGAGGCCATCAAGCCGAAGATCATGCCGCCTTCGGGATTTCTACATCGCGTTCCTGGCCACCTTTGTCTGCGGGATTACCTCTGGCAGATGCACGCCTCGATCCGGGCGTGGCACTGTTTGCACTCGGGCACATTATCGCCTGCGGGGAAGCCCTTTGACTCGCCAGGGCCGAGGATGGTGAACTCGGCCGAGGCTCCGTCGGACAGCATTACCCTGACCGTGTTGCGGTCAGCGATCTCACCGGAGGCAGAGAGCAGGAAGCGGTCGGGGCCGAGCCTTTGGCACATCCACCCGACCGGGACGGCCAGGTCCACCTGTCCTGCGGCGGCGCCGCCGGCAGTCACCCACACTTGCCGGCCGATGCCCGGCCGAAGAACCGGCTCGCCGCCATAGTGGAACTCCACTTCCCTGCCGCCGGCCAGCTCGACGGCCATGGCCGCGTCCTGGGCCCTGGCCGCCAGGGCCCGCTCGTTGCGGAACAGCCGAGTCAGCAGGTCGGCAGGCAGCGCGGTCTTTTCGCCGAAGGCGGGGCAGTCCGGCCCGGCGGCCTTCTCAGCCAGGGCCACGGTGCGCTCGGTAAGCTCCCGGAGATCCTTTGGCAGGCCGGGGCCGCGGGTGAACTTGTGCGGCACGATTTCCAGGCCGATCGGCTTGATCCATTTCTCGGGGATCGCCGCCGTTCCGCCGATGATGCCCAGCACGGCCCCCAGCGTCGCGCCGGTGCAATCCGTGTCATAGCCGCAGTTGACAGCTTTGCACAGCCGGTCGCCGAAGTCCTTGCCGTAAAGCCAGCCGAGGATGGTGAAGCCATGGTTGGGCACGGCGTTGCACGGCTGGATGTGCCCGAAACGCGAGGCGATCCGCTCGCGGGCCTTGCCCCAGGGCACGGCGTTCTCGAAGCACCAGAGAGCCTCGCGGATGGACCGGCCAACGTGGCTGGCCTGCGGGATCATCTCAAGCCCCAGGCGGATGAGGGTCAGCGCATCGGGCTCGACGAACGCGGCCGACTCTGCCGCCGCCCAGAACATCTCCCCCCACATGCCCTCGCCGCCGGCGTGATCGACCGCCGAGTCCTTCCACGCCAGGCACGCGGCCGCCTGCGGGTCGGCCGGATGCAGGCAGGCCCAGATCTCGCTGCGGATGGGCGAGCCCATCTCGTCGACGAAGTAGTTCTCGAAGCACCCAGCCACTGGCGGGCGAAGCCCGCGGGCGAAATTCCGCATGAAGAAGCCGTACTCGTTCCACGGATAGCAGCAGGCGTAGGCGTTCCAGTATTCCGCGAACTGCGGCAGGGATGGGGCGGCGCCCACGTCCTCCATCATCTTCAGCCAAATCAACTGGAGGTCCAGGTCGTCATTGGGCAGCGGCCTGGACGGCACCGGCTCGTAGAACTCCAGGTCGTGCGTGTGGCGCAGGCCCTCCAGCGGCGTGCCCAGCGTCCCGCCGATGCTCTTGCCCAGCCAACAGGCGAACACCTTGTCCTTGAACTCCGCCCGGCCGATGACCAGTCGTTCCATTGTCTCTCCCAGGTTTCTCAGGTTGGTGAATGACAAGCAGGGAGCGACGTCTATCGCCCGTCCGCGGGCCTTGATGTCGCTCCACCCGTCATGCGTTGAGGCTTTGAATCCGCCACAGGTATGTACTGCGTCGTCCGCTGCACGGGCGTCATGCCGGCCTCGCGGATCAAGGAGATCACCTCGTCGGCTGAGACGGCGTAGGAGACGCCCGTGGCGCGGACCACGCTCTCTTCCATCAGGATGCCGCCGAAGTCATCGGCCCCGCAGACCAGCGCGAGCTGGGCGACGTCCGGGCCCTCGGTCACCCACCCGGCCTGGATGTGCGGGACGTTGTCCAGCACCAGCCTGGCCGTCGCGACGACGCGGAGGTAGTCCACGCCGGTCCGCGGGCGATATGACAGCTCGGTGCGGTTGGCCTGGAGGCTCCACGGTATGAACGCGGTGAAGCCGCCCGTGCGGTCCTGGAGGTCGCGGACGCGGATCATGTGCTCGATGAGCTGGGCGGTGGTTTCGCCCAGGCCGTAGACCATCGTCGCGGTGGTCCGCATTCCCATTTCCTGTGCGGCGGCCATGACGGCGAACCAGTCGTCGGCGGAGATTTTCCGCGGGCTGACCCTGGCGCGGACGGCGTCGACGAGTATCTCCGCCCCGCCGCCGGGCAGCGAATCCAGGCCCGCGGCGCGCAGGCGATGGAGCGTCTCGGCCAGGCCAAGCCCGCTTCGCCGCGACAGGTACAACACCTCCGCCGGCGAGAGCGAGTGCACGCAGATATCCGCGCGGGCCTTGATGCTCGATAGCATCCGCTCGTAGAAGCCGAGGTCCAGATCCGGGTTGAGCCCGCCCTGGAGCAGCACCTGCGTGGCACCCAGTGAGACGGCCTCAACGACCTTGTCGACGATCTGCTCTATCGAAAGGACGTAGCCCTTGTCCGACCCCGGCGCGACGTGGAATGCGCAGAACCGGCACCCGGCCTCGCATACGTTGGTGATGTTGATGTTGCGGTCCAGCACGAACGTGACGTTCTGTCCCGGCACGGCCCGCAGCCGGGCGCGGTGCGCGGCCTGGGCCAGTGCGCAGAGCGGGGCCTCGTCGTGCAGCGCCGCCGCCTGCCTGGCCGAGATGCGTTTGCCTGCCTCGGCCAGTTCCATCGCCTTGGCTACAGTAGCATGGCCATCCTGGCCATGAGTCGCACGGGCATCTTGCCCGTGAGTAACACGGGCATCTTGCCCGTGAGTAGCACGGGCATCTTGCCCGTGAGTAGCACGGGCATCTTGCCCGTGAGTAGCAGAAGCAACAGCAGCAACAGAAGAAGAAGAAGAAACATCCGCGGGCAAGATGCCCGCGGGACTCATGGGCAAGATGCCCATGCTACGGCCGTACGCGCTGTCGGTCAGCACGGGCGCCAGGCCGAGGTCTTCCAGGAAGGCGGTCATTTCCTCGGTGGACGCGAAGGCGTGCGTGGGCGGCGCCCCGGCCGCGCGGGCGATCCTCTCGGAGAGGCTCGTGCCGCCGATGTCGTCGACGCCGGCGTGCGTGAGCACGCCCAGCAGCTTGCGGTCGGTGTAGTTTGCCAGCACGCGGACATGCGGGAAGTTGTCCAGGAAGATGCGCGACAGCGCCACCACGCGGGCGACCATATAGCCGCCCGGGCCGCGATGGACGCCCAGCCGGCTGCCGCCTGCGTGGAACGGCAGCGGTATGAACGCCCGAAAGCCGCCCGTACGGTCCTGGAGGTCTCGCAGGCGGGCGAGGTGGTCGACGATGTCGTCCGGAGTCTCGATGTGCCCGTAGAGCATCGTCGCGTTTGTCGGCAGACCAATGGCGTGGGCCTGCTCATGCACGGCGAGCCACTGCTCGGCGGATATCTTGTTCGGGCAGATCCGCCCGCGGACGCTTTGCGAAAAGACCTCCGCCCCGCCGCCCGACAGCGTGCCCATTCCCGCGGCCTGGAGGCGGCCAAGCACCTCGGCGACGCTCAGTCCGGCCCGGTCGGCGAGGTAGTGAATTTCCACGGCCGTCATGCCCTGGACAAGCACGCCGGGCAGGATTTCCTTCGCCATCCGCATGAACGACTCGTAGAACGCCAGGTCCAGTCTGGGCGTAAGCCCGCCGACGACGTGCAGGTCCGTCAGCTCCCAGCCGAGGGCCTCTTCCATGCGGCTGCGGGCCTGGTCGAGGGTCATGACGTAAGCTTCTGGTGAGTCCGGCTCGCGCCAGAACGCGCAGAGTTCGCAGCGGTTCTCGCAGATGTTGGTGGGGTTGATGTTCAGGCTGTGGACGAAGTGCGTCCGCCGGCCGTGAAGGCGCCGACGGATTTCGTCGGCCCGGCCGATAAGCTCGGCCGTCGGTGCGTTCTTCAGAAGCTCCACCGCCTCGGCCGGCGTTATGCGATTGTCAGTCATCACTCTGTGATCTCTTAGTTAGGTCTTCTTCTATCGGCTACCGGCTGCCTGGCAATCGTGCCAAGTGCTGATTTCGGTTATCACATGAGGCCTGCCGAGGAAGGGGACTGGCTCCGGAGTCCCGACAAGTCGGGACGGAGGTGCCTGTCCCCGATGTTCGTTCACCCGCAGGCCGGGCACGTGTTGGGACGCCTCTATTATCGCCGTCCAGCCACGTGCCAACAGCGGGGACAGGCACCTGCGCGGCGAGAAGCATGCCGCTACGGAGCCAGTCCCCTTCCCGGCCAGCCAACAGCGGGGACAGGCACCTGCGCGGCGAGAAGCATGCCGCTACGGAGCCAATCCCCTTCCCGGCCATCGGCTACTGCCGTTTCACCAGTTTCATGGCGAACAGATCCATCGCCTCGCGTTCGCGCGGGCCGAGCTCGTAACGGACGGACCGGCGGAAGTATTCGCGGAGCCGCTCGATGGGCAGCGAGAGCTTCTCGGCCTGGATGGCGGCGAGTTCCTCCAGGCGCTGCAGGCCCGCGGCACGCGCGGCGCGGGCGATTGTCGCCAGGCCCTCGGGGTCCGGAAAGTCGACTCGGTACGCCCATACGGCAAAGACGAATGGGAGACCGGTCATTGCTTTCCACATCGCCGCCATGTCGTAGTCGCCGCTGGGGGCCGGAGGCTCGCGCAGGGCACGGTCGCCGATGCACACGGCCGCATCGGCCTGCTCGCCCGGCCTTGCCGTGCGGACCTCGGCGGCCAGGTGCACGTGCTCAGCCAGAAGGATGGCCGCCAGCGCGTTGGACGTTCGCGACGCGGCGTCCGGCTCCACCAGCCGGACCTCCGCCAGCGGGCGGCGGCATTTGATAAGCACGCTCTCGACCCGCCCATCGGCGCAAATGCCGATGCCGTCGATCATCCGCAGGCCGGGCGCAGCCAGGAACGCCGCAACCGGAATAAGGGCCGCGGCGACCCGCCCGCATTCCAGTTCCGCCAGCAGCGACGAGGGCCAACCGTAGGTTACGACCGCGCGGTCGTCCACGCTCGGCAGAAAATGTGCCAGCGGCGCGGCATTGGCGTACTTCACCGCGGCAAAGACGTACCTGTCCATTATGCCGTGAATCCTCTATCTACAACGATCTCCAATCCAAGATCATAGTGTAGCACGCGGCACCGTGGATTGCGAGGCGTGGAAGGAGTGAAGCCCTTGGAGTGCCTCGACATCGGCTTGCCCTTTGGATATGCTGCACGCGGCTTAGCCCAGGTCGATGCCGTATCGGTCCCAGTTGCTCTCGACTCGCCGCTGGTGGTCGGCGTCGAAGGCGACGGGGTGGCGGTAGCCTTTCTTCCACGTCGCGTCGATGGCGATCGGGAATTGCAGGATCATCTGGTTGCCTTCAAGCTGCCTCCTGGCCGGGTGAATGTCAGCCAGAGGGTCAAAGCGCGTGAACCAGCCCCACAGGACCAGCCGCGGGTCGTCCAGCGGAACGTCGGGCGAGACAAGCACGTGGAACAGGTACTCCCGCGTGACGGGGTGCTCGGCCAGTGCGCGGATGACCGCATGGCGGTCGGCGTCGGCGGCGACCTGGGCCACGAGCACCGCCGGTCCGAGCCGGGCCAGGGCCGTCACGTGGCGGTGTATCTCGCCAGGGGTCGGCGGCTCGGCCGGGGGCGTGCCGCGGCGCGGCGTCTGCCCGTTGCCGGCGGCCAGCAGAATCAGCCGGCTGCCCTCGTTCATCGCCGGTCCGGTGAAGTCCAGCGTGTCTTGCGCCGTCGGCGCCAGCAGGTGCACGCCGTCGGCGGCACCGAGATGGTTCCACATGGCCTGACTTACCGCGGCGAAGTTCCGCACGTTGACGTCGTGATCGACGACGATCAGCACCTTCGTCAGCGAGAGCTGGCCCGCGCCGAGCACGGCCATGGCGTGTTTGAGCGCCTCGCGGGCGTACCGCTGCCTCACGGCCGCGACCGCCAGCGGGTGAAAACCGGTCTCCGGATACGCCCACAGATCGCTCAGGCCCGGCTGCGTGAGCCGCAGCAGCGGCAGCGTGAGCTCCTGAAGTGCCTCGCCGATGAAGTAATCCTCCTGCGGCGGCTTGCCGACGACCGTGGCGGGGAATATCGCGTCGCGACGGGCAAGCATGCGGTCGACGCGGAAAACCGGGAAATCGGCGCTGTGCGAGTAGTGGCCGAGATGGTCGCCGAAAGGCCCTTCCTCGCGTACGTCGCCGGGTCTGACGGAGCCTTCGAGCACGAACTCAGCCGTCGCCGCGATGCGATGGCCGGTCGCGCGGCGCGGAATCACGTCCAGAGGCTCACCGAGAATCAGGGCCGCCAGCAGCCGTTCATCCACGCCTTCCGGCAGCGGCGCGATGGCCGCAAGCGTCAATGCCGGCGGGCCGCCAAGCATGACGCTGACGCTCAGCGGGCGGTTCATCTCGCAGGCCTTGCGGAAGTGTGCGCCGCCGCCCCTTTCGATCTGCCAGTGCATGCCGGTGCTGGCCGCGTCGAAGCGCTGGAGGCGGTAGATGCCGAGGTTGCCGACGCCGGTCCGCGGGTCGCAGGTGTGCACCAGCGGCAGCGTGAAGAACGGCCCGCCGTCCAGCGGCCAGCATGTCAGGCACGGCAGGCGGTCCAGGCCGGGCGGCTCGAAGCACATCTCCATAACGGGTCCGGTGCGGACATTCCGCAGCCGGGCGCGAAGGACGCGGAGGATCTGCCGACGCGACGCCCACAGGGCCGCGGGCGTCGGCGGCATGAGGCGCTCGGCGAGGTCGACGAGGCTTTGGCCGATCTCGCCTGGCTCCCGGCCAAACGCGGCGGCGACGCGCGCGGGCGTGCCGAAAAGGTTGCTCACGAGCCGGTACGGCGAGCCTTTGACTCGCTCGAAAAGCAGGGCCGGGCCGCCCGCGGCAAGCACGCGGTGCTGGATGATGGTCACGTCCTGGTCGGGATCGACCTCGGCGCAGATTTTCGCCAGGTCGCCCTTGGCCTCGAGGTGGTCGAGGAACGATCTGAGGTCGGGAAAGCTCACTCGGGCGGCTCCCACGTTTGGGCCGGCGTCTTGCCGAGCACCGCCAGGACGCGGTCGACGTACGCGCCGAGCAGGTCCGTCATGGTCACCTCGCCGCCCTCGCGGTCGGCGAACATGTAAAACGGCGGGCTGAGCGGCATGACCACCGCCCCGGCCTCGGCGGCGCGGGCGGCGTTGCGGATGTCTATCAGCGTCCACGGCGACTCGCGAACGCACAGCACAAGCTTGCGCCCCTCCTTGAGATGGCAGTGGGCCGCCCGCGTTATCAGCGTGTCGGCGACGCCCGCGGCGATCTTAGCCATAGTGCCCGTCGAGCATGGCATGACGACCATCCCAACTGTCGGGACCGAGCCGGAGGCTATCCGCTCCGAAAGCTTAGAGTCGTCGAGCACCTCGGCCGCCCGCTCGGCCAGGGCCTCAACCGGTACACGTTCACGAGCGCAAACGTCCTGTCCCCACTTGCTGACTACCAGCGTGATCGGCCACGGCGAACGTTCCATCAGGAGCTGCGCCGCGTGGGCGCCGGTGGCGCCGGACACGGCGAGTACGAGTTTTTCGCCGGTTTTATCGCTGTTCTTTTTCATTCCAATCCAACCCTGCTCGCTGAAGCGAGGTACGTGTTTAACAATCTCCTCTTGAGCCCCGTTCACGGGGCTTCGCCCCCGCGATAGCGGGGGTTTAGGCCAGGCCTTTTAGGCCTGGATGGTCAATTGCGCGTCAGTCGTCTTTCTTTGGTTTCTATCAGCACGCTTCAGCGCGCTTACCCGTGGTCGGGAGCCTTTAGGCTAAAGCCCTCTGCAAGCGCGCTGAAGCGTGCTGAACAAAAGAAAACAATTACATCTAAATCGCCCCAGGCCTCAAAGGCCTGGTCTATACCCGCCTTCGGCGGGCGAAGCCCCGTGAACGGGGCTGAATGCTAGTCACTACAATCCCGCGATCAATGGTACGCTCGCCCCGGCGATTGACGCGATGGCTGAGATCGGGAAGAACCGTTTCGCGGCGGAGATCGACGGCAGGTTTCCCAGCACGAACGCCGCGACTGCGACCCCCCCGGCCGCGCCGGAAACCCATCCGCCGCCGGTCGACCGCCACAGCGATGCCAGGCTGGCCAGGGCGACGACGTGCACGCCGGCCGCAACCGCCGACGCCCCGGTGGGCCCGAGGCTCACCGGCAGGCTCCGCACGCCGGTCCGGCGGTCGGAGTCCAGGTCCTGAAGCGCATAGATGATGTCGAACCCGCTCATCCAGCAGAACGCAAACAGCCCAAGCAGCAGCACGCTCTGACTCATGCTTACCGTACCCGAGGCCGCCACATACGCGCCGAGCGGGGCCAGGGCAAGGCACAGGCCGATGCCGAAATGGCAAAGGTTTGTAAACCGTTTGAGCAGGGAATACGTGATAAGCGGCACAGCCGGGACCGGCGAAAGCGCCAGACACGGCGGACCAAGCAGCCCGCATGCCAGCAGGTACAGGCCGAGCCCCGCGGCCGCGACGGCAAGACCGGCGGCGAAGGTCATCCGCCCGCTTGGCAGCTCGCGCCCGGCTGTGCGCGGATTCATCGCGTCGAGCTTGCGGTCCAAGACGCGGTTCATGGCCATGCCCATCGTTCGCGCGCCGATGCCCGCCAGCGCGATGAGTCCCAGCACGCCGAGCGAAGGCCAGGTGCCGGTCGAGCCAAGCTTCGCCTCGGCGCCCAGCTTGGCCCCGGCCAGCAGAAGCGGCAGGCTGAAGACGCCATGCTCGATCTTGGCAAAGCTCATGACCTTGCCAGGCGCGGAGCCGCCGCGGTGGGCGTCGCCGAGGCGGGCCAGGCCGGCGGCGACGGCCCCGGCAAGGCGCGTCGAGACTCGGCTGATGTTGCTCAGGATGTCCTGCTTGCCGGTGTGATTGGCAAGGTCGGTAACGCCCTTGAGTATGAACAGCATCACGCCGTGGCAACGGCAGACTTCGGCGACGGCGAAGCCTTCCATGTCCACCGTGTCGGCGAAGGCGGCGAGTTTGAGCCGCCGATGGTCATCGAAGACCGGCACGCTGACGCTTGCCAGCCGGCGGGCGGGAAGGTCCATCCATGCCGACAGACTGCACGGCACGGGCGCGGCAGGCTGATCGGCCAGGACGGCGTCGCCGTCGACGACGCTGGAGATCCGCATCAGTTCATCCGCGGCGACGCCCTCCCGCAGCGCCCCGCAAATGCCGACGTTGATCACCATCGACGCCCCGCAGGCGGCGATGAGATGTTCCGTGCCGCGGGCGGCGGCGTCCTTGCCCATCCCGGACACGACGATCATTCCGCCCGGCCTGCCGTCGGCGGGCTCGAACCGCCACGTCGCGAAGGGCTCACTGGCGACCTGGCTAGCCCCCAGCTTCTCCGCAAGCGGCTCGGCCTCCATTCTCGTGGCCAGGAGAAGTGCGATCATGCGATGATCCCCGCCCCGCGGGCAAGCTCGCGGAGCTTGGCAACCGCCTGCCGGCCCTGGTCGCCAGGGTCCAGGCTGTAGTCGTTGACGAACATGCGGATGTGGTCTTTCAGTACGCCCTCATCCATCTCCTGGGCGTACTGCCTCACATACTCGACCGTGCGATCCGGCTGGGCGATCGACTCGGCGATGCCCTGCCGCAGCAGCCGCTCGATGTCGCCTATCATCTCGGCCCCGAGTTGCTTCCTGGCGGCGATGCAACCCAGCGGAATCGGCAGGCCCGTGGTGTCCTGCCACCACTGGCCGAGGTCGGCCACGAGGTGAAAGCCCTCTCGCTCGTACGTGAACCGCCCCTCGTGGATGATCACACCCACGTCGGCCTGGCCGCTGGCAAGCAGGCCCATGACCTGGTCGTATCGGACGAAGACCTTGTCGGCCACGTCCGGCGCCCACAGGCGAAGCAGCATGTGAGCGGTGGTCAACTCGCCCGGCACGGCCA
>Ga0315292_10002770_pt1 | contig 9969 bp, 10 predicted proteins | sample YL17G13_0_MG_FD_204029 | JGI IMG/M metagenome (GOLD analysis project Ga0315292, IMG submission 204029) | Sediment microbial communities from Yellowstone Lake, YNP, Wyoming, USA - YL17G13_0 | ecosystem: Environmental > Aquatic > Freshwater > Lake > Sediment | place: USA: Wyoming | collected... | reverse complement strand
TCGGTGATGCGCCTCGACGCCGATCCCGAGGGCGTGCATCAGGCGCGCGTCGCGACGCGCAGGCTCCGTTCGGACCTCCGGACGTTCCGCTCGCTCGTCGACTCGACCTGGGCTACCGAGCTCCGAGACGAGCTCGGCTGGCTCGCGGGAGTCCTGGGCACGGTCCGTGACGGCGACGTCATGCTCGAGCGCATGCGGGAGCGAGCAGCCGAGCTCCCGGAGTCGAACGCCCGCGGCACTGCCCGTGTGCTGGCAACGCTGGAAGCCGCTCGCAACGAGGCGCATCTGGAGCTCCTCGCCACATTGCGCAGCGAGCGCTACCTTTCGCTGCTCGACCGACTCGTCGCGGCCGGCAATACGCCGGAGCTCCTCCTGGAGGCCGATCTACCCGCCTCCGTCCTCTTGCCCGGTCTCGTGCAGCGACCGTGGCGGGCGCTGGCCAAGCAGGTGAGAGCGCTCCCCGATGAGCCGGCGGACGCGGAGCTTCATGCCGTCAGGATTCGCACGAAGCGCGTCCGGTATGCCGCCGAGGCCGTGGCCCCGCTGGTCGGCCGGCAGGCGCGGATGTTCGCCGAAGCGGCAGCAGCCCTCCAGGAGGTGCTCGGCGACCTGAACGACGCCGTCATCGCGGAGAGTTGGCTCCGCGAGTGGGCACGCGGAAGCCGGTCGGGACAGGGCATCTTCGCCGCCGGCGAACTGGCCGGTCTCGAGCGTGCGAGCGCGCAGCGGCGGCGTGCGCGGTGGGAGAAGACGTGGAAGGAGCTGTCAGCACCGAGGCTCCGGTCGTGGATGTAAGCGAGATCGCCCGTGCGGCCAGCGGGCTCGTCTGTCGTACGCTGCGGACGGCGCAGTCGACGTCGTCGGCGGCGCCCTTGCGCCCGCGAACGAACTCGGGCTCGCACATGAGCTCGTCCTGCTGAGGCACGTCGTCTAGACCCGCCGATTCCTGATCGCCGCGAATCTCTCGGCCGACAAGGAACGCCTCAGCGGAGCCGAAACTACGATGGGACGGTGATGGCGACCGAGCGCGAGATCAAGCTGGCGGCGACCACCACCTTCCGCATGCCGGACCTCTGCGGAGTCCTCGACGGGATTGCAGCCGCTCCCCCCGAGCCGCAACGACTGTGGACGAGATACTTCGATACGGAAGACCTGCGGCTCGCACGGTGGGGGATGAGCCTTCGCCATCGGGCCGGAAAGGGATGGACCGTGAAACTGCTCGAGCGGCCAGAGATCACGTTCAGCGGCAATGGGGGCACACCGCCACCCGACGTCGTCGACCTCGTTCGCGCGGTCGTTCGTTTGGATGAGCTGCAGTTCCAAGCAGGGCTGGACACACTTCGCCGGCGGATCCCGCTCCACGACGCCGATGGGGCACCCGTTGCCGACATCTTCGACGACGAGGTCTCGGTGCTCGAAGGGCACCGAACCGCAGCGACGTTCCGCGAGCTCGAAGTGGAAGTCGGAGAGACGACCCCGCCCGATCTGGTGGACGCGCTGCTCGACCAGCTTCGCCGCGCGGGTGCACACACTGCCGATCCCATGCCGAAGTACATCCGCGCTCTCGGGCCTCGCGCGTCGCAACCGCCCGAGGTGCCTCTGCCGAAGCTCGCGTCGGGCGCGTCGGCCGGAGACGTCGTGCGCCGAGCGATCGCCGCATCGGTGATCCGCCTGATCGAGCACGACCCGGTAATGCGCCTCGATGCCGATCCCGAGGGGGTGCATCAGGCGCGTGTCGCAACGCGGCGTCTCCGTTCGGACCTCCGAACGTTCCGCTCGCTGATCGACCCCGTTTGGGCGGCCGATCTGCGGGACGAGCTCGGTTGGTTCGCGGGCATTCTGGGCTCCGTCCGCGACGGCGACGTGATGCTCGCTCGCATACGCCGGCGTGCGGCCTACCTTCCGAAGGCGAGCTCCGGTGGCGCCGCCCATGTGCTGGCAACGCTGGAAGCCGCCCGCGACGAGGCGCATCTGGAGCTCCTCGTCACATTGCGCGGCGAGCGTTACATCGCGCTCCTCGGTCGACTCGTCCAGGCTGGAAATACGCCGAGGCTCGTCCACGAAGCCGATCGTCCCGCTGCCGCCCGTCTGCCAGGCCTCGTGGGGCGGCCGTGGCGCGCGCTGGCCAAGCAGGTGAGAGCGCTTCCCGATGAGCCGACGGACGCGGAGCTGCATGCGGTCAGAATTCGGACGAAGCGCGTCCGGTACGCCGCCGAGGCAGTGGCCCCGGTGGTCGGCGGGCAGGCGTGGGCGTTCGCCGCCGCGGCCGCCGACCTCCAGGACGTACTCGGGGACCTCAACGACGCCGTCGTCGTCGAGAACTGGCTCCGCGAGTGGGCGTGCGGACAAGGCTCGGTGCAGGGCGTCTTCGCCGCCGGCGAGCTGGCCGGGCTGGAGCGTGCGAACGCGCAGCGGCGGCGGTCGCGCTGGCGGAAGACGTGGAACAAGCTCGCGGCACGGAGGCTCCGATCGTGGATGTGACCGAGGTCGTTCGCGCCGCCGGAGGGGTTGTCTGCCGCACGGCCGGAAACGGCGCGGTCGAGGTCGTGCTGGTGCACCGCCCGGCCTACGACGACTGGGCGCTCCCCAAGGGCAAGCTCGATCCCGACGAGACAGAAGAGGAGGCCGCACTCCGCGAAGTCGAGGAGGAGACCGGTCTTCGCTGCCGGCTCGACCGCGAGGTCGGGATCACGCGCTATCACGACTCGCGCGGGCGCTCGAAGACTGTGCGCTACTGGCAGATGACGCCGATCGGCGGCGCGCTCGCCGCCGCGAACGAGGTCGACGACGCTCGCTGGGTCTCGCTCGCCGAGGCGCCGGCACTCCTCACCTATGCACGCGACCAAGAGCTTCTCGAGCACCTGGAGGTAATCACGTGACACCCGTCTATCTCATCCGCCACGCCAAGGCCAAGAACCGACTCAAGTGGCTCGAGCCCGACCATCTGCGCCCACTGACGAAGGCGGGGTTCGCGCAGGCCCAGGCGCTGCCCGCGCACTACGAAGAGCAGCCGTTCTCGCGGCTGTTCTCGAGTCCCTACGTTCGCTGCATCCAGACTCTCGAGCCGCTCTCGGAAGCGCGCGGCGTTCCGCTGGAGCCGGTGGACGAACTGGCGGAGGGCGCTCCCGCCGGCAAGCTACTGGAGCTCATGCTCTCGCTGGCGCACGACGGCCCGGCCGCGTTCTGCACCCACGCGGACGTGATGATGGATGCCGTCGAGGAGCTCATCGCCGCAGGCGTCCGTCTCGACGGACCGCTCGAGTTCAAGAAGGCGGCAACCTGGATCCTCGAGGTCCAGGACAGGACCTTCGCGGGGGGTCGGTATCTGCCACCACCACTCGACGACACACTCGACTAGGGTCCGACCGTTGTGAGCTCGACTGCGCCCCCGAGCCCGTCGACGCCAATCACCGCCGGCGTCGATCTCGGCGGGACGAAGATCCAGACGGCCGTCCTGCGCAACGAAGAGATCGTCGGTAGCGCCCGCGTTCTGACGCCGCAGACGGGGAATCCGGACGACGTCATCGGCGCCATCGTGGCAACTGTTCGAACATCGCTCGAGGCGGCCGGCGCATCCGAGACCGATCTCCAGGGAATCGGCATAGGCACCCCGGGTGAGGTCGACGCGAAGGCCGGGGCAGTACTGCTCGCCGCCAACGTTCCGGGCTTCTCGGATCGCGTCGAACTCGGGCCGCTCGTCTCGGAGCAGCTCGCAGAGACGCAGGTAACCGTAGGAAACGACGTCAACGTGGGCGTTCTCGGGGAGTACAAGCGCGGAGCAGGTCGCCCCTACAAGAACCTGTTGGGCGTCTGGGTCGGCACGGGCGTCGGCGGAGGCCTCATCCTGAACGGTGAGCTCCACGACGGCAGGGGCGCCGCGGGCGAGTTCGGCCACATGGTCGTGAAGCCAGGAGGCCTTCTCTGCTCGTGTGGGAGACGCGGTTGCGTGGAGGCCTACGCGGGGCGCGTGAGCATGGAGCGGCGCGCACGGCATCTCGTCAAGCGCGGTCAGAAGACGGACTTGTTTCAGATCATGGAGAAGAGTGGGCGCACCCGGCTGAGTTCGGGCGTCTTCGCGAGAGCACTCGAGCACGGCGACAAGATGGCCACGAAGCTCATCGACGATGCAGCGTGGGCCCTTGGCATCGCCATCGCGTCCGCACAGAACCTCCTCGACCTGGAGGCGATCATCGTTGGCGGCGGTCTCGGCGACCGGCTGGGCCAGCCGTTCGTGGACCAGATCGTCGAGCAGATGACGCCCCACCTCTTCGTCGCCGACAAGCCGCCGGTCGTACTCCGCACCGAGCTCGGGGATCTCTCGGGCGCCGTCGGCGCCGCCGTGCTCGCCGGAGGCTGATACTCAGGGACGATCCAAGACGGCTCAGCGCCGCGACGTTCGCTTCCTCACGTCGACGCGGCCTCGGCCAAAGGCATCGATCCGACCCCAGCGCCCGGGGATGTCGAGCAGCTCGAGATGACCGATGCTCAGCGGAAGCGCGGGATCGACCACGAGGTGGTCGCCGTGCGGCTCGAGGCCGAGCATCGTCCGCAGCAGCAGAAGCGGCGTTCCGGTCGACCACGCCTGCGGGCTGCACGCGGTGGGGTACTGCACCGGGTACTTCGTCTGCGAGCGGGCGTAGCCGCCGAAAGCTTCGGGGAGACGACCGTCGAAGAACTCCGCCGCTTCGAGGATCCCCGCGGCGATCGTGGCAGCCTCCTCCTTGAATCCGTACCGCCGTAGGCCCCAGGCGATAAACGAGTTGTCGAATGGCCACACGGTGCCGACGTGGTAGCCGATCGGGTTGTAGCGACCCTCGCCTTCCGCCAGCGTGCGGACTCCCCAGCCCGAGAAGAGCCGCGGACCGAGGAGATGCTGCGCGACGGTCTTCGCCTTGGACTTGTCGACGATCCCACTCCAGAGCAGGTGACCGTTGTTCGAGGCGAGCGCGTCGACCTTCTCGCCGTCGGGACCGAGCGCGAGTGCGAAGTACTCGCCGTCCTCGACCCAGAAGTCGCGGTTGAAACGCCGCTTGAGGTCGGCGGCCTCCTTCTCGAGCTTGTCGGCGAGCTCGCGATCCTTCCAGATCTCGCGCGCCAGGCGGGCGCCCCGCACCTTCGCATCGTAGGCATAGCCCTGCAGCTCGCAGGTTGCCCGCGGGAAGCCGGGCAGCTTGCCGTCGCGGGCGGAGATCGAGTCCCAGGAGTCCTTCCAGCACTGGTTCTCGAGCCCGGTCTTCTCGTTCCGGCGCTGGTACCAGACGTAGCCGGTGCCCTGGAGGTCGGCGTACTCGTCGATCCAGTTGAGCGCCGCCCGCGCCTCGATCTCGAGCTCGCGCACGAGGGCACGGTCTCCGGTCCAGCGCTCGTACTCGTCGAGCAGCACGACGTAGAGCGGCGTCGCGTCGGCACAGCCGTAGTAGGGGGAGTGCGGCCGCTCCTCGAAGGCGGTCATTTCCCCGTAGCGCATCTCGTGCAGGATCCGGCCCGGATCCTCGTCGCGGAAGTCGTCCAGCCGTACCCCCTGCCAGTCGCCGAGGGCGCGGAGCGTGGTGGCGGCGAGCTCGGGTGTGAAGGGGATCGCCTGGAGGCTCGTGAAGATGCTGTCCCGACCGAACATGGTCATGAACCACGGAAGGCCGGCAGCCGGGAGACTGTGGCCTCCGGCGATGGGCGGCGAGAAACGCAGTGCCGCCAGATCGATGAGGCTGCGCCGGTAGGTGGCCTTCAGCGGATCCCAGTCGCACTCCACGCGAGGTGCCTCCTCGAGCCACCGCTCCAGATTCCGCTTCATCCGAAGCTGCGCCCGCTTGGGGTCGCGGACCGCCTCGCGCGTCTGCCCGGCTCCCACGCGCGCGGTAACGACGTCGAGTCCGGTCTTCCACTCGCCGTGGGGCTCGATCCGGACTTTGAAGGTGAGGCCGTTCTTATCGAACCGGGCCGGAGCCGTGGCCGAGATCTCGGTCGCGCGGTTGAAGGTCCCGCGGTCGTAGGCCAGAACCAGCCGTCCGCCGGCGGTCCGAGTCGTGTACTTCCCCTTCTTCTCGAGCGCGTCCTTGACCTCGAACAGGTCGGCGAAGTCGCAGCCGGCATCGATCCGCACAGTGAGGTTCACCGGCTTGTCGGCGTGGTTCAGGATCGTGAGCTCTTCGTGAAAGCCGTTCGAGACGGCTCTCTGCCGGATCACCGACAGCTTGGCGTCGATGTAGACGGTCCCGGTGCCGGGCACGAGGAAGAAGCGGGTCTCGTAGTACTGCAGATCGTCGACGGAAAGCGGATTCAGCCGCTCCCCGTTCACGGTCAGCACCCACTTCGAGAGGAAGCGCGTGTCGAACGAGAAGAGGCCGGTCGGATCGGTCAGTGACGCCTCGATGTCGCCGCGCTCGTCGCTGACGACGAACGTGTTGCCATCGAGGATCTTGACGAGCCCGTCGCTCACGACTGCCTCTTTGCGTAGCCGGCGGCTCGCCGCTTTGTTCGCGCTTTCTTCGGCCCAGGGAAGAGCCGTTGAATCAGCACCACCAGTCTCCAATCGCCGTCGACAGCCAGCTCGCCGCGCATCACCGCCGCGACCGCGTTCAACTCACCTGCGGCCACTCTTCCGAAGAGAGCCTCGTCGGCCCGAATCACGCAGTCGGCGGCAATGTTCTTGCGGGACACCGTGAGGTTTCCCCTGTCGATGGTGACGCGACGGCGGTCGATGCGCTTGCCGTCGACGAGGTCGAACCGCACACTTCCTTTCGCCTTCCGGAGCAGCGGCTCGTACCCGCGTCGACCGAGCTCGTCGAAGAACTCCGCGGTCGCGCCGGTCATCGCGGGAGCAGCCATTCGAAGCAGCCTATCCCGCTGGCGAGTGGCGGAAGGCGATCGCCGACACCTCAGGCCGTCATCGCACGAGAGCAGGGTAGAGCCCCCCTCTCCTCCACCCAGTGAAGCCCACGATCGAGGGCGAAGCGCTATCAACCGCCGCCCGGCTCGCGAGTGGTGTCGGGAGCGCGGGCCGTTGCGAGGATGACGATGCTGATCGCTGCCACCCAGAGCGGGAAGAGCAGCACGAGCAGTTTGAAGAAGGAGACGCTGACGAGCAGCACGAGCGCGATCGCGTAGCCGACTTTGACCAGCCAGCGCGGCAACGTCCCCGTACGCAGGCCGATCGTCGAGACGACGATCATGAACACGGCGGCCGCACGCACGCCGTAGACGTAGAGGAACGTGTAAGCGAGCCCTCGTGAGAGCACGACGATGTCCGGGCTCGGCACCGGGGCGTCCTGGAACCTGACCGCGATGACCGGGGCGCCTGCAGCCGCCCCAGCGGCGAAGAGCATCGCCACGAACAGTAGGCCGCTGCCGATGAAGACCGTCGCAAAGAACTGATCCTCCCGCTCACCGATGCGGTGTCGCAGCACCGCGATGAACCAGAGGAACGCGATTCCCGCAAACGGCGCGAGGTACAGGCCGACGATTGCAACCGTGCCACCGCGATGCAGGTACCACGACGCCACCTCGGCTGAAGAGCTTCCGGCATCGGGCTGGCTCCTGAGCAGGAGCAGCGAGCTGACGAACAGCGCAGCGAACGCGAGCCCGGCGACGCCTGCAGCGCGGGGTGCGCGCAGGTCGCGGCCGACCGTGTCCAGCGCAACGGTTGCCGTACCGCCATTTTCAGCCGACTCTGGTTTCACCGAGGCTTCTTTCCACCCATTGCCAGAAAGCAGGAAGCTATCGAAGCGAAGCCGACGACGTCTCCCCTTAGGCCTGCTCGAATGCAGATGGTTCGCGTCCGTGGCACTGCTTCCACTTCCTGCCGCTGCCGCAGGTGCAGGGCTCGTTTCGACCCCGCTTCGCGTCCTCGGCGGCGTACAGCTGCACGATCTCGGAGGGCGCGCGGTCCTGCCGTAGCCGCTCGGTCATGAAGCGCATCGGTTCGTCGACGTGCTGGAAGAAGTCCTTGAACCCAACGCACAGGTAGTTGAGCCCGGGATCCCCGTCTGGGGTCGAGATGAAGCGGTCCTTGGGGCAGCCCCCGTGGCAGGCAAAGCGCACATCGCATTCGAGGCAGAACTGCGGGAGCGTGTCGCGCTTGTCGAGCCCGAACTGCCGCTGTTGCTGGGAGGAGACGAGGTCGAGCATCCGGTGCTCCTTGATATTCCCGAGCTTGTAGCGCGGCTCGACGAAGTGGTCGCACGAGTACAGGTCGCCCGTGTGCTCGAGGGCGAGCGCAAGCCCGCACGTCTCCGAGTGGACGCACAGTCCCGGCGGCTCGCCGGCCCAGTTCGCGAGGGCGACGTCGAACATCTGCACGTACACGTCGCCCACATCGCGGCGCACCCACTCCTCGAAGACGTCGATCAGGAAGCGGCCGTACCGCTCGGCGGTCACCGAGCGGCCGGTGACACGCTCCCCCTCCTGCACGTAGAGGGGACGGTCGCGCCACGAGGTCCAGGGCACGGTGCCGTCAGAGTCGGCCTCGGCCACGCGCTCGATGATGGGGATGAACTGGACGAAGCGCGCGCCGCACTCGTCGCGCAGGAAGCAGTAGACCTCTCGGCCGTGGTCTGCATTCGCGGCGTGGATCGTCGTGAGAGCGTTCCACTCGACTCCTCCGGCCTGCAGGTGAGCGAGGCCGTCCATCACCTGGTCGAAGGAGCCCTTGCCGCCCTTGTTGACGCGGTAGGCGTCGTGCAGCTCGCGCGGCCCGTCGATCGAGACGCCGACGAGGAAGTCGTTCTCGGAGAAGAACGCCGCCCACTCCTCGTCGAGCAGGGTGGCATTCGTCTGGATCGTGTAGACGGCCCGCTGTCCCGGCTTCAGGTACTGCTTGGCGAGCTCGACCGAGCGGCGGAAGAACTCGACGCCCATGAGCGTCGGCTCGCCACCCTGCCAGGCGATCGCCACCTCGGGCACCTGCGCATGTGCTTCGATCAGCTGGCGGATGTATTGCTCGAGCAGCTCGTCCGCCATCCGGAAGCGCGAGCCCGGATAGAGCATTTCCTTCGAGAGGAAGAAGCAGTACGAGCAGTCGAGGTTGCAGACAGCCCCGGTCGGCTTCGCGAGCAGGTGGAACGCGGGCGGCACGTCAAAAGCGCTCGGCAGCCCCTCCGGAATCAGGACAGTTTCGGTCACGGCGCAGAAGCCGGCGCTCGCAGGAGCCGCTCAACGGCAGCGACGAGCGGCGGCAGATCGTGATCGATCGTAGCCTGCACGATGGCATGAGCGCTGTCGAAGTAGCGATGCGCCAGGTGATTGCGCATGCCGGCCACGTCCACCCACGCTATGTCCGGCTCGCGAGCCAGTAGGTCCGGCGCGATCGCTCTCACCGCCTCGCCGATCTCGATGAGGCGGACTCGGACTGCATCGAACACCATCCCGTCCTCGAGGGTGCCACGGCGCAGGTGATCTCCGATTGCCGCAACGGCGGCGAGAATGTCCTCGAGCCGCTGATCATCCCGTCGGCTCACAGAGGAATCGCCTCGGCCAGCACCCGGTCCCGCAGTCCGGGTTTGAGGGCATCTCCGGGGACCACGTCCACATCCGCTCCGAGCAGTTCGGTGAGCTCGCGACCGAGACCAACAAGACCGACGAGCCCTACTCCGGAGTCCAAGTCGACGAGGAGGTCGATGTCGCTGTTGTCGGCATCCTCGCCGCGCGCAACGCTGCCGAAGATCCGTACGTTGTGCCCGCCACGTCGAGCCGCCGCATCGATCACGGCCCGGCGACGCCGTCGCAGCCGCCGACCGAGCCGTGTGTCGGGAACCCCTCGACGGAGAGTCGCCGACGGCCGGACGTCCACGACCAGCTCGTGGCCCGCAGCCTCGATCAGCTTGGTCAACATCCCGAGCCCCGGCTCACGGCGATCCGCCTCGTAGGCACTGATCACCGACTGCGCCACCGCAGCACGACGCGCCAGCTCCGTCTGCGACAACCCTGCCCGTCGGCGCGCCTCGCGGATCAACGTTCCTGAACTCATTCACTCCA
>Ga0315292_10002768_pt1 | contig 9972 bp, 8 predicted proteins | sample YL17G13_0_MG_FD_204029 | JGI IMG/M metagenome (GOLD analysis project Ga0315292, IMG submission 204029) | Sediment microbial communities from Yellowstone Lake, YNP, Wyoming, USA - YL17G13_0 | ecosystem: Environmental > Aquatic > Freshwater > Lake > Sediment | place: USA: Wyoming | collected... | reverse complement strand
GGGTCCATCGCCGTTTTGGATCGACGACGGGCGCCATGACCGCACCGGACGGGACCACGAGGAGGGCGGTGGACACGGACCAGGCCATAGCCGTCGAGCTCGAGGGGATCGTGAAGCGCTTCCCCGGCGTCGTGGCCAACGACGGTGTCGACCTGGCGGTGCGGCGCGGTGACATCCACGCCCTGGTGGGCGAGAACGGCGCCGGCAAGTCCACCCTCATGAAGATCCTCTACGGCATGCAGCCGCCCGACGAGGGCACCATGTCGGTCAACGGTCAGCCCGTGGCCTTCCGCTCACCCAAGGAGGCCATCACCGCCGGCATCGGCATGGTCCACCAGCACTTCATGCTGGCCGACCAGCTCACGGTCCTCGAGAACGTGGTCCTGGGCGACGAGCCCTCCCGGGCCGGGCGCATCAACTTCACCGAGGCCACCGAGCGGATCCAGGAGCTCTCCTCGGCTTACGGCCTCGACGTCGACCCCAACCAGACCGTCGAGACGCTCGGCGTGGGCGAGCGCCAGCGGGTCGAGATCATCAAGGTCCTCTTCCGGGGGGCCCGGATCCTCATCCTCGACGAGCCCACCGCCGTGCTCGTCCCCCAGGAGATCGACGAGCTCTTCAACAACCTCCGGGAACTGAAGGCCCAGGGCGAGACGATCGTGTTCATCTCCCACAAGCTCGACGAGGTGCTGGCCATCGCCGACGCCATCACCGTCCTGCGGGCGGGCCGGACCGTGGCCACCGTCGACCCCCACGACGTCACCGCCGGTGACCTGGCCGAGCTGATGGTCGGCAGCGAGCTGCCCACGCCCGAGACCCGCGAGTCCACCGTCACCGACCAGGTCGAACTCGAGGTCGACGACGTCTCGGTGAAGGGCGAGGGCGAGCGCTGGCTTCTGGAGCACATCAGCTTCAAGGTGCACCGGGGCGAGGTGGTGGGTGTCGCCGGCGTCGAGGGCAACGGCCAGACCGAGCTCATCGACGTCGTGCTCGGCCTCCAGCCCGCGGCGTCCGGGTCCATCCGCCTCGAGGGTGAGGACCTGGTCTCGGTCGGCACCCGGGCCCGCCGCGAGGCCGGCATCGGCTACATCCCCGAGGACCGTCACAAGCGGGGGCTGCTGATGGGCTCGCCCATCTGGGAGAACGCCATGCTCGGCCACCAGACCCGGGCGCCCTATGCCAAGGGGCCGTGGATCAACCGGACGGGGGCCAAGCGACGGACCGCAGAGATCCTGGCCGCCTACGACGTGCGGGCCCCGGGCGTCGATGTCGCCGGCTACGCGCTCTCCGGCGGGAACCAGCAGAAGCTGATCATCGGGCGGGAGCTGATGGCGGGGGCGACGGTCCTCCTGGCCAACCACCCGACCCGGGGCGTCGACGTAGGCGCCCAGGCCGCAGTCTGGGACCACCTCCGAGAGGCCCGGGCCGCGGGCCTGGCCACCCTGCTGGTCTCGGCCGACCTCGAAGAGCTGATCGGCCTGTCCGACCGCCTCCTGGTCATGCTGCGGGGCCGCATCGTGGCCGAGTTGGACCCGGCGAGGGTCACGCCCGAGGAGCTGGGCTCCTACATGACCGGGGCCCGGACGGCGGCCTGAGCATGCAGCGCCTCACCATCCCCCTCCTGCGCCTAGCGGCCCCCGTCGCCGCGGTGCTGTTCGCCCTCACCATCTCGGGCCTGGTCCTGTGGCTCAGCGGCAGCGACCCGTTCCACGCCTTCAAGCTGATGTGGGACTTCGGCACCACCGAGCAGTCGATCGCCTCGATCGTCGACCGCGCCGTGCCCCTCTACCTGTCCGGCGTCGCCTTCGCCATCGCCTTCAAGATGGGGCTGTTCAACATCGGCGTCGAGGGCCAGTACACGGTCGCGGCCCTGATGGCCGCCTTCGTGGGGGCGGCCGTGGAGCTGCCCCCCGTCCTGCACGTCGCCCTCATCCTCCTCGTGGCCATGGCCAGCGGGATGCTGTGGGGGGCCATCCCCGGCGTGCTCAAGGTGACCCGGGGCGTCCACGAGGTGATCACCTCGATCATGCTCAACAACATCGCCACGTTCGTGGTCAGCTACCTGCTGGCCAACCACTTCCTCGACCGGTCCGACGAGACCCTCAACCTGCAGACGAAGAAGATCGCCCCGTCCGGTTGGTTCCCCGAGCTCTTCGACCTCGGGCCCAACGCCACCATCAACGGCATCGTGCTCGTGGCCCTGGTCATCGGGGTCAGCTACTACGTGCTCATCTGGCGCACCCGCTTCGGCTACGACCTGCGGGCCAGCGGCCTCAACCCCCTGGCCGCCCGGGCCAGCGGCGTGGCCCCGGGGCCGATGGTCGTCAAGGGCATGATGCTCTCGGGGGCGGTGGCCGGCCTGGTCGGGATGCCGATCCTGCTCGGCTTCTCCCACAACTACGGCCTCGACTTCGGCACCGGCCTGGGGTTCGCCGGGATCACCGTCGCCCTCCTGGGCCGCAACAACCCGGTCGGCATCGCCGTCGGCGCCCTGCTGCTGGCCTTCCTCGACCGCAGCGCCCAGATCCTCGACCTCGAGGACATCCCCAAGGAGATCGTGGTGATCATGGAAGGGGTCATCGTCCTGTCGGTGGTGATCGCCTACGAGCTGGTCCAACGGGTGATCGAGCGGCAGCAACGGCGGATGATCGCGGAGGAGCCTCCGCCAGCAGCCCCTGCGGCTACTCGGCAGCCCTTGGGGGCCCCGGCATGAGCCTCGGCCAGGGGATGCCGTCGGTCGCCGGTGAGGGGGCGGTCAGCCGGGCGGACCAGGTGACGGCCGCCTCGCGCCTGCAGAGCGCCCGGAAGCGCCAACGGGTGCTGGCGACCGGCCTCGGCTTGTTCGTCCTGCTGTCCACCGTCCGGTGGCTCACCGACAGCCCCGACCTGACCTCCAGCGGCACGGTCGGCACGACCCTGCGGCTGGCCGTGCCCATCGGCCTCGCCGCCCTCGGGGGCCTCTGGTCCGAGCGCTCCGGCATCGTCAACATCGGCCTCGAGGGGATGATGATCCTCGGGACCTGGTTCGGCGCGTGGGGGGCCTGGCAGTACGGGCCGTGGGCCGGGGTGGCCATCGGGATCGCCGGCGGGATGGCCGCGGGGCTGTTGCACGCCCTGGCCACGGTCACCTTCAACGTCGACCACATCATCTCGGGCGTGGCCATCATCACCTTGGCCGGCGGCATCGCCCGCTACCTCTCGGTCGAGGTCTACACCGATGTGCCGGGTGGCGGCGCCACCCAGTCCCCCCGGGTCGAGGGGGTGGGCACCTTCGACCTGCCGATCCTGTCGGGAGGTGGGCTGTTCGGCTGGCACTCGCCCGACGTCCTCGGGTCGTTGGAGGAGCACCACTGGTTGATCGTGTCCGATCTCGCCGGCGTGCTCCGGGGGGCCACCCACAACCTCTCCTACCTGACCCTGCTCGCCATCCTGCTGGTACCGCTGACCTGGTGGATCATGTGGCGCACGGTGTTCGGCCTGCGGGTGCGCTCCTGCGGCGAGCACCCCACCGCCGCCGACTCCCTCGGCGTGCCCGTCAACCGCATGCGCTACCTCGCGCTGATGATCAGCGGCGGGCTGGCCGGCCTGGCGGGCGCCTTCCTCGCCATCGAGGCCGCCAGCATCTACCGCCAAGGCCAGACCCAGGGCAGGGGCTTCATCGGCCTGGCCGCGATGATCTTCGGCAACTGGCTCCCGCTGGGCGCCGCGGCCGGTGCCGCGCTGTTCGGCTTCGCCGACGCCCTCAACCTGCGGGACAAGAGTGCCGTGCACGCCCTGCTGCTGTTCGTGGCTGTGGCCGCCCTCGTCTATGCCGCGGTGCAGTTCCGCCGGGGAAAACGGAGCACGGCCCTGGTCACCGGCGTCCTCGGCCTCCTGGCCGGCCTCTGGTTCTTCACCACCGACGAGGTGCCGGTCGAGTTCGTGCAGATGACGCCCTACGTCGTCACGTTGCTCGTCCTCGCCGTGGCCACCCAGCGCCTGCGGCCGCCCGCCCACGACGGCAAACCCTGGCGCAAGGGCCAGGTCGAATAGCCGATGGAGGTCGACTGGGACGCCCTGCGAGCGGCGGCCCACGAGGTGGGTGAGGCGGCCTACGCCCCCTACTCCGGCCTCCGGGTCGGGGCCGCGGCGCTGACCGACGGCGGGAAGATCCTCACCGGCTGCAACGTCGAGAACGCCTCGTACGGGCTGACCCTCTGCGCCGAGTGCGCGGTGGCCTCGGCCCTGGCCGCGTCCGGTGGCGGGCGGCTGGTGGCCCTCTCCTGTGTGGCCGCCGACCGGGACGAGCTGCTCATGCCCTGCGGCCGGTGCCGCCAGGTCCTCTACGAGTTCGGCGGGGCCGACCTGCTGATCGACGGGCCCTACGGGCCCCTGCCGTTGGGTGACCTGCTGCCCCACGCCTTCGGGCCCGACGACCTTTGAAGGGGGAGAGCAGGTGAGTAGCCACTCCGCCGTCGACGTCATCCGCACCAAGCGCGACGGCGGCCGGCTGTCCGACGAGCAGATCCGTTGGTTCATGACGGCCTACACCGCCGGCGACGTGGCCGACGAGCAGGCGTCGGCCCTGGCCATGGCCATCTTCTGGCGGGGCATGGAAGCCGATGAGCTGGCCACCTGGACCCAGGCGATGGTCGACTCGGGTGAGCGCCTCGACCTGTCGACCATCACCCGTCCCACCGTGGACAAGCACTCCACCGGTGGTGTGGGCGACAAGGTGTCCCTGCCCCTGATCCCGCTGGCGGCGGCCTGTGGCGTGGCCGTGCCCCAGCTGTCCGGCCGGGGCCTCGGCCACACCGGCGGGACCCTGGACAAGATGGAGGCCATTCCCGGGTGGCGGGCCCAGCTCAGCAACGAGGAGTTCATCGCCGTGCTGGCCGCGGAGGGCGGCGTCATCTGCGCCGCCGGACCCGGGCTGGCCCCGGCCGACCGCCGCCTCTACGCCCTGCGGGACACGACCGGCACGGTGGAGTCCATCCCCCTCATCGCCTCCTCGATCATGTCCAAGAAGATCGCCGAGGGCACCGACGCCCTGGTCCTGGACGTGAAGTTCGGCTCGGGGGCCTTCCTGGCCGATCCGGAGCAGGGGCGGGAGCTGGCCCGGACGATGGTCGGTCTGGGTACCGCCCACGGGGTGCGGACCACGGCGCTGCTGACGGCCATGGAGCAGCCCCTGGGGCGCACGGCGGGCAACGCCGTCGAGGTCGAGGAGTCGGTCGAGGTGCTGGACGGGGGCGGCCCGGAAGACCTGGTCGAGGTCACGTTGGCGCTGGCCCGGGAGATGGTGGCCCTGGCCGGGCTGGACGTCGACCCGGCCGAGGCGCTGGCCGACGGTCGGGCCATGGACCGCTGGCGGGCCATCGTGGCCGCGCAGGGTGGGGACCCCGACGCGCCATTGCCCCGGGCGGCCGAGAACGACGTGATCGCCGCCGGGGCCGACGGCGTCGTCCAACGCCTGGACGCGATGTCGGTCGGTGTGGCCGCCTGGCGTCTCGGCGCGGGTCGGGCCCGCAAGGAGGACGACGTGAGCGCCACAGCCGGGGTCATCTGCCACGCGAAGGTGGGTGAAAGGGTCCGAGCCGGGGCGCCACTGCTGGAGCTGCGGGCCGACGACCCGTCCCGGTTCGCCGCCGCCCACGAGGCCCTGGCCGGCGCCTGGACCCTCGGCCCCGACCCCGCCTCACCCCCACCACTGATCCTGGACCGCATCACCCCCGACTGACCCGTTCCGGGCCCTGATCCTCCGGTCAGGGGCGGCGGATCAGGGGCCGGAACGTGCGGGGATAGCGTGCCGAGCGTGTTGAGCGCCGAGCAGATCGCGGGCTACGGGCGGGACGGGTTCCTGGTGCTCCGGGGCTTCGTGTCCGAGGCGGCGTGCACCGAGCTGAAGCGGCGGGCCGAGGCGCTGGTCGACGCCTTCGAGCCCGACGAGGGGGTGAAGTCCATCTTCACCACCCACGAGCAGACCCGCCACAGCGACGAGTACTTCCTCACCTCCGGGGACAAGGCCCGGTTCTTCTTCGAGGAGGAGGCCTTCGACGCCGACGGCGAGCTGCGGCAGGCCAAGGCGCTCTCTATCAACAAGCTCGGCCACGCCATGCACGACCTGGACCCGGTCTTCGAGCGCTTCAGCCACACCGCCGCCCTCGCCGAGCTGTGCGCCGACCTGGGCTACGAGGACCCGACGATCCTGCAGTCGATGTACATCTTCAAGCAGCCCCGCATCGGCGGCGAGGTGACCAGCCACACCGACCACACCTTCCTCTGGACCGAGCCCCGGTCGGTCACCGGCTTCTGGTTCGCCGTCGAGGACGCCACGCTCGAGAACGGCTGCCTGTGGGCCCTCCCCGGCGGCCAGGACATCCCGGTGAAGCAGCGCTTCCGGCGGGACGGCCAGGGCGGGACCGTGATGGAGGTCCTCGACGACACGCCGTACCCCGAGGAGGGACTCGTGCCCTTGGAGGTCCCCGCCGGCACGCTCGTGGTGCTCAATGGCACCCTCCCCCACCGTTCCGGGCCCAACCGCTCGGACCGGTCACGGCACGCCTACACGCTGCACGTGATCGAGCAGGGCGCCACCTACCCCGACGACAACTGGCTCCGGCGCCGGGGCCTGCCCCTCCGTCCCGTCGCCTGACGTTCAGGGGGCGAAGCAGTCGACGAGGAAGGCCTCGACCCGGGGCGTCAGGAGCGTGTCCCCCGCCGAGCCGAGGAGCCGGTTCACCTGGGTGTGGGAGTAGCGGAGCGTGGGGACCACGGTGGTCCCGATCCCCGCGGCGCGCAGGGCTCGGGCGTAGTCGGTCTGGGCCCGCTGCTGGTACCGGCTCCCCCGTCGAACGACCAACTGCGGGGCATCACCGGCATCGAGGTGGTTGATCGGCGAGGCATCCCGCCAGATCGACGGAACGTTGCCGAAGGCATTGCGATAGAGCTGAGATCCCCGCACGTCGTCTCGGATGCGGGCCGCGACGTCGTAGCCCGCAGTGTCCAGAGAGACCACGCCACACACGTCTTCCCGGACGGCCCGACGAAGGTAGTCCTCGTCCACCCCGACCGAGCTGACGATCTGGGCGCCCGCGGAGTGGCCCAGGAGCGCGATCCGGCCGGGGTCGCCTCCATACCGGGCGATGTGGTCGTGTACCCAGCCCACGGCACGACCGACGTCCCGGTTGTGGGTCGGATACCGGATCCGGCGGACGGCGGGGACGGCGGGGTCGCTGAGGCGGTAGTTGACGCTGACCAGGGTCCAGCCGTGCTGGCGGGCCCAGGCCCGCTTGGCGTTCAGGCGGGCCTTGTCACCGGTGCGCCAGCCGCCGCCGTGGACCCACACCACGACCGGGTTCGCACCGCAGGCGTCGGCAGGGGCGGGATACACGTCCACCGTCTGCAGACGAGCCGGGCCGTAAGCGATGTCGCGGGTGACGGTGCCGACCGGGTCGCAGGCCGCTGGACCCTCGTCAGCCGCTTGGGCCTCGCCGGGCAGGGCGGCGACGCCGGAGGCCGCCAGGAACCCGGTCGCGACGGCCACGGCGCTGAGCAAGAGGCGGATCTTCATCCCCCCACAGTCGACCACCGCCCTGAACCCGGCATGAAGCTGCCTGAGAATGCCGTGAGAAGGCGCGGGCCGGCGTGACGGGCGCCGCAGGTCGACCTGTTCCCGCGTCGTTAGCATCCACCCATGGGAGCCGACCTCGACCTCGAGACGATCCGGCAGGCGCCCAAGGCCCTGCTCCACGACCACCTCGACGGGGGCCTGCGGCCCGCCACGGTCATCGAGCTGGCGGCCGAGCAGGGGTACGCGGTGCTGCCGACCACCGACGTGGACGAGCTGACGGCGTGGTTCACGCGGGGGGCGGGCGGCACGTCCCTGGAGGAGTACCTCGAGGCGTTCGTGCACACCGTCGGGGTCATGCAGACCCGGGACGGCATCGAGCGGGTGGCGGCCGAGTGCGCCGAGGACCTGGCCGCCGACGGGGTCGTCTATGCCGAGATCCGTTACGCCCCTGAGCAGCACGTGGAGGCCGGGCTGACCATGGACGAGGTGGTCGAGGCCGTGACCGCCGGGTTCGCCGCCGGCAGCAAGGGGAGGAACATCACCGTCCGCTCGCTGCTGTCAGCCATGCGCCAGCAGGCCGGTTCCACCCAGATCGCCGAGCTGGCGGTGCGCCACCGCGACCGGGGCGTGGTCGGCTTCGACATCGCCGGGCCCGAGAAGGGCTTTCCCCCCACCCGCCACCTGGACGCCTTCGAGTACGTGCAGCGGGAGAACTTCCACATGACCATCCACGCCGGCGAGGCCTTCGGGCTGCCGTCCATCTGGGAGGCCATCCAGTTCTGCGGGGCCGAGCGCCTGGGCCACGGCGTCCGGATCGTCGACGACATCGTGTACGACCCGGACGGCGAGGCCCACCTCGGGCGGCTGGCCGCCTTCGTGCGGGACCGCCGCATCCCACTGGAGATGTGCCCGACGTCGAACGTGGGCACGGGAGCGGTGAAGTCCATCGCCGAGCACCCAATCAAGGCCCTGCACGACCTGCGCTTCCGGGTGACGGTCAACACCGACAACCGCCTGATGAGCGACATCTCCATGTCGGGGGAGTTCGCCGGCGTCCACAAGGCCTTCGGCTGGGGCCTCGCGGAGATGCGCTGGCTCACGATCAACGCCCTCAAGAGCGCGTTCATCCCCTTCGACGAGCGCCTGGCCATCATCGACGACATCGTGAAGCCCGGCTACCACGACCTCCTGGCCGTCGCCGCGGCCTGACCGGTTCCGGGTCCTGCATCGGGTCCCCCAGCGCCCGGATTCAGGTTTCGGAAGCTCGGACGGTGACCGCGATCAGGTCGTGGTCGGACAGCGGGGTGTTGTCGGGAGCGAGGGCGGGGAGCACCTCGGGGTCGGTGGTGATCAGGCCTCGGGTGAGGAACCAGTCCAGGTTCAGGTGGCCGCGGCCGCGGGCGAGGCGGTGCGTGGGCTCGTCGGTGTTGGCCGCGGACCAGTCGTAGCCCCGTTCGGCGGCCTCGGCGAACAGGGGCTCGTGGTCGACCGGGTCCAGGAAGCGCTCGGGGCGTAGGTCGCCGCCCACCTCCTCCCGGCCGCTGAGGTCCATCGTGTGGGTGTTCAGGTCACCACCGATGACCACCGGACGCCCGGCGGCATAGGGCTCGATCAGGTCGAGCAGGTCGACCAGCTGTCGGGCCCGGCCCGTCGGGCCGCCGTGGCTCTCCAGGTGGGGGGCCACGACGACCAGGTCACCCACCGTGGCCACGAGGGCACAGCGGCCACCGACCCGGGGCTCGGTGTTGTCGTCGGCGTACCACTGGCCGTCGAACTCGAAGCGGACGACAGCCGCGCGCTCCAGCGGGAGGCGGCTGAGGATGGCGCCGCCGTGCACGCCGAACTCGTTGCGGGTGCCCAGCGGGAGCTCGATCCGCTCCTCCTCGCCGCCCAGCGAGAGCTCCACGAACTCGACGGCGAAGGCGAAGGCCATCCCGAGGCGGTCAGCCAGCTCCCGGGCCACGTACCGGTTCCCCGACCGGGCCATCCCCCCGTCGGCCTCGGAGACCAGGACGACATCGGCCTCGGCCGCCTCGAGCAACTCGACCCAGTCGTCGAGCCGCCGCCCGCGCTCGAGGTTGGCGGCCACGAACCGCAGCGAGCCCTTCGGGCTCCGGGAGGCCCGACCACCGACCTCGACGACGTGGAAGCAACCGGCGTCGGCCACGGCCTGGCGGTGATCGGTGCCCGGCTGGGGCAAGACCGGGTCGGACAGGTCGTCGACCGTGGTGGTGACCAGCGATGGTGTCGCCAGGGCGAGGGCGACCCGGCTGGCGTTCTCCATCCGGTCGGCGGCCTCGGTCAGCGGCACCCACTCACTCTCGTGCTCGGCCGGGCCGGGCTCGGTGTCGTCGACATCGGCCAGGAAGAAGTGGCACTCCTTGGTGACGCCCTTGGCCGTCGGCTGCGCGGCTTCGACC
>Ga0315292_10002761_pt1 | contig 9985 bp, 7 predicted proteins | sample YL17G13_0_MG_FD_204029 | JGI IMG/M metagenome (GOLD analysis project Ga0315292, IMG submission 204029) | Sediment microbial communities from Yellowstone Lake, YNP, Wyoming, USA - YL17G13_0 | ecosystem: Environmental > Aquatic > Freshwater > Lake > Sediment | place: USA: Wyoming | collected... | reverse complement strand
GGGCGCCGCCGGCGACGAGCCCGGCGGATCGCGGCGCGATCCCGGGGCCGCCCTGGCGGACATCGCCGGGGCCGGCAAGGAACTCCACGCCCTCTACGAGATCGCGGAGACGATCGGGTCGAGCCTCGGCGTCACCGATTCGATGAATGCGATCGCGACCACCCTGCGCGCGCTCATCCCGTTTACGACCTGCGTACTCTTCCTGCGCGACACGGCCAACAACCTCGTGCGGTGCCGGTTCGCCGTCGGCCTGGGCGAGGCGGCGTTCCAGGGGCTGGTGTTCGGCGACACGGCGGGACTGGTCGGCCGAAGCATCGCCGAGCGCGCGTGCGCGACGGGCGGCCCGCCCGCCGCCGGCGGCGCGGACCCGGCCATGGCGATCGGGGAGCTGCGGTCGGCGCTCGTGGCGCCGCTCGTCGTCGGCGACGCGGTCATCGGCGCGCTCGCGCTCTACCACGCGTCGCCGGGGTACTTCAACGACGACCACCGGCGTCTTGCGCGGCGCGTGTCGGATCAGATCGCGGCGGTCATCTACAACTCCCTCGTCTTCGAACGGACGCAGGAGGAATCGGTCACCGACCCGCTCACGGGCCTGCCGAACACCCGGTTCCTGTTCCCGCACCTGAGCCGCGAGCTCGCGCGCGCGAAGCGCCTCGCCTCGCCGGTGGCCGTGCTCGTCCTCGACCTCGACAACCTGAAGTACATCAACGACAACTTCGGGCACTCGGTGGGCGACCGGGCGCTGTGCGCCGTGGCGGCCGTGCTGCGCGGCGCGATTCGCCCGTACGACATCTGCGTCCGCTACGGCGGCGATGAGTTCATCGTCCTCCTGTCGGAGTGCGGCGCCGACCAGGCGGAGGCCAAACGCATCGAGCTGCAGCGAGCCGTCGACACGCTGCCCTTCAGCGTGGGCGAGGCGGTCCGCGTCAAGCTCGCCATCAGCATCGGGGCCGCGGTGTTCCCGGATGACGGCGACACCTACGATCTGCTGCTGAGCCACGCGGACGGCCGGATGTACAGGGACAAGGCGAGCCGCAAGCGCGCCGCTCTGGCAGTGAACTCCCGCTAGCCTGCCTCCTGCGGCCGAGGCGCTCAGTACTCTTCGCGGCGGATGCGGTCGGCGGGGACCCCGAGTTCCCGCAACAGCGCCGGCACGTCCGCCACCAGCGAGTCCGGCCCGCACACCAGGCACACCGTCGAGGACGGCTCCGCCAGCTCGGACAGCAGGTCGCGATCGATCCGGCGCCGGCCGCCCGCCCACCCGTGGTCCGCGCCGCGCGTCGCGGTCAGGCGCAACCGGATGCGGCCCTCGCCGTGAAGCCGGCGGAGTTCCGGGAGGAACGCGAACTCGTCGGGCGTGCGGGCGCTGTAAAGCAGGGTGATGTCAGGCGCGGCGTCGCCCTCGAGCGCGGACCACAGCATCGACCGCAGCGGCGCAATGCCGGTGCCGCCGGCGACGAAGAGCAGCGGGCTCGACGCGCGGGCGCCGCCGATCGAGAAGGTGCCCATCGGCCCCGTCACGTCGATGGGCGTTCCGGCCTGCAGGTCCCCGAAGTGGCGGCCCACCCGCCCCTGCTGGTCCACCTTGACGAGCAGTTCGAGACAACCCGTCTCGCGCGCCTGCGCCGGCGAACACGCGATCGAGTAGGGCTTGCGATCCGGCTGGCCCGCGAACCCCGCCAGCACCGCCTGCCCGGCCACGAACGGAAACGCCGCGCCCGCCAGGTCCAGCCGAACCAGCGATGCCCGCGCCGCTTCACGCCGGACGTCCGTGATGTAGGTGGTAGTGGTCACCGAAGTTCGGCTCGTGCAGGACCGCTGACCGGTGCGTCGCGTCGCGAACCGCTCGACACGGCGGACAGGGGCCCCGCTTTCGACTTGGCGCCTCGATGCTGACGCCAAGTCGAGTGCCAACGCGCCTGCGGCGCGTTGGCCGCGGGGTCAGTTTCGGCAACTGTCGGCGGAAGCGCTGGGTCCCCAACCCAGCGCGGATTTCGGCCCCTACGGTGCGTGTGTCGTGTCTTCATGATCGCCGTGCTCGCATGGCTCGCTCTGCGACGCACCGGCCAGCGATCGCCAAGTGATCGCCGGGTTTGAGACCCGCTCTCGATTCACGCAGCGCGGTCGACAACCGATCCCCGGGTTTGAGACCCGTTCTTGAGTCACGCCGGTCTCAAACCCGCCACCCCTAAAAACCCATCGCGTGGTACCCCGCGTCGACCATCACGACTTCGCCCGTGATGGCGGAGCTCTCGGGGCCGAGCAGGAAGCGCCCGGTTTCGCCGACCTCTTCCAGTTCGACGTTGCGGCGCAGGGGCGAGCGCTCCCGGTAGACCTGCAGGATGCTGCTGAACCCGGAGATGCCCGACGCAGCCAGCGTCTTGATCGGGCCCGCCGAGATCGCGTTGACGCGGATGTTCTGGGGACCGAGCCCGTCGGCCAGGTAGCGGACCGACGACTCGAGCGCCGCCTTCGCCACGCCCATCACGTTGTAGTTCGTGAACACGCGGTCCGCGCCGAGGTAGGTCAGCGTGACGATGCTGCCGCCGCCGCGGGCCGCCATGAGGGGCGCCGCGCCCCTGGCCAGGGCGATGAGCGAGTACGCGCTGACATCGAGGGCGATGCGGAATCCTTCGCGGCTGGTCTCGACAAACGGCCGCGCCAGTTCTTCGCGCGGCGCGAACGCCGTGCCGTGCAGCAGGAAGTCGAGCGCCCCGAACTCGCGCGCGATCTCGCGGTAGACCGCCGCGATCTGTTCGTCGGACGTCACGTCGCACGGCAGCAACAGCGGGCGGTCCAGGTCGGCGGCGAGGTCCTGAACGTTCTCGAGGAGGCGTTCGCCCTGGTAAGTCAGCGCGAGGCGCGCACCGTCGCGGGCGAGCGCCTTCGCAATCGCCCACGCGATGGACCGCTTGTTGGCGACGCCGGTAATCAGACCGAACTTGCCCGACAACATACTCATGAGACGGCGCGGTCAGTGCTGCTTCGGGCCGCGGGGGGGCTTCGGCCCGAACCCGTGACGCGAGGGACGCGGCCCACCAGGTCCGCCAGGCCCGCCGTGACCGCCCGGCCCACCCGGGCCGCCGTGACCGCCCGGACCGCCGCGGCCCCCTCGATTGCCGAAGGTATTGCCGTCGCCCCCGCCGGGGCCCTGCCCATGGCGCGCGCCGCCGCCGTGCCTCGGCCCGCCGGGCCCGCCCGGCCCCTTGCCGCCCGGACGGTGCTGGCCGCCGCCAGGCTGTCCGGGGCGGAACGGCCGGCCGTGACGCGCGTGCGCCGCCGGAGGCCTGTGCATCGTGAATTCCGGGATTGGCCGCGGCGGCACGTCGGCGCCGTCGATGCGCGGCAACTGGGCGCGGATGAGGCGGCGATGGAACGGCCCGTCCGGCCCCGGTTGCGGCGGATCGGAGGGATCTTCGTCGGTCTCGGGAGCGGCCGGAGTGTCGCGCGGATCCGGCTTGGTCGAGGCCGCCATCACCGGCGAAACCGGGCCAGGGGCGGCGGGCGCTTCTTCCTCGGGCGGCGGCGCGGGCGCTGCCGCGGCGCCGATCGGAGCCGCCGGCAGGGCGGGCTTCTTCTTGCGGATCGTTGGCACCTTGCCCTTGCGGTACTCGTGCTCGCCGTCGCACGCGGTGCAACGAACCTGGCGCACGTCGTCTTCGACCAGGGCGACAATCGCGTGGTCGGTCAGACGCCGCTCACGCGGACAATAGTCGTCGAGGAGATCACCAACCCGTAGCTGGCGCGGAAGCATGCACAGTCCCTCGAGAAATACTAGGTGGGCGGGGGGTGTCGTAGGACACGTAATTCTAACAAGCCACGGAGCAGAGGGCAAGGTAAAGGGCGCGGCGGGTAAAGGGCGCGGCGGGCGCCAGTGACCAACCCGGCAGTCGTCTTTCGACGTTCCCCCGAAACGAGTGTGTCGAACTGGCCTCGAAGCTGGCTGGTGACATCGCAGGCGCGCAGCGTCTCAAGGACTGGACATCCACTTCGCTCCTGTGCGCGCGTCATCCAGCAGACAACGTGCGCCCTGGTTGTCCGATGGATTCAGCCAGAGCATCCGCTCGAAGACCTGCGCGGCTTCGCCCAGTCGTCCGAGCCGCCAGCAGCACAGGCCATACCCGTGCGTGCAGCGGAGAAACGGGCGATTATCGATATGACCCCACGGCAGCAGCCCGTCGAAGTCGGCGTTCAGGGAGAGTTCACCGATGCGGAGGCCCGCTTCGTAGTGCTTGATGGCGTCCTTGGCCGAACGCTCGAGCTCCATGTTCCCGAGATGGGCATGGGCGTCGAGGCATCGGAGGTCGGCGTGACACAAGTCCATCAGCACCTTGCGCGCCGCCACGAAGTCGCCCGCGTCCTTGAGGTCGTTGGACCGGATGATGGGATCTGAGTCCACGTCGCTTCGATCGTCGCCGGGCAGTACTTGCTCCATCTCGAACTCGCGTCGCGGACCCCGAGCGATGATGGGCTTCGCCCAGTCCTCGATCGGATCGCCGTCCTCCCCCCAGTAGTGCTCGGCAGGGTCCCAGAGGCCCTGATCCGTCAGAGTGAGCGGGACAAGACCCAAGGCGGCCGCGTCGAGTCGCATCGACTCGATCACCCCGGCGAGGTACTCGTGACGGGCATAGGTCCACTGCCTGCTCGGCGCCACGACGATGATGTGGCCAGGCGCCACGGTCCAGAGTCGGGTGGCCCTCAGGGTGATGGCGGCTCCGGTCGCCAGCCGTCGGCATCGTGCCGCCCGCTCGCTCGTCGCAAGCACGACGAGCTCGACAGGGCGAGGGGTGACGCCCTCGTCTTTCGCGCGGGCATGATCGAAACGCTCCCGCCCCACCGTCATTTCCTGAACTGCTCGAGCAGCGTCTTGATGGCATCGAGCGCCTGGTTGAGGACGTCGGGGCTGGGGAGCGGAATCCGGACGTAGTCCTCGCCCGTGTCCGGGTCCCGACGAACGAACGTCAGCCCGTCGGGACGGTCAGCGGCCTTTCCACGGCCGGCGGTCGCGAGTTGGCCAAGCAGCGCCACGCCGGATTGCAGGAGAGCCGCCCACGGATCGGCCGGAGGCGCCGCGGCGCCCGCCGGGGCAGGTGCTGCCTGGCCGGCCGGGCGCCGGGTGTCGACACGCGGTTCCGTGGCACGCCCCGGTGCCGCCGGCGCCTCGCCCGAACCGCCTGTCGCGGTGGCCTTCTCGACGGTCTCCATGAACCGAGTGAGCCGCGTGCCCCCCAGGAACACTTCCCGCTCACCGCCGTCAAGCACCCCGGCGAACAGCGACTTCTTGAACTTCAGGACAGACAGCATGCCCTCTTCGATCGTGCCCTGCGCGATGAAGTTGATCACCTGGACGGGCTGGCGCTGGCCGAGCCGATGGACGCGCCCGATCCGCTGCTCGAGCACGGCCGGGTTCCAGGGCAGGTCCATGTTGACGACGGCGGATGCGTGCTGCAGGTTCAGCCCGACGCCACCGGCATCAGTCGACAGGAACGCCCGGCAGTGCTCATCCTCACGGAAACGGTCGATGAGCGCCTTCCGCTGCACACCCGGCACGCCGCCATGGAACAGGACGTGGCCGATGCGCTTCTTCGCGAGCCGTCTGACGAGAAGTTCGTGCATCCGCACCCACTGGCTGAACACCACCACCTTCGACGTCGGCTGCTCGAAGAGGTCGTCCAGCACGGTCACACACTCGTCGGCCTTGACGCCGAAATCGGTCTCGTGATCCAGCAGGTACGTGCTGTCGCAGCTCATCCGCATGTTCTGGAGCGCGATCATCAGCCGCCGTTGATCGGCTTCGGACAGGAACTTGTACCGGCGCCATTTCGCGACGATTCTGGCCACCAGTTCCTGGTTCTCGTCGTGGTGCGTGCGCTGTTCAGGCGTCATGGCCACGAAGAAGTTCTTATCGAGCCGCTCCGGGAGTTCGCTCAGGACTCCGGCCTTGGTTCGCCGTATCAGCACTGGCGCGAGCGTCTCGCCGATGCGGTCCAGATCGCGATACCCGACGACCTTGCCGTACTCATCGTGGACCTGGTGGTCGGCCAGGAACCGGAAGGTCGGCCCCAGCCGGTGCCGGTCGACGAACTCGACGATGGAGACCAACTCCTCCAGCCGGTTCTCCAGCGGCGTTCCGGTGAGCACGATGGCATAGGGCGTGGCGATCCGCTTGACGCTGCGCGCCGTGCGCGTGTTCCAGTTCTTGATCCGCTGCGCCTCATCGAGAATGACCAGATCCGGCGACCATGCGGCGATGAGGTCCAGATCGGAGTGAATGGTGTCGTAGTTCGTGATCTTGAACGTATCACCAGGGGTCACATAGTCCCGTTCGCGACTCGCTCGAAGCCCTCCCACGACACGGGAGGTCCGGGTCGTAAAGCGGCCAATCTCCCGTTCCCACTGGTGTTTCAGCGAGGTCGGGCAGACTACCAGCACGCGCTCGACGCCGAACAGGCGCGCCATGATCTCAACGGCGGCGAGGGCCTGGATGGTCTTGCCCAGTCCCATCTCATCGCCGATGAGCACACGACCGGCCCGCGCCGCGAACAGGGCGCCCTCGGCCTGATAGCCATAGAGGCTCCCGTTGATCAGGGAGCGGAGGTTGCGGTCGCGCGCGCCGAGCGGGAAGGCCTCCGCCACGGCCGCCTCCCGCCGCGATCGATCGCGCACTTCTGCGACGAAGCCAAGGACATCGTCGTAGCACCTGAGGTCGTGGTCCAGATGCGAGGCTTCCGAGAGGAACGACTCGAACGTCGCAAAGGCGTCCGGCCGGAGCAGGCCGTCTGGTCCGAAGGACGACGACGCCAGCGACGACAATTGTCGCGGACAGGCCAGGCCCGTCCGGAATCGGACTTCGCGCTTCGCGCCGTACTGGAGCACGACTTCACTGTACGAAGGCTGAAAGCCGCCCTTCAGCACCGGCCGCGTGCGCCGGCCGCGCTCGAGCCGGCCCAGCACGAACTCGACGTGCTTGCAGGTACCGAGGGCATTTGTACTGAAGTCCGGACAGGTGCAGTAGTTGTCGCCCAGCGCCGAGCCACGGATCGCCACGCGGTACATGCTGCCGCGCTGAGGATTGGTGACCTGGTAGTCGGAGAAGACCGGTTCGGTCCCGACGTTCTTCACACGAAGCGGCTGCTCGCGCCCGTACTGACGGCGTAGCGCGACTTGCCACTCCTCGAGTGCCATGTCGACGGGTTTGTGCTGGCGCGAAAGGCGACGGCTGGAGGCTGGCTTTGCTCGCATCGTTCACCAAGGCCGTCTTGAGACACGGGACGTCCGGGGGAGGGGGCGTTCCGGTCACGGGTGGCCGGCCTGAGCCGCGCGGCTATTCGTTGACGTGCACGACCTTCGCGGGCGGGAAGCCGTTGAACCAGGTCGCGGACGCGTTGCTGTAGGCGCCGATGTCGAGCGAGTACACGAGGTCGTCCAGTTCCAGAGCGGGCAGCGGTTCCGACTGCGAAATCGTGTCGAGCCCGTCGCATGTCTGCCCGAAGACCGCCGAGACCTCGGTCGGTCCCTTCCTGAACGCGTGGATGTGGTACACGCAGTGGTCGAAGATGATGCCCGAGAAGGTGTGGTAGACGCTGTCGTCGATGTAGTAGCAGGTCTTGCCGTCGCGGACGGTCTTCCCGATCACGGTCGCGAGTGACGTCACCGCGGTCGCCACGAAGAAGCGGCCGGGCTCCGCGATGATCTCCACCTTCTTCGGGAAGAGCCGGTCGACTTCCGTGTTGATCCGTCTCGCCAGCAGGCTGAACGCCGGCACGTGGCGGTTGTAGCGGACCGGGAACCCGCCGCCGATGTCGAGGATCTTCAGGTCGAACCCGCGCGACTTCGCCTCCCGCCAGACCGCGGCCGACATGTTCAGGGCCTGCACGTAGTTCTCGAAGTTCGTGCACTGGCTGCCCACGTGGAAGCTCAGGCCCTCCACCGCCAGGCCCGCGTTCTGCGCCTCCTCGACGAGCGCGACGGCCTCGCCAGGGTCGCACCCGAACTTGGACGACAGCTCCACCATCGACCCGGTGTTGGGCACGCGGATCCGCAGCAGCAGCCCGGCATGGGGCGCGTGCTGCTGGAGCTTCCCGATCTCCACGCGGTTGTCGAAGGTGACCAGCGGCTTGTACTTGTCGAGGGCCTCGAGCGTGTCCTTCGCCTTCACCGGGTTCGCGTAGACGATCTTGTCCCACACGAAATCCTGGCGCTCCTTCGGCGATCGCCCCCGGATGAGTTCGTACACGAGCTGGAACTCGGGGAACGACGCCACGTCGAAGCTGGCGCCGGCCCTGAACAGCGTCCGGACGATTTCCGGCGCCGGGTTGGCCTTGACGGCGTAGTACCCCTGCACCCGCGGCAGGTGGCGCTTGAAGAGCGCGTAGTTCTCGCGAATCGCGTCGTGGTTGACGACCACGAGGGGGGTGCCGTGTTCGCGTGCGAGCGCCTGCAGCTGCCGCGGGGTCAGTTTGGCCATGGCGTGGACCCTAGAACGAGGGTTCGGACCCGTCCAGCATTTTTACCTTGTTGTGCGTGAAGTACTCCTTCGTCAACGCCTTCACCATCGCGGGCCGCGCGTCGTAGAGCCTCCGCAGCGTCCGCGGCTTGTGCCGCGCGAGCGCGTAGTGCGTCAGGATGGGCATCGCGATCGTCGTGTCCGTGTAGCAGACGACAGCGTCTGGCAGGCGGTCGGGATCGACCTTGCCCCAGCTCACGGCCTCGCTCGGCGTGGCGCCGCTCAGCCCGCCCGTGTCTGGCCGCGCGTCGGTCACCTGCAGGAAGTAGTCCTGGCCGAATTCCTTGATGCGCAGCACTTCCTGGATCTGCGGCTCGGTCTGCAGCATGAAGTTCTTCGGGCTGCCCCCGCCCCACAGCACGACGCCGCTCTTGCCGCCCGCGCGCTTCGCCGCAAGCACGAACGCGGTGGTCTCGTTGACGTCGATCGACGGGTTCATCCGCAGCTTGCTCCCGCGCAGCTCGATGCCGGCGACGTTCATCCCGATCGTCGAGTCGCCCGGCGACGAGGTGTAGCACGGCACGCCGGCCCGGTAGGCCGCCGCCAGCACCGACACGTCCTTCAGCCCGGCCTTGCGCTCCCACGCCGCGGCGTACCGGCCGAGCAGGTAGTGCATTTCCGCCGTCCCCATTTCCTTCTGGAACTCGGGCTGCAGCAGGATCTCGCGCAGGATCTCGTCGGTGGCCATGAGGCAGTCGCTGTACCCCATGAGCACGTCGTAGACGCGGACGATGTCGTTGTCGCGCAGCTCCGTGTCGTCCATCTTGAAGCTGCCCATCCGGACCGGAAGGTTCAGGGCGAAGTGGAGGTCGTGGTACAGGATCGCGCCCGTCGACACGATCCAGTCGACGAACCCGGCCTTGATGAGCGGCACGATCGACGACACGCCGAGCCCGGCTGGCGTCAGCGCCCCGGAGAGGCTCATCCCGATCGTCACGTCGGGCTCGAGCATCTTCCCGACGAACAGCTGGCACGACTCGCGCAGCCGGCCCGAGTTGTACGCCAGGAAGGCATCGTCCACCATGTCGGCCAGCGTGGTCTTGCCGGTGATGTTTCGCGGCATCACGCGCCGGCCGGAGAAGAACTTGTCGCGGTTCGGGCACGCCTTCTTCTTCATCCACTCGGGCATGTCCGAGAGGTCTTTGCGGTCTCGGGAATGGGCAGTCGTCTTCTTGGCCATATCGTCTCAGCATTATACGCAGGAACCGGGCCCGGGCTGGCGCGATCCGACGCCTCTCGAGCCCCCTATCGCGCCAGCCACGCCTGCAGTTCCGCCAGCGCGGCGGCCACCGCGTCCGGATTGGTCGACTGCGGGGTGCGCTTCGCGGCGACCGACGCCGCGGGCGTGATCGCGCCGATGATGTCCGGGCCAAAGTGCGGGCTGAAGCGCTGCCACTCGGCAAGCGAGAGAGACGAGAAGTCGCGCTCCTCCGCCACCAGCACGCGCACGATGCCGCCCACGATGGCGTGCGCCTCGCG
>Ga0315292_10002759_pt1 | contig 9986 bp, 8 predicted proteins | sample YL17G13_0_MG_FD_204029 | JGI IMG/M metagenome (GOLD analysis project Ga0315292, IMG submission 204029) | Sediment microbial communities from Yellowstone Lake, YNP, Wyoming, USA - YL17G13_0 | ecosystem: Environmental > Aquatic > Freshwater > Lake > Sediment | place: USA: Wyoming | collected... | reverse complement strand
GATGGACGACCTGTGGAAGATCGTCCGCTCGCTGGCGGCGGCCGCCGCGGCGGCCGGCGTGGCGGTGGTCACCGGCGACACCAAGGTGGTGGACCGCGGCAAGGGCGACGGCGTGTTCATCAACACGACCGGCATCGGCCTGGTGCCCACGGGCGTGTCGATCCGGCCGAGCGCGGCGCGGCCGGGCGATCTGGTGCTCATCAACGGGCGCATCGCCGAGCACGGCATCGCCATCATGTCGGTGCGCGAGGGATTGGCCTTCGAGACCGCCCTGACCAGCGACTCCGCGGCGCTGCACGAGCTGGTGGCGCGCGTGCTGGACGCCGCCGGCGCCGATGTCCACGTGCTGCGCGACCCGACGCGCGGCGGCGTGTCGAGCGCCCTCAACGAGATCGCCACCGCGTCGCGCGCCGGCATCCGGCTCGACGAGGCGGCCATCCCCATCGGCGAGGCGGTGCGTGGCGCCTGCGAGATCCTCGGGCTCGACCCGCTCTACGTCGCCAACGAGGGCAAGGGGCTGGCGATCGTGGCGCGGCCGGCCGCCGAGCGCGCCCTGGCCGCGATGCGGGCGCACCCGCTGGGGCGCGACGCGGCGATCATCGGCGAGGTCGTGGCCGACCACCCGGGCAAGGTCTTCCTCAAGAGCCGCGTCGGCGGCGTGCGCGTGGTGGACATGCTGAGCGGCGAGCAACTGCCGCGGATCTGCTGAGAATCGTCCAAGGAGGCCGTATGTCGCTGCGGGTCGTGGGCATCGTCCTGTTGCTGCTGGGCAGCCTCGCCATCGGCATCGGGTTCGGCGAGCTGTGCTTCCGCCTCTTCGTCTCCGCCGTGCCGCGCGTCGAGATGAGCAAGTTCAACGCCGGCTCGGCGCACGTCGCCTACATCCTCTACGGGGCGGGATTCGGGGTGGCGATCTTCCTGTGGTCGCTGGTGGCGATCGCCCTGGCGCGGGTCTTCGGCAAGCGGAAGGCCGCCCCGGACGTCGCCCCGGGCGCCGCGCCGACAGCCGTCCGGTAGCCCCCGGCCCCGGCTCGGAACCGCCGGACCCGCTCATGCCCGAGCGCCGCCTCTTCGATTTCGCCGACCCGGCCGCCGGCGGCGGCTGGGCAGCGGTCGACGACGTGGTGATGGGCGGGATCTCGCGCAGCGAGCTGCGCCCGACCGGCGACGGCACGGCCGTCTTCCGCGGCACGGTGTCGCTGGAGCACGACGGCGGCTTCGCCTCGGTGCGCTCCCGCGCCGAGGACTTCGCGCTCACCGGCAGCGACGGCCTGGCGTTACGCGTGCGGGGCGACGGCCGCGCCTACAAGCTGCAATTGCGCACCGACGCGGCCTTCGACGGGATCGTGTATCAAGCGCGCTTCGCGCCCCGGTCCGGCACCTGGGAGACAGTGCGCCTCCCGTTCACCGGCTTCGCCCCGACCTTCCGCGGCCGCGTCGTGGACGGCGCGCCGCCGCTCGACGCCGGCGCCGTGCGCCGCATCGGGCTGCTCATCTCCGACCAGCAGGCCGGTCCGTTCGCGCTCGAGCTGGCGTGGATCGCGGCGTTCGAGGCGACCGACGCCACACCGCCGGGCGGGGCGCGGCCGGAGTCTTGACGCCCGCCGCGGTTACGCGCCGTTCTTCCGCCCGAATCCGATCTGCCGCCGCGGCTTTGCCGGTGGCTGGATCAGCGTGCGGATCGCCTTGAACATCTCCCGCAGGCCTTCGTCGTGGCCAGCCACCTTGCGCTCCAGGGCCGCGAGCCGGGCGGAGAGCTCGGCGTGCCGACCGGCCACCTCGCGCAGCCGCACGAACGCCCGGACCACGAAGACGCTCATCTCGACGGCGCGCGGACTGTTGAGGATCGTGGCGGCCATGATGGCGCCGTGCTCGGTGTAGGCCCAGGGCAGATAGCGGCGACCGCCATGTCCGGAACTTGAGGTCACAAATTGTGACCTCAAGTTTGCCACCTCCTCAGGCATCAGCTGGAAAACGAAACCTCCCGGAAAACGCTGCGCGTTGCGCTTGACGGCCTGATTCAGCGTCTTGGTCGAGACTCCATACACCTCGGCCAGATCCGCATCCAGCATCACCCGCTCCCCGCGGATGACATGGATGCGCGAATCCAGCCGCGGGGCGACGGCCTGCTTCGACTTCGGCATCGGCACCTTTCGTGCGGCCGCCGTTCGGGGACGGCGGCGCAGCCGCGGGGGCGGAGGGAACGGGGGCAACCGGGAATCCTACAGCAACAGAAGGGCGGAATCCGATCAACCGCGCGTCGCGCCCTTCGCCTGCACCCGCGCGACCAGCTCCGCGCACCACTCCTCGATCCCCTGCCCCGTGGTCGCCGAGGTAACGATCCAGCGCCCGTCCGGCCGCAGGGTGCGCACCTGTGCCTGGGCCTCGTCCAGCTTGAAGGGCACGTGCGGCAAGAGGTCGGCCTTGGTCACCACCGTGACCTCGGCGCGCGCGAAGATGCCCGGATACTTGAAGGGCTTGTCCTCGCCTTCGGTCACCGACAGGAGCGCCACCTTGAGATCCTCGCCCAGGTCGTAGGAGGTCGGGCAGACGAGGTTGCCCACGTTCTCGATGAAGAGCACGTCCAGCGGCCCGAACGCCGCCTGGTCGAGCCCCGCCGACACCAGGCGGGCGTCGAGGTGGCAGGTGCCACCGGTCACGATCTGATAGGCGGGGATGCCCGCGGCCCGCAGCCGCTCGGCGTCGCGCTCGGTGGCGATGTCGCCCTCCAGCGCCGCCATGCGCAAGCCGAGGGCGCGCAGCCGCGGCACCGTCACCTCGAGCAGCGTCGTCTTCCCCGACCCGGGCGCGGAGATCAGGTTCACGACCAGCGTGCCGGCGGCCGCGAAACGCTCGCGCAGCGTGTCGGCGGCCGCGGCGTTGGCGGCGAGGATCGGCTGGCGGACGTCCACTTCCCTGGCTTGGCTCATGGCAGGCTCTCGCTTCCGTCGAGCGGCGTGGGCGAGCCGCCCTCGTCGTCCTCGTCGGTCTCGACGCGCGGCACGTCGATCAGTGGGGTGAAGGCGAACTGCAGCAGGTCGAGCTCGCGCCCGCCCTCGACGCGCAGCGGCAGCTCGCAGCGCGGGCACAGGCGCAGCCACTCCCCGTCCACCCGCTCCTCGATCTCGCCGCAGTCGTCACAGACCTGCCGCGCCGGCCGCCATTCGATCTCGAGCTCGGCGTCGGCGTCAGGGCCGTCGTAGACCACCGCCTCCCAGGCGTAGCGCAGGATCTCGGGCTCCACGGCCGACAGCTCGCCGATGGCGACCTTGACGCGGTCGAGGCGCGTCGGGCCGTGGGCTTCCAGCCGCGCCCGGCAGGCGCGGTGGATCTCGAGGGCGACTCCCATCTCGTGCACGGGGGTATTGTAGCGCAGGGGGGCGAAGCCGTCGGGGCGGCAGTTCGGGGCGCCGAGGGAGCCGGACCCGGCTCACAACCTCAAGAGGCCAACGGCCGGAGCATTGACCTTGCCGGCCGGGGCGCCGGCGGTCGCCAGGAAGCTCCGCGCCATGTCGCGCCCCCGCTAGGACACGGCCCAGACCGACGCCGATCGTCCAATCCGATGCGGCATAGGACATAAGGAGCGGCGGCGGGCCAGGCCCGGCATCCGGGTCGCGCGGCGCGCGGGCGGTGCGGCAGACGGCCGCGCCGACACCGGGATCCACGGACGCGGACAGGTTGCGCTGGGGCGGGTCGAATCGTCGGTGGGGCGAATCTACCGGTTCTTCCCGAGCCACTCCTCGTCGAGGATCTCCCACATCGTGAGGTCGTGCCAGGCGCCGTGGCGCCAGACGCGCTGGCTCATGGTGCCCACCCGGCGGTAGCCGACCTTCTCCAGGCAGCGGGCGCTGGCCCGGTTCTCGGCGAAGGTATCGCTCTGCAGGCGGTGCAGCCCCAGCTCCTCGAAGGCCCAGCGGGTGCGGGTGCGCATGACGTCGGTGCCGTAGCCCCGGCCCCAGGCGCTCGGCTCGCCGATCACCGTGCCGGTGACGCCGTTGCGGTTGCGCCAGTCGATGCGGTGGATGCCCGTGGCCCCTATGTGACGGTCGTCCTCGTCGTGCACGGCCCAGACGACGTCGCCCTTGCTCTTGGCGAAGCGGTCGAACCAGCGCTCCTCCTGCGCGCGCATGATGGGCAGGAAGAGCTTGAGCCAGCGGTTGACGTCGGGGTCGTTGAACCAGCGGACGTAGTTGTCGAGGTGGAGGGCCCGGTCGAGGGGGACGAGCCGGATGCGCTCGCCCCTGATGCCCTCGACCTTCACCCCTCGGTGCCCTTGCCCAGCGTCGAGCCGGCGCCGGCCGCCTCGGCCGAGGCGGGGCCGGCGGCGTGCGACAGCGGGGTCGAGTTCGCGCCGGGCGCCGCGGCGGCGGCCGGCCGCGCCGCGGCGGGGACACGCGTCTCGTAGGGCAGCAGGCACTCGCGGTACGCCTCGATCACGTACTCCTGCACCATGCGCTGGGTGTTGAAGAACGAGGCGTTGAGAGCGATCACGAAGCGCATCAGCTCGCGCCAGCGCTGCGGCTCGTCGTGGTAGAGCGGCAGGATGCTCTCTTCCAGCGCGCGGTAGAGGTCTTCGGCGTCCTCGGCGTCGCCGCGCTGCGCGATGGCGCCCTGGTCGCGCGTGCCGATGGACCAGCCGGTCACCGCCTCGACGTGGCCCTCGAGCCACCAGCCGTCGAGCACGCTGAGGCTCGGCACGCCGTTGTGCGCCGCCTTCATGCCGCTGGTGCCCGAGGCCTCGAGCGGCGGGCGCGGCGTGTTGAGCCACAGGTCGACGCCCGCGGTGAGCTGCTTGCCGACGTCCATCACGTAGTTGGGCAGGTAGACGACCTTCACCTCCGGCCCCAGCTCGTGCTCCATCTGCATGATGCGGCGGATGAGCTCCTTGCCTTCCCCGTCGCGCGGGTGGGCCTTGCCGGAGAAGACCACCTGCAGGCCGCCCCACAGGGTCGCCAGGCGGCGCAAGCGCTCGGTGTCGGTCATGAGCAGCATCGGCCGCTTGTAGGCGGTGGCCCGCCGGGCCGAGCCGATGGTGAAGACGTCGACGTCGAATTCGGCGCCGGTGTGGCGGTTGACCTCGTCGATCAGCTTCTGCTTCTCGCGCTGGTGCGCCTCCCACAGCTCGTCGAGCGGGATGAGGAAGGCGTGGCGCAGGGCCAGGTTGTCCTCTTCCCAGTCGGGGATGTAGCGGTCGAAGAGCCGGCGGAGCGACTCCGCCGCCCAGGTGCGCGAGTGCACGCCATTGGTGATCGCCTCGATGGGGAAGCCCGGGAACATGGTGCGCGACAGGGCCGCGTGGCGCTTGGTGACGCCGTTGACGTAGCCGGAGAGCCCCAGCGCCAGGCGCGTCATGCCCAGGTACTCGTTGGCGAACTCGAGGGCGCGCAGGGTCTCGACCTGCTGGGGGGCGAGCACGTGCTCGACCAGGCCGATGTGGAACTGGTCGTGCCCGGCGGAGACCGGCGTGTGGGTGGTGAAGACGCAGCGGCTCCTGACGGAATCCACCGCCCGCGGCACGTCGCTGTGGTTGCGCTGCAGCTCCTCCTCGAAGAGCTCGAGCGACAGCAGGGCCGAGTGCCCCTCGTTCATGTGGAAGCGGCCGACCCGGTAGTAGCCGAGGGCCCGCAGCATGCGCACGCCGGCCACGCCGAGGATCAGCTCCTGGCAGAGGCGGTAGCGGTCGTCGCCGCCGTAGAGGTAGTCGGTGAGGTGGCGGTCGCCGGGATCGTTCTCCGGCACGTCGGTGTCGAGCAGCAGCACCGGGACGACCGAGCCGGTGACGCCGCGCACGGGGAACTTCCAGGCCCGCACGGTGACCGGCCGGCCCTCGATCCACAACTGGCAGCGCGCGTCCACCGGCTGCAAGCGGTCCTCGGGCGACCACTCCGACGGCGACTCGGTCTGCCAGCCGGAAGCGTCGAAACGCTGGTCGAAGTAGCCCTTGCGGTGCACGAGCGTGACGCCGACCAGGGGCAGCCCCAGATCGGCGGCGCTGCGCAGCGTGTCGCCGGCCAGCACGCCCAGGCCGCCGCTGTAGGTGGGCATGTCGCTTTCGAGCGCCACTTCCATGGAGAAGTAGGCGATCGCGGGGTCAAATCCGGGTGTCGGGAAACGACGCGCCATTCCGGGTGTCCTTGGCTCCATCCGTGACCTTGGTCGGGGAGATGCCTCTGCTCACAGAAGCATTGTCCCCGCGCGCGGCCAAAAGCGAAAGCCCCGCGGCCACGGTTCGCTCAAAGCGATACGGGCCCGCAAGATGCCACAGGCGCGCGGGCGCGTCCAGGGTTCCGGCCGGGGGATTGCAGGTGGCCGGCCCTTGAAGGCGCCCGGGTGCGCGCTGTCCCCGTGCTTGAGGTATCGGCCGCAGCCGGTGCGAACCCGAGGGTGGGGCGCGGGGGAAGTCGCGGGGCCGTCTCCAGGCCTCTAAGTCCAGCCCGGGGCAAGAGAAGACCCAGGGTCTGGGCGTACTGCCGGAGCCGGGCGGCCTACCTCCCTGTGCCCCGAGCGGAGTCGGCCGAAGCCCCGGGCCGGCGCGCGGCCGCCGACCCCGTCGCCCGAGCGGCCGTCTGCCGGCGACCGATGAGCTCCCGCCTGCGCGGGGCCGCGGCATCGCCCGGATCGAGCCGGTAGGCCTGGTCCGCGCATTCCCGCGCCCCACGCCAGTCCCCGCGCCGGGTGAGGATAGCGGCCAGGCGCTCGTACGCGATCCGGCGCATGTCCGTCCGATCCGGCGGCACGCGCTCGAGCAGCAGGCGCAAGGCGCGCTCCTCGCTCGCCACGTCGCCCGCATATCCGGCGACCAGCGCCCACCCCATGATGATGTTCGGGCTGGGGCCCAGCTCCACGGCGCGCGCGTACTGCGCCACCGCCTCGCTGCGGCGCCCGCTGCCGTAGAGGCGCGAGCCGAGGAACTCGCTCGCCTTGGCGCGTTCGTAGGCCGGGCGCAGCGGCGGGCCCTCGACCAGCGCCTCGGCGCGCGCCAGACCGCGATCGACGTCGGCCTGCACCAGCATGTACTCGAGCGGCGGCGCGGCCGAGGCGACGAGCAGAGCCGGCGCCAGCCACGCCGCCCCGGGCACGGTCCGCAAGCGGACCGCCAGGGTCGCCGCCAGCAGCAGCGCGATGGCCACGCCGGCGGCGGCGAAGTCGTCGAAATCGCGCGGCACCCCCTGCGCCGGGTGGATGAACAGCAGCGTGAGCACGAAGGGCGCGGCGAGGAGCAGCAGAAAGATCCACTCGCGCCGCGCCAGGACCGCCGGTGTGGCTTGGCGGGCCGGGCGGCCGTCGCCCCGCCCGGCCCGCGCTGCCCGCCGCCGCCCCGCCGCGAGCGCCAACAGCGGCGCCAGCGGCACCAGGAAGACCATTAGGTTCGCCACATCCGCCAGGTGGAGCGGCGAGAAGGCGGCCCGCGCGAAGCCCGCGCCCTCCCCGCCCTCACGGCCAAGGAAGTGGGCCGCATCGTAGGCTCCCACGCCCTTCGCGATCGGCACGGCCACCAGAGACAGGGCGATCAGCGGGGCCGCCGCTGCCGCCCAGCCCGCCGCCTTCGGCTCGCGGCGCGCCGCCCGCGTGGCGAAGAACACGAACGCCGCCGCCGGGAGAAACCCCAGCCCCGAGCGGTGCAGCAGCAGACCGACGCTCACCAGGAGCGCCAGCGGCAGCGCGGAGCGCCGGGCGCGCAGCGTGTCGAGCCCGGCCACCGCGATGGCCGCCATCAGCACGGCCATCTCGGCGAACGCCTTGCTGTAGCCGGTGAACAGCGCCAGCCAGGCGCCGCAGCCGGCCAGCGCCGCGATCACGGGCAGTTGCTCCTTGTCCGCCCCCAGCCGGCGCGCGAAGAGGATCGCCAGCCCGGCGAGCAGCCCGGCGTCGATCGCGCCGAGCCCGCGGCTCGTCGCGTTCGGCGGGATGGCGAGAACCGCTTGCGCCCACGACGGCAGCGTGTAGTGCAGGAAGACGTCGAGCGGCAGCGCCTGCGGGAAGAGACGGCCGACGGACAGCGACTCCTCGACGCTGCCCTGGCGCAGCTGGAAGTCGCCGACGAACCGCGTGCGGTCGGGAAGCAGCAGCACGAGCGCGGCCGCGGCCATCGCGACGAGGATCGTGGCGGGCCGGCGCGCCAGTGCGGCGCCGAGGGTCCGGAACACCGGCCGGGCGCGTCGCGCCGCCGCCGGCATCAGAAACAGCGCGCTCAGAACCCACAGGGCCCAACCCCACGGCGGCAGAAACCGTGCAGTGTTCGCTGCCCAGAGCCACATGCCGGGGAGGACGGCGGCCAGCCCACGCAGCGCCACGAGGGCGGCGAGGAGCGTGATGAAAGGCGCGTCGTTCGCGGTCTTCGTGGGGACTCGTGCAGCAGGTGGAGGATTCACGGAGCGGAAGGATACCGGGCGGGCGCGGCCCGCTGGAGCCTGTCTCCGATGCCGAATGTCAAGAAACGAGATGCTCCCGGCAATTGTCTACCCCATGACACGTTTCCTGTCGGCAACTATCAAGATAGCTTCCGTAGCGAAAGAAGCCGGGGCCGACTCGACAGCACAGGGCTCCGGACGACGCAGCAGCCCAGTCCTTCGATTCAGCTGAGGGCGGGTCCGTCGAGCGAAAGTCGGAAAGAGTGCGGCCCTCTTCCGTCCGAGCGCGATCGGTACCCGCCTTCTAGCTTTAAGTCCCTGGCCGCGGCACGCGCCCGCCCACTACAGCTGGCTCTTGAGCTTCACCTCCACCTTCTTCGTCTCCTCCCCGCGCTTGTACTCGATGGCGATCGCCGTCCCCTCGGGACGCCGCTCGAACAGCTCGCTCACCTCGTCCACGGTGTAGGACGCCGCCGGGCGCCCGGCGATCGCGATCACCTCGTCGCCCATCGCCAGCCCCGCGTCCGCGGCCGCCGAGCCGGGGACCACGAAGCCCACCACGACGCGGTCGCCGCCGCGCGCCAGTTGCGCGCCGAAGCGCGTGTACTCGTCGCGTTCCGCGAATCGCCCGTTGGGCTCGAGATAGAGCCGCTTGTGGGTGTAGTCGAAGGTGCAGGTGAAGCGGTCGAGGACGCGGTTGCCGACGTTGCCCGCGTAGTCCGCGCTGGCCATGGCGCCGTCGGTGGCCCGGCTGAGGTGGACCAGCGGCTCCTTCACCGTGTACGGCCCGACCGTGAAGCTCCGCAGGCGCGCGCCGACGCGGTCCCAGGTGCCGCCGAAGCCGCCGCCCTGGTCGAGCACCGTGCGCTTGACGGTCTTCTCCAGGGCGTGCTTGGCCACGAACGGCGTGTGCAGGTCCACGCCCGAGCCGCTGCCCACGTCGAGACGGAAATCGCCCTCGTAGACGCCGTCGAGCGTGGCGCGCACCACCGGCACGCCGCCCGAGAACGTGATCGGCAACGCCTCGCCCTGGCCGGCGTAGGCGAAGCGCTCGGGGTCGGCGAGGCCGAGCACGCCGTTCTCGAAATCCACGGTGATGACCAGGCGGCTGATGAAGTCGTAGCCGAGGATGCCGGCGCAGGGGCGCCAGAAGGTCGGCGCCAGGAACGGATTCAGCGACGCGACCACCACGTTCTGGTCGGACACCTCGACGCCGGTGCCGGCCGCGCCCTCGACGCGCAGGGTCCCCAGCTTGGTGAAGGCGAACTTGCCGCGCGCCGCGGCGCCTTGGCCGATCAGCTCGCCCTCCGTCGCCAGGCCGATGGCCGCGGCGTAGGCGCTGTCGATCACCGTGATGCTGGCGCCGGTGTCGAGCAGGAAGTCGGCCGGCGGGCGGCCGTCCACCGACGCCTTCACCCACACGTGGCGGGCGCTGTAGGTCATGGGCACCCGGGCGGACGCGCCGCCGTCGAGGAAACGGAGGTCGCTCGCCGCCGCGCGGGGCGGCAGGAACACCGCGCTGTCGGGGACCGCGCCGGTCCACACCGAGTCGATGCGCGTGGTGATGTCGTTGCCGTCCACACCCATCACGCGAGTGTGCGCGTCGCGCGCACGCGGACGCCCGGCGAGCGTCTC
>Ga0315292_10002758_pt1 | contig 9986 bp, 8 predicted proteins | sample YL17G13_0_MG_FD_204029 | JGI IMG/M metagenome (GOLD analysis project Ga0315292, IMG submission 204029) | Sediment microbial communities from Yellowstone Lake, YNP, Wyoming, USA - YL17G13_0 | ecosystem: Environmental > Aquatic > Freshwater > Lake > Sediment | place: USA: Wyoming | collected... | reverse complement strand
GCCCGGAACGAAGGCCAGCGCGTATTTGGCGAAGTGCTGGCCGGGCACCTGCTGATCGACGATTCCGTCTATCGCGATCCAGATTTCACGCGCGCGGCCGCACACGTGATGAGCCCGCCATTCCGCGCCAAGGAGCACCAGGCGGCGCTTTGGCGCGGCCTGCAGGCCGGCAACCTGCAGACGACGGCAACCGATCATTGCTGCTTCTGTGCCCCGCAGAAAGCGGCCGGTCGCGACGATTTCCGCAAGATTCCGAATGGGACTGCGGGCGTCGAGAACCGCATGGAAGTGCTGTGGCACCACGGCGTGGGCACCGGGCGCCTGACCATGAATGAATTTGTGCGCGTGACCTCGACGAATGCCGCGCAGATTTTCAACATCTACCCGCGCAAGGGCAGCGTTTCGGTCGGCGCGGATGCGGACCTGGTTGTCTGGGATCCCGCTGCGACGAAGACCATCTCGGCGAAGACCCATCGCCAGAATATCGACTTCAATATCTTCGAAGGCATGTCGGTCAAGGGCTGTGCTTCGCATACCGTCAGCGCCGGCAAGGTCGTTTATGCCGATGGGGACCTGCGGGTCGAGCGGGGAGCAGGCCGTTACGTGAACCGGCCTCCATTCGCGCCGTACTACGATGCCGTGAAGAAGCAGTCCGAATTCGCGCGGCCGAGCGCCGTAAAGCGCCCGCGGCGCTGAGCCCATGGCCCGCCCGCAACCCGACGTGATCCCGGGCCGGTTGAGCGCCGCCGAAATCGAGCGGAATTTTTCGGATCTGCATCCGCCGCTCACGAAGTCCGAAGCGCTGATTGCGGCAGACCGCTGCTATTTCTGCTATGCGGCCCCGTGCACGACCGCCTGCCCGACCAGCATTGATATCCCACGCTTCATCCAGTCCATCAGGAGCGGCGACCTCGAGGGTGCGGCTCACACGATACTTTCCGAGAACATCATGGGCGGCATGTGCGCGCGGGTCTGCCCGACCGAGGTGCTGTGCGAGCAGGCCTGTGTCCGCAATGCGCACGAGGACAAGCCGGTCGATATCGGACTGTTGCAGCGCTATGCAACCGATCCGGTGTTTGCAACCGGAAAGCAGTTGTTCGCGCGGGCGGAATCCTCGGGCAAGCGCATTGCCGTGATCGGCGGCGGCCCGGCTGCCTTGTCCTGCGCCCACCGCCTGGCCTGCCTCGGTCATGCAGTCACGATCATGAGCCGTGATCGCAAGCTCGGCGGGCTCAATGAATTCGGAATCGCGGCCTACAAGACGGTTGACGATTTTGCCCAGCGCGAGGTTGCGTACATCCTCTCCATCGGCGGCATCGAAGTGCGCACCGGTGTCACGCTGGGCCGCGACCTGTCACTCGCCCAGTTGTGTCGCGCCTACGATGCGGTGTTTCTTGCTGTCGGGCTCGCTGGCGTGAACCAGCTGGGACTGGAATCGGAAGACCTGCCGGGTGTGATCGATGCCGTGAAGTACATCGCCGAATTGCGTCAGTCCCCCGACAAGACTCGATTGCCGGTCGGCCGGCGCATCGTCGTCATCGGCGGCGGCATGACTGCCATAGACGTTGCAGTGCAGAGCAAGCGCCTCGGTGCGGAAGACGTGACAATCGTTTACCGGCGCGGCCAGCAGCAAATGGGCGCCAGCCGGTTTGAACAGGACCTCGCCCAGCGCAGTGGCGTCCGCATCAAGCACTGGGCGCGGCCGGTGCGGCTGGTTGGCAAGGAACATGTGACGCGCATCGAATTCGAGTACACGCGCGAAGGGGCCGATGGCAAGCTGGAAGGGACGGGCGAGACCTTTGCCCTGAACGCGGACATCGTGTTCAAGGCGATCGGCCAGGAAGTAGCCTGGGACGAACTGGGCGCGGCCTCAGCGATTCTGCGCGTCACGGGCGGCCGCATTGCCGTGGACGCCAATCGCAAGACCACGATCGACAATGTCTGGGCCGGCGGCGACTGCGTTGCCGGCGGCCAGGACCTGACGGTGACCGCGGTGCAGGACGGCAAGCTGGCTGCACAAGCGATCGACGCTTACCTGAGATCGGGCGGGTGAAACAGTCATGAACAAACCCGTGCGTGGGAATGGCGGAGTCAATCTCGCTTCGGAATTCCTCGGCATCCAGTCGCCGAATCCATTCTGGCTTGCCTCCGCACCGCCAACAGACAAGGCTTACAACGTCAATCGCGCGTTCGAAGCCGGCTGGGGCGGCGCGGTGTGGAAGACGCTCGGCGAGGACCCGCCGATCGTCAATGTCAGCGGCCCTCGTTACGGCGCGCTGCACAGCAATGACCGGCGCGTGATCGGATTCAACAATGTCGAGCTGATCACCGACCGCCCACTCGCGACCAATCTGCAGGAGATCCGCCAGATCAAGCGGGACTGGCCCAATCGCGCGCTGATCGTCTCGGTCATGCTGCCGATGAATCGTGAAAGCTGGGCCAGGTACGTGCCCATGATCGAGGACACGGGCGCCGATGGGCTCGAGCTGAATTTCGGCTGCCCGCACGGCATGTCCGAACGCGGCATGGGTTCGGCGGTCGGCCAGGTGCCCGAATACATCAAGCAGGCCACGGAGTGGTGCAAGGAGTTCACGCGCGTACCGGTCATCATCAAGTTGACGCCAAACGTGACCAATATCCTCGGGCCCGCGCAAGCGGCGAAGGAGGGCGGTGCCGATGCGGTGTCGCTGATCAACACGCTCAATTCGATCATGCGCGTCGACTACGACAGCTTGACGATGTATCCGACCACCGACGGCATGGGCTCGCACGGCGGCTATTGCGGCCCTGCGGTCAAGCCGATTGCGCTCCACATGGTCGCGGAGATTGCGCGGAACAAGGAGACACGCGGCCTGCCGATCTCAGGGATAGGCGGGGTCACGGACTGGCGCGACGCTGTGGACTTCCTGGCACTCGGCGCCAGCAATGTCCAGGTCTGCACCGCGGCGATGGTCTACGGATTCAAGATCATCGATGACCTGGTCAGTGGCCTCAGCCATTTCCTGCGCGACAAGGGCATGGCAGGAGTTTCGGATCTCGTTGGTCGGGCGGTGCCCTCCGTGACGGACTGGCAGTACCTGAACCTGAATTACGTCGTGAAAGCGAGGATCGACCAGGATCTTTGCATCAAGTGCGGCCGCTGCCACATCGTCTGCGAGGACGCCGCGCATCAGGCGATCACCCACACGGTAAATGGCGAGCGCCGCTTCGAAGTCATCGACCAGGAATGTGTCGGCTGCAACCTGTGTGTCAGCGTCTGCCCGGTGCCGGACTGCATCACGATGGAACGACTGACTTCGGGTGTCGACGCCAGAACCGGGTGTCCTGTTGATAACAAGAAATCGGACTGGACGACGCACCCGAACAACCCGATGCGCCGGTAGGTAATCAGCGTGACGACCGACTACCTGGCCATGCTGCGGGTCGCAGTCGAGGAAGCCCGGCTGGGTTTGGCCGAGGGAGGCATCCCGATCGGCGCCGCATTATTCGACGGCGACGGCCGGCTGATCGGACGCGGCCACAACCGGCGGGTGCAGGAGGGCGACCCCTCGGTCCACGGCGAGACGGATGCCTTTCGCAAAGCCGGGCGGCAGCGTTCCTACCGGGACAAGATCATGGTGACGACGCTCGCGCCCTGCTGGTATTGCAGCGGCCTGGTGCGCCAGTTCAACATCGGGACCGTCGTGGTCGGCGAATCGGTCAATTTCGGCGGGGGCCTGGCCTGGCTGCGGGAAAACGGCATCAAAGTGGTGGACCTGCAATCGGCCGAGTGCATTGCGATGCTCGGCGAGTACATCCGCGCCAACCCCCATGTCTGGAACGAGGACATCGGTGAGGAGTAACCACTCTACCGGCAAGTGGATTATGATCAGTCGCATCATTCATGGGGGAGTCGAATGAACAAGAAGAATCTGGCGCTGATCATCAGTGCCATGCCTTTGGGCGCGATCGGTGTCAGTCAGGTTGCAGCTGCAGCGGAAGGGTCGACTTCGGTTTTCGAACCGGTCATCGTCACCGCGCAGAAGCGCGAGCAGAGCATCTATGACGTGCCGGTCGCGATCAGCGCGTTCAATGCGGACATGATCGAAAGACAGGGCATCACGAACTTGACGGATATCGGCAAGTTCGTGCCGAACCTGAATGTCACCGAATTCTCGGCGGGGCATACTTCATCGGCCAATCCATTCATCCGCGGCATCGGCCTGCAGGACCACCTGATCACGACGGATCCGGGTGTCGGCGTTTATGTGGACGGCGTCTATCTGGGACGCCAGGTCGGCCAGAACTGGAATCTTGCCAACATCGAGCGCGTCGAAGTGCTGCGCGGACCGCAGGGTACGCTCTACGGCCGCAATTCGATCGGCGGCGCCATCAACATCATCACGCGCAAGCCGGGCGACGAAGAGGGCGGGAAAGTGTCGTTGACTGCCGGCAGCCGCGGACGCCTGAACGGCGAGCTGTACACCAACATGCGGCTTTCTGACCAGTTTGCGATGTCATTGACCGGGGCTTTCCAGCGCCGCGACGGAATCGGGGAGTTCGTGAATATTGCAAATCCGAGGAAGGAGGTCGGTGAACTTCAGGACATCTCGGCGCGCATTGCGATGTTGTGGACACCGAATGACCGCCTGTCCTTCCTGCTCACCGCGGACGGCAACGAGGGCGACAATGGTCTGAGGCCGTACGATTCTTTGTTTGATGAGCTGGGTGCCGCCTGTCGAGCGAATCCTCCACAGCCCCCGGCGACCTGCCTTGCTGCCAACGGCGGCGTTTACAATGCAGGCTATCGCAATTCCGACGGGGCGAGTAATCCATACGACAACAACACGGGCCAGGCCGAACAGATCGCGGTAACGAACCAGGCCCATGGCGTTGCGCTGACGATGGAATACGAGTTCTCGGACAGCCTCAACGTCAAGCTGCTGACCAGCGACCGCCATTCCGAGTATTCCTCCGGCCTGGATGATGATGGTTTTCTCGACGATTTCCTGTCATTTCCCGAAGACGGCGAAGCCGACCAGACTTCCGTCGAGTTGCAGTTCAGCGGCAAGTCCGGTGCCTGGGATTACGTGGCGGGCCTGTACTACTTCGAGGAGGAGGGCCAGAACGTCCAGGTTCCAAACGTGTTCCTCGGCGGCGTGGGCACTTTCCTGCTCCAGCAGAAGATGCATAGTGAGGCGGGCTACGCCAATGTTGGATACTCGGTTTCCGACGCGTTACGGCTGTCGGCGGGCGTTCGCTACACGCAGGACAACAAGAAGGCCGGCACCATCATCAATGTCATTCCCGGTGTTTTCCCCGACGGCCTGCTGAACGAGACCTCGCAGCGCGACTGGTCGGAAATCAGCTGGGATACCTCGGCCTCGTACAAATTCAATGACCGGATGACCCTCTATGGAACGATCCAGAGCGGCTACCAGTCCGGGCAATTCCCGCCACGGCCGTATTGCCTGTTTGGGTCGATCCTTGCCGTCAACCCGCCAGCTCCGTTCACCTTGGACCCCAACAACTGCTTCGAGGCCAACGACAACGTCACGGCGTTGAACTACGAGGTGGGCCTGAAGGGACAGCCGCTGGATAACCTCGAGATGAGCATCTCTGTCTTCTACACGGACTACAAAGACCTGCCCTATCAGGTGAGCACGACAGCCGGCGGCGGCGGTTTCAATACGACGAACATTATCGTGGATCAGACGTCGCAGGGCATCGAGTGGGAAAGCACGTGGGCGGCAACCGACAACTTCCGTCTCCAGGCGACGCTCGGCTATATCGACGCCAACGTGCACGACCCGAACCCGGCTGCGGTCGCCCCGCTGACTCCTGAGCTCACCGCATCCGTGAGCCCCGAGTTCACGATTCCGGCGGGCAACGGAGAGGTGACGATGCGGGCGGACTGGTCGTACCGGGACAAGATGTACGGCGAGCCCAGCTCCGATCCGGGCCGGTTCACCTTCATCGACAGCCGCGACCTGATCAACTTCGACATCAGCTACCGGCCCAACGACGGCGACTGGACCGTTGCGGCCTATGGCCGGAATGTCACGGATGAACGTTACGACAACGCCCGGCTGAATACCGGAGACTACGTGCTGGTCATACTGAGCAATGACGCCAGCGAATTCGGAGTCCGTTTCACCAAGGACTTCTGATTCAGGACTCGACGATCGAAAAACGGGGGCCAGGAGTTTTCTCCCGGCCCTTTTTTCATCGCTTGGCGCTTTGAGAGCCGGTCAGGTGCACGAACAGGCCGATCACGGCCATTGCCCATACGATCACGGCACTCGAGGGGAGGTCCGTGACGACCGAGGCAGCGAGGCCCACGACGTAGCTCCCGATCGCAAGCGCGTAGCCGAGTGCAAGTTGCCACTTGCCGGAATGGCGATAGGTCGCGACTGCCGGCACGATCAGCGTCGTGAACACGAGATAGACGCCAACAAGCTGCACCGACGCCGTGACCACCATGGCGAACAGCACGTAGAAGCCGACACGGCCGATCCGCTCGCGCCACAGGAACCACACGACACAAAATAATGCGGTGAGCATGGCGGTGCGGATCAGGTGATCCGTGGAAACCCAGAGAATCTGGCCTGCGAGCAGGTCCTTCAGATTCTCGCCACCGTGTGGATCATTTGCGAGCAGCAGGATCTGCGCTGTCGATGCCAGCACGAAGAGAATCCCGATCAGCGCTTCCTGGGCTTCTGGCCGTTTGCGCTCGGTCCAGGTCAGCAGCAATGCGCCCGCGAGCGCAGCCGCCCCTGCGGCCACCTGTCCGCTCCAGCCTTCGATCGGCAGGCCAAAGTGGCTTGCCGCGATGACGCCGAGCCCGGCGACCTGGGCGATCGCGAGATCGATGAACACGATGCCGCGCGCCAGCACCTGCTGGCCCAGTGGCACATGCGAGATCGCAACCAGCAGGCCCGCGATCAACGCCGGCCACATGATGCTCAGATCCGTGGTGAAGAGACTCATTGGATTACCGTCCGCAACCGGTTGATGGTGTCGTCGAAGAGCCCGAAGAGATCTTTCGCCTCGGCTGTGCCTCCGACCGAGAATGGCAAGGTCACGACCGGCACATGAACCCGCTCAGAGAGCCAGTTGGCCGCCTTGGCGTCGTTGTAGGCATTCAGCAGGATCAGCTTTGGTGGCGACGCTGTAAGTGTCGACACCAGCTGACCCAGGTAACCGGCGCTCGGCGGCACGCCGGGCTTCGGCTCGATCGCAGCGACTTCCCGCAGTCCGAGCCAATGGCAGAGATACACCTGGTCGCGGTGCATGACGACAACCGGAAGCCCCTTTAGCGGCGCAGCCTTTGCTTCCCAGCGCGCGATTGCCTGTGCCCAGCGGGTATCGAAATCGCTGCCGCGCTTCTGGTAGTACTCCGCATTCCCCGCGTCGAGCATGGCGAGCCTTGAGGTAAGCGCCTTCGCAACCACCGCGATGTTGTGCGGATCGAGTTGCAGGTGTGGATTGCCCTGCGGATGAATATCGCCCAGGGAGCGATCAAGCCGCGTGGGAACTTCCAGCAGGTTCAGCCCTGCCGCGGCCTCGAAGTAGCCCGGAGACCCGGGTTGGATGCGGGGATTGCCTGACTCCTGCACGAGAATCGGCAGCCACCCGATCTCGAGTTCCGCGCCTGTCGCAAATACGAGATCGGCGGTGCGTGCGCGGGCGACGAGGCTCGGCTTGGCATCGACACGATGGACGTCCTGCAGGGCGGTGGTGGCAACGTAAACACTGACCCGATCGCCACCGAGCTCGGTCGCGAGTGCGCCCCAGTCGGAGGTTGTAGCCAGTATCTTCACGGTGGCTTGCGCGGGTCCGCAGGCCAGGATGATGAGCAGCGCCATGGCGCCGCGAATGCTTTCTTTCATGATTGCGGGTCCTAATATTTGTGGGCGCCGTGTGCGCCGATGCCGTAGAGGTATTGCAGCCGAAATTGCCGGTCATATTGGCCATCGGCGCGAGCGTCATCCCAGGCGTATTGCGCCCGAAGTCTCGAGAATTCGCTCGGGCTCCAGTCGAACATCACCGAAATTCGATCCGGGTCGGCGGCCAGCAGTATCGGAAATGCCTCTGGCGGCAGAACGCCATCGTCCACGAGGGCGATGCGCGGTGAGCCCGAATCGAGCGAGTCATAGCGCACGCCGATACGCCAGCGTGGCCGGAACTGGAACACGCTCTGTAGATACCAGCCGGACTGTTCGCTTCGATAGGCATCGCTCAGAGCCAGGCCCTCTGCATCAAATGTGAGTTCACCTTCCTCGCGGCGACTCAGGTATTCCGCCTGCACTTTCAACTGTTGATAAGCGGAATTACCTGTTGGCGCCCACTTGAGGACCGCATCCACTCCCCAGGTGCGCGACTTACCCGTGAAGGAGTTCAGTACGGGCATGTCGAACTCGTTGACGTCCTCGAACGGGCGATCCTCCGCCTGCAATTCGAGCCAGGAGGCGCCTGCGCGCCAACTCGCGGATGCGCCGAGATCGCCGCCGACATGGGCAAAGAGCGCCGTGCCGTTGAAGCCATTGCGGCTGAGGCGCGTGCCCGGAAAGGCCTGGCCATTGCCGGTCTCGGCTCCGATCTCGACAAAGAGATCGGTGGGCGCGAGCCATTTGAGCTGCACGCCATCCTGCGCAAGCTGATTGCCCATGAATGCCTGGTAGACGAGCGGCTGATCGGCGAAGTCCCAGGCGTGTGAATGGACTTCATTCAGGTAGCCAATGCCGGAGAAGAATCGCCCGCCCTTGACGGTGAAGCCGGAAGGCAGGGAGGTTGTGCGAAAGTAGGCCTCCTCGATCCCGATTTCGTCCTCACCCGTGATCGCGGCCGTCATCGTCGCAGAAAAATACGGGTCGACACTTGCGCTGAGCGTGAGTTCGGACTCTCCGAGGTTGAAGCTTCGCGCGCCTGGGCCTGCCTCGCTGCCGCTCGGGATGAACCCGGCCATGCGCCAGGTACCCGGGTCCTGCGACACGTCCGCATAGTTGCCGGCGAGGATCAACGAGATCGCCGGATTGAATGCCGACGCGGCGGATCGCGAATCACCTGCCGGCGACGGCTGCTGGGCAACCGGTGCAGCCATTGGCGCAGGAGCGGACTCGAGTTGGTCGATTCGCGCCTCCAGCGCGCCCACGCGCGTCGCGTAGTCGTCCTTCAGGTTCTGCAACTCGGCGCGCAGCGCCGCCACGTCATCCGTGGCTTCGGCGAACGCAGAAGGCACGATACCGGCAAGCGCAATGAGCGCCGCAACGGGCAATATCCTCGTCATGGAAAGGTCCTCCTCTCAAGTCAACGGGCACGGTCGCGCAAGCGCGCGCCGTGTGGTCATTGGCCTAGAGGAGTGGGGGCGGTGCCCGGGGCTGAAATGCGGGGAAAGGAGAGCGGTCGGGGATCGATAGCGTGGCGGCTGGAAGGGCAGGCTCCGTTCCACACCGGTCGATCAATACCACGTATGGCATGCCGCCTGCCGCCATGGTCACCGGCGCGAATGAAAGGCATTTCGCACAGTACTGGGTCGAGCTCGGAACGCCGTGCTGATGCGTTGCCAGATGCGAATACTCGTGCGCCTCGGCGCCGAACTGGGCGACGAGCAGCGCGAGCGCCAGCACGCGGGCTATCAGCCGATGACGCTTTCTGGACAGAGTCGAAACCTCCGATCGATGGACAAGTATCCGCCAACCTGGTTCCGTGGGCAAATTACCCGGGCCAGCTTCGTGACACACTCGGCACCACGTTCGCATTCAAGCGGAACAGGTTGCCTGGGTCGTATTTGTCGAACTCGACCAGGGGAAGCAGCTTCATGTGCGTTCTGAAGGCGGCTTTGCGACCGCGCGCTGCTTGTCCTCACGCAGCATCTTGGTCAGCGATATGCACATCAATATGCCCACGGCGATAAGCGGCAGGATGCCGAGACAGCAGGCCCGTAAGACGCAGTTCCAGCGTGCCGGATTCCTGCCGGCTTCAAGGTCAAGGGCAACAGCGTTGAT
>Ga0315292_10002757_pt1 | contig 9987 bp, 9 predicted proteins | sample YL17G13_0_MG_FD_204029 | JGI IMG/M metagenome (GOLD analysis project Ga0315292, IMG submission 204029) | Sediment microbial communities from Yellowstone Lake, YNP, Wyoming, USA - YL17G13_0 | ecosystem: Environmental > Aquatic > Freshwater > Lake > Sediment | place: USA: Wyoming | collected... | reverse complement strand
GGTCTACGGCGCGCAGTGGCGCAAGTGGAAGGCAGCGGGCGGTCGCGAGATCGACCAGATCGCGCGCGCGATCGAGCTGATCAAGCGCGACCCGGACTCGCGCCGCATCATCGTCAATGCGTGGAACGTGGGCGAGCTCGAGCGCATGGCGCTCACGCCGTGCCACGCGCTGTTCCAGTTCTACGTGGCCGGCGGCAAGCTGTCGTGCCAGCTGTACCAGCGCAGCGCCGACGTGTTCCTCGGCGTGCCGTTCAATATCGCGTCCTACGCGCTGCTCACGCACATGGTCGCGCAGCAGTGCGACCTTGGCGTCGGTGACTTCGTCTGGACCGGCGGCGACACGCACCTCTACGTCAATCATTTCGACCAGGCGCGGTTGCAGCTCTCGCGCGAGCTGCTGCCGCTGCCGCAACTCGTCATCAAGCGCCGGCCGGACTCGATCTTCGATTACCGATTCGAGGACTTCGAGTTCGCCGGATACCAGCCACACCCCGCGATCAAGGCCCCCATCGCCGTATGAAGAAGACCCCATCGAAGAAGCCCCCCTCGAAAAAGCCCACGACCGAGTCGTCCAGGACGGCCGTCGCGCACCATGCGCACATGCGTCACGCCCAGAAAACGGCGGGTTCCCCTGCCGCCGAAGCGAATCCGCTCTACGTGGTGAAGCGTTCGAAGATCCACGGCCGCGGCGTGTATGCGGCCCGCCGCATCCGCAGCGGCACGCGCATCATCGAATACTTGGGCGACCGCATTTCGCACGACGAGGCGGATTCGCGCTACCAGATGAAGGCCGATGACGACGGCCATACGTTCCTGTTCGTGGTCGACGACGATCTCTGTATCGACGCCGGCGTCGGCGGCAATCCGGCGCGTTTCATCAACCACAAGTGCGATGCGAACTGCGAGACGATCATCGAAGGACGCCGGGTCTTCATCGAGGCGATCCGCACGATCCAGCCGGGCGAGGAACTGGGTTACGACTACCAGCTGACCTGGGAAAGCACCGACGACGCCGAGGAGTTGGCGCTCTACACGTGTCGTTGCGGCGCGGCGAATTGCCGCGGCACGATGCTCGACCGCGAGTCGGTCGATGCCAAGAAGAAGGCAACGGCGAAGAAGAAGGCAGCAGCGAAAAAGAAGGCTGTCGCCAAGGGCAAGCAGCCCGTCGCGAAGGGCAAGCAGGCCTGAGGTTCGCCATGCCGCTCGTCTCGATCATCGTGGCGACGGACGAGCGGGGTGCGATCGGGCGCGACGGCGGGCTGCCGTGGCGCCTGCCCGACGACCTCAGGCGCTTCAAGGCCCTGACGATGGGGAAACCCATCGTCATGGGTCGCAAGACCTGGGACTCGATCGGCAAGCCGCTTCCCGGGCGGCACAACATCGTCATCACACGCCAGGCCGGGTTTGCCGTACCCGGCGTCACCGTCGTTGCGTCGCTCGATGACGCGCTGGCCGTCGCTGGCGACGTGCCCGAGGTCTGCATCATCGGCGGCGCGGAGATCTATCGTCTCGCGTTACTACGCACGGATCTGATCCACCTCACGCGCGTGCAGGCCGTGGTCGACGCCGATACCTGGTTCCCGGAGCTGGTTGCCGGGGAGTGGGACGAGGTGCTGGTCGGAGAGCACGCGGTGGATGAGAAGCACGCGTACGCCTACAACTGCGTGGAATTGCGACGCCGCCGGCGGGCTAGCTGAGCGTCGCAGGCGCGGTCGCCAAACGTGATACTCGCATCTTTCACAAAGTAATCGATGCGCATATAGTATGCGCATTAACCACGACGCCGGGTTGCGGTGGAGAAGCACGAATGTCCGCGAGCAAGAAGGCAGTCAACCTCAGCGTGGATGCCGCCCTGTTGCGCGAAGCGCGTGATCGCGACATCAACCTGTCTGCCACGCTTGAACGTGCGCTGGAGGATGCGTTGCGCCAGGACCGGCGCGCACGCTGGCTGGCCGACAACGGGCCGCGTATCGCGGCCTACAACGAGCAGGTCGAGGTGCACGGCGCATTCGCTGATACCCTGCGCAGCTTCTGACGCGAGGCCGGATCCGTGCCGCAGTTTGCCGTTCACCGCAACCGCAATGCCGCCACCAAGGTCCGGTTTCCGTTGCTGCTCGACGTGCAGACCGACCTGTTGGAGGCTCTCGGCACGCGCGTGGTGATCCCACTGGCCCCCGCCTCAGTCGCCACCAGGCGCAGCGCGATGCAGACGCTCAACCCGGTCTGCAGCGTTGAAGGCAAACCCTACGTCCTCATCACCCCGCAGCTGGCCGGTATTTCGGCGAAGGAACTGGGACCGCCCATTGCCGATCTGTCGGACGACCGCCAGGCCATCATTGCTGCGCTCGACCTTTTGTTTACCGGTATCTGAGCAGGTCACGCCCGCTCGAAGCAGGCGACGGTCTCGACGTGTTCCGTGTACGGCATCAGGTTGAAAACACGCAGGTCACTCAGGCGCATCGCGCCGCTGGATGTCAGTCGCTGCGTATCGGCAAGGAACGACTCCAGCCCGCAGCTCACGTACACGAATCGCGCGGGCGGATCATCGACCAGTTGCGCCACCAGTTCAGGGTCCAGTCCCTTGCGCGGCGGGTCCGCGATCACGACATCGGCGTCGCGTGCCGCGGTTGCCATTGTTCCCGCGGAGCCGGCCACCACCTCGACCTTTTCCTGCTCGGCCGGCGCCAGCGCATCGAGCCCGAGCGCGAGGCCCTGCAGTGACGGCGGGCTCGCTTCATTCATACGGAGGTGGCTGACGCGCGGCAGCAACGAAAGGCCGATCGCGCCGACGCCCGCATAGAACTCGGCCACGCGCGACCCGGCCGGCACCTGCTCGCGCACGTATTCGACGATGCGTTGCGCGATGTCGAGATTGTTCTGGCCGAACGCGCCGGGCGGGTAGTGCACTGCTGCTCCGCCGCAGCGTTCAACTACGCTCGGCGGTCCGCACCAGTGCGTGAACTGCCGGCCGAGGATGGTGTTGGAACGCTCGCATTGCGAGTTGAACCACAGGCTGTGGAGTTCGTCGCCGAGTCGATCGCGGATCAACTCGAAACAGTCCGTGAACGGCTCGGCCGTCGGGCTGTTGCCGACGATCACGACCTGCGCGGTCTCCGAGCTGCGTTCCACCACGACCTGCAGGTAGCGGGCGAGGCCGCGATGAACTGCCTCGGCGTACGGGGCGATTTCCGCATCGACCAGCGCACGTCGCACGACGGCGGCAACGCGGTTGATCAGCGGGTGCTGTACGACGCAGTTCGGTATGTGCACCACGCGGTGCGTGCCGAGTTCGAACATGCCGAGCTTTGGCGCGCCCAACCGACCGCGAATGGCCAGGCGCGCACGCAAACGAAAGCCCGTCATCGCGCCCGCCACGACCTGAACGTCCTGCAGGCCATGCGTGCGGGCCAGCGATTCCAGGGCTGATTGCGCAGCGGCGGCGATGCCCGGTTCACCGAAGCGTGGACAACCCGGGCAGGGCGGACGGTGGGAACAGGTCAGCATCGTTGCGGGTGTCAGGTGACCCACGTCGCGCCGAACACGCGCAGCAGGTTGGCGCCCAGGATTTTCTCGATCCGGTCGTCGGAATGTCCGCGCTGGCTGAGTCGATCCGCCAGCTGCTCGAAGCGCCTTGGCGTATTGAGGTCGTTAGCGAACAGGTAGCCTGCTTCGGACTCCTGCGGTGCAGCGATACCGGTGGCTTTACGGCGAGCGACGTTCGCGGTAAACGAGCGCACGAAATCACGCGTCAGCGCGATGGCCGAGAGCGTGCCGTCCGTGCCGACCGAGACGTGTTCCTCGCCCGCGACGTTCACCGCATGCTCGATGTGACGCACGACGTCGTCGGCTGTGGGTTGCCTGCCGCCAGCGAGGTACGGCATGACGTAGATGCCGGACACGCCACCCTTGTTCGCCACCGCCCGCAGTTCGACGTCGGTGCGATTGCGCGGGTGATCGGCAAGTGCCGCGCATCCCGTGTGCGTGAATGCGACGGGCCGGGCCGAGCGACGGATGGCATCAGCCGCGGTGACGCGTCCGCAATGACTCAGGTCCACGAGGATGCCCAGCACGTTCATGCGCTCGACGGCCTCGTGTCCGACGTTGCTGAGTCCCGCGTCGGACGGCTCCAGGCAGCCGTCGCCGAGCCGGTTGCGCCGGTTATAGGTCGGCTGGATCACGCGGATGCCGAGACGATGAAAAGTCTCGAGCCGGTCGAGGTCGGTCTCGAAGCACACGCCATCCTGGAATCCGTACATCAGCCCGGTGCGTCCACTCGCTTTGGCTGCACGGATATCGCCGACGGACCGCACGCGCAAAAGGGCAGCCGGGTAGCGGTCGACTTCGGCTTCCCAGCGCGCGATCGACGCGACCGACTTCTGGTACGCCTCGTCGGGTGGCATGGTGCCCACTTCGCCGACCGTGAGGTGCAGGCAGGTCATGCCGGACACCTTGATGTCGTCGACCTCGCTGGGCGACAGCTCTGCACCGTCGTCGGTGGCGTGGCCGCCCGGTCCGCCGAGACCGTCGATGACGATCGCGTTCGAATACATGGTCAACGGCCCGCCGCCGCCGCGGGCTCGATGCCGAGCGCACGGCACAGGGCGTCGGGATCGAACAACGCGCCATCCTTGATGACGAGGCGCAGGCGCCGTACGTCGCCGACGTTGCGGCTCGGGTCGCCGTCGACGAGGATCATGTCGGCCAGCTTGCCCGGCGCAATCGAGCCGAGTTCGGCCTCGCGACCGGCGAGCCGGGCGGCGTCGAGCGTGGCGATCCGCAGCACCTCGGGTGCCGGTACGCCAGCCTCGACGTAGAGTTCGAGTTCGCGGGGCAGCATGAATCCAGCCATCGCATCGGTGCCCGCAACGAAGGGCACACCTGCAGCGCGCACGGCCAGCAGCATGCGCTGCATCTGCGGCAGCGCCGCGCGATAGCGCGCGTCCTCACCATCAGGAACAGGCAGGCCGCCCTCGAGCAGGCTGCGCCTGACGAGCGGTGGCATGCGGTCGGCTACGGCCGCGAGTCCTGCGCCGACCACGCCTGGGCGATCGGTGAAGAGGCTCTCGAATACACCCAGCGTCGGGTCGAGCGTCACGTGGCGCTGCTTCAGCAACTGCAGGAAGTCCTGCACGCGTGCGGACTGCGGATCGATGGTCGTCGCGTACTCGGCGACGGCTGTGAACCGCGCCGGCGTGCGGGTGTCCTGCACCTTGTCGAACAGGAAGTTCAGAAACAGCATGTTCATGTGCTGGATTTCGTCGTATCCGGCGAGCACGGCCTGCTCGGCCGTCATGAACGCGGGGATGTGACCGCCAACGCGCATGCCGGCTTTGTGCGCCTCGTCCGCGATGGCCGGCACCAGTTTCGGATCCATCGAGCTGTAGATCTTGACCAGGCCGAAGCCGGCAGCGCTCATGCCCTGCACGGCCTTGCGTGCTTCGGCCTCGGTGCTGACAAGAGTTTTGGTCGGTCCCTGGAAAGGTCCGCGCCCGTCGATGATGCCGGCAAAGACCACGCGCGGACCGAGTGCTTCGTTGGTGTCGAAAACGTGCAGCCGAGCGGGCTTGTCGGTCTCGGCGGCCATGTCACGAATGCTCGTGATGCCGGCGGCGAGGAACAACGGCCCACTGTCGAGATCCGGGTGCGTGTGCATGTCCCAGAGGCCGGGCAGCAGTGCTCGGCCCGCCGCGTCGATGTGCTCGGCATTGGCAGGGATCGACAGCGAACCGTCCGGACCGACCGCGACGATGCGCTGCTGCGCGAAGATGACGGTGGTGCCGGGCCGCATCGTCATGTGCTCGGCATCGAACAGGTTGGCGTGCTCGATCACGACCGGACCGGCCGGCGCACGCCGCAGCGCGCGCGCCTGCTCCGTGCGACGCTTTGATTCCTGTGCGTCCTGTTCGACGCGCATCGCCGCAAGCGAGTCCTGCCAGCCTTCGCGCACGATCGTCGAGAAATCGTCGAACGTCGCGAACAAATCGCCGTCCTCGTCGAGCCAGAGGCTGGCGGGCTGGAACCCCATGCCACCGATCGAATACAGGCCGACCTGGCGGGAAGCCTTGCCGTTGCTGATCTGCAGCTGCGACAGCCGCTGCAGGCTGGCCTCGCCCTGCGGCAGCAATGCCAGCTTGCCGCCCGGTGCATCGCGCAGCGCGCGGGCGAGCAAGCCGATTTCCTCGGGCGAACCGGACTGACTGATATAGAAAGCTGCGCCCGTGTCGGGTTGCGAACCGCTCTCGATCTTGTTCTTCCAGGTGGCGGTGCCGGCTTCGCGCGTGAAGCGTTCGGCCACCGGGCCCTTGTAATAATCGTTGCCATCGGTCGCGATGGCCACGGGAATTCCCCGTGCATTCAGACGAATGCTCGACGTGAGCGCAGGGCCGCGTCCACGGTCGTTGAATGCGAAGTGGACGAGACGCGTGCCGTCGGCCTGCAGGCACACCGTCTGGTAGCCCGCGCGATTGCCCATCATGTTCAGCGCGTAGTCGCGGCTCGACTTCGTGCTGGACGGGCAGGCAATGGGTTGGGGCGCCGCGATCGACGCTTTTGCGGCGTCGGTGGCATCAGCCGCGAATACGGGTCCACCCGCAGCCAGCGCCGTTGCGATGACTGCGACGATCCGTCCTTTTCTAACGTTAATCATCCGACCTCCGGCCTGCTGGTCCATCGTGCACGCGGTCGGTGAAGTTGCGCACGATTCCGACTAACCCCTATCCCCAAACCCCTATCCCCTAGTAAACGCTGCCCCCCGGCTGCGACGAACTCAGCACGCCGGTTTCGGCCGTGACCGTGTACTTGGTGCCCGCGCTGCCTTTCCAATCCGTCACGTTGAAGCTATCGCCTGCGCCCACCCGCCGCACGGCGACATTGCGATATGTAAGCGGCAGGCCCGGCGAACAGACTTCCGGCATGCCCGGCGCCTGGATGAAATACGCGTTGTTGGTGCCGACGACTTTGCCGACGCCGCGTGCATCGATCAGCAGCGCCGTCTCTTCGCTGACGGCGATGGCACGAGGCATCGCGCTCCAGCCATTCGCGTAGACGCGGCAGAGAAAGCTGATGGTGCGACCCATGCGATCACGCGCCGCGAAATGCGTGTCGCCAATCGCGCCCTGCAGGCTAGCCACGTAGACGAAATCACGCGCGAACGTGTTGTAGCGGTTGAATGGATCCGCCAGGGCCTCGGCCGAGGTGATCCCCTGGCTGCCGAGTGCCGAGTACACGAACTGCGTCAGCACGGCCAGGCCCGCGCTGGTGCCGCCGATCGGTTTGCCCGCGGCGATGTGCGCGTTCAAGGCGTCCTGCACGGCCGTGCCGGTCCACTCGGTGATGTAGTCCGACTGGTCGCCGCCGGCGATCCAGACTACTTCGGCATTGGCGATCGCCTCGCGCACCGACTGCACATTGGCGGCCTTGGCCGAACTGATGATCAGCGTTGCCACGGAATTGAGGCCGGGGCAGAGCGCCTGCACGTAGGGGTTGTAGGCGTCGGTACCGGTGGCGCGGACGACCAGGAAGTCACCGCCGGTCGCGCGGTCGCACAACCACCGGAAGGCCTCGTCGACGTCGGTGCTGCCACCCATGAGGACCGTGCCGGCCGTGGTCACGGCTGCAGCGTCGACTGCGTTACCGACCCGGAAATAGGTCTTCCTGGCCGCCAGCGCGGGGCCCGGCAGGGCACAGGCGCAGGCGAGGAGGGCAGTGGCGAACGTTGCAAGCAGTCGGGCCATGGCAGGACTCCTTTTTGTTGTTTCCCGGGAGCATAGTGACCGGGAGTCGAACGCACAACGCTGGCGGAGGTCAGGGGCAAGCCATGCCGCAATGGCGCAACGTCGATGGATCGCAGCGAGGCGCGCCCATGGCATGGGTGACGCGGCTGAAGCCGCTCGCCATCGTCCTGCTGTCGGTCGGGATTGCGACGCTGCTGCGCTGGCCGCTCGACAGTTACTGGGCGGGCCTGTTCCCGTTCATGACGTTCTTCCCGGCGGTGCTCGTCGTCGCCATGCTCTGCGGCTGGCGCTACGGCATGCTCGCCGCCGTGCTGTCATCGGTCGCGATCTGCCTGAATCGCGAGCCGGGGCTCGACCTGCTGTTCGTGTCGAGCATCGGCATCTTCCTGCTCGCCAACGCCGTAACCATCGGCCTGGCCGAATCGGCGCGCCGCGCCCGGGCGCGGGCCGAGGCCGAGGCCGCCGCCGCGCACGAAAGCGAGCACCGCTTCAACGTCATGGCGGACAGCGTGCCGCTGATGATCTGGGTGCACGATGCGGCCGGCAAGATCCTGTTCGTCAACCGGCGCTGGGAACAGTTCTTCGGCATCACGCAGGAGGGCGCCCGGCGCGCCGGCTGGCAGGCGGTGCTGCACGAGGACGACCGCGCTGCCTACAGCGATTCATTCCTCGAGGCGGTGCGTTGCAGGCACGCATTCAACGCCACCGCGCGCGCGCGCAGGGCCGACGGCGAGTGGCGCTGGATCGAATCGCACGGCGTGCCGCGTTTCGGTGCGAACGGCGAGTTGCTGACGTTCGCCGGCACCAGCGACGACGTGACCGAACGCCGCGCGTTCGAGGCCGAGCGCGAGATGCTGCTGGAAAGCGAACGCGTCGCGCGCACGGAGGCGGAAAACGCCACGCACGCGAAGGACGAATTCCTGGCCACGCTATCGCACGAGCTGCGCACGCCGTTGTCCGTGATCGTGCTCTGGAGCCGGATTCTCGCGCGCAAATACGGCGGGGCGGAGGATGACCTGCGCAAGGGGCTCGCGCTCATCATCGACAACGGCATGGCGCTGTCGAAACTGATCGGCGACCTGCTCGACATGAGCCGTATCGTGTCCGGTCGCGTCGCACTCGATCTGCATCCGCTCGATCTCGTCGAACTGATCGGCCAGGCCGTGGCATCGCATCGACCCGCTGCGGAAGCAAGGCGCATCGAGATCGACCTCGACGTCGGCCAGGAGCCGTTGATCGTGAATGGCGATCCCACGCGCCTGCAGCAGGTGCTCTGGAACCTGCTCGCGAACGCAGTCAAGTTCGCCGGGGAAGGCGGCCATATCCACGTGGCGGCGCACAGCGCGGGCCATCGCGTCGAAATCAGCGTGACCGACGACGGCGAGGGCATCCCGCCCGACTTCCTGCCGCAGGTATTCAGCCGTTTTCGCCAGGCCGACAGTTCCAGTGCCCGGCGCCATGGCGGACTCGGTCTCGGCCTCGCGATCGTCAAGCAGCTGGTCGAACTGCACGGCGGGCAGGTGCGTGCGGCGAGTGGCGGCCCTGGCCAGGGGGCCACGTTCACCGTCACGCTGCCGCTGCAGGCGCACGAGCCGCTGCAGGACATCGACACGACCGGCGCGTGGCGTCGCCTCGATCCCGACCGCCTGCTGTCGCAACGCCTCGACGGCAAGCGGGTGCTGGCGGTGGAGGACCAGCGTGACATGCTCGAATCACTGCGACACATGCTCGAAGACCAGGGTGCCCAGGTCACCGCCGTGGAATCAGGCGTGGCGGCACTCGACCTGCTGCGTGCGGCCCCGGACCAGTTCGACGCCCTCATCAGCGACATCGGCATGCCGCACATGGACGGTTACGAATTCATTCGCCGCGTGCGCGGCGAACTGGGCCTGGGGCCGCAGCGCCTGGCAGCCGTTGCGATCACGGCCTATGCGCGGGACGAGGATCGCGCGCGCGCTCTGCTCGCGGGGTACCAGGCCCACATCGTGAAGCCTTACCAGGTGGGTCAGCTCGTGGCGATGATCAATGGCCTGGTCAACCCTCCCGAGGGACGGTGAACTCCGGGCCGTTCCAGCGGTCACTTCTTCAGTAGGCCCCATTGCCGGAGGTTGCACGGTGTCAAAGACTGCATGGTCCAAGTATAAATCAGGCTCAATGACTCGACGCACACTGCGCATCGGTCTGGCCTGCCTGGCCCTCGCCACGGTAGCCGTCCAGGCGCCCGTTGGTGCGCAGACGGCGGCCGACGCCAGGG
>Ga0315292_10002752_pt1 | contig 9993 bp, 9 predicted proteins | sample YL17G13_0_MG_FD_204029 | JGI IMG/M metagenome (GOLD analysis project Ga0315292, IMG submission 204029) | Sediment microbial communities from Yellowstone Lake, YNP, Wyoming, USA - YL17G13_0 | ecosystem: Environmental > Aquatic > Freshwater > Lake > Sediment | place: USA: Wyoming | collected... | reverse complement strand
TGAACCGCCCGTTGGCGACCGGCGACGAGCAGTCCGGTCAGCATTCGGTGATGAGCGCCATCCAGACCGACGCGGCGATAAACCCGGGTAACTCCGGTGGCGCGCTGGTGGACATGAACGGCGACCTGATCGGGGTGAACTCGGCGATCGCATCCCTGGGCGGCGCTGCGGATTCCCAAGGCGGGCAAAGCGGATCCATCGGCCTGGGCTTCGCCATTCCAGTGGATCAGGCCACGCGAATCGCCAACCAACTCATCTCGACCGGAACCGTCCAGCACGCCTCGCTGGGCGTGCAGCTCAGTGCTGGCAACCACACACGCGGGGCGATGGTCGCGGCGATCGCGCAGGGCGGCCCGGCGGCGGCCGCCGGCCTGCCGAAGGGCGCGGTAATCACCAAGGTCGACAACCAGGTGATCGACGGTGCGGAGGCGCTGGTCGCCGCTATTCGCTCCAAAGCGCCGGGAGACACCGTCACGCTGGCCTACGACGACCAAACCGGGACATCGCAGACGGTGCAGGTCACGCTCGGGCAGCTGCGGTCATAGCGCCAATTTGATTCGCAGTGCGACCGACCCAACCCCCGAACCGGCGCAGCAATGCGAGGATGGGGACGACCCTGACCATGACCCTGAACGCGAGGAATCCCAATGAGCCTGTATGCGGTGACGAACCCGGCGACCGGTGAGATCGTCCGCGAATACCCCACAGCCAGCGACGCAGAGATGGAACAGGCGATCGCCGCGGCGGCGGCGGCCTTTCAGGAGTGGTCGAAGAACTCCACCGTCGCGCAGCGGGCCGCACTGGTCCGACGGGTCGGCGAGCTGCACGCCGAACGCCGGCAGCAGCTGGCCGAGATCATCAACCGCGAGATGGGCAAGCCGCTGGACCAGGCGCTCGGCGAGGTGGACTTCAGCGCCGGGATCTACCAGTACTACGCGGACAACGCCGAACGCTTCCTGGCCGACGAGCCTGTCGATCTGCTCGACGGCGAGGGCACCGCGGTGATCCGGCGACGGCCGGTCGGGGCACTGCTGGGCATCATGCCCTGGAACTACCCCTACTACCAGGTCGCCCGGTTCGCCGGCCCGAACCTCGCGCTGGGCAACACCATCGTGCTCAAGCACGCCCCGCAGTGCCCGGAGTCCGCCGAAGCCATCCAGCAGATCTTCCACGACGCCGGCTATCCCGACGGCGCCTACGTCAACGTCTACGCCACCAACGAACAGATCGCCACGGCGATCGCCGATCCGCGTATCCAGGGTGTGTCGCTCACCGGCTCGGAGCGGGCGGGCACAGCGGTGGCCGAGATCGCCGGGCGCAACCTGAAGAAGGTGGTACTCGAACTCGGCGGCTCCGACCCGTTCATCGTGCTGAGCACCGACGACCTCGACGCCACCGTGGACGCCGCGGTGGCCGGCCGGTTCGAGAACACCGGGCAGGCGTGCAACGCGGCGAAACGGTTCATCGTCGCCGACGAGCTCTACGACGACTTCCTGGCGCGGTTCACCGCCAAGGTGCTGGAGAGCGCCGACGGCCTGGCGCCGCTGTCCTCGGCGGCCGCCGCGGCGCGACTCGGCGAGCAGGTGGACCGCGCGGTCGCCGACGGCGCCAGCCTGGTGTCGGCCGGAGACCGCAACGGCGCCTTCTTTCCGCCCGGGGTGCTGACCGGCGTGACACCGGAGTCGCCGTCCTACCGCGAGGAGCTGTTCGGCCCGGTGGCGATGGTGTTCAAGGCCGGCTCCGAGGACGAGGCCCTGGAGATCGCCAACGACATCCCGTTCGGGCTTGGTTCGTATGTGTTCACCACCGACCCCGAGCAGGCCGAGCGGGTGGCCGACAAGATCGACGCCGGGATGGTGTTCGTCAACGTGGTCGGCGGCGAAGGCGTCGAGCTTCCGTTCGGCGGGGTCAAGCGCTCCGGCTTCGGCCGTGAGTTGGGCCGCTACGGCATCGAGGAATTCGTCAACAAGAAGTTGATCCGGACCCACTAGGCGAACGCGCGGCCGACACCACCCGCGAGATCGTCCAGATCAGCCGCGCTTTCCTCGAAACTGTTGCCGGGCAACCCGTTACTCATGGTCGCCGTGCGGAGTGGCAACAGATCGAGGGAGATGCCCTCCACTGCGACGGCCGGTTAGGCATGCTGAAGGCATGGAAATTCCCTGGCGTGGTCCGGCGAATCCCCCGCTCGAGGTCGACCGGCTGCCGCTGTTCCGCGGACTGCGACCGCTCAAGAAATGGCGCTATCTGGGCGTCTACGGACCTGAAGTCCAGATGTGCGTGGGTGTCGCACGGATCGGCGGCGCCTATCAAGCGTTCTGGGCCGTCCACAACCGCACCACCGACGCGTTCCGGGATCGGGCCGCACTGTGGCCGATCGTTCACTTCGATCACACCTCGGCCCGGTTCGACGGCGTGGACGTCGCATACGAGCGGGCCGGCGATCCGATCGAAGTGGTTTCCCGGCACGGGAAGTACCCGATCTGGACCCGCAAGACTCCCGTCCACGTCAGCGGCACCATCGACGGCATCGATATCGACTCACACGGTCTGGTCGACGAATCGGCCGGCCATCACGCACGCGTCACCCGATGGTCGTGGAGTGCCGGCTGTGGCACATCCGAGACCGGCGCAGCGATCACCTGGAATCTTGTTGACGGGGTTCACGATTCGCCGAGCAATTCCGAACGCACCCTCTGGGTGGACGGCGTCCCGCGAGAAGTGGGTCCTGTCGAATTCGCCACGGATCTGTCCTGGGTCGGCGAACTCGGATTCCACGCGGAGGCGGAGCGGTCGCGGCACGACCGGATGCTCCTCATCGACAGCAAGTACCGCCAGCCGTTCGGCACGTTCACCGGTTCGATCGCGGGATTCACGCTGCGCGACGGATACGGCGTCATGGAGCGCCACGACGTTCGGTGGTGAGGGGCGATCACCATCACCGCGCCCCGTGCGGCCGCCTTCGCCCTGACCGATCGGTTCTTCGATACGCCGGTCATTGGGCGGCTGGGAGTCTGAAAATCCATCGCCGACATGGTCCAGCGTGTCTAAGCTTGTCCCGGTGAACGGGCCGACGATTCAGGCGCGGCAAAGGCAAGCGGGCAGTCTCGCGCAACGGGCACGTAAGTGAGCGTCCCGCCCGGCCCGCCGCCGCCACCCTGGCAACCGCCGCCACCGTGGCCGCCACCCGGGCCGGCCGGGCAGCCGCAACCGAAGCCGATCAACATCGGCCTGGTGATCCTCGGCATCATCCTCGGCACCGTGCTCTGGAGCGGGATTCTGCTTGCCATGATGGCCCTCAACAACACGGCGATCGGGTTGTACGGCCTGCCTGTCGAGGCCCTGTTTATCGGTGAGAGCCTGCTTGTCGCTGGCCTGGCTATCGCCGCGATCGCCCACCCAAGGACGCGCCAACTCGGTGCGGGTCTGCTGCTGGGGATCGCCATCGGCACCGTCGTATGGTCCGGGCTGTGCGCGCTCATCGGAACCGGATGGTGAAACCATGCCACCGGCGTTAGGCCCGGCCGCGATCCACGGGGTGTTCGTCGCAGCGGGCGTGGGCGTTGCAGCGGCGGTGTTCACCGTGGAGGCCCGGCGGCGCGGCGCCACCGATGAACGAGTGCTCTACGTCGTGACCGGCGCTCTGGTCGGCGGCGCGCTGTTCATGCGCCTGGGAACCTGGGTTCAACACCTCGACCCCGCCGAGAACGCCTCACTGGCGAGTCAGTGGCTCTACGGCAACCGGTCGATTCTCGGCGGCCTCGCCGGGGCCTGGCTGGGCGTGCACGTGGCGAAACGCCTGGTGGGTTACCGCATGCGCACCGGAGACCTGTTCGCCCCCGCGGTGGCGGCGGGCATGGCGGTCGGCCGAGTGGGCTGCCTGTTGACCGAGCTGCCCGGCACCCCGACCTCAGGCGGCTGGGGCCTGCACCTGAGCCCGCAACGCGCGGCGGAGTTCGGGGTGCCCGCAGGGGTCGGGCTGCATCCGTCGTTCGGCTACGAGATCGCTTTCCACGCAGTCGCTTTCGCGCTGCTGTGGGGATGGGCGCGCCACCAGTCGCTGCCACCCGGGGAGACCTTCGTGTGGTTCGTCGCCGGCTACGGAGTGTTCCGGTTTGCGGTGGAGTTCGTGCGCGGCAATGAAGTGGTGTGGCATGGACTGACCCGGCCACAATTGTTCCTCCTCGCAACGGTGCCCATCGTGTTTGCGCGTATCGCCTGGCAATGGCACCGGGGCGGGTACGCGGCACTGGAACTGAGGCCCCGGCCGGTGACCGCATGACCGCGCGCGGCGGCGGAATGCCGTTGCGCGGCGACCGCATTCACCGCTACGTCAACGCGTTCTGCCCGATCTGCCACGAGGAGGACCAGCAGCGACCGCTGGCGGAGATAGCGCGGCTGAGCGGGTGGCTGGTCGAGCGGGACGGCCGGATGTGGCTGGAGCGAGGCTGCGCCCGGCACGGGCTGGTGCGCACTCTCTACGACGAGTTCCCGGAGATCCTGCGCTACCTGGAACAGTGGACCGCCCCGACCAAGGTCCACCAGCCCGACGCGCGAGGCAACTTCGCCCCCGTGCCGGCCGCGTACGCCGACGGTCTGCCGGAGATGCAGACCCAGCACACCTGCATCCTGCTGGAGGACCTGCTCGATCACTGCAACCTCAAGTGCCCAACATGTTTTGCCGAGTCCGAGCCCGCACTGTCCGCGGTGGCACCGCTGGAGCAGGTACTGGCCAACGTCGACACCAGGCTTGCGCGCGAGCAGGGAAGGCTGGACGTGGTGATGCTCTCCGGTGGAGAGCCGACGCTGTATCCGTGGCTCGATGAGCTTCTCGCTGCGCTGGTGGCACGGCGGATCGTGCGAATCCTGGTCAACACCAACGGCCTTCGGGTGGCCCAGGACGACGCCCTGGTGGCGCTGCTGCGCAAGCACCGGGAACGTGTCGAGGTCTACCTGCAGTACGACGGCGAGTCGGCAGAGGCTTCGCGGTTCCATCGCGGCGCCGATCTTCGTCGCTTCAAAGAAGCTGCGCTGGAGAGGCTTTCAGCCGCGGAAGTGTTCACCACACTGGTGATGACGGCGACCCGCGGCGTCAACGACGATCAGATCGGCGCGGTGGTCAAACGTGCCCTGGACACGCCCTTCGTCGGCGGGGTCAGCATTCAGCCGGTTTTCTCCAGCGGCCGCGGCGCGGGGGTGGACCCGATGGACCGGCTCACCCACACCGGCGTACTGGCCCGACTGGGGGACCAGACCGGAGGCCTGGTCCAGTGGCGCGACCTCACCGCCCTGCCCTGCTCGCACCCGCACTGCTGCTCGGTGGGCTACCTGCTGCGCGACGACAGCGGTGCGTGGCGCTCACTGACCGCGCTGGTCGGCCACGATCGACTCAAGGCCTGGCTCGATCTGGAGCCGGGCCTGCTGGCCAACCGTATCGCCGACGACGCGATCCCCGACACCCTGCAGGCTGCGGTCAAAGAGTCGCTTCTGAGTCTGCTCTCCGAACAGTCCTCGCTGTCGCACCCGCGGATCGGCGAGATCTGGCGCACCATCTGCACAAGTTGCGACCTGGGCATCGGCACACTGAGCACCCTGGCCGCATCCCGACTCCCCGGCCGGCATCAGCGGCTACGACAGCTGTTGGCCGAGCGGGTGTTACGGGTGACGGTCAAACCCTTCATGGACGTCAACACCATGATCGAGGAGCGACTGACCCAGTGTTGCGTACACGTCGGCACGGTCGGGGATTCCGGGAACCACCAGTGCGCGCCGTTCTGCGCCGTGCAAGCCTGGCCCGCGCTGGGCGCGGGTCGGCTGCCAACCGCCACCGGAGTTCGGTCATGGGCGCCCCGGCCGGATGCCGGCCGGGTGCGGTTGCTGGTTGATTCGGAGAGGAGCGCCCAAGACCGACGCCTCACCCCCGGGTGGGGTTCTATCGTTTGATCCATGTGCGCCGACGATGCCCAAGCTGACCTGCTGCGAAAGTTCCAGGCCACCATCGCCGGTGCCGAACTCGCCGACCTGCGCCAAGTGGCCGCCGACCTCGGCGTGCTCGCCGGGGCGATGCCCGTACCGCTGGACCGCCGCGACCTGCGCCGCCCTGCGCTGAAGCAGAGGTGGCTGTTCCGGATCCGGGTCGATCTGGACACCGCGCAACCACCGATCTGGCGGCGGCTGGAACTGCGCTCAGATCTGACCCTCGACGTCGTCCACCAGGTGCTTCAGGCCGCCTTCGACTGGACCGACTCGCATCTGTACCGGTTCTCCCTCGGCGGCGGCCCGTTCGACGTGGGCAGTCAGTTGTTCCTGTGCCCGTGGGATGCCGAGGAGGGTGAGGACGACGGCGTGGCCGCAGCGCAGGTGCGCCTGGACGAGACCGTGCAAGAGGCCGGCGATGTGCGAGGCTGGTCGATCTGGTCAATCGGCTGCGTTTCAGCCGGGTCGGCGACGACGTCGCCGGCCGAGCCGTCCTGCTGATCGCCGGATCCGCCGTCCCCGCCGAGCCGGAACTGAGCAGCGCCCTGCGCGCCCATCGCTGGTTCCTCGACCGGGCCGCCGACGGCGGCATCCCGCTGACCGCGGCCGGCTATCTCAAGCCGGCCGACGTGATTGCGGCCTGCGATGTCGTTCCTGCGATGGCGGACTGGATCGGCGAGAACAACCGCGAAGCCAACGCCGTTCCGCTGCTGGATTTCCGGCAGTCGCTGCAATCGATGGGCCTGCTGCGCAAATACAAGGGCCGGCTGATGCTGACCAAAGCGGGGGCCGCCGCCCAGCGTGACCCAGCACGCCCCGCTCGCCCATCCCGCTGACCTGTTCGCGCCGCGCGCCAAGGCTGCCGACGCCGTTCGCCTCAACCGGCGCTTGGTCGAGCAGCCGGCCCAGGCCGGGCTGCTCAAGGTCATCTGCGGCACCGACACTCTCGAGCCCGCACCGTAAACTTCCACCGCATGAGCGACGCCTTTGTACTGGACTACGTGCGGACCCCGCGCGCCAAGGCATCGGCCAAGGGATCGCTGCACGACCGCACCGCCACCGACCTGCTCGTTCATCTCAAGGGAGCCCTGGTCGACCGGACCGGCTTGGATCCGGCCCGGGTGGACGACGTCATCGTGGGCTGCGCCTCGCAGGTCGACGAGCAAGGCGCCGACATCGCCCGCACCGCGGCACTGCTGGCCGGCTGGGGCGACCACGTCCCCGGCGTGACGATCAATCGCTTCTGCGCCTCCGGCATCGACGCCGTCGCGCACGCCGCCGCCCGGCTGCGGGCCGGTGACCTCGGTTTGGCGGTGGCCGGCGGGGTCGAGTCGGTCTCCCGGGTTCCGCTGTTCGCCGACCGCGGCCCGCTGTGGACCGACCCGGCCACCATCCGCGCGGTGGGCTCGGTGCACATGGGGGTGGCCGCAGACCTGAACGCCACGATCGAGGGATTCAGCCGGGACGAACTCGACCGCTACGGCGTGGAGACCCAGCAGAAGGCGGCCGCGGCGTGGGCCGACGGCGCGTTCGCCGGGTCGGTGGTGCCGGTCGGGCCCAGCGAGCACGGGCCGGGACTCGACCACGACGAGCTCGTCCGCGGGCAGACCACGTTAGCGGCGCTGGCCGCGCTGCCACCGGCGTTCGCGCAGTTGGGCGCCGACGGTCAGGACGAGATCGCCCTGACCGCCTACCCGGCTGTGACGTCGATCGAGCACCTGCACACCGTGGGAACCTCACCCCAAATGGCCGACGCCGCAGCGCTTCTGCTGCTGGGCACCCGCGACGGCGCCGAGGCGGCCGGCGTCGCGCCGCGCGGCCGGATCGTGGCCGCGGCGACCACGGCGGTGAACCCGGTGCTGATGCTGACCGCCGGCCAGAGCGCGGTGGTGGAGGTCATCGCCCGCGCCGGTCTGCGGCCCGCCGACATCGACGTCTTCGAGTTCGCCGAGGCTTTCGCGGCCCTGTGCCTGAAGTTCCGCCGGGATCTCGACGCCGGGCCGGACCGGATGAATCCCAACGGCGGCACCATGGCGATGGGGCATGCGTTCGGGGCGACCGGAGCGATCCTGGTGGGCAGCTGCCTGGAAGAACTCGAACGCCGCGACGGCCGTTACGGTGTCGCCGCGGTCAGCGGTGCCGCGGGCCTCGGGGTGGCCGTTGTGATCGAACGGCTGACCGTCTGAATGGGCCGCGGCGCGGGCCGGGTGATCGCCTCGTCGACCGTCGGCACCGACATCCGTCGCCGAAGCAATGTCGGTTCCCTCGTTTCCATGTTCGCCCCTGTTGTGAGCGGGCCGCTCAGCCAGACGGTGTTGGCGCAACGACCGCCGGGTCGTGCGGGATGTAGTTCTCCCAGTGGATCTCCGGCTCGCCGCTCCAGCGGTAGGCAACCATGCTGCCGCCGCGGACCGCGCTGAAGTCGACGCACGCTGTGTGGGCAGTCCAGTCATCGCGATGGATGGGCTCCCACTCGCGCCAGTAATGGCCGTAGAACAGCGGGACATCGTCGGTGTAGACGTAGTCGAGATACTTGGCGTCGACATCATGCGGCTCGTAGGCCGGGTAGTCCTCGTGGTTCTCAAGCTTCACGCCGCTGAGTTCCGCGAGCCGCGGCAAGGTCTCGACGTTGTGGTCCCACCAACGGATGCGGGCGTTCTCGCGCGGCTTCTTCGCCTCGTGGTCCCAGTAGGCGACCATGTCGTGGTCGACGAGGCTGATCTCCGGACCCTTCAGCAAGACCTCAACGGCCTCGTACAGACCGCTGCCCTTCCGGTTCGCCTCGACGACGTGCTCGACCGTTGACAACCGGTTCGATCCGGTGGCGGCCCGGACGACGTCCATCGAGCCCCTATGCCAGCAGGCGTGGACCACCCGGATTCCCCCGAGCTCCAGCCACAGGGGAAGGGTCGTGAACCACTCGATGTAGTGCAGCTGCCGATCCTCCGACAGTTTCAGAAAGGCCTTGTGCTGCTCCCGGTTGTGCGCCGAATGCGACCGCAGCGGCTCACCGGTGTCGGGATGTGCAGTGGCCCAGGCGATCGCATTGAACTCATGGTTGCCCATCACGATCCGCGCGCTGCCGGCGTCGACCATCGCCTCGACCAACTCCAGCACCTCAAGCTGTTCGTCGCCGCGGTCGATGAGATCGCCGACGAAAACCGCCGTGCGGTCCGCGTGCCGGTAGATCCCCGATTCATCCGGCCGGTAGCCGAGTTCCCGCAACAGTGCCTTGAGTTTTTCCGCGCAGCCATGCACGTCACCGATGATGTCGTAGCCCTTCAATGTTCCCTCCATCTCTCCAGGTTCTCCATCTGTCACAACGTCTTCCGGGTCGGACCTATTCCCCGATCTACCTCGGAAGAAATCGAATTCGCCTGTCTATCAACGGGATACGTTTCGTTCATCATCACGTACCGCCTGGTGACGTGCGATGCCGGTAAGGGATCGCGCTGCGGTGGCGGTTCGCCGATCCAGCCCGCATTGCCTTCCGTTTGTTGTCCATCCACTCACCCGGCCCACCGGTCGATGATGCCCTGAATCCCCGAGTCGACCCCTCGGTGGCCGACGATGCGGATGTCGAGGCCGGCATGCTCGACGACGCGCAATGCCCGTTCGATCGCGTGGTCAATCCACGAGGGGTCATTGCCGAACACTCCCCCGCCGACGCGGGTGAGCAGCGCGGTGTTCGACCCGCCGGCGTTCGCCTGTTCCGCCGCGGCCAGCAGTGTCGCCTCGTAGGTGGCCTCCAGGACCAGGCGGGCGAACGGCGCCCACTGCGGAGGCGGTAGGTGCGAGTACCCGATGGGCAGCGCCGAGCAGAAGGCCTGTGAGACCAGCCTGCGCTCATTCCCGTCGACGTCGGTGACCTGCACATCGCGGTGCAGCCCGATGGCCAGATGGCTGCGCAGGATGTCTCGGACGTCCTCGGATGCCTGGTCCAGCAGCGAGCCGATGGCTTTCAGCCCCTCCCCGGTGCACAGGGCGTAGCCGTTGCTCATGGTCCAGAGTGCGCTC
>Ga0315292_10002749_pt1 | contig 9996 bp, 10 predicted proteins | sample YL17G13_0_MG_FD_204029 | JGI IMG/M metagenome (GOLD analysis project Ga0315292, IMG submission 204029) | Sediment microbial communities from Yellowstone Lake, YNP, Wyoming, USA - YL17G13_0 | ecosystem: Environmental > Aquatic > Freshwater > Lake > Sediment | place: USA: Wyoming | collected... | reverse complement strand
GAATTCGAGAACGAGGATAATGCACCACATAATGTGGCTTTCTATACAAACCCGTCACTGACCGCAACCATTTACAAGGGCAAGATTATCACCGGCCCCGGTAAGATCACGTATGTTTTTACCGCGCCCGCAATACCGGGAACCTATTTCTTCCGCTGTGACGTCCACCCGTCCATGCAGGGACAGTTCATCGTGATCTGATCTCACGTCTTAATTTTTTTACATGCTCTCTTTGGTATGGTGTTCTGATTATCCTATGGCCTCACGGGAGCACGTTCCAGATGTGCAATACCTCACAATCCCTCTTTAAGGGCACCATAAGGCAGAAGATATATCCGTAGATTAGTTCGTAAAAAAATAGCGGTTACTTATTTCATTGCCTTCCCAATACTAGTAAGGTGATTCGTTGTCAAAACGGGCAGTTGACATGACATTCCAGGCACTTTATACCCTGACGGACCTGCGGGTGCTCCTCCGCGAAACCGCACCACGGCATTCGCTGGATGAAACCCAGCGGGCACAAGCCCAGCGTCTGCTGGATAATCTCGAACGTCAGGTTGCATCCTTAAAACAGGAGATGCTGAAATGAGGTGCGGGACCGGAATAGAGGCTCGGCAGGTCAATGAGCTCTTCATAAATATTGATCCCATCCAGGCCGGTGGCAGGCTCACTGCAGATGCAATGAAAGCCGTCATCGCCTACGGAGATGGGTATTCTGTCTGCGATAACTGCCGTAAACCTAACCGTCTCGATTACATCAGCAAACCCCCGATTGCCGGGTTTCACCGGGATGTCGCCGCATGGCTGAATATGGATGCAGTCCGAGTAGTGCCCGGTGCCCGTCGCGGGTTCCAGGCCGTCGCTAACACCTACGTTAAGAAGGGAGACCCGGTTCTTCTCACTGCGCTTTCTCACTATACCGAATTCCTCGCCGTCGAAGAAACCGGGGGTATCGTTCGTGAGATCCCCCAGGATTCAGCTCATAAGATTACTGCTGATGCGACAGCAACGAAGATCGAAGAGGTCCTGCGGGAGTTCGGCAGGGTGCCCGTTCTTGCCTTCATCGACCACGTCGATTACCAGTATGGCAACATGCATGATGTGAAGGCGATCGCAAAAGTGGCCCACCACTACGATATCCCCGTCCTGTACAATGGGGCATACACGGTCGGCATCCTGCCGGTCGATGGCACAGATCTTGGGGTGGATTTCGTTGTCGGATCCGGGCACAAGAGTATGGCAGCCCCCGCTCCGTCCGGTGTTCTTGCTGCAACACAGGAACGAGCTGCTGAAGTTTTTCGCACTACGACAATTGAAGGCGATGTGACAAAACGCAGATTCGGGATTAAGGAACCGGAGATGATGGGCTGCACGCTGATGGGCGCTACACTTGTCGGCATGATGGCTTCGTTCCCTCACGTGAAAGAACGGGTGAAGCATTTTGACCAGGAACTGAAAAACAACCGTATGGTTCTTGAAGCCCTTCTTTCCGTTTCTGGAACAAAGATCCTTTCGGAATACCCCAGGAACCATACACTGACACGGGTAGATACTATTGGATCTTTTGATAAAGTGGCAGAATCCCACAAGAAGAGGGGATTTTATTTCTCAGGTGCCCTTGAAGAAAAAGGTATTGTCGGGGTAATTCCCGGAGCAACGAAAGTCTGGAAATTCAACACCTACGGGGCAACAACAAAACAGGCTGCGTTCCTTGCCGATGCCTTTGTCACCATCGCGACTGAGCATGGACTTCCTCTCACTACATAATTTTCAGATCAAAAATACCCTTCCTGATATTATTCAGGTAGGGTTTATTACCTGTCATGCCCTACGATTCGTTTGTTAATCGAAGTAATTCTGATTTTATGAGAGCCTGAGGGGGACAGATGTTCGAAAAATATGATTTAACAAAGACTATTGACGATGAGACCTTTGAAAAATCCCTGCCCTCCTTGAAAGAGCGCCTGAGTATCCTTCAGCGGACACTTCGCGATCTGAAGATCCCTACCATAATTGTCATCGAAGGCTGGAATGCTGCCGGCATTACCATGTCCACCAGGGAGATTATCCAGTCCCTCGATCCCCGTGGGTTTACTCTTCATGCAACAGATAAAGCCACTGATGAAGAACGGGCACGTCCGTTCATGTGGAGATTCTGGGTAAAAACTCCTTCGAAAGGGCGCATTGCACTGTTTGCCCGCAGCTGGTACAGCAGGGCGCTTGCAGAAAAACTATCCAGCATAGGCTGGAAAAAATCGCTCAAGGATGAGATTAATTCAATAACAATTTTTGAACGCCAGCTGAGTGACAGCGGCGCAATTATCATTAAATTCTTTTTACATATCAGCAAAGATGAACAGAAACTCAGGCTTTTGGAGCGGGAGAGGAACCCGCTTACTGCCTGGCTGGTAACCCCCAGTATCTGGGATTTCCATCACAGTTATGATTCCTATCTTCCGATTATTGATGAATTTATTGAAAAGACCGATACCGAGTATGCGCCGTGGCATATTATCGAAGCCACCGACCGCAAGTATACAATTTTCAAGGTGTATTCATACCTTGTAAAAACTCTCGAAAAAAGAGTTGCTTTTGAAACAGAAGAGCGGTCAAAAAAAGCAAAACAGAAAAATATTTCCAAGCCTCCGAAAAATCCTGTCCCGAGAAACTCTTCTGCCAGTGTATCGTATTCAAAAGAAGACTGCCAGAATATGCTTAACAATCTGCAGATCGAGATGCTTGAGATAAATTACCTGCTCTTTAAACGAAAGATCCCGTTCATCATTGTCTACGAGGGATGGGATGCTGCCGGAAAAGGCGGGAACATCACACGTCTTGCCCGCTACATCAACCCGCTGGGATATGATGTTGTACCTGTTGCAGCACCGAATGACTTTGAGAAAGAACACCACTATCTCTGGAGGTTTATCCGTTACTACCCGAAAGCCGGGCATTTTGCAATATACGACCGGAGCTGGTATGGGAGAGTACTTGTTGAACGGGTGGAAGGATTCTGTTCGGAATCCGAGTGGCAACGGGCGTTCCAGGAAATAAACGAAATGGAACAGGATTATGTCGAGAGCAGCGGCGGAGGGATTGTCAAGTTCTGGCTTGAGATAAGCAAGGATGAACAACTCAAACGGTTCAGCCAGCGGGAGAAGGACCCGCTCAAACAATACAAGATAACCGAAGATGACTGGAGAAACCGGGAGAAATGGGATCTCTATGACGTTGCGGTGGACGAGATGCTGGCAAGGACCAACACTCCCTATGCCCCATGGATTGTCATTGAGTCTGACAATAAATGGTATGCCCGGGTCAAGGCCCTCCAGGAAGTTATCCGCTATACCGAGAAACTACTCTGAATACTTTTTAGTCAACATGAGAATTCTTTCTCCTTCCACACTGGAATAATTCAGATTCTTATTCAAAGAACAATGTTTTGTGACAGTCCTGGAAGTTGAAATAAGATTGAACCGTCAAAAAATCTCCGGTGTTCACAAAAGTAATAATAGCCGGGCAGTTTCGTACAGGAATGAATCACAAAAGTGATTAGCTAAATAACATATTCTATTTCATGCGAGATCGAGCGTATCAGTTTATCAATGAAGGTAATGATTTTGCCGGACTCGATCAGTATTCAGAAGCAGTTGACTCGTATGACAAGGCGATTGCCCTTAATCCGTTAGATGCGGTGGCATGGAACAATCGCGGTGTCGTACTGGATACTCTTGGCAGGTATTCCGAAGCTGTTGCCTCGTATGACAAGGCAGTAACCCTAAACCCGGATTACTCTGAAGCTTGGAACAACCGTGGCATTGCCCTGGATAATCTTGGCAGGTATTCCGAAGCTGTTACCTCATTTGATAAGGAGGTTACCCTCAACCCGGATTTCACTGAGGTTTGGATCAACCGTGGGAACACGTTCGTTCATCTCGGTCGATATTCCGAAGCTGTTGCCTCTTACGAAAAGGCGATTGCCCTTAACCCGGATAATGCAGTGGCATGGAACAACCATGGTGTCGTATTAGAGTATCTCGCCCGGTATGCCGAAGCCGTCGACTCTTACGATAAGGCAATTACCCTCAACCCGGATTACGCGGATGCCTGGAACAACCGCAGAAATTCACTCAGTCAACTCGGTAGATATACCGATGCGGTCGACACCTGTGACAAGGTACTTACCCTGAACCCGGATGACGCGGATGCCTGGATTAACCACGGAAACACGCTGGATAATCTCGGAAGGTATTCTGAAGCTGTCGAATCTTTTGATAAGGCGATTGCCCTTAATCCTGATGACACCGTGGCATGGAACAACCGCGGAGTTGCCCTGGATAATCTTGGTCGGTATTCCGAAGCTGTTGGCTCGTATCAGGAGGCAATTCTCATCAACCCGGATTACGCTGAGGCATGGAACAATCGTGGAGTTGCCCTGGATAATCTTGGCAGGTATTCTGAAGCAGTTGAATCGTATGACACGGCGGTTACCTTCAACCCGGATTACGCTGAGGCATGGAACAACCGTGGAATTGCCCTGGATAATCTCGGAAGGTATTCTGAAGCCGTCGACTCGTATGACAAAGTGCTTGTCCTTAACCCGGACGCCGCTGATACGTGGAATAAGCGGGGCACCGCGCTAAATAAACTCGGTCGGTATACCGAAGCCGTTTCCTCGTATGATAACGCTATTACCCTAACTTCAGATGGCGCCGATATATGGGAGAATCGGGGAAATGCGCTCAGTCAACTCGGTCGATATTCGGAAGCGGTCGTCTCTTACGACATGGCAATTTCCATAAATCCGGATTGTGATCGGGTGTGGAACAACCGTGGAGTTGCCCTGGATAACCTTGGTCGGTATTCCGAATCTGTTACCTCATATGATAAGGCGGTTACCCTCAACCCGGATTATGAGGATGCTTGGAACAACCGTGGAGTCTCACTCGATAATCTGGGTCGATATTCCGAAGCAGTCGACTCTTTTGATACAGCGATTGCTCTTAATCCGGATGAGGCCGACATCTGGAATAACCGTGGAGTGGCTCTGGATAAACTTGGCCGGTATTCCGAAGCAGTTGCCTCGTATTATAAGGCGATTACCCTCAACCCGAATAATACCGCGATGTGGATCAACCGCGGAAACTCGCTGGATAATCTCGGACGGTATTTAGACGCCGTTGCCTCGTATGACAAGGCAATTGCCATCAATCCGGTTTCCGCCGATGCGTGGAATAAGCGCGGAGTTGCCCTCCATCATCTTGGATGGTATTCAGAAGCAATTACTGCTCATGATAAGGCGATTGCGATCAACCCGGTCTCCGCCGATGCGTGGAATAACCGTGGATATGCATTAGGCAACCTCGGAAAGTATGCAGATGCCCTTGACTCGTTTGACAAGGCGATTGCCATAAACCCGGATGATGCCAAGGCTTGGTACGCCCGTGGATTCGTGCTCTATTCTATGCACCAGTATATTGATGGTATTGACTCGTTTGACAAGGCGATTACCATAAACCCGGATGATGCCAACGCGTGGTACGCCCTTGGATTCGGACAATTTAAGACGGGAGGATATACTGATGCTATCGCTTCGTATGACAGGGCAATTGCCATCAACCCGGATTTTACCGAGGCGCGGGAGAATCGGGAAATCGCGCTTCAACGAAAAGAATAAGGTATCCAGATCGTCTATGCGTCCAGGGGTGTGATCTCAATTATTGCGGGATTTCGAGATATTTTCTGTGCTGGTACCCCTAAAAAACAAATTTCAGGTCAGTGGTATAACTTTTCCCGGATCTCAGAGCCCGATCCGATAAACCCCCCCTCAATATTGAGCCGGTATATCCTGCATTTTCATATCAGGCTTCTTTGATGATCTCGCAATTTAATGCAGTCACAAACCGCAGCTCGGAAAGTGTTTTTCTGGCGATCTCTTCAATGTCCATCTTCTGCTCGCTCTCTTTTACGGTCGCAAGCACTGCAGCGGTTGCCGGCATATGTGGTACTGCCCGGCACGCAAGATCTCCGGGATGGGCATCAAAGGTTCCAATCATGCGGGCAAGGGTGATGGTTTCTTCCTTGTCGTATGTTATAAGCGGGCGTAACACTGGTACAGTTACCGCCTCTGAAATGACCGACAGGTTGGCAAGTGTCTGGGAGGCCACCTGCCCGAGATTCTCACCTGTCACGATGGCAAGTGCACCTTCTTTTTCCATCAGTTGACCTGCCACCCGTACCATGAAGCGCTTGCATATCACGCAGCGGTATCGCGGCGGGATGCGAAGCTGGTCCATGCGATCATATAACAATTCGCTGTTTGCAATCACCAGAGAGAGAGGATTTCCGGCACACCAGTGCGAGAGCCGGCGGTGATTCTCGATTGCTGCCGGGGTGACATCCTTTCCCGCCCACTTGCCGGCGTCCAGGTGCAGGTGAGTGATCTCGCACCCGCGTTTCATCATCAGCCAGGAAGCGACCGGCGAATCAATACCTGAAGAGAGCAAGGCAAGCACCCTGCCCTGTGTGCCCCAGGGTAATCCTCCCGGCGCTACTATCCGCGAATCGTACACAAGCCCACCGAAGTCCCGGATCTCGACAAAGAGTTCATAATCCGGATTGTCCAGATCAACCCGAAGACCCGGAATATGATCATAGATAGCCGAACCGATTAATGTCCCCAGTTCCTGGCTGTTCAGGCCGGTTTTCTGCTGCCGTTTCGCCCGGACCGCAAAACTCATTCCCTCCTGCAGATTTGCAGATGCGAGTGAGATCGCTTCTGTACAGATCTCTTCGAGCCGGGTGCTTGTCCGGGTGCAGATGCTGACATCAACAAGGCCAAAAATCCGGGATACTGTGTCAGCGATCTTCTCCGGGTGATCACCGTAGATAAGGATGCGCCCGCGGGGGGTTTCGTAATGATAGGCAAGAGCGGATGCAGAGAGTGCTTTTCCAATGTTCCGTAGCAGCATTCCGATAAAATGGTGCTTTACCGATTCGCTTTTTAAGAATAACTCCCCGTATCTCACCATCACGAGTTTTTCCGGACTGCCCACGTGCCTCACCCCTGTTGTCTGTAGTATAGAAGGTCTGGGGAGATAACCATTGGTGGTGACATATCAACCGCGTGAATCTGCAATCCTGTAAAGATATTTCTCCAAAAAGGATCTTCAACAAGGATTGACAACGAAATCCTTTAATTTTGCAAACGAATAGTGTACTGAAATGGTAAAAAAGGCAGGCAAAAAAATCGAAGCTGAACCGCTCAGGTTGTTTTATATTTTTTACAACCAGGAACGCTGGGACAACTGGTTAAAAACCCTTAAAGAATCGAGTTTTGAAGCAGATCCCAAGAGCGATGAGCTGCCCGAAGGATTCCGGGTGCTTGACAGTTTCTCGGTCGATATCACCGTATCCGTCTTAAAGGTCATCAAACTGTACCAGAACAAACGGTATACTTTTGAAGAAGCAGTTGACAAGCTCTCGCAGATTGAAACGATTGTTATGTCAGCTGCCCCCGATGGAGATCTCGGAGAGATCGTTGAGATCCTGCAGCTCCCCAAACTTGTGCTCTTTGCCTCCTGCAGATTATACCTTGCCGGTGGATTTGACAAAGATATTAAAACACTTGTCAAGAAGGGCAGGGGTGACATTGAGAAGGATATGGAGCAGGCACTTGAAACAGCAGCAAATATCGGTGCCAGTGTCATTGACGGAGCATCCTGCTGTGGCAAATACGTGAAAGATGATATTGAACAGACAACCCTTTTTGATGAGTGGCTGATCGAATGCGAACGGATGGGTGAGGCAATGGCCTCACTCAAAAACTTTGATGAGGGAGTGGGAGACGAGGATTGATCGCTGATCGGGCACGGTTCCGTCATGCAAAAAAGTTAGAACGGCTTGCAGGCTTTCGCCTCCCCGAACTTGCGTTTTCCGGAACTATGCTCGAAACCCTCTCGTCGCGCATTGATTATGATGCGCTCGATTTTGCCGTGAGGGAACAGGTCCTTGCTTTTTTCAATGATTTTCTCCGCTGTGATTGCAAGGATTCACCTTTATGCGGTTGCCCGGAGAAAAAATTTGCAAAAAAAGTGATCGAACTGCGGGAAAATGGTCTTGATCATCGTCAGATAGCAGCATTCATGCTGGATGAGTATGGGATAGAGATGTTTCCTACCGATGTCCTCTCGTTTCTTGAAGAATCGGTCCATGTGCTCGAAGCTATTTCGGATGTTGCCCGTTTGCAGGGTCGCGGTGAGCTTGCAAAAAAGACTGATGAGCACATTCATCTGATTGAGCGGTAATTTTTGGTGATCATCAATATCTGTCTGCTGTCAATCCATGCACTTTTTCGTGCCAGCTGGATTCAGAAGATTTTATAGAACTATCGCACTGTCAGAATTTCACGTTGGTCGGGGTAGAGTTCTCTGGAATAAACACAATAGAACCATAACTAATTTTTTTAATGCTCCTGTATTTTTTTTATACCAGATGGAAGACACAAAAAAAAACAGCCTGTGTCCTGCCAGGTTATCCATGGACTGGGGTGTCAGAACTGCGCATCGTTCACGTTGTTACAAACATAAGCACCGGTTTTCCGGTTTTGTCATAGAGGTTCAGGTTTGATTCACTAACCCTGATCTCCACTGCTTTTGAAAGATCATTGAGGTAAGCTGTCTCCTGTTGCATGACAAGGGGATTTTCGCAGTACATCTCGGTCATAACGGGCGGGGAGAAGGATATTGATAAATCCCGCGTTGTATAATTGGCGCTATACCGGTTGCACCCGGCAGAACCGCTGACCGTGCCGTCAATCTTGAATTTTGCAGTTATTGGTGTTCCGGTGATCGCCGGGATAAGAACACCGCTCGTATCAACATAGGACTGTAGTGTCCAGGTATTCTGTGTCAGGAGCATTCCGGCAGATGCCCGGATACCTGGTACGTTAACGAACACGATTAAAAAAACAAGCACGCCGACCAGTGTGAGTGCACCATAGAATGCAAGGCCCATTTTCTGCGGTTGGGTAGTTGTGGTTTTATCCTGTTCTGTGGTTTCGGGATCCAAAAGAGCCCCCACAGGATCATCAGTCATACCCTGTACTCGGACAGGCAATGCAATAACCATTTCTGATGTTCCGGGCTAAAAAAAACCCATCTTCAAATAAAAACAATTGAGGAATTCGCAACACCTTTTTATGTACATAATCCCTGAGGAGAGGTTCCCATCATTGTTTATGCGATAGATAATTCCTCTCTTGTCGCAATATTAATTGAAGTTTTAATAGTCTGAACACGAACGTTATCCATGGATTTTGCACCCGTCAAAAAATGGGCGATTTTTTTTATTGGTATCCTCTGTGCCATTGTTATAGCAGATAAACTCTCAAACGCAATAGTATCGGCAACAGGCATGATTGGCTGGATGAAGTTCCTGGTAAGTTTTGTCCTGTATGCAGTTTTCTTCTTTGCGATTCTCTATGCTCTGGAAAAAATATTCCACATCGAATTCTTTGGTTTCTGGCGCGAATGAAAAAAAGGCTCTGTAGGAATGTTCAAAAAAACCTGAACGCTCACGGGAGTTTTACCCTTGCCGCTTCGGCTTCCCAAAAATGCGATAACTCCTGAACAGGTAATACGTCATCATCGCCATCAGTGGAGGGGCGGTAAAAGGGGACAGGCACTGTCCTTTCCTTCCCTTACATGTCCTGTAATTTCATACTCTGATAAAAGAATTCACCGAGGGAAAAAAAGGAAAATTCCTGTTTATAAAAATTGATGTCAGACCTGTTTTTCCCTGTTCTGCATCATTCTTTAAAGAGAGTTTTCCGTATTGAATGGATTTTTATTATTCCCGTGCATGACTTGCAGGTATAATATTGATCTGTCCAGCAGGTATTACAGGCCCATCGCCCGCATAAGACACATTGCCGGAGCTCTGAAATCGTATAGGGCGAATTACACAGATCGCACATATACTGGGCGAAACTGTGTG
>Ga0315292_10002745_pt1 | contig 10003 bp, 8 predicted proteins | sample YL17G13_0_MG_FD_204029 | JGI IMG/M metagenome (GOLD analysis project Ga0315292, IMG submission 204029) | Sediment microbial communities from Yellowstone Lake, YNP, Wyoming, USA - YL17G13_0 | ecosystem: Environmental > Aquatic > Freshwater > Lake > Sediment | place: USA: Wyoming | collected... | reverse complement strand
GGGATCAGGACTTGCCGAGCACGCGCCCGGCGACCACGCGCAGTTTGGCCAGCAAGGCCGGATCGCGTGCCGACGGGCTGGTGAGGATGGCGCCGTCCAGGGCGCGATCGGAACCGACCGGGCACGCCACGTGATCCGCCGGAAAATCCCGGGCCAGGCGCGCGAACAGCCGCTGCGCCTTGCCGCGATTCTCGTCCATGACCTGCAGCAGGCTCGCCACATCGACGGGCCCGTGGGTCTCGTGCCAGCAATCGTAATCGGTGACCATCGCGACCAACGCATAGGTGATTTCGGCCTCGCGGGCCAGCTTGGCCTCCGGCATCGACGTCATGTGCACGACGTCGTAACCCAGCTGCCTGTAGGTGAGCGATTCGGCCAGCGTCGAGAACTGCGGCCCCTCCATGCACACCGCCGTCCCGCCGCGGTGGAACGGTATGCCCTCGGCCTCGGCCGCGCGCCCCAGGCGCTCCTGCAGCGCTGGGCCCACCGGATGACCGAACGACACGTGTGCCACGCAACCCGCGCCGAAAAAGGAACTCTCGCGCCGCACCGTGCGGTCCACGAAATCATCCACCATCACGAACGTGCCGGGGCTCAGTTCCTCCTTGTAGGAACCACAGGCCGAGAACGAGACGAGGTCCGTCACGCCGGCCTGCTTCATTGCATCGATGTTGGCGCGGTAGTTGATGTCGGACGGCGACAGCCGGTGGCCACGCCCGTGCCGCGGCAGGAAGACAATCTCGGTCGCGCCGACGCGACCAACGCGCAGCACGTCCGAGGGGTCGCCCCACGGCGTCGGTACCGTGCGTTCGCTGACGTCCTCGAGGCCCGGCAGGTCGTAGATTCCGGAACCTCCGATGATGCCGAGCACTGCTTTAGCCATCACGATCGCCTGCTGTCGTACGGACCGGTGAGATCATCCGAAGTCGCGAATTCCAGGATCGCGGAATATACGCTGCGCGCCGGCTACGTGCCGGTATCCACGAGCCGGCGCTCGCGCCGGATGACGATGTACACGCCGACGAGCGTGATTGAGCCGCCGATGATCACTCGCGTCGTCAACTGGTCGCCGAGCAACGTCACGCCGAAAACGATGCCGAAGAGCGGCGTCAACAACGTGATCGGCGCGAGACCCGTCACCGGGTAGCGGCCAACGAGGTAGTACCACGTCGAGTGGCCGATGAGGCTCGCCATGACAGCCGTGTACGCGAGCGCGCCCCAACCGTGCCAGGTTGCGCTTTGCACTGCAGCCCACTGCCCGGACTCGACGGACAGGCTGAGTGGTAGCAGGAGCAGTCCGCCTGCCACGGAAATCCACGCCTGCAGCTGGAGCGGCCGGACGGTCCGGAGCTTCTTGATGTACACGACGCCGAGCGCGCCCACGAAGGCGGACGCCGCGACGAGCAGCAGCCCCGCCCGGCTCGCAAACATGCGCGGGTCAAGGCCGATGACCACGACTCCGGCGAACGCCAGGATGATCCCCAGGGTTCGCCGCCAGTGGATCCGCTCGCCCAGCAGCCACACCGAAAGCAGTGTCGAGAACGGCACGCCGAGCTGGCTCGCGATCGCGACGTTGGAGACGTGCTCGACACGCGCGATGCCGAGGAAGAGCAGCGCGAATGTGGCAGGTCCGGTCAGCAGCGCCGCGGTCAGGAGGGTAGTCATTTCCCCGTGATGGCGGCGCAGCAAAGGCAGGAGCACCACGGCCAGCATGGCGAAGCGCAGGGCGGTGAAGAAAATGGGAGGAAACTCGCCGACGCCGATCTTGGAGGCGACCAGGTTCAGCCCCCAGATTACGTTCATCGCGACCAGCAGGGCCAGATCGCGACCGGCGACGTGTGGTCCCGTGGCGGCGGCAGGTGCGGACTCTGGCATGGACGCGATCGACTGGGACGAAGGAAAGGGGATGATGACTATACCGGGTGCCGAATGCTGCGTTGCCTCGCTCGGCTATTACGATCGGGCCTCTTGCCGCGCCTGCCGAGCGCTGGAGTATGCTGCGCGCTCGTTCGCACAGAAACGTCTTGCAGGGGGGGCGACACATGGACAGACGTCGATTCTTTCGGTATTCGGTTGCCGCGGCCGTGGCCACTGCGCTTCCCTACGGACGGGCGCTGGCCGAACTGCAGCAGGTCACGGGCGACATCACCGCCGTCAAGGGCGGCGGCGCGGCCACTTCAATCGCCGGCAGCGACCTGCAGCAGCTCAAGGCCAGCCTGCGCGGCGCGCTGTTGCTGCCTGGAAACCCCGGTTATGACCAGGCGCGACGGGTGCACAACGAATCCATCGACAAGCATCCCGCGCTCATCATCCAGCCGAGCGGCGTGGCGGACATTCGCACTGCGGTCGGTTTTGCCCGCGAGCACGACCTGCTGCTCGCCGTGAAATGCGGCGGTCACAGCTACTCCGGCAAGTCCACCTGCGAGGGCGGCATGCAGCTCGACCTGTCGTCGTTCCGCCATGTACGCATCGACCCTGCATCGCGCACGGCTTACGTGGCCGGCGGCAGCCTGCTGGGCGAAATGGATCACGAGACGATGGCGCTTGACCTCGTGACGACGGCAGGGACGGTTTCGCACACCGGCGTCGGTGGTTTGACGCTGGGCGCCGGTTTCGGCCGCCTGGCCCGACGGTTCGGACTTGCACTCGACAACGTCAAGGCGATCGATATCGTCACGGCGGACGGCCGGTTTCTGCACGCGAGTGCCGACGAGAATCCCGATCTTTACTGGGGCGTGCGCGGCGGTGGCGGCAACTTCGGCGTCGTCACCTCGTTCGAGTTCCGCCTGCACCCGATGCAACGACAGGTGATCGGCGGCGACCTGATATTCCCGATCGCCCGGGCGCGTGAACTGCTGGAGGCATACGCGGAAATCAGCCGCAACGCACCGGACGAGCTGTACCTCAGCGCCATCATGAACGCGCCCCCGGGGGGCAAACCCGGGGTGTTCATGTTCAACACGTGCTACTCGGGTCCCGCGGACCAGGCCGACAAGGTATTCGCGCCCTTGCGCAAGCTCGGCAAGCCGATGGTGGACACGATCAAACCGATCGACTACGTGGCGCTGCAACGCAGCTCCGACCGGACCGATCCGCGCGCTGAAGGCAGCTACCTGAAGTCCGGCTTCATCGATGACTTCCCGGGCAAGCTGGTGCAGACACTGATCGCAGGTTTCGAGCCCCAGGCGGAGCGCGGCACGACGGTGTTCTTCCAGCCGTCCGGCGGCGCAATCGGACGTGTTGCCGCCGATGCCACCGCGTTCCCGCATCGCCGCTCGTTGAACAACATGTTTGCCACCGTGTCGTGGCCGCTAGCCGCCGATTCCGCGCCGCACGTACAGTACGTCAAGGCGCTCTGGCAGACGCTGGAGCCGTTCACGGACGGTTACTACACGAACGCGGTCGCGGACGAAGCGCAGGGTATCGTCGACGACAATTACCAGGGCAACCTGAAGCGACTGCAGTCGATCAAGAACAAGTACGACCCGGGCAACCTGTTCCGCTTGAACGCGAACATCAAGCCGACCGTGTAGCGGGTCGGCAAGCGCAACTTGATGCGGGATGGGCCGCAACAATCAGGTGCCCCACTGCGCCCATCGCATCCCGAACGAGGAGCGGTACCGGGAACGCCAGCCTGCCCTGGCCCATCGGCGGTACGCCCCCCAGGGCCGTGAGGGGACTGCACCGCGTACCACCGAAGACATGCGGCAGGAAATCAGACGCTCAAGGCGGGGGCAATCAAGTCATGGCAGGTAATGGGGCAAGACGTGGCCGGGAACTGGGCTTACCCTGGCCGGGAACACCCGGCGCGCACAATGCGATTACCGATGTGGCAGGGGTCGAGGTCGGCACGCTGACACTGATTTCGGGCGATGGGCCGCTTGTCCCGGGACACGGCCCCGTGCGCACCGGCGTCACCGCCATTCTGCCGCGCGGACGCACCGGGGCGGCGGTGGCCTGTGCCGCCGGTTTCTACTCGCTCAATGGCAATGGCGAAATGACCGGCGTCGCATGGGTCGAGGAATCCGGCGAACTCCAGACGCCGATCACCATCACCAACACCCATTCCTGCGGCGTCACCCGCGATGCGACCATCCGCTGGCTCGTCACGCGCGCAATCGGCACCGGACAGGCCTGGGGCCTGCCGGTCGCGGCCGAGACCTATGACGGCGAACTCAACGACATCAACGGCTTTCATGTGACGGCCGAACACACCGTGGCCGCGCTCGACGGCGCGCGCGGCGGGCCGGTGGCGCTTGGCAGCGTCGGGGGCGGCACCGGCATGATCTGTTATGACTTCAAGGGCGGCAACGGCTCGGCCTCGCGAGTCGTCACCATTGCGCGAGCACGCTATACGCTGGGCGTCTTCCTGCAGGCGAATTTCGGTGCGCGCGAACAGCTGACGATTCTCGGCGTTCCTGTTGGCCGCCACATCACCCGTGACAAGCTGCGTAACAAGGATCAGGGCTCCATCATCGTGCTCGTGGCGACCGATGCCCCCTTGCTCGCCCATCAGCTCAAGCGCGTCGCGCGGCGCGTGCCCATGGGGCTCGCCCGCACCGGCACCGTCGGCAACAACGGTTCCGGTGACATCTTTCTCGCTTTCTCGACGGCGAATGCCGCGGCGTTCGCGGCGCAAGGGGCAGGTGCAAGGAGCATGGACGGGCTGCCGAACCGCAGTCTCGATCCGCTCTTTAACGCAACTGTCGAGGCCGTCGAGGAAGCCGTCATCGATGCCATGCTGGTGAACCGCACCATGGTGGGCCGCGATGGCAACCGCTCCATCGCCCTGCCGCACGACGAGGTGCTCGCGTTGATGCGGCAGTGGGGAAGAATATGACCGCTTCGAACGCGGTATGTGAGCGACCCTTGCAGAGTTCTTCCTGGCTGCCCTGCAACGGTTCGCCGAACGCGTAACCGAGACCCTGGAGAACGGTGGTGGCCAGGGACACCACCCCAAGGCCTGTCGAGGGCCTCGCGGCGCAGGCCCGATCAATGCCTCCGCATCGGCGCCGTAGATTATGATGCGGTCGCCCCGCCCCAGCCCCACACCAGGCGCCGCGAGCCGACCCGATGAGCGAAATCCTCGAACCCCGACGCCGACGCGCGCAAGGCCGGGCCACCCGCAGCGGCGGGCCATCGCTCGCGCCGCTGCCGCGCCTCGAGGTCCCGTGGGCACCGCTCGAGATCCTGAACGCCGAGCAGGTCGAGCGCATTCTCGCGGCCGCCTACCGCGTGCTCGAGGAGGCGGGGATCGAGATCCGCAGCGCGGCCGCCCGCGCGGTCCTGCGCGCCGCCGGCGCGCTCGTCGACGAGGACTCGCAGCTGGTGCGCATCGGCCGCGAGATCGTCGAGGCCCAGCTCGCCCACGCGCCCGGGCAATTCGTCCTCCACGCACGCAACGCCGACCGGCATCTGCACGTCGGCGGCCGCGTCGTGAACTTCGGCCCGGTCAACGGCGCGCCGAACGCGAGCGACCTCGAGCGCGGCCGACGCTACGGCGACCTCGCGGCATTCCGGGAGATCCTGCAGCTCACTCATGCGCTCGGGATCCTGCACTGGCAGGGCGGCATCGTGGTCGAGCCGGTCGACGTACCGGTTCCGGTCCGCCATCTCGCGGCCTACCGCGCGCACATCGAGTGCGCCGATACCGTCTGGGCTGCCCGCGGCGTCGGCGGCGTGCAGGCCGAGGACGCGATCGCGATGTCGGCGATCGAGCACGGCTGCCCGGTCGAGGCGCTCGCGGCCCGGCCCACGCTGATGTCCGTGACGAACGTCAACTCGCCGCGGCGCGTCGACGAGGAGATCCTCGACAACATCATGATCATGGCGCGGCACGGGCAGTGCGTGGTGATCACGCCGTTCACGCTCATGGGTGCGATGGCACCGATCACGCTGGCCGGCGCCCTCGTCCAGCAGACGGCCGAGGCGTTGGCGATCATCGCGCTCTGCCAGCTGGTGCGGCCCGGCGCGCCGTGCGTGATGGGCGGATTCACCTCGAACGTCGACATGCGCACAGGCTCGCCGGCCTTCGGCACGCCCGAATACGTGCACGCGGCCCTCGCGACCGCGCAGATCGGCCGGCGCCTCAAGATCCCAGTCCGGACGAGCGCCGTCAACGCCTCCCCGGCGGTAGACGCGCAGTCGACCTACGAGACGGCGTTCTCCCTGCAGGCCGCGATCCTGAGCCACAGCCACCTCATCAACCACGCGGCCGGCTGGCTCGAGGGCGGCCTGGTCGCCTCGCTCGAGAAGATCGTCGTCGACGCGGAGCTGCTGCGCGGGTGGGCCGAGATCCTCAGGCCCGTGGTCTTCGACGACGACGACCTCGCCGTCGAGGCGATCAAGGGCGTCGAGCCCGGCGGGCACTTCTTCGGCACGGCGCACACGCTCGCGCGCTACGAGTCGGCGTTCTACCGGCCGCTGCTGTCGGACTGGTCGAATTTCGAGAGCTGGCGAGAGGCGGGAGCGCGCGATGCGACCCGCCGCGCGACGGAGATCTGGAAGAAGGTGTTGGCCGCGTACACCCCGCCGCCGCTCGATCCCGCGGTGCGCGAAGCGCTCACGGCATATACCGCGCGCCGTTCCGCCGAGCTCGGCTGTCCGGCGCCGTGAGCGCTCTGATACGCACGCCAGGCCGCCTCCCGTGAACGAGCTGGTGATGAACGCGCGCATGTACGCCGTGACTCCCGCGGTCGAGGCGAGCTGGCGGGCGCTCCTCGAGCACGTCATCGCGGACGCCGGCGTGTCGCTCGCGTATCTGCCCTACCCCGCGCCGCAGCCGCTCGAGGCGCTCTGGGCACGGCCCGACCTCGGCTGCGCGTTCATGTGCGGCTATCCGCTCGCGCTCGGGCTCGCGCCCGTGGTGCCGATTGCTGCCCCGGTGCCGCGCGCGACCTGGGCCGCGGGCCGCCCGGTCTACCGCTCCGACCTGATCGTGCGCGAGGACGCTCGCTATCTGACGCTCGAGGACACCTTCGGGGGCCGGGCGGGCTGGACCGTCGAGCACTCGCACTCGGGGTTCAACGCTTTCCGCCACCACCTGCTGAAGTATCGGACGGCGCAGCGACCGACGCTTTACAGATCGATGGCCGGGAACCTCGTGACCGCGCGCAACGTGCTCGACGCCGTGCGCGAGAGACGTATCGACGTCGGGCCCCTCGATGCCTACTGGCACCTGCTGATCGCGCGGCACCATCCGGCGCTGACTGAGGGAATCTGCGTGCTCGCGACGACGCAGACCGCGCCGATTCCCGCGTTCGTGGCTGCGGAGGAGACTCCGCCAGCAACGATCGCAGCCCTGCGGCAGGCGTTCGCGGGCGCGGCCCACCGGCCCTGGTTCGCGCCGCTTGCCGACGACCTGCTGCTCGACGGATTCGTGGCCGTGGACAAGGCCAGCTACGCCCAGATGCTCGAGTGGGACCGGGCCGCGAAGGCCGCCGGCTACCCCTACCCTGCGTGACGCTCAGGTAGCTTCTGCGCCGCGCGTTTGCTGCGGCACGCGACCCGTAGGGTGCACGGTGTTGTCGTGCGGCCGCAGGAGGAAGCGGCGCGCCACGTCGAAGTAGGTCGAGTACACGAGCCCGCCGTTCGCGGCGATCAGCCGCTCGCGGTGCACGCGGTAGCGCGCGTTGTAGCGGTACCACGGAATCGCCGGCTCCTCGTGGTGCAGCGCGTGCAGGTTGTTGAACAGGAAGAGCGGCCCGAGGATCCACGAGCCCTCGACGATCGCGACGCGCTCGCGCACGCCGGGCCGCGCGCGATGCTCCGCGAAGGAGCGGATCAGCAGGATGCCGTTGCCGGGGATGACCATCGCGATGAGGTAGAGCCAGAGCGGGATCCCGCAGACGACCGTGATCCAGAGCACGACCGGCACGCACCACGCGAGGTGCCTGATCCAGATCGCACGCAGGCCGGGCTCGTTGCGGGCGAACGCGCGCACTTCGCCGCGCAGGAACAGCGGGATGCGCCAGAACGGGCCGCAGAGCACGCGCCCTGCGAGCGTCTGCTGCAGCTCGGTCATGCGACGGCGGAAGGCCGAGACTCCCTGCCACGCCTCGGGCGTCCAGTAGTACGACTCCGGGTCGTCGACGGGATCCGTGAGGCGCTCGTCGATGTGGTGCACGAGATGATTCATGCGATAGCGCTCGTACGGCAGCCAGAGCGACAGCGGAACGATACCGAGGACGTCGTTGACCGCGCGCCAGCGCGTCGGGTGGCCGTGCAGGATCTCGTGCTGCAGCGAGCTGTGCAGCGTCAGCAGCACCGCGACGACCGGGGCGACCACCCAGAGCGGCCACTGGCCGTAGGCGTAGGTGACGGTGAGCCAGCCGCCGTAGTCGGCGAGGATGAGCGCGAGCGTCGGCAGCTCGATCGCGGGCAGCGCGCCGCGTCCGCTCGATGCGGCGCCTGAGGCGTCCGCCCTGGCCGGCTGTTCGCTCATCGAGCCCCGTTCCTCCCTAAGGCGTCGCCTGCGACGCGGCGAGCGCCGCATCCAGCATCTCGACCAGGGCCTTGCGGTCATAGCTGTAGGGCTGCTTCCCGTTGAGCTGCACCAGCTCCTCGATCTGCTTCTTGATCGTCCACTCGGCCTCGACCTGATTCGGCACAACCATGTAGCGCCGCCTGGGATTCGCATCGGACAACGCATGCAGGACGGCTTCGGCGACCTCGTCGGGTTCCTTGTACCTGGACCGATCGGAGCGCCCGCTGCTCGTCCCCGAGCGCTTTTCCGCAGACTTGCCGATCTCGGAACGATAGTTGCCGGGCTCGATCACGCTCACCGTCACGTCGAGCGGTGCCAGCTCCCCCGCGAGCGAGTCGGTGAACGCCTCGATCGCGTGCTTGCTCATGCTGTAGGCCGCAAGGTCGCGGGACGAGAGGATTCCCGAGATCGACCCGATGTTCGTGATTCTCCCCTTGGACGCGATGAGCAGCGGGCTGAACGCCTTGCTGATGCGGTACGGGCCGTAAACGTTCACATCGAAGAGGAAATCGACATCCTCCTCCTTCGTCTGCATCAGCGGCCCGGCGATCACGACGCCGGCGTTGTTCACCACGCCGTACAGCCCCCTGCCGGCCCTGGTGACCGTCTCGACCGCTGCGGCGATCTCGTCCGGCTTGGTCACGTCGAGCCTGATCGAGTCGACGTTCCCGATGGCGTCGAGCGCCAGCAGGTCTGCCTCCTTGCGCGCGCCCGCGTAGACGAAATAGCCGGCGGCAGCGAGCCGCTCGGTGATCTTCCGTCCGATGCCGGTGCTGGCACCGGTCACCAGGACCGCTTTTTGCGCAACCGGCTCGGCCGTGGCGGCCATGACGGGCCCCGCGAGCAGCAGTGCGCAGAATCCAATGATCGTATTCCTGTACATGCTTGAGCCTCGAGACGGATGGAGAAGAATACAGCTATCGCGACCGGCGCCTAGATACCACAACCGACCGGCACTCCGCCCGATGTCTAGCGCGGCGTGTCGCGAACGAAACGCCGCTCCAGGAGCTTCATGCCGTCGTACAGCAGCATTGCCATGAGCCCCGTCAGGAGCCCGCCCTGCAGCACGAACGCCGTGTTGTTCGAGAGCAGCCCGGCGATGATGACCTCGCCGAGCCCCTTGGCGGCGACCGTCGACCCGATGGTCGCCGTGCCGATGCTGATCACCAGCGACAGGCGCACGCCCTCGAGGATCAGCGGCATCGCAAGCGGCAGTTCGACGCCGAGCAGCCGCTGGCCGGGGCTCATGCCCATGCCGTCCGCCGCCTCGAGCACGGCCGGCGGGCAGCTCTCGAGGCCGGCGATGGTGTTCTCGAAGATCGGCAACAGGCCGTAGGCGAAGAGCGCGATCAGTGTCGGCAGCTGGCCGAAGCCGACCAGCGGCACCGTCACCGCCAGGACGGCGACCGGTGGGAAGGTCTGGCCGATGTTGACGAGCGTGCGCGAGAGCGGCAGGAAATCGGCTCCGGCCGGTCGCGTCACGAAGATCCCGAGCGCAACGGCCACGAGCGTGCTGGC
>Ga0315292_10002743_pt1 | contig 10004 bp, 7 predicted proteins | sample YL17G13_0_MG_FD_204029 | JGI IMG/M metagenome (GOLD analysis project Ga0315292, IMG submission 204029) | Sediment microbial communities from Yellowstone Lake, YNP, Wyoming, USA - YL17G13_0 | ecosystem: Environmental > Aquatic > Freshwater > Lake > Sediment | place: USA: Wyoming | collected... | reverse complement strand
ATGCTGGCAGGGCACCGACCGCCGGTGGGGGTCGGGTGCCAGGATCAGGGCGGCGTCTATCCTGCGAACATGTTGTCCGACGCTTCGAAGCCGGCACCGGCGGGCGAGGCCGGATGAGAGTCGACATGGGGCTCGATGTCGCGGTCGGCGCCTTCGTCGAGGCCGTCACCGATGTGTTGATGACGGCCACGGCGACCCTGCCGGCGGGCGACCCCGATGAGCTCCGTCGCACCGTGCTGACCGAGGCGTTCCACCTTTCGTGTGCCTTCATCGACGCCGATCAGTTGGCGACCGACGATGAGCTGTGGGCGCTGATCCGCACGTTCGGCACCCAGATGGGCCCCGATCTGGCCCGGGCCACCCCCGACGACCTGCGCCGCGAGCACACAACTGAAGGCACCCGCCAGTGGGCCCGATCGACATCCGACCTCTTCGAGATCCTCGTCGGTGTCGATCGCCGCGACCACGCCGATCTGGCCACGACCTACTACACCCACGCCATGGCCCTGGCCCACACCGTGGCCTCCCTCGACACCCACACCGGACGCGACGAGCTGCTCGCCCTCGACGCCTACCGATCGCTTCTTCTCGATGCCATCCGGGCTGACGGTCCGACCGCCGGTTCGACCGCCCCCACCGTCGAAGCCGCCGGACCTGGCCCCGTCACATCCGAGGCGACGGCCGCCGTCGACCCACCAGCGCGGCGGCTCGACGACCTGTTGATCGAGCTCGATGCCCTCGTCGGACTGGCCGAGGTCAAACGCGAAGTCCGTCTCGTAGCCGACCTGCTGCAGGTGCAGCGACTGCGTCGGGACCGGAACCTGCCCGTGGTCGAGTCGAGTCGGCACCTGGTCTTCACCGGCAACCCGGGCACCGGCAAGACCACCGTCGCCCGCCTGCTCGCCCAGATCTACCGCACGCTCGGCGTGGTCAGTCGCGGCCAGCTCGTCGAGAGCGACCGGGCGGCACTCGTGGCCGGCTATGTCGGCCAGACCGCGACGAAGGTCACCGCGGTCTTCGACGAGGCCGACGAGGGCGTGCTGCTCATCGACGAGGCCTACGCGCTGGCCCGGGGGACCGACACCGATTTCGGGCGCGAGGCCATCGACACGATCGTCAAGCTGGTCGAGGACCGCCGGGACCGCATCGTCGTGATCGTCGCCGGTTACCCCGACGAGATGGCCGACTTCCTCGGGGCCAACCCCGGGTTGCCGTCGCGCTTTCCCCGCACCATCGAGTTCCCCGACTACAGCACTGACGAACTGGTCGACATCTTCGAGTCGGCCTGCTTCGCCAGCGGGTACCGGTGTGACGCCCAGGCGCTCGCCTCGGTGCGCGCCTCGTTCACCGCCGAGCCCCGCGCCAAGGGCTTCGGCAACGGTCGCATGGCCCGCAACCGGTTCGAGCGGGCGATCGAGCGCCAGGCCAGCCGGGTCGTCGCCATCGTCGAGCCGACCGACGCCGAGCTCACGACCCTGACCGTCGCCGACGTGACCGACGCTGACCCGATCGGGGCCGACGGAAGTGACGACCGGTGAAGCGCCTCGGGGCGCTGCTGGTCGCCGCGCTCATGATCACCGTGGCCGTCTGGGGCCGGGGTCGGCTCGACGACAAGAGCTCGGGCCCGTCGACCGATTCCGCGGGCGACACCGCCACCCTCGTGTGCGCCACCGAGCTGCAAGCCGCGTGTGAGACCCTCGCCCGCGGCCATTCCGATCTCACCGTGCGCATCGAGGAGGCCCAGGTCACCCTCACCCGTCTCGCCGTGCCCGGGTTCGATCCGGCCACCGCCACGGGTGCCGACCGCATCGACGGCTGGCTCGTGCCCCAGCCATGGCCGGCGATGCTGGCCGAGCAGCGCCAGCGCGCCGGATCGGGTGGCGCCCTGCTCGACGATCCCAGCACCGTCCTGGCCCGATCGCCGCTCGTCATCGCCATCTGGAACGACCGTCGCGACGCGCTCAGCGCCCGGTGTGAGGGTGGCACCATCACCTGGAAGTGCATCGGTGAGGTGGCCGGCACACCGTGGGGCACGACCGCCCCGCTCGACACCTGGGGAGCGGTCAAGCCCGGCCACCCCGACCCCGATCAGACGGCGGCGGGCCTGCTCGCCCTCGGCGAGGCCACGGCCGGCTGGTTCGGCACCGCCTCGTTCGCGTCGAACGACTTCACCGACCCGGCGTTCCGGGCCTGGTTCGAGCGGCTCGAGCGCGCGGTGCCGTCGTTTCCGACCCCGCCTCGCACCCCCCTCGATGCGATGCTCTTCGCCGGTCCTTCCGCGTTCGACCTCGCCGGCTCGACCGAGGCGGCGGCCGGCCCCGCCATAAGCTCCTCTCGCGACAAGGAACGGCTGGGCATCCTCTACCCTGCTCCCCTGACCACGGCCGACGTCGTGCTGGCACCGGTGGCGGGTTCGCAGGCAGGAGGCCGGCTGATGAAGCTCATGCAGTCACACGACGGGGCCGCGGCGCTGGCCGGGGCGGGCTGGCGGGTCGACGGCCAGCCGTCGGCCCCGGGCATCCCCGATCAGCCGGCGCTCCCGGCCGAGAACAATGTGCCGCGGGCCGGGGTGCTCCAGGCGCTCCGGTCGCTCTGGAACGAGGTCGTCCGATGAGCCCCACTTCGATGCCCGCGGCCGGCCCGAGCCCGCGGCCGGGCGCGCTCAGACGACCCGTCGCCGTCGTCCTCGTCGCCCTCCTGGTGGCCACGGTCGCCGCCTGCTCGACGGGTTCGTCGAAGTCCGGCGACAGCGCGGATGTGGGCAACCCCGGCAACTGCACCGTCGTCAACCTGTCGATGTCGACCGAGAAGATCGACCTGCTCACGTCGCTGGCCCAGGCGTTCAACAAGACCAGGGCCCAGGTCAACGGCAACTGCATCTTCGTGAGCCCCAAGGCGCTGGCCTCGGGGGCCGGGGCGCAGGCCCTGGCGGCCGGATGGAACCCCGACACCGACGGTCCCGCGCCCGTCATCTGGACGCCGGCCTCGAGCGCCTGGGGGGCCATCGTCGATCAGAGTCGAGCCGAGAAGGGTGAGCCGGCACTGGCCGGCCCGGGCACCCCGTTCATGAACACGCCGCTCGTCATCGCCATGCCCAAGCCGATGGCCGAGGCGCTCGGGTGGCCGGGCAAGTCGCTGGGCTGGTCCGACATCCTGGCGCTGGGGCAGAGCCAGACCGGCTGGGCCGCGTACGGCCATCCCGAGTGGGGCCCGTTCCGCCTGGGCAAGACGAATCCCAACTTCTCGACTTCGGGCCTGTCGGCGCTCATCGCCCAGAACTACGCGGCGGCCGGCAAGACACGCGACCTCACGCTCGAAGACCTGGCCAAGCCCGCGGTCAATGCCTACAACGTCGCCGTCGAATCGGCGGTCACGCACTACGGCGACACCACGCTGACCTACCTGAACAACTGGTACCGCGCCGACCAGCAGGGCACCGCGCTGCAGTACACCTCTGCCGTCGCCGTCGAGGAGAAGTCGGTCATCGACTACAACTCCGGCAATCCCGACGGCAAGCTCGACCCGGGCGAAGAGCCCCGCCCGCCCCGCATCCCGCTGGTGGCGATCTACCCGAAAGAGGGCACGCTCTTCTCCGACAACCCGTTCTTCATCCTGCGGGCGCCGTGGGTCACCGACGACATGCGCCAGGGGGCCCAGCTCTTCCAGGACTTCGTGCAGCAGCCCGAGAACCAGGAGCGCGTGCTGCAGTTCAACTTCCGCCCCGGCAACCCGCAGGTCGCCATCGGCGCCCCCATCACCACCGACAACGGCGTCGACCCCGACCAGCCCCAGACGCTGCTCCAGGTGCCGGCCCCCAATGTGCTGGTCGACCTGTTGACCCGCTGGAGCAGCCAACGCAAGAGCGCCCGGGCCCTGCTCGTGATCGACATCTCCGGCTCGATGAAGGACCCGGCCGCCCCCGGTTCGCCCGACACCAAGCTCGACCTGGCCAAGCGGGCGGCGATCGAATCGCTCAGCCAGTTCAAGCCCGAAGACGAAGTCGGCCTGCGGGTGTTCTCGACCGACCTCGGACCGAGCGGTGGTGAGAACTTCCTCGACCTCGTGCCCATCGCCCCGATCTCCCAGAACCAGGCCGAGCTCACCCGACAGATCGACGACCTCATCCCCACCCGCGGCACGCCGTTGTACGACGTCACCCGCGTGTCGTTCAACCGCATGGTCACCGAGTACGACCCCACCCGCATCAACGCCGTCGTGCTGCTCACCGACGGCCGCAACGACGACGGCACCGAGGGCGACGACAAGCAGCAACTCGACGCCACCCTCGCCGACCTCAACAAGCAGAGCCAGGGTGAGAACGGTCGGCCCGTGCGCCTGTTCGCCATCGGTTATGGCCGCGACGCCGACCTGGGGGTGCTCAAGCAGTTGGCGCAGGCCACGAACGGGGCCTACTACGACGCCAGCGACCCGAAGAGCATCACCAAGGTCTTCACCGCCGTGGTGAGCAACTTCTGACGATGGCCACGCTCTCGCTGCGCGACCGCTTCCTGACCCCTCCGGTGGCCCGGGCGATCACGTCTCCGGGGGGCATCCTGCTCGCCGCCACCGGCGCGTCGGCGGCGATCCTGATCGGGCTGCCGGTCGTGGCCGTGGCCGGAGTCGGCGCCCTGGCGTGGGCCGCCCGGGTCGCCATTGCGGTGCCGCGCAATGCGGCCGAACCACGCGTCGACGCCCGGCGACTGAAGGAGCCGTGGCGAGCCTTCGTGCACGAGGCCCAGCAGGCCCAGCTGCAGTTCGGCCGGGCGCTGAACCGGGCACCCAAAGGGCCGCTGCACGACCGCCTCGCCACCATCGCCGACCGCATCTCCTCCGGTGTGCACGAGTGCTGGAAGGTCGCCCAGGCCGGCAACGACCTGGCCATCGCCCGCAGCCAGATCGACCTCGCCGACATCAGCCGCCAGCGCCAGGGCATCGACGCCCGGGCGGCGGCGGTGCCGGGCAGCGCGGCGGCCGGCACGGTCGAGGCGCTCGACGCGCAACTGGCCGCGGTCGCCCGCATGGACCGCGTCATCGCCGACACGACCGACCGGCTGCGACTGCTCGACGCCCGACTCGACGAGGCCGTCACGCGTGCCATCGAGCTCTCGGTGCGCGCCGACAGCCCCGACGAGCTCCGCGGCCTCGGCGACGACGTCGACACCCTCGTCGGCGACATGGAGTCGCTCCGCCTCGGCCTCGACGAGGTCGACGGCTCGACCGGTGCGCCGATGGCCGGCCCGCCCCCTCTTCCACCCCCACCCCCGTATCCCCCGCCCGTTCCGCCGCGAGCCCCATGAGCGATCCGACGGCGCCGGCGAACGACGACCCGGACGCCACACCCTTGCTCCCCGACCCGACGTCGGCCACGGGCGAGGAGCTGCTGATCGACGAGCACCAGGCGATGTTGGTCGAGCAGGGAACCGAGGACACCGCGGCGACCGGCGGCGAGGCGGCAAGCGAGGGCGGCCCCATCGGGTCCGATCGACGAAGCCTGCTCAAGTCGAGCGCGGTGGTGGGCGTCGGCACCGGTCTGAGCCGGCTCACGGGCCTACTGCGGGTGCTCGCCCTCTACTACGCGTTGCAGCTCACCAACCTCACCGATGCCTACAACCTGGCCAACACGGCCCCGAACATCATCTACGAGTTGCTACTCGGCGGCGTGTTGTCGGCCACGCTGATACCGGTTTTCGTCGACGCCCGCCAGCGGGACGACGACGACGCCGTCGATGCCGTCGTGACGGCGATCACCGTGGTGCTCGTCGTGCTGAGCCTGGCCGCCCTCGTGGCGGCGCCGTGGATCATCCGGGTGTACACCGACGAACCGTCGCTCACGTCGGTCGCCGTGCCGTTCCTGCGGATGTTCTCGCCACAGATCCTGTTCTACGGCCTCACCGCCGTCGGCACCGCGCTGTTGAACAGCCGTAAGCGGTTCGCGGTGCCGGCCTTCGCGCCGATCCTCAACAACCTCGTGCTGATCACCATCCTCCTCGAGCTGCACCACCTGGCCGGCGGCGTGCCCACCGTCGACCAGATGCTCGGCGACCGCACCCTGCTCCTGCTGCTGGGGTTCGGGACGACGGCCGGCATCGTGGCGATGACGGTGGTGCTGTGGCCGGCCATGCGACGCGCCGGGATCCGGCTGCACGTGCGGTTCGACTGGCGCCACCCGGCGCTGCGCACGGTCGCCAGGCTCTCGGGCTGGACGTTCGGCTACGTCATCGCCAACCAGGTGGCGCTGGTGCTGGTGCAGCGCCTGCTCGTGGGGTCCGGCCAAGGCAACCTGTCGGCCTACAGCCTCGCCTTCGTCTTCTTCCAACTGCCGCACGGCCTGCTGGCCGTGTCGCTCATGACCACCTACATGCCTGACCTGGCGGCGCTCGCCAACCGACTCGACTTCGACGGCTTCCGCGACCGGTTCATGGAGGGCACCCGGCTGCTGGTGCTGCTCGTCGTGCCCGCCGCCGTCGGTCTCGCCCTGCTCGCGCATCCGTTGATGAACGGCCTGCTCGAGCCCTTGACGAGCAGCGGTGGCTCGGTCGGCGCCGACGCGTCGACCACCGGCGACATCCTGCGCATGTTCGCCATCGGGCTGCCCGGTTTCTCGGTCTACCTGTTCACGCTGCGCGGGTTCTACGCCCTCAAGGACACCCGCACGCCGTTCCTGGTGAACCTGCTCGAGAACGGCGCCAACATCCTGTTGGCCTTCGCTCTCGTCGGTGGACTGTCGGCCACCGGCCTCGGGTTGGCCTACGCCGGGGCCTACCTGATCGGCGCCATCGCCGCGGTGACGCTGCTCGCCCGCAAGATCGGCGGGCTGTGGAGCCCGGCCGCGGTCGCGTCGGTGGGCCGCACGCTCGCCGCCGCCCTGGCGATGGGGCTGGCCGTGGGGGGCCTCGTCGCCGCCGTCGGCAACGTCACCGGCGCCGCGGCGGTGGCGCTGTGCCTGGTCGGCGTCGTGCTCGGCCTGGCCGTCTACTTCGGGGTGCTGGTGCTGCTGCGGTCCGACGACGTCGACGGACTCACCCGGCGTCTCCGGCGTCGACGGCCCGCCGCCACCGACTGAGACCGCTGCCGTCGACCGAGACCGCCACCGCCGGCTGAACGGCCACCACCGGCCGGGTCGATGCCCTAGGCTTTCGACATGTTCAAGTCGATGAAGCGCTGGTGGAAGTACCTCACCGCCAAGGTCAACAGCAGTTTCAACGAGAAGGCCGATCCCAAGGTCCAGCTCGAACAGGCCATCGGCGAGGCGCAGGATCAACACCGTCGCCTCCGCGAGCAGGCCGCCAACGTCATCGCCAACCAGAAGCAGACCGAGATGCGTCTGAACCGGCAGATGACCGAGTACGAGAAGCTCACGGCCAACACCAAGCAGGCCGTGCTGATGGCCGACGAGGCGCTGAACGCCGGCAACACCGCCAAAGCCACCGAGTACGGCACCGCGGCCGAGGCGTTCGCCAACCGGCTCATCGGCCTCGAGCACGAGATCGACGAGACCAAGGCCCTCGCCCTGCAGTCGACCCAGGCCTCCGAGCAGGCCAAGGCGGCGGTTTCGCAGAACTCCGCCGCATTGCAGCAGAAGCTGGCCGAGCGTCAGAAGCTCCTGAGCCAGCTCGACCAGGCCAAGATGCAGGAGCAGATGAACACGGCCATGGCCTCGATCGGCGAGACGGTCGGCGAGGATGTGCCCACGTTCAACGAGGTCCGCGACAAGATCGAGGCCCGTTACGCCAAGGCCAAGGGCATGTCCGAGCTCACCGGCGAGTCGGTCGAGAGCCGCATGCTCGAAGTCGAGAGCGCCTCGATGAACATGGAGGCGCAGGCCCGCCTGTCCGAGATCCGCTCGCAGCTCGGCCTGGCGCCGTCGGCCGTCGACGGCCAGCAACTGCTCGCCGAGGCCGCCGCCCTCAAGCCCGAACCCGCCACCGAACCCGCGGCCGAGCCCGCGGCCCAGCCGGCCACCGAGCCCGCCGCGGCCCCCCAGCCCCAAGACGGCTGACCCACCCCTCCGTTCCGCGTTTCGGCGTCAGTAGGTCGCGCTGAGCGATACAAACTGTGGGGCAGAAACGGGGTGAGTCGTTGGAAACACCGACGGGCCCGGCGAGCGTCGCGCTAGGGCAGCACCACCAGATCGTCGCGGTGCACGACCCAGGCCGCGGTGCCGTCGGGCATGTCGCCGCTGCGTCGACCGGCGATCTCGGCCACTCCCGCCGCATCGAGCCGGCTGAGCCCCTTGGCGAAGACCACGCCGTCGGGGCCCACCAGTTCGACGGCATCGTCGGCCTCGAAGGCGCCGGTGGCCTCGATCACCCCGGCCGCCAGCAGCGAGGCGCCCCCGCCGAGCAGGGCCCGCCGAGCGCCCTCGTCGACCGTGATCTGGCCTCGCGAGCCCACGGCGAAGGCGATCCAGAGCTTGCGGGCCGGCAGGTGCCGATCGTGGGGCAACACCACCGTGCCGACTCCCGCGGCGCCGCAGACGGCGTCGGGCAGCACGTCGGCCCGGCCCGCGTCGGCAATCACCGTGCGCACGCCCGACCAGGCGGCGATCTTGGCCGCCGCGATCTTCGTCGACATCCCCCCGCTACCACGCACCGACCCGGCCCCGCCGGCGAGCAGTTCGAGGGCGTGATCGACCTCGACGATCTCCTCGATGAGCGAGGCGCCGGCATCGAGGCGCGGATCAGCCGTGTGCAGACCAGGGGTGTCGGTGAGCAGCACGAGCGTGTCGGCGTCGACCAGGTGGGCGATCAACGCGGCGATGCGATCGTTGTCGCCGAAGCGGATCTCGTCGTCGGCGAGGGCGTCGTTCTCGTTCACGACCGGCACCACCCCTAGCTCGAGCAGCCTCAACAGCGTGCCGCGGGCCTGCAGGTATTGCCGACGGTCGATGAAGTCGAGGGGGGCGATGAGCACCTGACCGGCCACGAGGCCGTGGATGCCCAGCGCCTCGTTGTAGACCTGCATCAGTCGGCTCTGACCGACGGCCGAGACGGCCTGCAGGGTGACCGGGTCACGGGGCCGGCGGTCGCCGCCCAGACCCAGGGCGGGCAGGCCGGCCCCGATGGCACCCGAGGTCACGATCACGACCTGGTGCCCGGCCGCCCGCACCGTCGCCACCTCGACGCAGAGCTTGGCGATGGCCTCGATGACGATCTCGCCCTGATCGTCGGTGATCGACGATGTGCCGATCTTGGCGACCACGACCATCTACAGACCGTCCTCGTCGTAGGTGAACGTCATGCCCCCGATATGGACGAGGTCGCCTTCCTTGGCGCCGGCCTTGGCCAGGGCCTTGTCGACCCCGAGGTTGCGCAGGCGGGAGTGTGCGTGATCGAGTGCCTCGAGATTGGTGAGGTCCGACAGGGCCACGGCGCGGCGGGCCTGGCGACCCAGCACGCGGAATCCGCCGTCCTCGGCCCGCTCGACCTTGATGCCCTCGGGGACGGGCCGGTAGACGATGAACGCCTCGGGCTCGGGCTCGGCGGTGCGCACGCCACGCACGGCGTCGGCCATCAGGCCCACCGCGCGGGGCAGGCCCTCGCCGGTGACCGCCGAGATGGCGACGTCGAGGTGCACGCCGTCGTCGGTGAGCCAGCCGCTCGGCGGTTCACCGTCGGGTCCGGGGGTCGGATCGTGCTGCAGTTCGGTGCCGGCGAGCAGGTCGGCCTTCGAGCCCACGACGATGCGGGGCCGTTCGAGCAGTTCAGGGCGGTAGCGGCCGAGCTCCTGCAGCAGCACCCGCTCCTGCTCGGCCGGCGATGCCATCTGCAGGCCGCCGTCGGTGAGGTCGATGAGAATCGCCAGCACCCGGGCCCGCTCGACGTGGCGCAGGAACTGATGGCCGAGGCCCTTGCCCTCGCTGGCCCCCTCGATCAGCCCGGGGATGTCGGCCACGACGAACTCGTGGTCCTCGTCGGTGCGCACCACCCCGAGGTTGGGCTCGAGGGTGGTGAACGGATAGTCGGCGATCTTGGGCTTGGCCGCCGAGATGCGTGAGATCAGGG
>Ga0315292_10002742_pt1 | contig 10004 bp, 9 predicted proteins | sample YL17G13_0_MG_FD_204029 | JGI IMG/M metagenome (GOLD analysis project Ga0315292, IMG submission 204029) | Sediment microbial communities from Yellowstone Lake, YNP, Wyoming, USA - YL17G13_0 | ecosystem: Environmental > Aquatic > Freshwater > Lake > Sediment | place: USA: Wyoming | collected... | reverse complement strand
CAGCACAGGCCGCCGGCGTTGGTGGCCAGGTTGCCGCCGATCGAGCAGATCTCGAACGACGACGGGTCGGGCGGGTACCAGAGCCCGGCGGCGGCCGCCGCGTCTTTCAGTTCGGCGTTGCGGATGCCGGGCCCGACGGTCGCCACCATGGCGGCGGCGTCGATCGACAGCGACCGCATCTGTTCGGTCGACAACACGATGCACCCGTCGATCGCGGTCGACCCGCCCGACAGCCCCGTGCCCAGACCGCGGGGCACCACGGGCACACCGAACCGGGATGCGACCCGCAGCACGGCCTGCACGTCGGCGGTGTCGCGGGCCCGGACGAGAGCCACGGGCCGGCCGGGCACCACCGAGGTGGCCCGATCGACCCGGTAGGCCTCGATGACGTCGGGGTCGACCACGAGCGGCGCATCCCCCAGCTCGGCCAACAGCCCGGAGCGCACCTGGTCGGCAACGTCGATCTCGTCCATCGCCCCATCCTCTCGCCTGGGTGTCGGGCGTGGCGACCCAGGGCGCCGGCCGGGACCGGGTCCTAGACTCCGACGATGGATCCACAAGAGAAGAAGGTCGCCCTGCGGGCGATCACCTACGGGCTCTATGTCATGACCGCGTCGAGCGACGGCGAGTTCGCCGGCGGCGGCGTGAACTGGCTGACCCAGACCTCGTTCGAGCCGCCACTGATCGCCGCCGGGGTCAAGGCCGACAGCGGGCTGCACGCCCTGATCGAGCAGACCGGCCTCTTCGCCGTGAACGTGCTCGCCGACGACCAGCTCGACATCGGCAAGGCGTTCTTCCGTTCGACCACCGTCGACGGCGACCGCATCAACGACCACAAGTTCGAGCGGGGCGTGGCCACCGACGCGCCGATCCTCGACGAGGTCCCGTACTGGTTCGAGTGCCGGGTGACCGACACCGTCATGGGCGGCGATCACACCGTGTTCGTGGCCGAGGTGATCGGTGCAGGTGTGCGCGACGCCGCCCGGGTCCCGCTCAACCTGCGCACCACCGGCATGAACTACGGCGGCTGAGCCCCACACCTCCATGCCCGAGCCTGACGCCGCCGCCCTCGTCCGTCTCGCCGATCGCCGTCGGGAGCTGCGCGCGCAGTTCGTGGCGCCCGCCGAGCAGCGGCCGGTGTCGACCGGGGCCGGCGTGCATCACGTGGCCCTGATCTGCTCGGATCCCGCGACGACCATCGACTTCTACCAGGGGCTGTTGGGGTTTCCGGTCGTCGAGCTGTTCGAGAACCGTGACTATCCGGGTTCGACGCACTTCTTCTTCGACATCGGCAACCGCAACCTGCTGGCATTCTTCGACTTCCCCGGCCTGGGCCTCGAGCCGGTCCCGGAAGGGCTCGGCGGTGTGCAGCACCTGGCCATCTCGGTGACCCCCGAGCAACTCGACGCGACCAGGGCGCTTCTCGAAGCGGCCGGCGTCAGCTGCTTCGGTCCCGATCGCGGCGTGGAGGAGTCCATCTACTTCAAGGACCCGGACGGCATCCAGGTCGAGCTCATCCGCCAGCCGCTGTTCGAGATGCCCGAGTCGGCACCGCACGAGGACTGACGCGGATGTGAGCTGCCCCGCGTGGGCAGTTGCCTGACCCGCCGGCGACCACGGTCCCCGTCAAGTCATATGGCTCAACTGGCTGAGCCGTCCGACCCAATGCACTCAAGACCGCCCGGGCGCGCGGCGATGCAAGTTGCATGGCTGACCCGAGTAGCGAAACCACCGTGGTCGCCTCGAGTCCGATCCGGCGAGGCGACAAGTCGGGGCCGGTCGCGCCATCGAACGACCTGCCCTCGTCAGTCCTGCTGTCCGTCGCCCACTACGCACCCGAGCTGACCCTCGTCGTAGATGCGGCGTCGCGCTGTCGATTCGCGTCTCAGTCACTCGAGGCGGTCACCGGTTTCACGAGTGAGCAGGCCATCGGCGTGAACGTGTTGAGCCTGGTCGAACCGGCCGAGCGTCCGAGGTTGATCGAGGTGCTGACCTCGACCGGACCGACCCGCTGGGACGAGGGACCGATCAGCCTCACCCTGAAGATCTGCTTCGCCGACCTCGCCTGGCACAATGTCGGCGTCCGGATGCGACGACTCGACGTAGATGGCCAGCAGTGGTTCCTGCTGACGGTGCGGGACGAGACGGTGCGGCGCCGGGTCGAGGCTGCGCTGCTGCGCAAGACCGAGCTCGAGCTGCTCCTCGAGCGCATCCAGGCCCGCTTCAGCAACAGCCGACCGAACCGGGTCGACGAAACCATCGAGTCGGCCCTCGGGGAGACGAGTCGATTTCTCGGCGCCGATCGCGGGTATGTCCTCTCCTACGACCTGACCGCCCGCTCCGAGTCGATGACACACGAATGGTGCTCCGGGGCCGTCGCGTCCGAGCTCGCCGAGTATCAGCAGATCAGCTTCGACGGTGTCCCCGTCTGCATGGTGCGCAGCCTCCAGGGCGAACCGGTCGCCATCAGGGACCCCGCGGACCTCGGCGACGAGTCGGCGGCCGACCGGGCCTTCCTGGAAGCCGAGGGGATCCAGTCGATCCTCGAGTTCCCGGTGGTCATGAACGGCCGGACCGTGGGCAGTGTCGGCTTCGACTGGATCTCCAGCTCGGCGTCGTGGACGAGCGGGGACCTGACCATCCTCGGCGTCCTCGGCTCGATGTTCTCCCAGATCCTGGCCCGCAAGGAGTCCGAGCAGGCGCTCGAACGCAACCTGATCGACACGCAGACGCGCTTTGCCGCCCTCGTCGACAACCTTCCCGACCCGGTGATGCGGGTGGGCCGCGAGGGCAAGCTGCTGTACGCCAATGCCGCGGCACGGCGCAGCCTGTTCGTCTCGCTCGATGGGCAGGCGCGCGACATCAGCGAGGTTCTCGCCTCGATCGCTCCGCGATTCGCGGTCGCGCTCGCCACCAATGAGACCCAGACCGTTTCCAGCGAGTTGGAAACCGCTCAGGGTTGGATGCACCTCGAGACAAGGGTCGTTCCCGAGCCCGGGCCCGACGACCGTCCGGAGTCGCTGCTCCTGGTGTGCTCGGACCTCACCGAGCGCCGACAGGCCGAGGAGCGACTGGCCCACGGGGCGAACCACGATCCCCTCACCGGCCTGGCCAACCGAAAGCTGTTCCTGGCCCAGCTCGAGGCGGCCGCCGACCGCTTCACCGATGGTCAGGTCTTCGCCGTTCTCTACCTCGACCTCGACCGCTTCAAGGACGTGAACGACTCGTTCGGCCACGCCGCTGGAGATGCGTTGCTGCGCGAGGTGAGCAGCCGGCTCGCCGGCGTCCTGCGGCACGGCGACGTGCTCGCCCGGCTGGGGGGCGATGAGTTCACCGCCCTGCTCACCGGATCCCCCAGCATCGAGCACGCGCGCGCCTGCGCGCAGCGCATGCTCGATGCCGTGGCCGCGCCGATCGAGGTCGCCGGCCACCAGATGATCGTCACCGGATCGGTCGGCGTGGCCCTCGCCACCGAGGCCGATCACGACCCGTTCGAGCTGCTCCACCGGGCCGACGCCGCGATGTACCAGGCCAAGGCGAACGGACGGGCCCGCGTGGTGGCCTTCGACCCGACGACCTCACCCCTGCGCCGCCCGCTGCGCATCGCCGCGAGCTGACCCACCCGGTCCCGAGGGTGCCCCGGTCGCCCGGAGCCCACACGTATCATCCGACCGACCGATCGACCGATCGGAACCGGGGGGAATGGTGCACATGGGACACGTCAGCCGTAGAGAGTTCCTGACCGGAGTCGCCGGAGCAGCGGGCCTGGCCGGGCTCTCCGCCTCGGGTCTCGTGGCGTGCTCGTCGAACGGTTCGAGCTCCACCGGCACGACCGGGACCAGCGCACTTCCCACCGCCGGCCGCGCCCCGTTCGACACCGTCGTGGTCGTGATGATGGAGAACCGCTCGTTCGACACGATGCTCGGCTGGCTCCCCGGGGCCAACGGCAGGCAGGCCGGGCTCAGCTACAACGACTCGACGGGCAAGAGCTACCCGACCTGGCATCTCGCCCCCGACTGGCAGGGCTGCCAGTACCAGGATCCGTTCCACCTGTGGCAGTCCGTCGAACTGCAGTTCAACGACGGCAGGATCGACGGCTTCCTGCAGACCCAGCCGGTGGGCGATCAGTTCCCGATCGGCTACTACACGCAGGACGATCTGCCGATCATGTCGACACTGGCGCAGAACTACACGGCGTTCGACAACTACTTCTGCTCGATGCTGGGCCCGACGTGGCCGAACCGCTTCTACCAGTTGTGCGCCACCACCGACCTCGACTACACGGGGAGCTACCCGACGCCGGGTCAGCCCCGACCGAGCAACCTGCAGACCGCCATCTTCGACCGCACGAAGGCGGCCAACCTCACCTCGGCGTACTACTCGCCGGGTGAACCGATGACGGGCCTGTTCGCCAGCAAGAAGTACGACGACCTCACGCACCCGTACGAACAGTTCCTGTCGGACGCCAGCGCCGGCAGCCTCCCGAACGTCTCGTTCGTCGATCCGAACTACACCGCCGAGGCCGAGTTCAACGGCACCTCCAACGACGACCATCCGTACGGCAGCGTGCAGGCCGGCGAGGCCTTCCTCGCCGAAGTGCACGACGCCATCGTGAAGAGCCCCCAGTGGGACCGCACGGTGATGGTGATCAACTTCGACGAGCACGGCGGGTTCTTCGACAGCGTCGTGCCCCCGGCGGTCCAGGACGACACTGTCCTCACCGGCGCCGGACCGTTCCCCAATCTCAAGAACCTGGGCTTCCGCGTGCCTGCGATCGTCGTGAGCCCCTTCGCCCCCAAGAAAATCGAGCAGGCCGGTCCCTACGAGCACTGCTCGGTGCTCAAGATGATCGAGTGGCGCTGGGACCTGCAGCCGATGACCGTGCGCGACGCCAACGCCAAGAACCTCGCCGATGCCCTCGATTTCACGACCACCCGCGACCCGGTCACGCTCCCGGCCTTCACCCCCGCGGCCGCCGAGGTCTGCACCAACACCAAGCACTTCGGGTAGCGACCCCGCTCAGATCGGTAAGCCGGGCTCCTGGGCGAGCGCGGTCTGCGCATGTACGACACACTGACCGCACGTACCCACGGAGGATGCCGCATGGCTTTGCCCAAGACCGACGAGCTGCTCGCACGAATCCCGTTGTTCGCCGGACTCTCCAAGAAGGGGCTCCGCGAGGTCTCGAGCCTGGCGACACGCCTGAATCTGAGCGAAGGACGGGAGCTCACCCATCAGGGCGGGCCCGGCAACGAGTTCATCGTCGTGATCGTGGGCACGGTCGACGTGATCATCGACGGCAAGGTCGTGACCACCTGCGGCGCCGGCGACTTCTTCGGTGAGATCGCCCTGCTCGAGGGTCGGCGACGCACCGCGACGGTGGTGGCCAAGACCGATGTCGTCGTCGACGTGATCGGTCGCCCGGAGTTCTCCGCCCTCCTCGCCGATCAACCGCAGATCGAGACGCAATTGCGCGACGTCATGGCTCAGCGCCTCGCCGAGGACGAGGCTCGACAGGGCGAGGACACGACCCCGTAACGACGGCCCGGGTCGCTCAGAGCGCCCGGGCCGAGGCCTCGCCCAGGCCGCGCCAGTAGTGGCGTGACACTACGGTCTCGTGCCGTGACCGACGACGCCAACCTCCCCAAGCCGGCGAGCCCTGCGACCGCGGCGGCCAACACGGCCGCCGCTGCGCAGTTCGACTTTGCCGACACCGCCGACTTCGAGCGGGTGCAACGAGGGCTCCTCGCCCAACTCGACCCGCCCGTCGTCAACAACGCGGCGGGCAACCCCGTCTGGGACGCGGGCCGCTTCGCCTTCATCGAAGGCGACACTCCCCCATCGGTGCACCCGAGCCTGTGGCGCCAGGCCCAGCTCAACAACTTCCACGGCCTGTTCGAGGTCGTGCCCGGCATCTATCAGGTGCGCGGCTACGACATCTCGAACGTCTCGTTCGTTCGCAGCGAGAGCGGGTGGATCGTGATCGACCCGCTCACCATCGCCGAGACGGCCAAGGCCGCACGAGGGCTGGTCGACGCCCACTTCGGCCCGCTGCCGGTCGTCGCCGTGATCTACACCCACAGCCACGCCGATCACTTCGGCGGCATGCGCGGCCTCGTGACCGAAGACGAGATCGCCTCGGGAACGGTCCGCATCATCGCCCCCGACGGTTTCCTCGAAGCCGCCGTCAGCGAAAACGTGACCGCCGGGCCGGCCATGCTGCGACGGGCGACCTTCATGTACGGCGTGCTGCTGCCCACCGGGCCGTTCGGCCATGTCGACGCCGGCCTGGGCAAGACGATCCCTCTCGGGTCGGGCGGCCTGATCGCGCCGACCGAGTCGATCACCGAATCGGGGACCGTGCTCGAGATCGACGGCGTGCCGATCGAGTTCCAGCTCACGCCGGGCACCGAGGCTCCCGCCGAGATGAACTTCTACTTCCCGACCTACCGGGCGGTGTGCATGGCCGAGAACTGCGTGGCGACCCTGCACAACGTCTACACGCCCCGCGGGGCCGAGATCCGTGACTCGCTCGGGTGGAGCAAGTACATCGACGACGCCATCGACCTGTTCCTCGACCGCAGCGACGTTGCTTTCGCCAGCCACCACTGGCCGCGCTGGGGCCACGACGACATGGTCGCGTTCCTCGGTGGCCAACGCGACCTCTATCGCTACCTGCACGACGAGACGATGCGCCTCGCCAACCACGGCTACACCTCGAGTGAGATCGCCGAGATGATCTCGCTACCCGCGGCGATCGGCGACGAGTGGTTCAACCGCGACTACTACGGCACGGTCAACCACAACGTGAAGGCCGTCTACCAGCGCTACCTCGGATGGTTCGACGCCAACGCCGCTCATCTGCACGAACTGCCCCCCATCGATGCCGCGACGCGTTTCGTCGACTACATGGGCGGGGCCGACGCCGTGCTGGCCCGGGCACGCGGCGACTTCGATCGGGGCGAGTACCGATGGGTCGCCCAGGTGGTCAACCATGTGGTGTTCGCCGACCCGACCAACCAGGCCGCCCGGCAGTTGCAGGCCGACACGCTCGAGCAGCTCGGCTACCAGGCCGAGTCCGGGCCCTGGCGGTCGTTCTACCTGACCGGCGCCCAGGAGCTGCGCAACGGCACGCCGTCGGCGCCGGGCCTGCGGGGTGCGGTGAGCATCGATGTGATGCGGGCGATGACCCCGACGATGGTGCTCGACAACTGCGCGGTGAAGCTCAACGGTCCCCGCGCGGCGGAGCACCATCTCGTGTTCGACGTCGAGTTCACGGACCGCGGCGAGTCGTTCCGGGTGGTGGTGGCCAGCGGCACCCTCCGCCACCGTCCCCTCGGCGAGCCGAGCGCAACCATGGTGCAGACCACGGCCGAGATCTTCCTGCGGCTGACCACCGAGCTCACCACGCTCGCCGATGTCCAGGCCGACGGCACCCTGACCGTGACGGGTTCCGTCGAGCCGTTCGCCACGTTCGTCTCGCTGCTCGACCAGTTCGACATCTTCTTCGCCATCATCGAGCCCTGACACCGTTGGGTACGCCAGCGACATACGTGTCGATGGTGTCGTCGAGCGACGGTTCGTTCTTCTCGGCGAGCTGCAGGATCAGGGTGCCGGCGGGGGTGCGGACCCCGACGACTTGGCCTTCGAGCCGCATACGGTGACATGCCAGCTGAGAACCTGAAGCTGAGACGGGGCGACATGGAGATCACGATCGTCTACTTCGAGGGGTGCCCCCACGCCGAACTCGCCGAACGTCACGTGCGGGCCGCGGTCGACGAAGGGGCAGAGGTCGCCATCCGGATGAGGATGGTCGACAATGCCGAGCAGGCCGACGCGGCGGGGATGCACGGCTCGCCCACGATCCTCATCGACGGCCGTGATCCTTTTTCCCGGCCAGATGAGCCGACGTCGTGGGCGTGTCGCCTCTTCGAGACACCGGACGGATTCGACGGCGCGCCGACCACCGATCAGTTACGCGAACTACTGAAGCCGTAGACCACCCTCCCGTCGATGTCACCCGACGACCGGGCGCGGTGTCGATCACCTCGGGAAGTTCACGATCGACCGGGCGAGCGGCAACGGGTTTGTGCGCGGCTGCGGGCTGGCGAGCCGACCGACCCCGAAGAAGGTGCCGCTCAGATCCGAAGAGCCGGTAGTCATCGGTGGCGACGATTGTCTCCGGGCCTATCTGGCCGTCACGGTCGAACGTGTCGATCACGTCGGGCGGGCCGTTGGAGCCGAGCACCGACGTCGAGCACGATGTGGTTGCCGTCGGCCACGGCGATGATGTCGGAGCCGTAGTCGACGTAGCTCTCGTTCTGAGTTCTGTCACCGGCATGGAACGCTCCGGTGTCGCGGGGCGCCACGTAGTAGTGGATCGGGGCCGGATCGACGGGCCGGGGGCTGTCGGCGCCCAGGCCGACCCGACTACGACGCCAGCACCTGCGACGGGGCGGTCGCGTCGACCACCTCGAACGTCTGCCGCGCCGCCGCTATCACCAGTTGATGCGTCACACGATCGAGGCTCCTGCTACTTCTGGCCGAAGCCATGAAGCTACCTGACCACCGAGCGACGCCGGCCAGCCCGGCAGGCATCGCGTCGGACCGGGAGAACCTGCCGATGACGGCCACGGCTCAATGACGTTGTTCAGTCTGGTTCCGATCCGGAACCGACATCTCGTCAGTGCTCGAATCCGGCGGATCAGGTGGGCGTTCGAACCTCGGCCGGGAGCACCTCGAACGTGGTGGTGGTGCCGGTGAACGGATGCAGCGCGCCCGCGGCGTCGATCGCATCGCCGTGGAAGCAGATCCGGTACGTGCCGGCATCGACCGGGTCGGGGATGTGCCACTCGACGGTGACCTGCGATCGGCTTCGATCCAGTCGTCGCCACCGCAGACGGGTCGACCAGTCTCCGTCGTCGAACAGGGTCCGCCAGTCCTCGTCTTCTGAGCGCTGAATCTCGAGGTAGGTGTCGCCGCGGCGCAGCTTGTTGTTCAGGTGGGCGCTGACGAAGTCGACGGCGACGCGCTCTCCGGGGGCGTACGACGTTCGGGGCTTGACGATGACGTCGCCGAATGCCGAGCCGGGACCGGGCTCGTCGGCCGTCGGTTGGCGACCGGCTTTGCGGTGCCGGTGCGAGAGGTCCTTCGGTCCGGCGCCGGGGTCGACGACCCGTCCGGCATGCATGGCGTCGGCGAGTTCGGCGGCCGTCTGTTGGAAGGCGCCCAGTTCCCAGCGCCCGTAGAGCGTGCTGCCGCCCTCGTAGTGCTGGGCCTGGTATTCCTCGGGGGTGGTGACGTAGTGGATGTAGCCGTTCGAATAGCCGGCCACGAGCACGTTGGCGAGAGGTGCGCCGACGATCTCGGCCACGGTGCGCCGCAGTCGAAGCCCGGCCACGATCGTGACCTCTCCGGGGATGCCGATCAGGTAGAGCGGGCCGATCCGAAGCAGTTGCACGGGCACCCGTTGGGCGACGATCGGCCGGCGTCGGTTGAGGAACTCGCCGGGCAACACGATGCCCTTCGGTGCCTGCGAGTCGCGCAGTCGGGCCGAGAGGCGGTAGGCGACCTTCGACGGCCAGTCCCAGATCGGGTTGGGACCTTCGCGGAAGCCGCGAAACGCCGGGCCGTCGACGCTGGCACCGGCGAACGACGCGGCTCCTCCCGCCGGGCCGCTCGTGGTGTGGGCGATGCCGTCGCCGGTGAACTCGGGCCGCACGGTGACCCGGGCGAGATCGATGTGGATCATCCGGGCGTCGATGGGCCCGGTGACCGCGGTGCCGTCCTGTTCGGACAGCGCTTTCGCCGCGTCGAACTGGCGCGTCCCGATGATCCTGGTGTTCTCGAACTCGTCGTCGGTAGGACCGTGACCGGCGCGCAGGTCGAGGTTCGGGGACATGTCACCGGCGTTGGTCTGGGCGAACGCGGCGATGAAGCGCGGGTTGTCGTCGAGATCGGTCAGGTAGTCGACGCCCGAGGCCATCCGCTCCCAGGCGTAGGCG
>Ga0315292_10002741_pt1 | contig 10005 bp, 8 predicted proteins | sample YL17G13_0_MG_FD_204029 | JGI IMG/M metagenome (GOLD analysis project Ga0315292, IMG submission 204029) | Sediment microbial communities from Yellowstone Lake, YNP, Wyoming, USA - YL17G13_0 | ecosystem: Environmental > Aquatic > Freshwater > Lake > Sediment | place: USA: Wyoming | collected... | reverse complement strand
CTCTCCGGTCGTACATCATACGCTGTCACCATCGGCCAGAAGAAGTCGACACCTTCTAGGGCATCGGCAAGTCTCGCAAAATTCGCAAGATCTTTTCGGGTGGTCGTTCTCTTCTTTCCCGTCTTGGGATCGTACATAAAAACGGCCAGCCCATCCGTCGACATGAACGGAGCACCGTTCGCCGGTAGCTTGAGATCATTCTTCGAATCGCGTGCGGCGAGTGTGAATTCCTTCGTCGCCCTTTGCAGCGCCTCTCTGATCATGCTCTCCGGAATCTTCGCAACGCCCTTCTTGTCCACTTCGGCGCCATTGTCCGCCAGCATATTCGCGACAAGGTCGCTCCTTACGAGGACGCCAATCTCCTTCAGGCTTTTGAGGCTCTGTTCGTGGATAAACTCCTCTTCATCCCTCTCTAGGAAATTCAGTTTCGCAACTGCCAAACTCAACACCTCTTCTGTTTTTCTCTTTTCAGGATCATTTGATTTCAGCCACTAGGAATAATGTCGCGATGGTCATCAAGTGTTGCTAATCGTGTCCTTACTGAAGGTCAATGCTTTGTTCATGAATTTCCAATCCCTTCTCCTTCATTTTATCCAGGAAACGCTTGGCAGGAATTTGTTCTGGGAACATGAGTCCTTTCTGAGATATCTCACCATCTATTATCATCTCAGCACCGATAGCTCCGCCAGTACCGACTAGATAACCTGTTCCGTTGCTCTTGTAGAGTCTGTATGCTTTCTCATGCGACATTGCCACCCACATTTTGATCATCTTTTTCTTGCCTTTCTGCATTCCCGTCGTCTCAACATTCACTATGCTGAAGCCTCTTAATCTGTCAATAAGGTCACGGGGATGAGGCATTAATGCAACCAAAACATCCAGCGGGACGACCTTAACCCCTTTAACATCGACAGGGTCGCTGTTCAGCATTCCAGTTTTTTTCAGAACTCTTGCTATATTGGCGAGATTATCATCGATACCGAGCCTAAAATCCACATTCTTGACTCCTTTCAGCAATGGGTTTATGATCCCACTTGCCATGATGTGGGTTTCTTCGTGATCGGTGTTGTAAACCGGCTGTGGTCCGATTGGCTGGGGAAATTCATATATCTGCCTCTCATGTAGAGGCGGAATTGTGTCCCACTTCCCGTTTCTGAAGACACCGGCGGGGGTGCCCAGCTCGTCCATCAAATCGTTAGGAGACCAGACGGAGAAGAAATCACAGCCGTCCGCAAGGCCGATATCACTATCCGTTATTCTTATCCGATCCACTTGATCCAATTGATCTGCAGAATATCGCGCGAAAACATCGGACATGCCTGGATCTGAACCTACACATGACAGAATTGTAATATCAGCGTCTTTGTGGACTTTTTTTGGATCGTCGAGTTCATCCCAGTCTAAAGCCAAGGAAAAGTCCACATAATTTGTCCCCGTCTGAAGTGCAACGTCCATCACTTTGTGATTGAGCATCCATGAAATCGAGCTGACAACAATATCGGCATCCTTCATTAGGCGTTTCAATGCCTTCCCATCTCTTGCATCGACTTTCTGCACCGAAATCTTATCATTACTAAGTCGCCCAGCCAAATCTTCTGCGTCATCAATTCTGATATCAGCCAATGTGAGCGCTTCAACATTCTGATTCTTTGCGAGATGCTCTGCACAAACAAGGCCCGTTACGCCACATCCCAGCTGTATCGCTTTCATTTTATTTGTCATTTTATTTGTCTCCTGAGAGTCATCGTACATGAGTAGCTTAAATATTGTGAATCCGGCATAACGGGCCCAACAGATCTGCGCAATGATTTTATTGCCACGATTGGTACGAAATGCCAGGCATTTCATAACCCTGGTGCAAGAGATCATAATTATTGCGCACATTTCAATTAATAATTCGATTATTGAGACTTGCTAAAGACGCTTGAAAAGTGTGCTAATTACGATTATCGAATTAGCGGGCAAGACCTCTTCTCGCTTTCGCAGACTGTCTATTCATGCAACATAATGGATATGCAATATGGGGGGAAGTCTAGCAATGATAACCGAAGAAGACAAGATGACCCTCATCAGACACGCTAGGATAACTTCGGCGCCTGCTCGATGTCTTTCTCCTGCTCCTTTTGAGGGGTCGCACCTCGTGTTCTGAGAGTATCTGCAGGACCTTCTCTCTTGCTCTTTCGCGCATGTCCTTGGCGCCAGCTTCATCCAGTTGTCTGCGATATTCCTATCTGCGAGCTGAGGAAACCAGACGTCTTTCCTGAGATGTTCGAGGGTGTGTTTGGTTCCCAAGAATGTGCCATCTAGTCCTATCTTGTCGATGAGTGCAACCGCAAGGCTCTCGTCGTCGACCATCATGCCATCCTTATCTCTTGCTCCAAAGGATTGATATTGAAGATTCATTGACGACCGATGGGGCAGACGCGAATACAGACACCGCAACAATCCTCCCAGTCTCCTAACTGCAATTGCTTGCTGATTTCAATGTGGCGTCTGTCGCACGATAGCTTGTCTACGATACCGTCGCCTTTCAAGGCTCTCGCGGGGCACGCCCTGATGCATCTTACACAGTTCTTGCATAAATCAAACCGAAGCATCTTGTCTGTCTCGAGGGGTGCATCCGTAATGATAGATGCGAGCCTTATCCTCCCTCCGTACTTGGGAGAGAGGATTAGGCTGTTCTTGCCGAACACACCGATGCCAGCCAGATGAGATGCGTGTCTGTGGGAAAGATCCCCCATCCTCTTTTCCAGATCATAGGGGGGAGAGGCCGGAACATGCAATGCTCTGTAGCCTCTATCCTGAAGATACTTGGCGATTCTGAAAGCTATCCTGTCTAGCTCTCTGTTGGCGACGACGTAGCTAATCGAATATTCGCGGCTCGGAGCGGACTCAAAAGTTGCAATGGGAAGTGCGATAGCGATTACGATCACGCTGCGAGCTCCTTTAAGCAGGTCCATCGGCCGATGTCCATCTGGAGCTTTTTCGAACGATGCTGCTCTTGCGAATCTCACCAGGTCGGCACCTTGACTCCGGGCGAAACGCTTCACATTCTTGCTCAGTCCGGCGTCAATTCTTGCATTCATCGGAACAATCCTTGAATTTAATTTTGATCCTAAATCTAATCGACATTCTACCTTTTTAATAGTTCCATTCTCCTATTCAAGATATCGTTTCTTCTTTTGTCGGGATCAGAAAAAGCATTATGTCCGCCTTGAGGGAAAGAATTTATCGAATCGTCTATCATCTTCACTTCTCATTACTTGCAATCATAAGAAGCTGTCTCAAGTATCAGATATAACGATGCCTTCTCGGAAGAAAACGACGTTTTGTCTGCCCACCCTTTGCTACCAAGTAGCAAACACTACTGGCTGCAATCTGGCGATACCCCGGCTATTCAAGTCAGACATAGGTTAAAATATACCCTGCTAGCTAGCTCTGCTAATTAGCAAATCTCATTATTGCTATCCCACTTCGACCAACACATATATCTATCATTGCATTTGTTGATAATTCAAGGAGGCATTTGTGAGATGAATCGGAGGCTATCTTATCAGGAGAAGCTTGTTCTTTTTGCGCTAACAGAGGATACGAATAGAACCGATGCTGAAATCGGTGAGCGAATAGGTATGAAACAAGCTGCTGTCGGCCGGCACAGACGGAGCCTTGTCAAAGATGGTCATGTGCATCTAGCAAATCTTCCCTCTTTTCATAGATTAGGGCTTGAGTTTGTCGTCCAGATTTTCGGTCATATCAATATAGCACTACCATGGGATCGGAAGACTGAGATTTTCAATGACTGGTTCAAGAATTGCCCATCGATTTTTGAAGCGACATTCAGCGAGGGATTTCTCCTTTCGAGCGGCGTATTTCAAAATATCGCGGACTTTCTGACGTTTCAAGAAAGATTCAGGATATTCTTTGAGAACCTCAAGGGACCAAGAGGAGAGCTTTTCAGATATGCATTTTTCCCCTTCGATATCTCGAGATTTAGTTTTGGAAATTTCGCGCCTAGTATGAGCAGAATATTCAAAATAGATCTGCAAACCCCTCCGATGTGTAAGCCCTTAATAAGAATGAAGAGAGAAACCACTTCGCTCTCTCCTTCGGAAACAAAAATCCTGATAGCGCTAACAGAGTTCCCGGAGTTAAATGACGAGGGGATCGCACACAGGGTCAACAAATCCAGGCAGAGCGTAACGGAGATTAGGAATCGTTTTGTTGAGGATGGGTTGATAACAAGGATAGCTTTTCCGACATTCATCTCCGAAGATTTCGGTGCACTGGCATATGTTCATGCAATATTCGATCCGGATACAACCTTAGAGAGAAAGGTCTCTGTGGCAGGTGATTCATGGTGGATGCAATCAATATACACCCTTGAAAGAAACTCTGAGGTATTTGCAATCTACCCATTTGGCAGTTTCAAGGAGTATAGCGACCTCATCGAGATCTATTTGAAACCATTCCAGGAGTCAAGATTGCTCTTAGGGGAGCCCGAGCAGTTCGTTGGCCCTCCTGAGAATATGGATGATATCATTTACTGTTCCTTCGCGCCTCTTGTGAGACAAGTCCTCCAAGATAAATTATCGATTATTCGTCAATCTCAAGACCCAGTCAAATTTAGAATGAGATGACGATGGTTTCGAAATCCACTATGGACACGCTATCCTCAAGAATCTCAGGTTCCTTCTTGTTGCTCCCCCGAATCCCCTTCTTCCTCTTCGCTAAGCATTGATTCCTCTCTTCTCTTCTTTCTAATGCGCGTAAAGATTACAAGGATCGCAGCGATCGCGACACCAATTATCAATGTTGTCGTCCCCCAGTCAATAGCACCACCACCTCCACCGACATATTTGATGTGATAAAGGAGGGGGTTGTCGCCCCAGAAGTAATCGATCGCGAGGTTGGGATGCTGAGTCCAATTGCCCCAATTCGTCCATCTGATTTCACTGCATGCGAAGGTGGTCTCGGGATAGCATACATAAATCGTATGTCCTGACAGGTACTGCCACTTCTGGCACTCATCTACCCAATGCTTCCTCTCGGTGTAGTTGAAGGTCTTTGCCTGCATGTCGTAGTAGTGATCGTAGACAGGGTCTTCCGTTCCGAACTCGTTCCACGCCCAGATAGTATATGAAGTTGGTATGAAGAGCAGATAGTTCGGATCAACATCGCCGCTCCAATAAGTTTGAGTGAAATCGTATGTATAGCCGTATACCATAGTGCTCCAAGTTGCGACATTCACCAGCAAGGATTCGAGTTTAATGCCGATATGATCCCACTCCCATTTCAAATAGTCAGCTATCGCCGAATCCAGGGACACTCCCTGAGTGATCAAATCGCTGAAGCTAAGTTCCAGACCCAAAACAAGGTTTGTATCTCCAATGAGGCCCATATCTTTCAATCTTTGAGCGGCAATAGGCCCGACTTCCCTCACAGTATGATCGGCATTCCAAACATAGCCTGCCGCATCGAGGATTTCATTTGCTGTATCTATATCGAAATCCATGACATTCTTCATCGGCTTGGTGTAGGTGTATAGAACTTCGTAATCTGACGCACTTTCATTTTTCCCATTGGTCACATTGAAGGTCGACGGTTCATCTCCCGGATTCCAGTACCACTCCGGCCAAACAGGGGTGATTATTCCCACCCCCGGCATTCCCAGCCCCTTGAAAACCTGATCGACGATGTGGGTCTTGTTCGTCGCGAGCGCAGATGCTCTCGATAAGGCGGGATCCAGCCTGGCGGGGTTCAGGCTCCCCGGCGCCCCCTTGTAGACATTCCAATGGACAATCTCAGAATATACCGTGCCACTGAGGGTGCTTATGAGAATCAATTCCTTAGGCTTGTCCGGAAGATTCTTCAATGCGAGATAGTCCACGGGGGCCAATTTGCAAGCGTCTATATTGCCCATTCTGATGTCAAGGGCGAGAGGGTTCTCGTCTGCATAGAACTTCATTACAAGCCTATCAATTTCGATGGGTCTTTTCCAAATATATCCCAGGCCTTTCTGCTTGCCATCGGCTGGATCGGTGAAGTTGTAATACATATTCCTGACAAGAGTAATCGATTCTCCTCCGATTACTTCCTGTCTCAGATTATCGGTGCCCGTGAATGGACCCAAATTTACCGCTGGGGTTCCGTCCCAAGTCTGCGCAATATAAGCTGGTGTCATTCCCTCAAAGATATGTTTTGGATGCATCCCTAAATTGAAGCTGTACCCCCATGCAACCGGGGCAGGCTTATCTGTAAAATGGTCAGCGAAGAATACCCTCACTTTGTGATCATCAACCTCCTGCGCGTCAAATATCCACCTCGTGTAAGGTTGATATGCCCAGAAGGTTGCATAGTTCAAGCCGGTTTGTAATTTGATCGAGAAAACCACATCATCCGCAAGGAAAGGCTCACTATCGCTCCAGAACACATCCTCAGTCAGGTTATATTCCCAGATCGACCCCGTTGGCCAGTCAGCGGGATCATTGTTTACCCCCAAAGTCGAAAAGTCCGTCGGGATCGGCTGGGTCGAGGCGTTCTGACCATCCATCCACCACCAGCTACTAGCTAGATTGGGTCTTGCTACCCCATCCTTATCAGGAACTATCAATTCACTGTAGATGTATGAGTAAAAGACATAGTCAGCATCGTTCGCTCCGACATTTGGGTTTGCAGACATGACGGGTTCAGTCATCCCAATAGTGAAGGTCCTAATCTCAGTTCGCGCAGTCTCAGCAAGAACCGACCCACTAATCATTATCTGAAATGCACTCATCAGAAAGAAACTCACAATTGCAATCGCAATTAATGACCTCGACATATTTCCCTTGCCCTTGATAGACTTCTCATCATTGATAACATCCGACCCCTTCGTCATAATTCCTCGGAGAGCCATCGTACTTGAGTCGCTTGAATGTTGTGAATCCGGCATAACGGGTCCAACAGATCTGCGCAATGATTTTATTGCCACGATTGGCACAGATTGTCCGACATTTCATAATGGAGATATCAAGGATTATGATTATTGCGCACATTTCAATTAATAATTCGACTATTGCTTTAGCGGTCATCATATATCTATTTTGCCTTATCTATTTGCCTTCCTTTCTTGCCCTTTCAATCATTGCATCTAGCTCTTTTGATATATCTCTTGCAAGCACGGGTTCTTTATGTGCCCTAAGAATGTTCTTTACTTCCTGTTGAGCCTCTTTAGCCACTGCGCCCGGAATATTCTTCTCTCTCTTGAGCTGGCCAGCAGCTTCGGGATGCGAAGCAGTCGACAACTCTTTCCTGAATCTCGCCAAGGTGTGTCTCTTCGTGAGGAAATTGCCATCTTTCACACCTTCGGATATTGTCTCGACTGAAATCGCATCATCATCCGCGTCGAATTCTCTGATAGATTCTCTGGCGACGTCCCATACCCAGGCATCCACAATTATCCCCTCGATTGACGCCCCAGCGGCATTATCCAGGCCACCAAATCCAGATCCGAGATCAGATGGGACAAGCGCCTGGTTAAGCATAATTGGCACTCCATCTGCAATACATCTCAGATCTGCTGCAGTCCCCTCAAGCCCGATTCCGCCACACATAACGGGCAACCCATAGAATCGTGCCATTTCCGCAGCAGCCGTTAGCATGAGATTCGCTTCAAGAGCCCCATAATCTATGGTGCCTCTCCTGAGATTTGCAGGAACGGAATCGCTGCTGTATATCCACGGGGCACCCTTATTGGCGCCTTGTGTGATCACAAGGCTTGCCATATTCTCAGCATTTATTTGCGCGATGGTTCCCGCAATAGTCACTGGTGAGGTTAAACCCGCCATAGCAGCTGACATCGAGACGAGAGGAATTCCAGCCTTGGCATATACGACTTGAGCCTCGGAAAGACCTTCTTCAAACACGAGTGGAGAGAAGGGACATTCTACAGCTGAGAGTATGGGTCTCTTCGCGAGCTCCTTCTCTCCTCCGGCTATTATGGATGCCATTTCAATCTCTCTCTTTGCACCTGCAGCGTTCAGAGCTCCGCTCTGAATGTGCTTGCAATTATTCTCCAGCACAGTCTTCATCTCTATCAGATCACTTGTCTTCTTATCATGTAGATCTTGAGCGCTGACCAGTTGCCAGAAAAAATCAATTTGCTGTAGAGAGTCCACAATCACCGCTATGTCATGAACATCCTTGAGCATTGGCTTTCGGGAAGTACCTTTCACCAAGTCAGTGATATGGATTCCTTCGCCACCAGTCGCGACATACATCCTATTCTGGTCCGGAATTCGGATATCCTTTACATCATTTCTGCCAACGAGAAGAACAGACTTGGGAGCACTAGCAAGGGCATCCTTGACCACGTGCTCAGGAATTCTGAGACGATTGTCGACTCTTGTTCTTACTGCGCCAGCCTCCATTAGTATCTTGGAGACCACATCACTGTGCACCTTGATGCCGATCTCTCCAAGTATTCTCATTGACGCCCTATGAATTCTTTCGATCTCTTCTTTGCTTAGGAAAGTCATGCGTGCTCTTGCCATTTCAATCGACGCTCCCTAATCGTTGCACAAGGTGATTCGGTAAGAAAGATTTTTCGAAAGAAAGTTTTGTCACGTCTTTAGATCTTGGTATCTCCGGAATCGGACTTTCGCCTGGCGAAGCTTTAGGATGAGAGGAGAAGATGGGGTTCTCCCCTTCTTTTTTCGGTATCTCGAGAAGGTACGAAAGGGAGGGGCTACATGCCCCTCGAAACCTCTATGTCGAAGAGGCCCTCGCAGCATTATCTCGATCCACTTCTCGCGATTTCAACTTTCCTCCTTTCCAATCCGATCCCGTCCAGGGTTTAGCGGACATGCCCCTATTCGCAGTTCTCCCGCACTTTGGCGCTTCGTCCATTGTCACGAACCCGCCCCAATCCTTATCACGCGTTCAGCGACGCAGCTTTTTCGACGAGGTCCAGTCCATGACTGTCATCTATCTCCCTCCTCGGGAGGATCCAGCATGTGATGGCATGCTGGAGCCATCAGACGCTTTCACGTGTTCTAAATAGACGAGGAGCTACTTTAACATACCATCCTTATCTCTTGACGAGGGGATAACGAAGCGAGGAAAATGGAAAAAGATAGAATTCGTAAAATCGAAAATTCTCTTGGAATCTCTCTTATCATTCTCGGCGTCGTTCTAACGTTCGTCATTTCCCCTTTGTTACTAATGTGTCTCTGCATACCCCCTCCTATCGAAGGGAGAATTGCAGGAATTTTAGGGGTATCCTTCATTGTAATCGGAATCATCCTCGTCATGAGTTGTCGTAGGAAAAAGGAAGGATTGAAAAAGCCTTGAAAAGGGGCTAAGCTCGAATAGGAATCGGAAAAGTCTTATCTCCTGGCGAGGGGATGACTGGACGAGGACTGAAACCAATGAAACCTGGATGGCGGTTAATATCGGAGAGATTGGATGCGTGGATGAGAGAGAGAAGGGTAGAAAGGTGTGGCAAAGCAATTACAAAAATGAATCTCCTGGACGTAACCACCCTCGGTATTTTAGTTGAGAATCACAAATCGTTCCTAATAGATTCAGAATGGGATGAGAAAAAATCTTGAAAGAGGTTTGATGCATTCTCCCGAAAACCCCAGAATGTAAATTAGATCTCAGCCAGTAAGTCCGGTTCAAATCCGGACAGACCCATTGACCTCGGCTAGCCAATATCATTCTCGTATTCATTTGAGCCGATGGCACGTTCGATTGACGAGATGGCCCGGTTCGAGCTCACATCTTTTTGAGAGTATATCCTGACGATCAGCTCGATTGCGTCATCAAATATGATGATCCTTATCTCCTGATGGCGGCTTCGAAGACGATCATGATCAAGCTTCTGAACTTCGATCACAAAAATCCCAAGATCTTCATCGACCCTACGATAGACTATCAGGTGGGAAATAACCCGGCGGCTCAACTGGTGATTTCCAAGATAATCAATCTGAGGGCACTACTCGGATCAGGAAACATGCCCTAGAA
>Ga0315292_10002740_pt1 | contig 10005 bp, 8 predicted proteins | sample YL17G13_0_MG_FD_204029 | JGI IMG/M metagenome (GOLD analysis project Ga0315292, IMG submission 204029) | Sediment microbial communities from Yellowstone Lake, YNP, Wyoming, USA - YL17G13_0 | ecosystem: Environmental > Aquatic > Freshwater > Lake > Sediment | place: USA: Wyoming | collected... | reverse complement strand
GGGGTCAGACTCCTCTGGGGCACCGCGAACCTGTTTTCGGATCCGCGCTACATGAATGGTGCGGCCACCAATCCCGACTTCCGCGTGCTCACGCATGCGGCGGCACAGGTCAAGGCGGCCCTCGACGCCACCATCGAGCTCGGCGGCCTCGGCTATGTCTTCTGGGGCGGGCGGGAAGGCTACTCGTGCCTGCTCAACACCGACATGAAGCGGGAGTTGGACAATCTGGGTCGCTTCCTGACGCTGGCGCGTGACTACGGCCGCACGCAGGGCTTTGCCGGGGTCTTCTACATCGAGCCGAAACCCATGGAGCCGTCGAAGCACCAGTACGACTTCGATGCCGCGGCGGTCATCGGGTTCCTGCGGGCGCACGGGCTCGAGGGCGACTTCAAGCTCAACATCGAGGCCAACCACGCCACGCTCGCGGGCCACTCTTTCTCGCACGAACTGCAGGTAGCTGCCGATGCCAACCTGCTCGGCAGCATCGACGCCAACCGCGGCGATCCGCAGAACGGCTGGGACACCGACCAGTTCCCCACCGACCTGTATCAGGCCACCGAGGCGATGATGATCCTCCTCCAGGCGGGAGGCTTCGTCACGGGCGGTCTCAATTTCGACGCCAAGGTGCGGCGCACGTCCACCGACGCCGAGGATCTGTTCCTGGCCCACATCGGCGGCATGGATGCCTTCGCGCGCGGCCTCGACATCGCCGCACAGCTGCTCGAGGCATCCCCCCTGAACGGCCTCAAGCAGCGGCGCTACGCGTCGTTCACCGAGGGCGACGGCTTGCGGTTCAGCCAGGGCCAGCTGACGCTCGCGGATCTGGCGACGCTCGCCGAGCGCCACGAGGGCCTGCCGCTCATCAGCGGCAAGCAGGAACTGATCGAAAACATCATCAACCAGTACCTGTAGCCAAGGTCTCACACCCATGCGAGTGCTGTTCATCGGAGGAACCGGGATCATCAGCTCGGCCTGCGCCGAGGCGGCCGTGCGAGACGGCCTCGAGCTGACGATCCTCTGTCGGGGCGTGAGCGACCGCCCGGTCCCGGCGGGTGTGTCGGTCGTGCATGGGAACATCCGCGACCCGGCGTCCGCTCGGCACGCGCTCGGGACCCGGCGCTTCGACGTCGTGGTCGACTGGGTCGCCTTCACACCCGAACACGTCGAGATCGACCTCGAGCTGTTTCGAGGCCAGGTCGGCCAGTACGTCTTCATCAGCTCGGCGTCCGTCTACCAGACACCGCCGTCCCGTCTGCCCGTGACCGAATCGTGCATGCTCGACAACCCGGTCTGGGCATACTCGCAGGCCAAGATCGCGTGCGAAGAGCGGCTGGTCAAGGCCTACCGCGAGGAGAAGTTCCCGACGACCATCGTGCGCCCGTCGCACACCTACGACGAGCGCACGCTGCCGGTCCGCGGCGGGTGGACCGTCATCGAACGCATGCGGCGCGGCGCGCCCGTGGTGGTGCACGGCGACGGGACCAGCGTCTGGGTGCTGACGCATCACCGGGACTTCGCGAAAGGGTTCGTTCCGCTGCTCGGCAACGCCGCGGCCGTCGGTGACGCGGTGCACATCACGTCGGACGAGTGGCTGACCTGGAACCAGATCTACACGATGCTCGGCCGCGCCGCAGGCGTGGAGCCCCGACTCGTGCACGTACCGTCGGCGGTCATCGCGGCGCGCGATCCGGCGTGGGGTGCCAGTCTGCTGGGCGACAAGGCGCACAGCATGATCTTCGACAATGCCAGGATCAAACGGCTGGTGCCGGGGTTTGCGGCCACGATACCCTTTGCCAGAGGCGCCGATCAGATCGTGGCCTGGTACGACGCGAACCCGTCCCGGCAGATCGCCGACGAGGCGTTCGACCACCTCAGCGACACGCTGATCCGCGCAATGGCGTCTGTCGGCGTGGCGCCCTGACGTCGCACGGCCTCCTCAGTTATCCATGTACGGCATCGGCGGAACGATGCCGTTCAATCGGGCGTAGACGGTGAGCGCGCCGCGGTGGTGAGCCGTGTGGTCGGTGATGGCGCCGAAGATCGCCATCCTGGGGACGCCACCCATGACCGGGCCGTCCGGCATGGGCGCGAGCAACTCGGCGTCGCTCAGCGACTCGACCTTGGCGACGGCGTTGGCGACAGCGCGTTCGAGCCAGGCGCGCGACTGTTCGAGGGACGTGTAGCTGCCGACCAGCGTCGCGTGCTGGTCCCAGTTCAGGTCGAAGCCCTCGGGCCGGAACGCGCCCTCGAGGAACCAGTCGATCGTCTGCGCCACGTGCGCCACCTGCTGGGCGGCCGTCATCACCCCGTCGGCCGGGGCGAAGGTCGACTGGGCCTCGGTGAGGTTGCGCGTGGAGCGATTGAAGTAGTCGTGGGCGATTCGCAGTTCGGCGAGCGCCTGTTGGGCAAGCGGCATCGGCGTAGCCTCCTGGATGAAACTGGGCGTATATTCGTCTTTTGTTCGCCTGCTGTCAAGTCTGCCTCGCATGAATTCCTGAGCCGGTGCTGAAGCGCCCTCGGACGGAGGACCTGTCATGAACGTGCGGTTGCTGATGTTGCCGGCATTGACCTGCTGCCTCCTCCTCGGCGACGGGCGGCTTGACGCCGGCGCGCAAGGGCCTGCCGGCGCGTTCGCCACGGGCCGGTACCGCAACCTGTTCAAGGAAGCTGGTCACTCTGACCAGGAGATCGCGAAGACGATCGACGCCGCGTTCCAGCAGCTCTTCCACGGAGATTCCGAAACACAGGCGGTCTTCTACTGGGCTGGGGACAACGGCAGCGGCCGGCTCGCCTACCTGAGCGACATCAACAACCGCGACGTGCGCAGCGAGGGCATGTCCTACGGCATGATGATCGCCGTCCAGTTGGGTAAGAAGGCGGAGTTCGACGCGCTCTGGAACTGGTCCAGGACCTACATGTTCCACGATGCGCCGTCCCACCCCGCGTACGGCTTCTTCTCGTGGTCATTGAAGACCGACGGCACGCCCAACAGCGAATCGCCAGCGCCAGATGGCGAGGAGTACTACGCCATGGCGCTGTACTTCGCATCGGCGCGCTGGGGTGACGGGACGGGCATCTACAACTACCGGAGCCTGGCGGACCGGCTGCTCTCGGACATGAAGAACCGAGGCGTCATCACGGGCCCGTGGGCGTCCCGGCCCGACCGCATCGAGACCGACGGCGCCGCCTTCAACCTGGAACACCGGATGGTGCGGTTCACGCCGGACAACCGGAGACCGGATCACACGGATCCTTCCTATCATCTGCCGGCGTTCTACGAGCTGTGGGCGCGGTGGGGCCCGGCGGCCGACCGCCCGTTCTGGGCTGAGGCGGCGCGCGTCAGTCGCGACTTCTTGCAGAAGACCACGCATCCTCTGACCGGCCTGGCGCCGGAGTACGCGAACTTCGACGGCACGCCGGTGACCAACAGCCGCAACCAGCGGTCCAGCACGTTCGGGCCTGATGCGTGGCGCACGGCGGCGAACTGGTCGGTTGACTGGTCGTGGTGGGCGGCGGATCCTCGCGAGCGCGCATTGAGCGATCGCATCCAGGCGTTCTTCGAATCGAACGGCGTCGACACGTACGGGAACCGCTGGGCGCTCGACGGAAGCGCCCAACTCGAAGCGAACCACTCCCCCGCGCTGGTCGCGACCAACGCCGTCGCCAGCCTTGCCGCGACGAATGGTGCGCGGGCGGCACGATTCGTCGAGGCGTTGTGGAAGGCGGACATCCCGTCGGGGCAGTACCGCTACTACGACGGGCTGTGGTACCTGATGGGACTCCTCCACTGCAGCGGGCAGTACCGGATCTGGACGCCGCCGCCGCCGTCGACGCCGACGCCTGGCGTGCCGCCGTCGCGCGATGCTGGTTCAGTCGGGATCTTCGACCAGCACGGCGACATCGGGCCGGTGAAGACCCCTGGCGCCGCCGTGTACGACGACGCCTCCCGGACCTATACCGTGCGCGCCTCGGGCAGCAACATGTGGGCGGGCAAGGACGAGTTCCACTTCGTCTGGAAGAAACTGCGCGGGGACTTCATCCTGCAGGCCCGGGTCGAGTTCCTGGGCACGGGCGGGGACCCTCATCGCAAGGCGGGCCTGATCGTCCGGTCGAGTCTCGAACAGGGTTCGCCCCACGTCAACGTCAGCCGCCATGGCGACGGGCTCACCGCCCTCCAGTTCCGACGGGCCAACGGTGCGGACACCGAGGAGAGTCGCTCGGAGCTGAGCGGCCCTGACGTCCTCCAGTTGGAGCGCAAAGGCGACACCTACACGATGTCCGTCGCCCGCTTCGGCGATCCCTACGCCACGAAGGAAGTCGCCGGCGTGGCGCTGGGCGAGGATGTCTACGTCGGCATCTACGTCTGCGCGCACAACGCCGATGCGTCCGAGACCGCCGTCCTGCACAACGTCCGGCTGATCCGGCCGGCCAAGGACGGGTTCGTGCCTTACCGCGACTACATCGGCAGCCACGTGGAGACGGTCGACGTGGCGACCGGCGCGCGCCGCGAGGTCTACCACGTCGACGACTCCATCCAGGCGCCGAACTGGACGCCCGACGGGAAACGCCTCCTCATGAACCGCAACGGCCGGATGTACCGCTTCGATCTGGCCGCGCGCACGCTGGTCGGCATCGACACCGGATCGATGATCCGGAACAACAACGACCACGCGCTGTCCTTCGACGGGAAGATGCTCGGGCTGAGCGGCGGCCAGCCGTCCGTCGTGTTCACCGTTCCGGTGTCGGGCGGCACGCCGACGCAAGTCACGCCCGTCGGGCCGTCCTACCTCCACGGATGGTCACCCGACGGCACGCTCCTCGCGTTCACCGGCCAGCGCCAGGGTGACTACGACGTCTACCTGGTTCCTTCGGGCGGTGGCCCCGAGACGAGGCTCACGACAGCGCCGGGCCTCGACGATGGCCCGGAGTTCACGCCCGACGGCGAGTGGATCTACTTCAACTCCTCGCGCACGGGCCGCATGCAGATCTGGCGCATGAAGCCCGATGGCGGCCAGGAGCAGCAACTCACGTTCGACGACTTCAATAACTGGTTCCCCCACGTCTCCCCGGACGGGCGGACCATCGTCTTCATGACGTACGGCCCGGAGGTCGCGGCCACCGATCATCCCTGGTACAAGCGGGTCTACATCAGGAAGATGCCTCGCGACGGGGGCAACCCCTCGGTAGTGGCCTACGTCTACGGCGGCCAGGGCTCGATGAACGTCAATTCCTGGGCGCCTGACAGCAAGTCGATCGCCTTCGTCAGCAATTCGGGCGGCGAGACGTGAGCGTGTCGAGATGGCGGCCAAGGAACCACAGCCGTCGTGGGGGCCGGCTTCAGCCGGCCCACCACTGTTATTCCGAGCCCGAGCGCGCATGTGCCAGCCGCCGTGAGGGCCCGTTAGAAAACAACGGTAGCAAGTGTTGTTTGCTTACGGGCCCTTATGGCGGGCCCACAGCCACACCCTGCTAACTTGATTCATGAACAGCGCCTTACTCTGGAAACAGCGGCACCTGTGGAAGCTGGCGTTCCTGCCCTGAGCGGAGTCGAAGGGAGCCAGCTTCGACAACAGTCGCGACGCGCCGCATTGCCCCGCTTCACGCCGCTGACGTACGATGCCCGCGGAGGTCATTCGAGCATGCGTTGGTCGCGTGTCGCCCTGTGCCTGATCGTCGTGCTGGCGACCGGCGTGTCGGCCATCGGCCTCGGCGCCAGTTCACCGCCGAGCGCCGCCGCGCCCCAGCCCGTCGTCCTGCGGCTCGCGACAACGACCAGCACGGCCGATACCGGGCTGCTGGCGGCCATCCTGCCCGACTTCGAGACGTCGTGCGGGTGCCGCGTCGACGTCGTCGCGGTGGGCACCGGGCAGGCGCTCGAGATTGGCCGTCGCGGCGATGCCGACGTGCTGCTCGTGCACGCGCCGGATCAGGAAGCGGTCTTCATGAAGGAGGGCCACGGGTCGCGGCGCGACGACGTGATGTACAACGACTTCGTCATCGTGGGCCTCGCCGCCGATCCCGCCGGCGTCAAGGGCGCGGCCACGGCGAAGGAGGCGTTCCGCCGTATCGCGGCGGCCCGCGCGTCGTTCGCAAGCCGCGGGGACCGGTCGGGCACACACAGCAAGGAACTGGCGCTCTGGAAGGCCGCCGGCCAATCGCCAACTCCGACCACCGCCCTGCCCTGGTACCTGTCCCTCGGGCAGGGTATGGGAGAAACGCTGGGGTTCGCCGGCGAGCGGCAGGCCTACACGCTCTCCGATCGCGGCACGTGGCTCTTCATGCAGCGCAAGCTGCCGAACCTCCGCGTCCTCTTCGGCGGTGCCTCGATGCGCGAGAACCCCGACCGCGATCTCCGCAACCAGTACGGCGTGATCGTGGTGTCTCAGCAGCAGCACGCCAGCGTGAATGCGGCGCTCGCCACGCGCTTCGCAGACTGGCTGCTGTCGAAGCCCACCCAGCAACGCATCGGGGCGTTCGGCCGCGAGCAGGCAGGCCAGTCGCTCTTCTACCCCGACTCGGACGACTTCAAGTCGACCGGCGCGATCCGCGTGACGATCGGCGCGACGTCGAAGACGTTCTCGCTGACCGACCTGCGCGCAATGCCGAAAGCGACGCTGACCGGCGTCGAGTACTTCGGCGTCAAGAAGGGTGCGCTCGGACAGTTCACCTGGAGCGGCGTGTCGCTGGAGGCGCTGCTGCTCGCCGTCGACCCGGGCCTCTCCGCGCCGGGCCGCTCGGGCTCGACGATCGAGGTCGTCAGCAGCGACGGCTGGGTCGCGACGTTGGCCTGGAACGAGTTGTTCGGGCGCGTGACGCGGGGCGAGGGCCTGTATCGCGCGAAGGGCTGCAACGAGTGCCACGGCCTGCGCGCCGAGGGCACCAGCCCTTCCGGCAAGCGGCCGGCGCCGCCCCTCGCGAACCGCCCCTTCGACGTGGCTGGCACCATCGCCATGATTCACGCCGGTACTCAGCAGCACGCCGGCCTCTCGGCATACACGTCCGACCGCATCTCGGCCGCGGATCTGCGCGCCATCCTGGCGTGGTTCGCCAACCCGCGGGCGGACGCCGCCACCACGTTCACGGTTCCCATGGCGCGGCAGGTCTCCGTCCTGGCCTTCGAGCGTGACGGCAAGCCGATGACCGGCCGGGAGGGCCTCATCCAGCTCGTGGTCGGCGCCGACGAGTTCGCGTCGCGTTACTCCCACTGGGTGTCGGAGATCCGCGTCCGGTAGGGCCGCGCGCCGGCGATCACCACGATGGACAGCATCTTGCGCGCACTCGGCGACCCGGCGCTCATGGCCATTGTCGCGCTCTCGTTCCGCGTGACGGGCCTGGCGCTGGTCATCGCGGTGCTCGCCGGCGTGCCCGTGGGCGCCATTGTCGGGCTGACCCGCTTCCCGGGCAAGCGCCTCGTCACCCTCGTCCTCTACACGGGAATGGGGCTGCCGCCCGTCGTCGTCGGCCTGTTCGTCTACCTGATGCTGTCGCGGTCCGGGCCGTTCGGAACGCTCGGCTGGCTGTTCACGCCGACCGCCATGGTCGTGGCGCAGATCGTCCTCGCGTTTCCGCTGGTCGCCGGCCTGACGCAGACCGCGGTCGAGGCGGTCGACCGCGACCTGCGCCTCCAGATCCGGGCGCTGGGCGCCACGCGCTGGCAGTCGGGCTGGGCGATCCTGCGCGAGGCGCGGATCGGCGTGACCGCGGCGATCGTCGCGGCCTTCGGCGGCATCATCTCGGAAGTGGGCGCGGTGATGCTGGTCGGCGGCAACATCGACGGCCAGACGCGCGTGCTCACCACGGCCATCGTGCTGTCGACGCGCCAGGGCGACTTCGCGCTGGCGATGGCGCTGGGGATCGTGCTGCTGCTGCTCACGCTCGGCGCCAACGCCGTGCTGCTGCAAATCCAGGGGCGGCCGCGATGAGCGCCGCCGCCTTCGAGATCGTCGGGTTGCGCCATCGCTACGGCGCCCGCACGGTGCTCGATCTGCCGCGCCTCGAGATCCGGCGCGGCGAAACGCTGGGGATCATCGGCCCCAGCGGCGCCGGCAAGAGTACGCTCCTGCGTCTGCTGCAGGGGCTCGAGCGGCCGAGCGAGGGCGAGATCCGCTTCGGCGGGCAGCGGCTCGGCAGCCCGGCGCCAATCGATCTCACCCGCCGGATGACGACGGTCTTCCAGCGGCCCGCGATGCTCGACCGCAGCGTGCGCGACAACGTCGAGTTCGGACTGCGCCTGCGCGGGCGGCGCGATCGGCCGCGCGTGGACGCGCTCATCGAGCGCGTCGGGCTCACGCCACTGGCGGACGCGCCCGCGCGGCGGCTGTCGGGGGGCGAGATGCAACGCGTCGCGATGGCCCGGGCCATCGCGACCGGGGCCGAGGTGCTCCTGCTCGACGAGCCCGCCGCCAACCTGGACCCGGCCAACGTCGCGCGCATCGAGGCCATCGTGCGCGAGGAGCAGGCCCACGACCGGACCATCGTCCTGGTCACCCACAACACGCACGAGGCGCGGCGCCTGGCCCACCGGACGCTGCTGCTCATCGGCGGGCGGATGATCGAGCTCGGCCCCACCGAAGATGTCTTCGACCGGCCGGGCCACCCCGACACTCGGGCATTTCTGGCCGGCGACTTCGTCTACTGAGTCCGAGGCCGCCCCGGCGTCCGGCCGGCACGGGTTTGTGCGGTAGAATCGAAATCGTGGGTTGTCGCAGATACTGGCGGGATTTCGGGCTGAGCGCGGGCCCCACGCTCCTCTTCGCGGGTGGCGGCGGATCGGATCCGTCCCCGGTCACGCCGGATCCGCCCTCCCCCGCCGCCGGCCCTCACCATCAGTTGCCCGGCCAGTGCGACCGGCACATCCAAGCAGGGGCAGCCGGTGACGGTGACGTGGACGGCCCCGACCACGACCGGCGGCCAGGCGCCGGTGACGACGAGTTGCTCGCCCGCGTCGGGCAGCGCCTTCCCGGTCGGGACCACGTCGGTGACCTGCCGGGCATCAGACACGGCGGCGCAGACGACGTCGTGCAGCTTCTCGGTCACGATCTCCGCGGCGCCGGCGCACCGTATGTCGCCACGCTGAACGGGAAGATCGCCACGCTCGCCACCGTCAGAGGTGTGACCCTGGTCGATCTGTACAAGGACTTCGCGGCCGCGGGTACGCGCCTGATCGGCGTGGACGGCCTCCATCCGACCGAGGCCGGCTACACCGAGATGGCGACGAGTTTCTACAACGCCATCGCCGCCAGGTTCGAAACGAAGAAGGTGACCGTCCGGGCCATCCGCTAGCCCGCCGGCGGGAGATTCTCCCGAAGGAACGCGTCGATCTCCTCGAGCGAACGGTAGGCCAGGACCCGGGCGGACGGGTGCTCGAGGCCGCTGATGAGCCGCGACACCTTACCCTGGCGGGACGCCTCGTACAGCACCAGCGCCCGCTGGCCCGACTGGGCCGCGCGTCCCAGCACGTACCCCACTTCGAAGCCCACGCCGAAGCTCGAGCCTGACGCCTCGGCGACGATCGCGTCGGCGCCGGTCAGCCACTCGAGGTCGCGGCGGTACACGTCGCGATCGGTCAGCCGGCTCTCCACCTGATCGACATCGTCGTCGAGCAGGTGCGAGGTGAGGACTTCGTGGCCGAGTTCCCGGAGACCGGCGTGGATGCGACGCGCCGCGAGCACGGTGCCGCGGTCGCCGCGAACGGTGCAGGCGAGGTAAATGTTCATAGCGGGTTCAGGATACGTTCAACAATCGTGTCTGCCGGCTCGAGGCTGTCGATCTCGGGCACGGACGTGTCGGGCGACGCGGCGCCGAACCGGTTGAACCAGATCGGGCGGATGCCGGCCGCGCGCGCGCCGGCGATGTCGGTGTCCCACGCGTCCCCGACCATCACGGCCGCCTTCGGCGACAGCCCAATCCGGGCCAGCGCCTGGTCGAAGATTCGCGGATCGGGCTTCACGACACCGGCTTCTTCGGAGATCACGATGGCATCCAGGTACGGGCCGAAGCCGCATG
>Ga0315292_10002738_pt1 | contig 10012 bp, 8 predicted proteins | sample YL17G13_0_MG_FD_204029 | JGI IMG/M metagenome (GOLD analysis project Ga0315292, IMG submission 204029) | Sediment microbial communities from Yellowstone Lake, YNP, Wyoming, USA - YL17G13_0 | ecosystem: Environmental > Aquatic > Freshwater > Lake > Sediment | place: USA: Wyoming | collected... | reverse complement strand
TTCGTGTCGGCGAATCCCACCGGTCCGCTGCACGTCGGCCACGGCCGGCAAGCGGCGCTCGGCGATGCGATCGCCAACCTGCTGCAATGGCAGGGGGCGGAGGTCACGCGCGAGTTCTACTACAACGACGCCGGCCAGCAGATCCAGAACCTCGCGATCTCGGTGCGCGCGCGGGCGCAGGAATGGCTGGGAGAGCACGCGACGTTTCCCGAGGACGGCTACCGCGGCGAATACATCCGCGAGTTGGCGCAGCGTTACCTCGATGAAATCGGCCATGACCTCGGTGACATCGAAACGATCCGCCGGTTCGCGGTCGCCGAACTGCGCAAGGAGCAGGATGCGGATCTCGCGGCCTTCGGCGTGGCGTTCGACCATTACTACCTCGAGAGTTCGCTCTACGAGACGGGCCGCGTCGACGCGACCATCGGGCGGCTCGTCGCGTCGGGCAAGACGTACGCGCAGGATGGCGCGCTGTGGCTGAAGACCACCGAGTACGGCGACGACAAGGACCGCGTGATGCGCAAGTCCGATGGCGGCTACACCTACTTCCTGCCCGACGTCGCGTACCACGTGACGAAGTGGGAGCGCGGCTTCGACAAGGCCGTCAACGTCCAGGGGTCCGATCACCACAGCACCGTCGTGCGCGTTCGCGCGGGGCTGCAGGCGCTCGGCCTCGGCATCCCGGAGGGCTATCCGGACTACGTGCTGCACAAGATGGTCCGGGTGATGCGCGGCGGCGAGGAGGTGAAGATCTCCAAGCGCGCCGGCAGCTACGTGACGCTGCGCGACCTGATCGACGAGGCGGGGCGCGACGCGGTCCGCTTTTTCCTGGTCTCGCGCAAGGCCGACAGCGAATTCACCTTCGACATCGACCTCGCGCGCTCGCAGACCGAGGAGAATCCGGTCTATTACGTGCAGTACGCGCACGCGCGCGTCTGCAGCGTGATGCGGCAGGCCGCGATTTCCCCGGCCGGTGCGCTCGCCGCGCTCGCCGATGCTGACTGCGCGCTGCTGACGAGCCCGTACGAGGAGGCGCTGTTGCGCCGGCTTGCCGATTTCCCGGAGGAGATCGCGGCGGCGACCCGCGACCTCGCGCCGCACGCGGTGACGTTCTATCTCAAGGACTTGGCCGCCGATTTCCACAGTTACTATAATGCGGAGCGTTTCCTGATCGACGATGTGCCGCGCCGGCGCGCGCGGCTGCTGCTCGCCGCGGCTGCGGGCCAGGTGGTGAAGAGCGGCCTCGCGGTGCTCGGCATCGGCGCGCCCGAACAGATGTGACGCCCGCAATCGCGCTACCAAAGCCATCGGCCACGCCATGAATCGCGCCCTCTCCGTCCGGCCTGCGCGCCCCCCGCCATCCCGCCGCGGCGCCCCGCGCGCGTCGCGCAGGTCGGGCGTGGGCGGCACGCTCCTCGGCCTTTTCATCGGCCTCGCGCTGGGTCTGGGACTCGCCGCCAGCGTCGCGTACTATCTGCTGAAGTCCGGCAACCCGTATCAATCGTCGGTGGCGACCATTGCCCGGGCGCCGGCGATAGACCCGGCGCGGCCGGGCAAGGCGGAGGCACCGGCGGCGGAGAAGCCGCGCTTCGATTTCTACAAGATCCTGCCCGGGATCGAAGAGCCCAAGGCGCCGCAGAAGGCCGCGGAACGGTCGGCGGGCGCGGGGGACAAGGCGACCGCGGAGCGGGCGCTGGCGCCGGACAAGGCCACGGCGCGGGCGGAGGAGCGTCCCGTCGCGGCGGCGGAGAAGCCGGCCGACAAATCGGCGGAGCGGGCGCCGAAATCCGCTGAGCGGTTCTGGCTGCAGGCCGGGTCGTTCGCGAATGAAGGCGACGCGGAAAACCTGAAGGCGCAGCTGGCGTTGTCCGGCTGGGAGGCGTCGCTGCAGCAGGCTACGTTGCCCGACCGGAACGTCCGCTATCGCGTCCGGCTGGGCCCTTACGACAGCGTCGACGCGATGAATCGCGTCCGCGCCGACCTCGCCAAGCGCGGCTTCGAGGTCACCGCGATCAAGAACTGAGCCGCACCGGAACTCCGGTCGGCCGGACAGGACCAACGAACGTTGATGACGCTGGCGCACCCGCGCCGGCCAGCATGGAGATGACGACGATGGAAGCGACACAAACCCTGGCGCGCCGCGGCACGCTGCTCGTGGCAGCCTTTTTCGCCGCGCTGGCGTTCGCCGCCGTGGCGCCGGCGCAGGAAATGCAGGAAGGCAAGCAGTACGTCCGTTTCAAGAACCCGGCGCCGGCCACTGCCGGCAAGAAGATCGAGGTGCTCGAATTCTTCTCGTACGGGTGCCCGCACTGCGCCGACCTCGAGCCCGAGATGCAGGCGTGGATGAAGACGCTGCCGCCCGACGTCCAGTTCCGGCGGGTGCCGGTGATATTCCAGGATCGCTGGGTCATCCTTGCCAAGGTGTACTACACGCTCGAGGCGCTCGGCGAGGAACAGCGCCTGTCGCCGGAAGTCTTCACCGCCATCCACAAGGGCGGAACGAACCTCGCCTCGGACAAGGCCTTCTTCGACTGGGCGGCGAGCAAGGGACTCGATCGCAAGAAGGTCGAGGACATGTACAACTCGTTCGCGATCGCCGGCAAGATCAACAAGGCGAAGACCGAGGCGCAGCAGTACAACGTCCAATCGGTGCCGATGATCGTCGTCGACGGCAAGTTCATGACGGCCACCGACAAGGTCGGCACGCACGCGGCGCTTCCCCCGGCGATCAATGCGCTGGTCGTCAAGGCGCGCGCCGAGCGGCCGAAATCCTGACCGTCTTTCTGACCGGTGCGAGCAGCGGCCTCGGCGCCGCGCTCGCGCGCCATTATTCCGCCCGCGGCGCGACCCTCGGGCTCTTCGCCCGGCGGCAGGAGGAACTCGCCGCGCTCGCCGCGGGTCTTCCCGCCGGCACCGTCGCCACCTATGCCGGCGATGTCCGCGACGCCGCCGCGCTCCAGCATGCCGCCGCCGATTTCATCGGGCGCTACGGCGTGCCCGACGTGGTCATTGGCAACGCCGGCGTCTCGCGCGGCGCGCTCACCGAAAAGGCCGCCGACCTGGCGGTGTTTCAGGCGGCGTTCGAGACCAACGTGCTGGGCCTCGTCCACACCTTCCATCCGTTTCTCGCGGCGATGCGCGACCGCGGACACGGAACGCTGGTCGGCATCGCCAGCGTCGCCGGTTTCCGCGGCCTGCCGGGCTCCGGCGCGTACTCGGCATCGAAAGCGGCAGCGATCACCTATCTCGAAAGCCTGCGCGTCGAACAGGCGGGGAGCGGGGTGGCGGTCGTCACGATCTGCCCCGGCTACATCGCGACGCCGATGACCGCGGAAAACAGGTATCCGATGCCGTTCCTGATCGGCGCGGACAAGGCGGCGCAGCTGATCGCGCGGGCGGTCGACCGGCGCAAGCGCTTCTACGTGCTTCCCTGGCAGATGGCGCTGGTCGGGCGCGCGCTGCGCCTCCTGCCGCGGCCGCTCTACGACGCGGCGTTCGCGCGCGCGCCGCGCAAGTCGCGGCAGCCACGGTGAGCGTCCCCGCCGATTGGGACGGCGTCGCGCATCCGCGTGCCGGCGCAGCGCCGCGGATCGCGTGCGTGGTGCCGAGCCTGACCGAGCTGCTGTTCGCGCTCGGCCTCGGCGATCGCGTCGTCGCGCGCACGGGATTCTGCGTGCATCCGCGCGGCGAGGTGAAGCGCGTGCCGAAGATCGGCGGGACCAAGGATTTCCGGCTGGACGACCTGCGTGCGCTGCGGCCGACGCATCTCGTCGTCAACGTCGACGAGAACCGCCGCGACGCGGTCGACGCCGCGCGCGAGTTCGTCCCGCATGTGATCGTCACCCACCCGTGCGTGCCCGACGACAACCTGCGGCTCTACGCGCTGCTCGGCGCCCTTTTCGGCCGCGAACGGGAGGCTGCGGCACTCGCTGCGGAATTCGCGGCGGCGCTCTCCGAGCTCGATGCGGCCATCGCCGGGCTGGCCCGCGAGCGCGTGCTGTACGCGATCTGGAGGAAGCCGTGGATGGCCGTCGCGCGCGGCACCTACATCGCGGCCACGCTCTCGCGCGCGGGCTGGGATGTCGTGCCGGGCACGGCCGCCGCGCGCTATCCCGAGCTGTCCGACGACGATCCCGCATGGATGGCGGCCGAGCGCATCCTGCTGTCGTCCGAACCGTATGCATTCCGCACCAGCGACGTGCGCGAGCAGGCGCTGCGTCGCGGCAAGCCGGTGCACCTCGTCGACGGCGAGATGACGTCGTGGTACGGGTCGCGTGCGATCGACGGGATGCGCCATCTCGCGCGCCTGCGACAGGAGCTTGGGCCAGCGGCAGGCGCGGCGACGAACCCCACGTGAGAATGCACGAGGCCGCCCGCGGGCGGGCCTCGAATCTCGTTGCCTTCGCGGCGCGCGGCCGCGCGAGGCGTTACAGCGGCACGCGGATCCCGACCGTGATCGCGTAGTAGTCGCCGTTGCCGGAGAAGTAGTTGGTCGAGTAGTCGGGCGCGCTGTAGTCGTATGCGGGCCAGGCCTCCAACTTGCCGGTGCTTCGCGGCGCGTTGATGCCCGAGACCATCCAGCCGTCGAGCGTGCGCCAGTTCGCCTGCTCGACGGCGAGTGGCGCTTCGGCGAGCACGGCCATCTGCTGCGGCGCCTGCAGGATCGACGCCGCGTACTGGCCGACGATCGCGTGCATCGCCGGCGACGGATGAACGTCGTCGGCCCAAACGTAGGTCTGCGCGGCGTTGGGGCTCACCAGGGTCGCCGGGGTGCAGGAGATGGACCTCGCGGTTGTGCACGCCGGCTGGGTGGCGTTGACGCATCCGTGCGCGCCCGGTTTCGAGACCACTTCCGCCAGCAGCGACCCGACGTTGACCGGAATCACCGCGAACGGCAGCTTGCCGACCGCGGCATTGAGCGTTCCATCGTAGAGCGCCGAAACCGCGGCGAGCGGGACATTGGCCTGCAGCTGAGCCGGAGTGATCAGGCCGAGAGCGGCCAGCTAAACGTTCTGCAGGAGGTCGTTGCCCCCGATCCAGACGGCATACAGCGCGTTGGGATCGAGATTCGGGATCTTCTGGAGCAATTCGGAGACCTGGGTCGAGAGCGGGCGTTGCGGGAACCCCCGCGGCGTCGCGGCCGACGGCTGGGTGACGCGTACACCTCCCTGCGCGTAATCGGTGCCGCCCTGGTTCCACGGCGTGATGGGGAAGCCGCAGGCCTTGCCGAGGTCCTGCGCCCAGACCAGTCCCGGGTTGACCGTGAAGCGGGCGCCGCCGCAGGTGCCGGCGTCGCTGAGGCTGTCGCCCAGGATGTACGCGTTGGAGAACTGTGCCGATGCGGCACCGGACGCGCCGAGGGCGACGGTGATTGCGGCGGCAAGCAGCGTTTGCCTGAAAGTGGACATGCGGAACCTCCTCATTGATGTTCCGGAAATGCCGTTGGGGCGGTCAGCGGCTGCCGCAACCGGGAAAGCGTCCAACGTTCTGTGTCAACCGCACAGGGCAGCCAATGGCGGCGGCTGCAGTCGGAGCCAGAGGTCAACGAAGTGTCGGTGCCGGCCGTTCTGGGTTTAATGGAAGGAGCAGCGATGATGTTCACCCGGATTGCCACGGTTTGCGCCGACCCTGCCGCCTTGCGTCGGGGAATCGCATGGCGAATCGCGGCGGCGTGCTGCGTTGCGATGCTGTCCTCCGCCGCAATCGCCGATGACGACCTGCCCGGCCGCGTCGGCCGCGTCGCCGACGCCGCGGGTGGCCTGTACCTGTCGCCGGAGGGCCAGGCCACGGAGTGGACCGGGATCGGCGTCAATTACCCGATCACCTCGGGCGACAATCTCTGGGCCTCGGACGGCGGTCGCGCCGAAGTGGATTACGGCGGCGGTCAGTTCCGGCTCGCGGGGGCCACCAACCTCCACGTCTCGCGGCTCGACGACCGCCAGCTCGCGCTGTTTGTCGCACAGGGTCGGCTGATCGTGCGCATCCGCGTGCTCGACCCGGGCGAGGCGGTGCGCATCGACGCGCCCACCGCGCAGGTGCAGTTGACGCGGAGCGGCCTCTATCGGATCGACGTGCTGCCCGAACGGCAGACGACCGTTGTGACGATCCGCGAAGGCGAAGCGCTGGTCGCGCTGCCGTCCGGTGTCCGGCAGGCGCTTCCCGGGCAGACCGTGACGATCGTCGGGCAGGATCCCGCCGTCGCGGAGCTCTCCAACGGCATCGGCGTCGACGGTTTCGATACCTGGAGCGCGGACCGCGACCGCTACTACGAGCGCAGCCGCGCGACGGCGTACGTGTCGGGACAGATGGTCGGCGCCGCCGACCTCGATGCGTACGGTGCCTGGCAGACGCATGCCGACTACGGGCCGGTGTGGTTCCCGAACGCCGTTGCGGTGGATTGGGCCCCTTATCGCGATGGTTACTGGACCAACGTCGGCGGCTGGGGCGCGACCTGGGTCGATGCCGCGCCTTGGGGTTACGCGCCGTTCCACTACGGCCGCTGGGCGTCGATCGGGGGGCGGTGGGGCTGGTGTCCGGGCAGCTACGTCCCGCGCCCCGTCTGGGCGCCGGCGCTGGTGGCCTGGCTCGGCGGCCCCGGATGGGCCGTTTCGGCGAGCTACGGCGCGCCCGTCTACGGCTGGGTGCCGCTTGGGTGGCGCGAACCCTACCTGCCGCACTGGCGCGGATGCTCGACGCGGTGCTGGACGCAATACAACCAGCCTTACGCGGTCGACGTGCGCGAGCGGCCGCGCAGGCCACCGGCAAGCTACGTCAACATGGCGGTCCCAGGGGCGGTGACCGCGGTGTCGGGACCGACGCTCGGCGCGCGCACGGTCGCCGCGAACCGCGTGCGGCTGCCCCCGCAAACGGCCGCGGCAGCGCCGGTGCTCGCCGCCGCGCCGCCCATGCTGCCGGTGCGGCCGCAAACGCCGGCCGGGAATGCCGGGAGCCTGCCTCAGCCGGCGGTGCTGCTCCACCCGCAACGGCCGCGGACGGTCGATCCGGAAGCGAACGCCGGGACCACGGCGCCCAAGGGTCCGGCAGCTCCCGCGGGAGGCACGGCACCGGGCGCGATCGCTGCGCCGTCCGGCGGACGGCCCGCCTCGCCGCCGGCGCCGGGGAATCGCGGAGGGACGGGTCCGCAGGCGCCCGCGTCGGGTCCGCAGGGCGCCACGATGTCGACCGGACAGGGGAGCGGCGTTCAACCCACCGGGCGCGGCGCGGCCGGCCCCGCCGCCATCGATGCCGGCACGGCACCGACGTCTGCGCGTGCGCCGCCGCCGTACCGCGTCGTGACGCCGCCGGCGTTCGATGCCTCCGGCCGGGTCGTTGAAACACCGTACGTGCGTCCAGGCCCGCAGTCCACCCCGCAACGGCCGGCGCCGGTGCCTGCGACTCAGGCAGCCTCTGGCGCGACGCCGCAGGCAGCCCCGCAACAGACCTACGGCGGGACCACGGGCGCGGCTGCGCCGCCGGTACGGCAGGCGCCGGTGCAGCGGGTCGAGCGGTCGATGGCGGTGCCGGCGACACCCGCGGCTCCCCCGCCACGCGTCGATCGAGGCGTGGCGATGCCCGCGGCACCGGCGGTCCCGGCACGACCCGCGACGGTCGCCGTACCTCCTGCGTACGCGGTGCCCGCCGGCGCTGCGCCGCAAACCAACCTCGTCCGGCCTCCCGGGCGAGGCGGCGGCGCGCCCGAACCCGCCCCGACAGCCGGAACCGTGGCGGTCCCCGTTCCACCCGCACCTGCGACCGGACCGGTGATCAAGTAGCCCCGCGCTGCCCGACCCGACCGGCGGCACCCGAAGCCCATGAGGAGCGGCCCATGCCGCACCGCGAACGGGCTCGGTCGTTCCGACGAATCGGCGAATGAAAAACGCCGGGAACACATCCCGGCGTCTGTGGTGCTGCCGGTGCCGAACCGGCGCTTCAGTCTTGCAGAAGCGCGAGCCGTTTGCCGTCGGCGATCCTGACGCGTTCGCCTTCCTTCATCGCCGTTCGCTGTCGGTCACGCAGCCGGAGCCGGCGCGTCCGCGCGCATCCTGACGTAGCTTCCCGGGGCCGCCTCGATGACCTTGAGCTTGCCCTTGCCGGGCACGCGCGCGGCGACCTGCGGGCCCGTGAAATGGCCGAGCCATTCCCGCCAGTCGTTCCACCACGAGCCTTCGTGCTGCTTGGCGCCGGCCAGCCAGTCGTCCGGGTTCTCCGGAAGCGCGTCGTTGATCCAGTAGCCGTATTTGTTGGCCGACGGCGGGTTGATCATGCCGGCGATGTGCCCCGAGCCCGACAGCGTGAAGCGGCCCTTGCCGCGCATCAGCAGCGGCCCGGCGTACGTGGTCTTCCACGGCGCGATGTGGTCCTCCATCGACGCGGCGAAGTAGGTCGGCAGCGTCACCTTCGACAGGTCGATCGGCACGCCGCCCAGCGTGATGCCTCCCGGCTCGCGCAGCCGGTTGTTGAGGTACATATTGCGCAGGTAATAGCTGTGCATCCGCGCCGGCATCCGCGTCGCATCGGTGTTCCAGTGCAGGAGGTCGAACGGGAACGGGTCGCGGCCCATCAGGTAGTTGTTGATGACGAACGACCAGATGAGATCGTTGCCGCGCAGCATGTTGAAGGTCTCGGCCATCTCCGAGCCCTCGAGGAAGCCGCGCTCGATCATGCGCAACTCGAGATTGTCGAGCTGGCCTTCGTCGATGAATACGCCGAGCTCGCCCGGGTTGGAGAAGTCGGTGAGGGCCGTCATGAACGTGGCGCTGACGATGCGCTTGTCCTTCTTCGCCGCCATGTAGGCGAGCAGCGTCGCGAGCAGCGTCCCGCCGAGGCAATAGCCGAGGGCGTTGACTTCCTTCTCGCCGGTCGCCTTCTCGATGGCGTCGAGCGCCGCCAGCGGACCTTCGTCGAGGTAGCTCGTGAAGTCCTTGTCGGCGTGGCGCGCGTCCGGGTTGATCCATGAGATCACGAACACCGTGAGTCCCTGGTCCACCATCCACTTGATGAACGAGTTGTTCTCGCGCAGATCGAGGATGTAGTACTTGTTGATCCACGGCGGGATCACCAGCAGCGGGCGTTTCCCGACCTTCGGCGTCGCCGGTTCGTACTGGATCAGCTGCATCAGGTCGTTCTGGTAGATGACCTTGCCGGGTGTGGTCCCGATGTTGACGCCGAGCTCGAAGGCCTTCGGGTCGGTCATCGAGATCTTGAGCTGGCCGTTGCCGCGCTCGATGTCGTCGAGCAGGTTGTGCAGACCCTTGACCAGGTTCTGCCCGCCCGTCGCGACGATCTCGCGGAAGACTTCCGGGTTGGTCAGCGCGAAATTCGACGGCGCCAGCGCATCGATGTACTGCCGCGTGAAGAACGCGACCTTCTTCTGCGAGTCGGGCGTCAGCCCTTCGACGTCGGCCACTGCCTTCTGCAGCCAGCGCGCCGCGATCAGGTAGGACTGCTTGATGTAGTCGAAGAGGGCATGTTCTTGCCAGTCCTCGTGCTTGAACCGCTTGTCGCCCTTCGCCGGTTCGGCGATCGCCGCCATCGGCGCGCCGAGCAGCTTCAGCGTGGAGCTTTGCCACAGGTTCATGTAATCCCGCCACAGGTTCATCTGCGCCTCGGCGAGCTTGTACGGGTTGGCCATCATCTTCGCGGTCAGCTCGTGAAAGGCCTTGGCGATGCCGAATTCGTCGGTCAGCATCGACTTGCCCGACGCAGCCTGGCGGGAGATGACGTTGCCCAGGAGCTTGGCGCTCTTTTCCGCGGCGCTGGCGAGTGATCGAGAAAGCGCAGCGGGATCGCAATCCGGCTTGGCGGCGGTCGTCGGCAAAGGCGTGGGTGTGGACATGGCGATGGCTCTTTTCTGCGGTGGGGTTGGGCGGATGATGCCGTGTCAGCTCGCGCGGTGCGCGAACAGGAGCACGCCGTCGGCGGCGACGCGTCGTTCGAGCCGCCCGGCATGCCAGAGATGGTTGAGATGGGCGATCGCTTCGCCCATCGCGAAAAAACGCTGTTGCACGTCGAG
>Ga0315292_10002736_pt1 | contig 10012 bp, 9 predicted proteins | sample YL17G13_0_MG_FD_204029 | JGI IMG/M metagenome (GOLD analysis project Ga0315292, IMG submission 204029) | Sediment microbial communities from Yellowstone Lake, YNP, Wyoming, USA - YL17G13_0 | ecosystem: Environmental > Aquatic > Freshwater > Lake > Sediment | place: USA: Wyoming | collected... | reverse complement strand
GGCCGGCAGAGTGCGCGCTATCACCTCTTCTCGTACGAGAACTTCCACAGGGCGGAGATGGTGGTGGTCATCAATCTGACTACCGGCGAGACTGAGGTCATCAAGAACCGCTACGGCGACCAGGGCAGAGTGCAGCGCCGGCTGGGAATCATGCGATGAGCTTCGCTCTCTGGCGCATCAGGAAGGCCTACAGGCTTCGAATCTGGTGGCGCTTGACGCTGCCCCAGGCGATCTGCGGTCTGCTTGGGAGACACGTCTGGGAGACGACCGTCGATTGGTCTGGCGTCGGGTACATCTGCAAGCGATGTCTCAAGAGCACAAAAAGGAAGAGCCCGGGGTTACCGGGCTCTTCTTGAACTTACGACGACTTTCCTACGACTACAGCTTAGAAGCTGCCGACCAGGTTGTCGATGAGCACGTTCTTGCGGGGCTCGTGAACAGCCAGGGTGCAGAATCGGAAGTGCGCCTCAGGAATGCTGAGGTCCGACACAGCCAGCTTGAGGCGGCTGTAGGGAGACAGCTCCTTCATGGCCATGGTGTCGCCCTGAACCAGGAAGCCGGTCACGAAACCAGGCCGCTTGTTGTTCAGGTCCACGAAGTTCGTGGGGCTTGCGCCGGTGTAGGACACGCGGCCGATGAAGCGAGCCGATGCTGCCGACCCACCCGCTGCCGAGCGGTACACATTGAAGAAGCGCACAGTGCCAGTGCCCGGGGGCGTGATGGCCACGGTGACCTGGTCGCCAGCCGAGCAAGCCTGCGATGCAGCAGCCGACTTCGGCGACTCACCCAGCTCGTTGACAGAGGTCACGTACCACACGTAGGTGCCCAGTGCGAGACTGGTGCTTGCGCCTGACGGGGTGGTGCTCGCGATGGTCGGTGCAGAGGGACCATTGCTGCGTGCAGCCGAGGGGCGGGTCTTGCCAGACAGGAAGCGCGAGGCCTCAAGACCGACAACACCGTTGCTGACCCACTGCTTGCGAAGCTCGGCGCCGGTTGCATCCTGTGCCGAACCTGCCAGCACGATGCGCTCCTTGCCGAAGCTGATCTTGTTGTACGCCGAGAGGACCTTGGGGTCCACCAGGAGCTTGTCCGCCGAGCCGAGGTTCATGGCCGAACGCACGCTGGCGTCCTCAATCATGTCCTGGCTGAGGGTGCCGCCACCGCTGATGACCACGGTGTCGTCGCTGCCGTACTCGCCGAACATCAGGTCGGTAGCATTGCGCTCCGAGTCCGACTGACGAATCTGGGCATCGAGGCCGAGCATCGAGGGGAGACCCGGGATGGCGAGCTGGTTGCCGTCGAACAGACCACCGTTCGTGAAGTCAGCCTTGCCACGGAACAGATCGAACTCGATGTCAGCTGCGAGCTTCTTGGCCGCGTCAGACGCTGCCCGCTCTTCAGCCTTCACGCCATCGGCAGTGTCGACCATGTTCGCCACGATTGAAACCCGGCGAATGTGCGAGTAGTACGCCATCGGAACCACGATACGCACGAAGTCGCTCGTCTCTTCCTGGCCAACTGCGCCTTCGAGCTGAGCCGACCCGCCGAAGACACCGTAGCTGAGCTGACGGTTGAACTGCGCCAGGGTCGACTTGCAGCTGTCCACCTTGACCATCTTCTGGAGCTTGATGTGCGAATCGTCGAAGGTCACGTTGTGCATGACCGGCGAGAGATCCTCAATCTGGAGGGAGCCACCCTGCACGAGAGTGCTGGGAGCCTGGTTGTAGTTGCCGGCTTCGAGAGCCTTGAGCAGTGCTTGCGTCACTTCAGTAGCCATTTGTTTGTTCTCCTCTGAATCCTTGTGGTGTTACTTGTAGTCCTCGAAGAGAGGAGCAAGAGCATCAGCCCTGACCACCCCATCGTAGAAGTCATTGATCAACTGCCTGTCGGACTTCTTCAAGTCCGGCTTCTGCGACAGTTCCTTCAGGCGTGCATTGATGCTCGCCTTCGTGAGAGGCGCCTTCTCGGTCTCCACCTTCGGGAGATGCGAGACGCTCGTCACGGCCTTGCGGAGGGGCTGCTCAAGGACTGCCTTGAGAACCTTCGCCAGGTTTTCGGTGTCTTCGGCCTGCGACTTGACCAAAGCCTTGAGGGCTTCAATCTCATCGTCATGGCGCTTCTCGCCTTCGGACTTGCCGAGCGATGCGCCCTTGATTTGCCCACCATTCGCCTTCAGATTTCCAGCCGGCACCTCAGACTTGAGGGCCATCGGGTCCAACGGGGGTGCGCCAGGTGCGGGAGGTGCAGAAGGGCCCGCCGGGGGTGCCATCGGGGGTGCCATCGGGGGTGCCGAAGCATCCGGTGGAGCCATCGGAGGTGCGCCAGCCGAAGCATCCGGTGCGCCAGCAACAGCAGCCTTCGCCGCCAGTGCTGCCTTGATGTGCATGTCCAGCTCCTCAGGAGCCAACTTCGAGTACTCTGCCTGCAGAACCTCAGGGGTCAGAGCTGCCGACGCATCTGCGGCTGGATCCATCGCAGCGTCCGGTGAGGGAGCGCCGTCGGGGGAAGCCGAAGCGTCAGGTGAAGCGGGAGGAGCACTCTCACTGCCTTCCTCGGGGGAGGGGGCAGCAGAAGCGTCCGGGGGAGCGGAGGCATCAGCCGCAGGCGGCTCACCAGGGGATTCCTCACCTGGTGCGTCGTCCTTGGCGAGGGCCGATTTCTCGACCTCTTCTGCCTTCACGAGCTTGTCCTTCTCGGACTCGAATGCCTTGGAGAGGTCGTTTGCGACTTCCTCCAGTAGGGCCTTCAGCTCTGATTCTTTGATTTTCATCGTCATTGTCGTGTCTCCATGCCTGTCAGAAGTTGACCTCGCTTCTGATTAAGCGTTCGACATCGACCGCCACTTGAGTGCGATTTCCCAGGTTGCCTTCAGGTTGCCGCTGACAATGTCCTCGGGCCCAACTGCATTGGTGTTTGCGCTCATGTACAGCTCGATCTTGGTGCCCCACTTCTCAACCTCACCCATCAGGGCGAGCTTGTTGGCCTCAGTCATGAGAGCCACGTTGGCGATGGTGCTGGTCTCCAGAACCACCTGCATCACGTGCGGCGAGAAAGCGCGGGGGGTCATGCCCAGGCCGTCCACACCGAGCGGCTGCTCAGCGCTGACCTTCACGAGTGCGGACTGCGAGCCTGCGGTGCCGGCTCCGACGAGCAGGTACGGCGAACCATCGGTGTCAAACAGAATTGCCGACACGGTTGCGAAACGCTTCAGAAGCGCGTCACGGAGTTCAGCAGCGAGAGCTTGGGACTTGTACGATTGAGCCATTGTGGATTCTCCTCAGAAACAAAGGGGGTTGGGAAAGTCGTTCAACTGGTAGATTGCGGCAGTCTGGGAGCAAAAAAGTGGCAAGCAGTAATCTTGCAGACATGAAGCAATGCAGCCTCTGCGGCCTACCCAAGCCATTGAGTGACTTTCACGAGAGGCCAGACCGTGGCCCCGGTGGCCGCATGAGCCAATGCGAGGCCTGCCGTAGCCGTGCCTACTTCGCGAAGAAATATCCAGTGCCTTGCGGCATCTGCTCAGAGCATCGACGCCTGGACAAGAATGGCCGGTGTCAAAGCTGCAATGAAATTCAGGGACTTAGGCAATGCAACAAGTGCCGGAACCTGCTGGCAGCTAGCCTGCAGTTCTACGGACACAAGAGAACATGTAAGGACTGCTTAGGTAGGCTTCCCAAGCGCCGGCGGGTGAATCGACGTCGGCGTTGAGGGCTGCTCTGGTGTCTTGATTGGTGCCGGAGCGACGGGTGCCGGTGCCTCAGGAATCTGCTTCAGGGGCAGTTGATCTGCACCGGTGGGAATGAGTCCCTCGTACCCAGGCACCTGTGAGGCTGCGTGGGTCTTGGCCTGACCAGGCTTGGCACCACTGGCTTTCTTGGCACCCTTGGCATTTATCATGGCCAGCTCTGCGTGGTCTGGTGTGTGCCCGAAACCAAGGCTCATGCTCAGGTTGTGGGTACCACCGACAGCAGGGATAGCCTCCAGCTTCTGACGAAGAGCCCTGGCAAATTGAGCTGCATGCTCGTGAGATGGCACGAAGGCATGGAACTCGTCTCCACCGATACGAAACGCCTTGCCGTTGGCTCTACCAACAGCCTCATCCATGGCCTCGCGCACTGCACCGCCCAGGGCGGTGATGGCCTTGTTGCCAGTCTCGAAGCCATGGACCTTGTTGATGCCACCGAAATCGTTCCCGTCCATGCGGATGTGGACGCCCTGCTTGGGCCGGCTGAGAAAGTCCATGTAGGCCTTCTTGTTGCCCATGCCCTTCACCATCGAGTCAGTGAAAATCTCCCCGGTGAGGTGCTTGAGCACGTCAGGGTGTACATGCCCCGCCTTGACTGCTGCTCGGAGACCCTGAAGGGCTGCGTCGAGATGTGGTTCAACCTTGGCCAACGTCATATAGAACTCCTCGGACTTCTGCAGGTCATCTTCTGCCTGCTTGTATCCGAGAGTAGCAGAACCAGCTTGTACGTTGTCAAGCATATGCTGTAGGTCCTGGGGTGACAGCGGGTGGCCATCGAGGTACGCCTTGCCTTCGTGGAACTCCACGAGCTGCGCTTCAGGCATTCCTACCCGGTGGTACTCAAAACGGGATTCTGGACCGGCCGTTGGGGGTATGGGCTCCTCGTTGATAAGCTCAGGATGCTTCCCCTGGCGCATGTCCTCCATGTTGACGACCTTGTAGTACATGCTATTGGCCAGGCGCCAAATGACGCGAGAGGCCTCTGCTGGGCTTTGCTTCTGCAGGTCACCCAACCAGCCAACGTGGTCTTCAAGGACTTCGAAGTGCTCGCTGTCGAGGTAGAACTTGCCAATGACGGTCGTGTGCAGCTCATCCCCATGGGGGTGAATTTGGCAGAGAAGATACAGGTTTTGAAGGCCTTCCATGAGCTTACCCTACCTTACCTTGAGGTTTTTGTCCAGGGGCGCCACGTGGAGGCGAGACATCGGACTGGGAGTCAGAGCTGGAGGGCTTGGGGCCTTTTCGCTCTTCCGGTGGCACCCAGGCGTTGTGAAAGGGAGACCGCATCATCGACACGATGGTTGCCTTGGAATTGCGGCTCTCGTGCTGAAGGGCGACCAGCCGGCGGCGGGCTTCATCGATGTACCTCTCAGGTACGCCGTGACGCCTCATCTGCATGTCGAGCTGCTGAGGGTCCAGGCCCTGGAGCCACTTCGCTGCTTCAGGGTGAAAACGGAGCTTCGCCTCGATGCTGGCCAAATCCCTTGGGTCATTCGGGGTGGCCGTCATCAGGTCGTGGTACTTGATGTAGTCCGGGGTGGGAGTCGCGTGGATGTCCTTGTCTGCGAAGGCGTAGCCGTGGTCGATGAGCTTCAAGCTTCCCGGGGTCATCATGAAGTTGCCACGGTGTCGGTCATGGTTGGCTGCGATGACGTTCATCATGGTCATCTTGTGCAGCTCGCCACTGGCCATGAGGTTCGTCATGGTGGCCTTGTGCTCCGGGTTCTCGGTATCCAGGTGTTCACCGCCGGCAACATTCTCGATGACCGCATGTTTCTGGCCAGTGCGGGGGTGCAGGACGACACCGGTCGGGGTCACGTACTTGCCCATGCCGAAGAAGTCCCTGGCCAGATTGTGGTACAGGCCTTCTCGGCTGGGCTCGTCGAAGTCGCTCTCGTCGTGGTTGGCCTTGACGTAGACCTTGTGGCCCTTGTTCACGGTCCAGAAGCTCTGCGCCTGGTTGATGCCAGAGAAGCTCGCCTGTTTCTCGGCATCGAAGTCAAGTCCGTCGACCAGGTTGCGAACGTCGTCGTGGTGGGTGTACTCAGGCACGCCATGGACAGCGTGGCTGACAATGCTGGGAGCCGCCAGTTCCTCGGGGTATCGCTGGACGCTCGCGCCGCTTGCCCTGGGGATCTTCATCAGGTCTTCGGTGGTCCAAGACTGAGCCTTGTTGCGGGGAACGCCGATGAGATGCTCAGGGGTGGCGCCAAAGAAGGCCATCTGCTTCCCGCCGGGGATGTAGCCGTGGCCAGGCTTGACGGTCTTGCCGCCAAACTGCACCGTCTCCGGGATTTCGTCGAGATTCCTGTACTTCGGATTTTCCCTCTGTCTTGCGGCTTCAGCCACCTTCGGGTCAAAGGCCACCTCGGGGCGTGGAGCTGCCGCTGGAGCCTGCGAAGCTGGGATTCGATTCCCTTGGAGATCTCTCGGGGTGATGCTGTCTGCCTTCGACAGCTCGATGGCCGCTTCCTCGAACTTGACAATCTGCTGTGCCTTTGCTGCCTTCTCGCTGGACGCCAAGAGCTGAGGCACCAGGTAGTGGAAGTACATCAGGAGGGCCGGCATCTCGCCGTATTTTTCAACCCATTGCGCATGGGTTTTCGCGGTCTGAGCGGCCAGGTTGGTGTCAATCCCAGTCTCGGACTTGTTCATGTACGGACCCACAGCGTCCCAGAAGGGCCGGTGGTCGGTGGCCTCGTTGAAGCCACCGGTCTTCATGCCTCGGCTTGCCTCATGGGGGATAATGCCGACCCAGTTCTTCCAGAAAGCTGGGAAGATGGCGTCTTCGGGGTTGTCCTTGAAGAGGTGCCCCCACCGAGGGTGCTGGAGCATGTGCTTGACGGCATCGTGGTGCTGGCCGTAGTACCGGTCGATGGCACCCATGATGTGGGCGTTGTTGGGGTTCCAGAGCACCTCATCGCGGAGGTGTCGGATGGTGGCCCCATCCTGGCGCTTGTCAAGACCAAAGAGGTAGCGGCTGAAGTGGGTATCTGGCACGGTGACATTGCCACCGCCCAACATGCCGTAGGTGTAGCGGGCCGTCTTGGTTGCAAGGCCGGGAACACTGGGGCCTGCCGTGTAAGGTCCAATGTCAGGCTGGCCTTTCTCTGTTCGGAGACGGCGCTTGTTCTCCCAATTGCCAGCCTGGGTCTTGTGGTGCATCAGTTCTTCAACACCAGAGCGAGCATCAGCACGGTGGCGACCAATCAGCTCCGTCAGGGAGTTGTGAAGAGAATGGTACTGGTCCATGTTCTTCATCTTGTTGTTGGCGAGCATGAAGCCGCCGATCTCGCCAGCCTTGCGGCCAGTGAGCTTCGAGTCGATTTTGTTACGAAGCTGGTCACCCAAGCGGGCCCAGTGTTCCGGGCTGTGGTCAGGGAACTTCTGGGGCTGGTCACGATTGAACCAGTCCTGCTTGAGCTTGTCGCTGAAGCCGGGCTGTCGTGGGTCTGCACCGGTGGCCTTCATGCTGTCCACGAGGTGGGCGTACATCATCTCCTGCATGGGCACCGGAGTGTTCGGGCTCAACTGGCTGAAGAGCACTCCGTGCATCACGACCTCTGGAGGCAGTGTGCCGGCCTTCAGATGCTGGTGAACCTTGGCCCAGTTCTCCATGGCGTAGTCATGGAACTTCTCGACCTTCGGGTCAGCCATGATGTTGGCGAACTTCTGGCCTGCATCTGCGGTGTCTCTGTCCCGGCTGGGGATGTACAGAGGGAAGCTGCCCCTGGGAGTGTGGAGTACGCCGGTGTTCTCGTCGAAGTGGGGCTTCTCGATGCCGGGGTTCAGCTGGACAGGCTTGCCCTTGATAGTCAGAGGGCCATCGGACTCGACTTCAACATCGGATTCCGGCTCAGGTGCTGGTGCTGGTGCCGGCTTTGCTGCCTTGGGGGCCTTTGCTGCCTTGGGCTCTGGTGCCGGCTTTGACGCCTTGGCTTTTGGTGCCGCCTTGGCTTTCTCGACGATTTTCTTCACCAAGTATTCTCTGACGGTCTCCTTCAGAGCCTTCTTGACGGTATAGTCGTGGACCAGGTCGGCGAAACGGTCAATGAAGCCATCACTGGCCTCTGGCAGGCGGTGCTTGAGGAACTTCCTGAACGGGGTCTTGCGGTCCCAGTCCCGCACAGCCGCCTTGACGCGGTTGCGCAGGCCAGCATCTTCCCGCTGCAGAGCTGAGCCACCGGTAAGGGTGCCAGGGGCGGAATTGTAGTTGCCGGCCTCCAGAGCCTTGCGAATCTCAGGCGAGTCGATCTCCGGCTTGCCTTCCCACTCCATCGAGCCACCCAGCGGGGTGAAGTTCGGGTGGGCGTGCTCTTGCTTCTTGACCGTGGGGTCGTTGGGGTCAGTGATGACGCCAGAGTGACAAGACTTGTTGCAGGGCTTAATGGTAGCCGCGACACGACGAGCAATGGAGCGCAGGAGCCGGTTGCCGCCCTTCTCCTTCTCCAGGGTGGTGCCCTCGATGCTGTACCGGATGAGCAAGGGCTCGCCATTCTTCTGGTAGTCTCGAATCATCGCAGCTGCAGCGATGGCGCCGGGGTGTCCCGAGGCGTCGAAGAGCCTGCAAATACCGTAAATCATTGGGAGTTGAATCTTCTGCCAGTACTCCAGCTGGCGGCTGTCGGTACAGTCTTCGGGGCCCTGAATCTTTTTCGCGAACACGATTTTACCGATGATGTCGTTAGCACTTGCGCCAGCCGCGTCGTCACCACGGTGCTCCCAGTTGAGCACGCCGCTGCCATTCTCAAGGTCGCTAATGTCGCAGCCCTCTACGTCCAGGATTTCCCCACTGGAATCAATCGCCTCAGAGGCGAATACGCCATCGATTATCATGGACATGTTACCGGTTCTCCTGGTGACCCATGCAAGGAAGATTGCCTCTTGACTCTCGGACCTGGTTCTGGTTAAGGTGCCTTCCATGGAGGCTCACCACAATGAAGTTCTCCCAGAAAAAGGACCGAAAACTATGTCAACTGTGCGGAAAGAGGCCGAACCTGTTTTCAACGGACGGGAAGAAGTACAAGAGGGACAAGCAACACGACCTGTGCCGACAGTGTCACAAGAGCCTGTCGGACTCGGAGTGGCAGGAGCGAAACGCCCGACCAGCCTCAAAACCCACCTTTCACGCCTCCTGTTGTGGGGTGCTGGGCTTGGACCGGTCGCGGTCCTGATTGTCGACCGGGTAGCCCACCTCTTCGGAATCTGTCTAGGTCACTAGACAAGGGCCCACCGACCTGATAGAAAGACACCATGCGAGTCGAAACCGTCACCTTCCCTGCCTTCCTTGCCTCCGCCCTCATCAACGGAGACGTCAGTGGTCTCTCCGACGAGGACCTCCCCTGGGTCCAAGCTGCCCACGACTACGTCGCGCCGGGCAACATCGTCAGCTGTGCCGATGAGACCCACTTCAGCCGCTACTGCGACCTGCCAGGCTTCCGGCTGGGCGCTGACATGTTGGAATACACCGTTCTGTACCCCGAGGAGACGTGATGACCAAGCTTGACTTCATGATGATGAACCTGAACTCTGAACTGGAAGCCGGCCGGGCTGGTGAGAACGAGCTGTACGACAACGAGAACCTGCTCAGGGCCTACGACTGCGCCGTGTACGACCGCAAGAACAATCTCGCAAAGAACGACGTGGTGTACCTCGCCACTCGTTGGGCCATGCTCCGCGCTGAAATCCTCCTCCGCATGAAAGGCGGTGTCCAATGAACCTTCAAAAGCAGAGCCGGCTCAAGGTGTTCAGTAGGTACCCCTCCGTTGCCACCAACGCGCAGCCCTTCGTGGAATCATTTCTCCTGGCCCTACATCAAAATCGATGCTCGGTGGACGCGGAAGGGGTCATCCGTGACCGCAGGTCCCCCTACGTCTACGCCATTGAGGCCGACAACGAAGGCACCTTGGTCGTCTTCATCGTGACTTCGAAGTTTCCAATTGGCACCGCTCGATAGGCCTTGACGTACGACTCCAGCTCATGTAGAACATGTCCATGAACCCAACCAACCCCTCAGTCGCTGATGTCATCTGGTCGCAAATCTCCGTGGGCACGAAGATGGCCTGTGGTGCCCGCAGCCCCCTGGGCGACGGCAACGAGCTGAGCTTCGTGGTCCTCAACGGGAACAGCCACCGCATCACCGTCACCCTGGACCCCAGCGACACCTACACCGTGCGCCGCATCAAGGTGAGCCGCAAGACCATGGGCTTCACGGTCGTCGAAGAGGCCTCTGACGTGTACTGCGACAACCTCTCCGAGGTGGTCTAC
>Ga0315292_10002735_pt1 | contig 10013 bp, 3 predicted proteins | sample YL17G13_0_MG_FD_204029 | JGI IMG/M metagenome (GOLD analysis project Ga0315292, IMG submission 204029) | Sediment microbial communities from Yellowstone Lake, YNP, Wyoming, USA - YL17G13_0 | ecosystem: Environmental > Aquatic > Freshwater > Lake > Sediment | place: USA: Wyoming | collected... | reverse complement strand
CTGAGGCAGCGGGTTCGCGACGAGCTTGGCGGAAAAACGCTGAATGTGGGCATGGTGCCGTTCTTGGACAAGGTGACGAAACAATTGTCCGCTCGTGGTCAGGGCGACCCTGCCGCCGCACCGTCATTGGTGTATGAAATCCCGGATATGCGGGATGGAGACCTCTTGCCCGACCTCCCTCAGTCGCGGGATCCAAAGTACCGGGCATTGGAGACCAGTGCACCGACCGACATCGTGAATGGACCTGGCGTGGTGCAGATTACGTTGCCCGAAGCGTCCCAACTCAAGATGTGGAGCAATCTCGATCCGCTCGAAATGGGCGCGGGGAATTTTCCTCCTGCATTGGAAGAGACAAATGTGCAGAGTCGGGTCATCACGTGGTTGCGGGTGCGGTCGTCGAACGGAATCAGTGCCCGCTTTGTATGGGCTGGTGCGAATACGGTGTTTGTCGCGCAGCGAGCGCATGTCTCGAATGAAGTCTTGCCGAGCGGGACCGGCGAGCCGGACCAGGTCGCGGGATTGTCTCGCACGCCCGTGGTGCCCAAGTCGGTTCGTCTGACGGTGAACGGAGAGACGAGGCCGTGGGAGGAGATAGACGACCTGTTGAGTGCCGGCCCCGAGGTTCCCGGTGATGACCTTCGACAGCCACCGGGGATGCTCACGTCGCGTAATTTGTTGGTCGAAGTATTCACCGTGAACCCTGAATCAGGTGAGATCAAGTTCGGTGACGGGTTCCGAGGGAAGCGTCCTCCAGCCGGGGCGATCATGCGAGCGAGTTACGACTATGGCGTGGGACGGGCCGGGAACGTAGGCTCAGGATCGATCAACAGCAGCCCGGCGTTGCCGGCAGGACTGAAAGTAGCGAATCCTGTCAGGACGTGGAATGGGGCCGATGCAGAAACCATCGGTGAAGGCGAAAAACAAATTACGCGGTATCTCCAACATCGCGACCGCCTTGTGACAGCCGCCGATTTCGAAACCATCGCCAGGCGCACACCGGGTGTCGATCTGGGTCGTATCGAGGTCCTTCCAGCCTACAATCCGGAACTGAAACCCAATCCTCCTGGAAATGCGCCGGGAGCTGTGACGCTCATGGTCATCCCGCGATTTGATTCGGTGCAGCCCAATGCCCCCATGCCGGATCGGTTCTTTCTGGATGCCATGTGCCAATACCTGGATCCACGTCGGCTGGTGACCACTGAGCTCTTCCTGCGTGGGCCCAACTACATTGAAATTTGGGTATCCGTCGGGATCAATGTAGTGGCAGGCGTTTCGATCGCACAGGTTCGTGAGGCCGTCAAGCAAGAGCTGCTCGATTTCCTTTCTCCCTTGCCGAAGGGTGCGGTGAATCGGACGGGATGGAAGCTCGGCAAGCCGGTTGTGGACATCGAGCTTGTCGCCGTGGCCAGCCGTGTGCAGTGGGTGGAGTCGGTGTCAGGCGTCAAGATCGCTCTCGGGGCGCAGGCTGTTCAATCGCAAATTCCCATGACCGGCTTGGACCTTCCCCTTGTCGCTGGGATTTCCGTCGTCACGGGAGATCCGTTGGACATTGATCAAGTGCGAGGCCAGATGGGGGCGCCCCCAGGCGACACCGGAGGCAAGAAAAAGATTGTCCCTGTGCCAGTGGTGCCAGAGACGTGTTAGGGGAGCACTGACGAATTTCCTTGTAAGGGGAGGCGCTCTACCTCCCCAACCCCTCCTTATAAAGGAGGGGAATGAGAGAGACCATGGACGCTAACGGAACACGCTTTCATCTGCTGCTCGGTCGCGATGACTGGGCCACCTGTTTGGTGGACCAGAAACCATTGAAAACACTGTGGGGACCGTCGCCGCCGGACGATGATTCCGTTGGGGTGAAATGGGACGGGAAGCGCAATGAGTTAACGCTGCAGTCACGACAGTTTCTCTTTACGACCGCTCCCAAAGATGTGGCACCTTCCTTAACGAAGCGGCGCGGTGCGGGAAGAGACCGTTACGGGAATTGGTATTGGATCAGCGAGAGCGGTCAGGAAATTCTGGTGAATTCTTCCGGCTCGCGGGCGACGACGCATTTTTGGTCGACTGATGATGTCGTCGGGAGCGAACCATCGGGCCGCCTCGGCGCGTTCCAGGACAAGCAGGCGAAGACACCGCTGCAGTCCTTACAGTTCACCGGGTTGGTGGTAACTGAGGATCATTTTCTTGTCGCGGGTGTGCTGAAGCCGGCCGGCCTGCTGATTTTCGATTTGCATGCAGGAGGATGGCCTCGGCAGGTCCTGTGGCCCAAGGAGATCTCCTTCATCCCGTTTGACATGGCCCCTCGGCCTGGCGGCGGCGTCTGGATTCTGGATCAGGTGAACACGCGGTACTGGGCCTTGGATCGGCACCTCAATGTGGAACCGAAGGGTCAAGCGGAGACCACTCTCCAGGGAGAACAGCAAGATGATTTTCAACCGAAAGACGGCGACGCCACCAGACGAACCGAGGCCCGCACCTTCCCGAGCGGCATTACCCTCGATGCGGCCTCTCCGCTTGCCGCGGCAGAACCCATTGCGATCGAAGCGTTACCTGACGGGACCGTGCTGGTCCTCGATAACGGCACAGATGCGAAGTGTTCGGTTGTCTATCGCTATCGGTTTGCTGAGCAAGTGGGAGATCCGGTGTCCACAGAGGTGCTGAGGAAGACGGTGGAAGAAGCGAGGGAAGGAACATTCGTTCTCCGTGCGCACGATATGGCCTTCGTGCCGGAACATGACGATCCTAATGGCAACGGCAGCGTGGGGGATCGGTTGTACCTGGTGGCTCAAGATGGGAATCAATCCTTTGCGTTTGATGTATCGCTGGCAAGGGATCAGTTGGTCATGACACCTACTCCCGGCTACTTTCCTATGCGGTTGTTCGGGAGCAAAGGGCTCATCACAGCGGGTTCTGTCCCGTACTACGATTTTTCCAATGGATGGATCCCGCTCATCGAGCAGCCACGTCCTCGCTACGTCTCTGATGCGATCGTGTTGACACCAATCGGTGAGCCATCGGGGTCTCCAATTAGCGACAGGGCCCATGCTTTTGATGGCCGTGAGCCTGATTGCGTCTGGCATCGACTGATGCTGGATGCCTGCATTCCGCCAGAGAGCGCAGTGGAAGTCTGGAGTCGTGCTGCCAATGATCAGGAACGTCTCGCCCTGGCGCCGTGGCAAGCGGAGCCCCGCTTGCTCATACGAAAGAATGGATCTGAGCTTCCGTTTCTAAGAGGTCGAAGCCCGGCCAACAAGGGGGGGACCGCAGCCGCCATCCATGCAGATGGGACATGGGAACTCCTGTTCCAACAAGCCAAAGGCCGCTATCTCCAATTGCGGCTCCGCTTGAAGGGGAACGAACAAGTGACGCCGCGTCTTCGTGCATTGCGCGCCTACTACCCAAGGTTTTCGTACCTGGAACGGTATCTGCCTGCGGTGTATCGAGAAGATGCCCAGTCAGCCTCGTTTCTCGACCGTTTTCTCGCGAACCTGGAAGGCTGCTACACCACGATCGAAGACAAGATCGCAGCCGTTCAGACGTTATTCGATAGCAGGAGTGCGCCCAATGAGGCCTTGGAATGGTTAGGGTCCTGGTTTGACGCCGTGCTCGACCCCACATGGGATGACGCGAAGCGCAGGCTCTTTATCCGCCACGCCGTGGACTTCTATCAATATCGCGGCACGATTCACGGGTTGAAAATGGTCCTCCATTTGGCGTTCGATTCCTGTGCCGATGAAACCATCTTTCATCTGCCAAACCAAGCCGTCGCCCGTCGCGAAGGGTTTCGAGTCGTTGAGAAATATCTCACGAGACGTACCCCGGCAATTGTCTTCGGGGATCCCACCGATACAACAACGTTTATAGCCCAGGCGTCGGCGGGAAATTCCCTGGTGACTCAAACCGCTCGGTGGCAGCCGGATCAACGGGGAGAGACCTTACATCAGCGGTACAGGGAAGCCTTGCAACTGACGGGTACGTCTGCGCGGTTCCCCATTCAAGATCCTGGTGGAGACCTGTCTGTTCGGTGGCAGCAATTTTCGCGAGCGGTATTGGGGTTTGTTCCCTCGGCCACGTCGAACGATACGTCGGACTGGCATGATTTTCTTGCCAGACGATACGGGACCATCTCTGTCTTCAATCACGCGTACACGTTGAGCGGCTCGAATCAACGATCAGCATTTTCAGAAGTGAAGGTGCCGGAGAGTCTGCCCCATGACGGGGGGGCCTTGCGGGATTGGTTTCAGTTTGAAGGCGTGGTCTTGCCGATACGACGGACCGCGCACCGGTTTACGGTGCTGCTTCCGACGCCCCTCGAAGATCCGGATGGCACCGAGCATCGCCGCCGATTAGAGTGGACGAAGCGACTCGTCGAATTGGAAAAACCGGCCCATACGACCTTTGACGTGAAGTTCTATTGGGCCCTCTTCCGCGTTGGGGAAGCGCGCTTGGGAGAAGATACCGTGATCGATCTGGGCAGTCGTGCCCCGCAACTGATGCCACCGATGATATTAGGGCAACAGCACCTCTCGGAAAGTTATCTCGCGCCCGGCCATCCGCAAAATGTCACGGACCGACAGGTAGTAGGGCGCGATCGATTGGTCAATAACCCCTCTCCATTGCAAGGGGGATGAAGCGAATTTCCTCTTTCCGGTGTGGGGATGAAACTGATTTCCCCTCCCCGGTGTTGGGGATGAAACTGATTTTCCTCCCCTTTGTAAGGGGAGGCTAGGTGGGGTAGAGACCCCTGACGCGCTACCTCCCCTCACCCCTCCGTACAAAGGAGGAGGATGGTGATGCTGATAGGAGACAGGAGTACACACCATGAGTGATTTTCAACAGAAAGCAACCCCGACACTTGCTGTCCCTCCGGATCCGACCAAACATGTCAACTACACCCAGGGCATGGTGCTGGGCGTCGACGACTTCACCCAGGAATTTGCCTACCTCTCGGGGCGGGACCAATGGTCAACGAGAGACGCACTAGGCTACGGAACCGTCTGCGGTTTGAAGGTCGACACCAAAAAGGATGGTGCCCTTGGCCCGCGCGTAGAAGTGTCCCCCGGCGCCGCGGTCAGTCCACAAGGGCAATGGATCAGCGTGCTTGAGGCGCAATGTGCCGCAGTCGATGATTGGCTGAAAGCCAAGCGAACAGAGCTGGACAAGGTGCTCTCCCCCTCAAGCGATCGCTTGGCGCTCTCCGTCGTCTTATGTTACCGCAGTTGCCCAACCGATTCTGTGCCCATTCCAGGGGAACCCTGCCGGAGCGAAGACGAGTCGATGGCGCCATCTCGACTCAAGGACGATTTTCAATTGGAGCTGCGGGCCGAGATACCGGGCAAGCCAGGCAAACCGGATCAGAGGGAAGAAGATGCCTTGCGTGATTTTGTCCTCTGGCTCAAACAAATCCCGAGCAGCAACACGGATCCGTCATCGCCGATGTCTATTTTCCTTGAGGCGATCCGTGCTGCCATGCAGCAGTGGGTACCCTCCCCGGCTTCCCCACCCAGTTCACCGCCGAGCGATTTCATGTTCGGATCGCCACCGTCAGAGCTGCATATCAACACAGCCGATCTTTCAGAGTATTGGCGCGCTGCATGTCTCCTCTGGGTCACTGAACTCCGTCCGCTCTGGTTGGGCAAGAACCAGACCTGCAGCACACCGCCAGATGAAGGCTGTGTACTCCTGGCAGAACTCTCGGTCCCGCTCGTGAATGAGCTATCGGGGGAAAGAAGAGTAGACCCTGTAAGAGACATCGAAGTCCATGAGGAACGTCGTCCGTTTATCCTCCATCTGCGTCTTCTGCAAGAATGGATGTTGGCCGGTCGATAAGGCCCATGGTGAGGCGGGTGCGCCGGGATCGATGCAGAGAAGGCCGTGACAGAGGGTCGCCTGACGACCAGGCAATGCAAGATAGAAGTGAGTCCATACAACAGATGAGTCGGATCATCGGTTGCGGAGGAAAGGGAGGGGGGCATGGCGGCTAAATCGTTAGAAAGCCCAATTCTAAATCCAGAGATCCCGTCGATTAAGTTTTTCAATGGGCGCTTGCTCACGGGCGAAGACTTAAGCGCGGAACAGGCAGCCAACCGTGAAGGACGGCGTCGGCTGGGCGAGACGATTGGTGAAGGGATCGCCTATGGGCTCGAAGTGTCGTTGCCGGAGCCAGCGGGTCCCAAGCCAACGGTGACGGTGTCAGCGGGTGTGGCAGTGAATCGATTGGGGCAGACCGTCGTCTTGGCAAACGATGAAGACCTGTTGCTGGTTCCACCACCAGAGGGAAATCAGGCTGACTCGACCCCCGTTGGATTTGCTCCTTGTCAACCGACTGAGACAGGGGTGTATGTCGCCGGAGAGGGGATCTATCTCCTGACGATCGCCCCGGCATTCGGAAGTGTTGGGCGGGCCCCAGTGAGCGGTTTGGGCAACACGGAAGCGGGATGTAACAGAAAGTACATCTTGGAGGGGGCAAAATTTCGGTTGCTTCAGCTTGAGTTTAAGCGAGATCTGAAGTTGAGCGACGACGAGTTGAAGAGCCCAAAGCGACTACGCAATCGCGTGGCCTACAAATGTTTCGGGGCGGAAGACCCGACCGTTCAATCATTCGTCAGTAATCCATTGGGCCCGCAAGTCGAGAAATATGGGGTACTCGACGACCTGCGTCCGAATCGTCTGACCGACTGTGATGTGCCGCTTGCCATTCTCTACTGGACAGCTGAAAAGGAAATCGAGTTCATCGACATGTGGTCCGTGCGGAGGCGGATTGTTGAGCCGAAAGTGTCAAGACGCTGTATGGGGATAGTGAGTGATCGGCGACTTGCTGAAACAGAGGCTATGTTCTTCCAGTTCCAAGACCATCTCTCTGATATTCGGAAGAGTCATGGAGTAGCGTCGAGCTTACAAGCGACAAATAATTTTGCATTCTTGCCGCCAGTCGGTTTTCTTCCCATTGATGGAGGAAGTTTAGGTTGGAAAACGTTTTTAGGTGAGCTGGGGCCAGATCAGGAAACGCTTGTCGATGCCGCATTGTTACGGTCTATTCTCTATCATGCCCTTCTTTTCGAACCTATGAGGGTAAGCCAAAGTCCTCCTCCCCCAATCGAAGTGTATCGCGTACCTTCTGAAGACACTGCAATCCTTTTTGCGCGATCCTTCAATGGCCGTCTGCGTGTGTCCCTCTCGCCAGTCCCCAGTTCTGATGAGACTGTTCAGATCCTCGTTCAAAGAGAGGGAGTCAATATTCAACAAAGCATAAACACAATAGGGGGCGCTTCCTTTCAGGTTTCTGATCTTCCCCCCGGAATCTATTCGGTGTCTGTTGCTGTGCAAGATTTTAACCCCGTGAGTCTCCAGTCGATAACAATCGTCGGTGGGCAAACGAGTGATTGCACGTTGGTGCTCACTCCTTTACCGAATGGAACGCTTCTTGTCGTTCTCGAGGATTTGCAAGGGAATGCAGTGAGTAAAAATGCCAGCTCTGTGACGGCAAAATCAGAAATGAACTCGACTGTAGTTTCAGGAACGTTTGTGCCAACACTTGGCAAGTGGTTTTTTAAGGATCTCCCGCAAGGGACCTATGCCCTCACCGTGGTTGCGGCCAAATTCCAACTGAAAACGATTACTGGTGTGGCAATTCAGCGGGGGCAGAACCTTGAAAAGCTTGTGGTGCTGGTTCCCGACGTTGAGGAGGTCAAGCCACCCACATGTATTCTGGTTGATGTGATTAAGATTCCGCCCCTCAAGAGAGTCCGGTTTTGTATGGTGTTGGGCGGGACAGAGTTCACGGATTCGTTTTTTGATACGCAATACACCAAAGCGTTCATGGTAAATAAAGAGTTAATGTCGAGCTGGATAAACAGAAGGTATTACGTCAGTGCTAAAAATGGGCCAAAGATATCTAAGTCGCCTTGGCTCAGAATGAAACAAATTGATCCTCTGTCGGACTCTTTGGAGAAATGGCTTGCTGAATGGCAAGTTGTTTTTAATGATGATTTTCCCGATCTGGGCATTGATAAGGCTGTCCCCGCCATTTTTATCAACCCTTCATATAAACCAATGACCGATCTCGGGACTGTTCCAAAGACACCGCAGGCCTATGCAGTGTTCGGATTGTTTGGTGTGCCTCTGGCAATCACGTTGGGGACTAACAGAACCCCGAGACCGGTGGAAATACTCAAAGCCCTCATTAAAGGGGTGGATAAGGAGACCATCAAACTGTTCGAGGAAATAGACATCCCTACTATTGACGAAATAGTGGGGCTTTGGACAGACATTGTCGATGATTTACTGGAACAAGAACCTGAGGACAGCAGGTACCTTATTTCCGATGCGAGGAAGTCCGTTGAGAAACTCAACGGGGAGCTGACGTATTACGATGGGGTCGATGAAGGTGTTTCCCAAAATCTGAAAGTGAATGGATACGATACGGATGTGAAGCTGGCGAATGCAGATCCTGTGGCGTTAGGAGAAAAGCTTGGTGACGAAGGGTTGGCGAAAAGAGTGATTCAACAAGCGAGGAAGGTTGTATCAGAAGATGCATGGAACCTTTCTACTATAGGGCTTGCGGACAGGCAACTCGATGCCTTGAAAGCCATCGGCGTTACTTCGCGCGGGCAGCTTGTTGATATCTCAGCTAAGTCTGATGAGGCGAACCGCAGTGTCCTTGTGAAAGTGCTGGGCATTGAAAGTCTCGATGCCGCAGGACAGAACGCATTCATAGATGACATCAAGAACAAGGCGATCGTGCAAATGACAAAAGCTTCGGCTATGTCGAGCGGTGCGACGTTGTTGTCTGCTGTGCCTGGTATGAGTGTTGAAACAGCCGAGAAGCTGGGTGCGGCCGGTATCGTGTCAGCCGAGGATTTGGCAGGAGCCACTGAGGACAATATTGTTCAGGTGGCCGGCGTGACAAAAGAAGAGGCAGGCCAATTAATTGCGAAGGCATCTGAAGCCTCTGTTCTTAAGACGGATATCGCGATGTTAGCTTTTGGCGATGTCTCGACAGGGAAAACGACAGCGGAGGCACTTAAAGGGAAAAATATTGCGACGCTTGGCGATTTCGTCAATGCCAAGCCTGCGGATATCGCCAAGATTTTCAATGTGCCTGAGGCAGCGGCGGTGGATATGCAAAGTGAAGTCAAGAACGGGATATCGCCTCAAACCTTCCGGATGGGAGGCATTCGATGACGAGCCTTTCACCTAAGGCAGATCCACAGCCTCAGACGGATCCGACGAAGCACGTCAACTATACGCTTGGCATGGTGCTGGGGGTGGATGATTTCACCCAGGAGTTTGCCTACCTCTCCGGGCATGATCAGCGGTTGATGCGTGAACTGCTCGGGTATGGGACGGTGTGCGGGCTACAGATCGCAATCGAGCCCGGTGGCACTGCTGGTCCGCGGGTTGAGGTGGCGCCGGGGACTGCCGTGAGTTCGCGCGGTCAGCTCATCACGGTGCCGTCGCCGCAATGCGCCGAGTTGAATGCGTGGCTGGCCGTTCATGCTCAAGAGATCACGGATCTTGTCGCGTCTCTTCCGGCAGATTCCGTCACTCTTTTGGTCGTGCTCGCCTATCGGGAGTGTGCCACTGATCCTGTTCCGATTCCTGGTGAGCCCTGCCGACCCGAAGAAGACGCCATGAAGCCATCTCGGTTGAAGGATGATTTCCGGCTCGAGCTGCGTCTTGCCGAGCCTGGAGGACAGAACCAACCGGATCAGCGTGAAGAAAGGGCCTTGAGAGATTTTGTTGAGTGGATCAGGCAGATTCGAACTAGCGATGGCAAGGCCTCCACAGCACCGGATCAGTTTCTGCAAGCCATTCGTGATGCCGCAGGGCCGTGGTTTTCGCCGCCCGATTCGGGATCGAACTCACCGCCTGGCGATTTTCTGTTTGGCTCTCCGCCGGCGTCTCTCAACATCAATCCACATGACTCCTGTGAGTACTTACGCGCGGCATTTCGCCTGTGGGTGACTGAGTTGCGCCCACTTTGGTTGGGCAACGGGAAGCCCTGTGGCGTTCCC
>Ga0315292_10002733_pt1 | contig 10015 bp, 8 predicted proteins | sample YL17G13_0_MG_FD_204029 | JGI IMG/M metagenome (GOLD analysis project Ga0315292, IMG submission 204029) | Sediment microbial communities from Yellowstone Lake, YNP, Wyoming, USA - YL17G13_0 | ecosystem: Environmental > Aquatic > Freshwater > Lake > Sediment | place: USA: Wyoming | collected... | reverse complement strand
CTCGATCCGATCAGGATAGGCGATCTCCTTTTTCTTCTCACCGTGAAAGACAATGGCCTTCATCTTTTTAGAGCCCATCACTGCGCCGACGCCAGTCCTTCCGAGGGACCGCCAGTAATCATTTTCAATGACAGCATATCGGACAAGATTTTCTCCAGCAGGACCAATGACCAGAGCTCCCGAACCCTTTTGGTTAACTCTCTTTATGACCTCATCCTCCGTAAAGTAGGTATCCTTTCCCCAGAGGTCTTTTGCATCATGAAAGATAACCTTTTGGTCAGAGATCTCGACCCAAACTGGTTCATCTGAGGCTTCTTCAAAAATAAATGCATCATAACCCGTTCGGCTCATCGGTTCTGCCACTTTTCCTCCTGAATAGGATTCCGAGTAGATTCCAGTCAGGGGAGATTTGGTGAAGACACCATGCCGGCAGGAACCATAGATCCGGGTATTGGTGATCGGACCGGTACAAAAGATGAGCTTATTGTTTGGAGAAAGGGGATCAACCCCAGGAGGATTTTCCTTCATGAGGAGATAAGTGCCGAGTCCCTTTCCACCCAAATAGGTTTCATAAACCGAATCAGGGATTGTTTCTTCCTTAAAGATTTTTGTTTTGAGATTGATCCTCAGAATTTTATTAAAGAAGCCTTTCATTGACTGCTCCCCTTTCTATGCTTTCAGGTTTATTTTTCATATTATAACAAAAAGAATGTTTCAAAACACGCAACCTGTAAAAGAATAGGGTTATTCGACACCGCACCAGTCAACAATAAAAGAAGCCAGAACTTTGATGGTTTTAATCACTGAATCCAGTTCCACATATTCGTTCGTGCTATGAAGAAGTCCTCCCGCGGGACCAAAAACGAAAGAGGGGACGCCGAAGAATGGACCGAACCGTGTGTCCAGGCCTGCGGTACTCGCCGCTTTTTCTGGAACGAAATGGAGAATCTCTGAAGCGGTCTGGCAGAACCGGCGAATCACTTCCGCCTCAGGGTCCTGGACCCAGGGTTGAGCCTGCCACCCGAACCACTCGACCCTGGGCGGATGCGAAACCAACCACTCGTCCTTTATTGCGATCTCATCGACGGCATACTCGACCTCTTTTCTGACATCCTCTTCTGTCTCCTCCGGCAGATAGGAGATCCTGGCTTCAAGTTCTGCCAGACCAGCCACAGTGGATGGCCAATCACCGGCCTTGAAGGTTCCGACGTTAAGATTGCAAGACCGTCCTGTTGTTTTCTCGAAGAAAGAATTTCGATTCCTTTCGGCCCGCTCTTGATCAAGTTCAATAAGCCGGTGATAAATCTTCGCGAGCTTTCCAATCGCATTGATCCCTTCATGGGACTGGGCGGCATGGGCTGTCTTCCCATAAACCTTCACCCGGAAATAGAGAATCCCGGGATGAGCCGTAATCACTTGAAGATTGAAGGGCTCCGGAATGATCATGGCGTCAGCCCTGTACCCGGATGAAAATAAGGCAAGCGTACCTCCAGACCCTCCGGCCTCTTCTTCGATCACGCTTTCGAGGATGATTTTTCCTTTGGGTCTCAGTCCCAAATCAAGAAGCGACTTGAGGGCAAAAAAATTGGCGAACAGGCCGCTTTTCATGTCCGCCGACCCGCGGCCATAAAGCCGGTTCCCCTCGATGTGGCCGCTCCAGGGACCTCCCCAGTCCCAGGTTTCAACGGGTTCCGGAGAGACCACATCGATGTGACCATTCAGGATGAGGGATTTCCCGGACTTCGTTCCTTCTAGGACTCCGATGATATTGGGGCGAGTCTCGCTATAAAGCAGACCCGTTTTAATGTAAGCCGGATGTTTGGTCAGATCGTCTTGAGAGGGGACGACTTTTTTTACTTCGAGGCCGATCGATCTGTAAAGTTGAGCCATCCACTTCTGGGCCTCGCTTTCCTGGCCGACGACACTTGGAATCCGGACCAGGTATTGAATCCCCTGAAAGATCTCATCCTTCTTGGATTCGATGGTTCGGAGGATCTCTTTTTTAGCCTTCATCTTTTTCTCAGACAGGATGCCCTTTTTCATCCGGTGTTGGGGGAAGACGAAAGATATGCTTCTGTTAATACCCCAAATAGGCCTTCTTCACATATTCGTTTTCAGCTAACTTGGCCCCCGTTCCGTTGAGCGTTACTTCTCCATTCTCCAGAATATATCCGCGCGAAGAAACGGACAAGGCCCATTTTGCGTTCTGTTCAACGAGAAGGATCGTCATCTTTTTTTCCCTGTAGATCTGTTGAACGACGTGGAAGATGGCATCTCTCAACACCGGAGCAATTCCTAAGCTGGGTTCATCCAGCATAAAAACCCTTGGAGCGGACAAGAGGCCCCTGGCGATGGCGAGCATTTGACTCTCCCCTCCGCTCAATGTGCCGGCGGTCTGGGATTTCCTTTCACTCAGTATGGGAAAGATCTGAAACACAAAATCGAGATCCTTTTTGACATCGGAACGATCTTTTCTCGAATACGCTCCCATCCAGAGATTCTCCTGCACGGTTAAGTCCGGGAAAATCTCTCTCCCCTCCGGGACATGAATCACCCCTTTTTTGACAATCTGATGGGGAACCAATTTATGAATCTCCTCCCCTTCAAGAAGGATTTTCCCTTCTCTCGGCCGCAAGATCCCTGAAATTGTCTTCAGCAGCGTGGATTTCCCCGCTCCATTCGAACCCAGGAGCGTGACAAATTCTTCCCTTTCCACATTGAGGGCGACTCTTTTTAAAGCGACTGCCTTCCCATAGAAGACGGAGATATTATCAACGATCAGCACCTGTTTCACCTCCGAGGTAGGCTTCTACAACCTTTTCGTTCTTATAAATCTCCGCAGGAGTTCCCTCCGCAATCTTCTCACCGTAGTGGAGCACCATGATTCGATGGGAAATATCCATAATGACCTTCATCACGTGTTCTACAATCAGGATTGTAATACCCTGTGCATTGATTTTGCGGATGATCGAAATCTGGTCGTTTTGCTCTTTCGGATTTAACCCGGAAGAGGGTTCATCAAGAAGCAGAATCCTGGGGTGTGTTGCCAAGGCCCTCGCAATTTCCAGACGTTTTCCGTAAGCATAAGGGAGGTTTTCAGCCAATTCGTGCCGGTAACTGGCAAGGCCAACAGACTCCAGAAGCTGTGTCGCGACCATTTCCCCGTTGCGGCCTGTCGCCTGGGCCTCCTTATGTTTCACCAAAGAATCAAGAGCCACTTTCCATGGCAATCTTGTCTTACGGTCAACCAGGGCCGACCGAACATTGTCCAGGACCGTCAGTTTCGGAAAGATCCTGACGATCTGAAAGGTCCTTGAAATCCCCAGGTTGTTCACCTGGTAGGCTTTAAGTCCTTCGATGTTCCGCCCTTCATAAAGGATTTGGCCGCTGCTCGGGGAGTAGTTGCCTGTAACGATATTAATCAAGGTGGTTTTACCTGCCCCGTTCGGTCCGATGAGGCCAAGAATTTCCCCTTCCTCCATCGAAAAGTTGACGTTTTTAACGGCACACAATCCTCCAAACCATTTTGTCAGATTGAATCCCTGAAGAATAGCCACTTTCGTTATCTCTCCGGTTTCGAAATGATGGGCTTGATAATTTCCTTCCATATCCCCGCGATGCCGTTTCTCATAAAAAGGATGGTTAGCATTAGGAGTAATCCATAAATGATGAGCCGGATGTCGATCTTCGCGTAATCTTCCACAAATCTGAGCCCCTCCGAGAGAAAGGTCAACAGAACAGCCCCGATCACCGGTCCTCCCAACGTTCCCAATCCTCCTACCATCACCATGGTCAGAACGCTAAAAGTTTCCCCGAGGGAGAGCATCTCCGGGCTGATGAGACGGATATAGTGGGCATAGAGGGACCCCGCGAACCCCGCCAGAAAAGCGCTGATCATGAAAACCATCAGTTTATAATAGGAAGCGTGGATCCCGATAGACTCCGATCCTATCTCATCTTCCCGCATCGATTTGAGGCTGATTCCAAATTCGGAGTGAATCAGTTTCTTGAGCAGGAAAAGGATGAGAACCGTAAAGACCAAGACGATATAGTAGACATTCTGTTCAGTGGTGAACGGGATGAAAATCTTTTCCGAAAGTTTCAAGGGTGTGAAGGGGGGAATTCCATAAAGCCCCAACGATCCGCGGGTCATACTCACCCAGTTCATGCTGACCAGCCTCAGAATCTCACTGAAGCCGATGGTGGTGATGGCCAGATAGGGTCCACTCAGCCGGAAAGAGGGAATTCCGAGAAGAATTCCAAAGAATGAGGCCATGACCCCGCCCAATGGGAGTCCGATCCATGGGGAGAGGCCCAGTTTTAAAGCAAGCAGCGCTGAGGTGTACCCCCCGATCCCAAAGAAGGCCGCATGACCGAGATTGAGAAGACCCGAATACCCGGCAAGAAGATTCCAACTGGAGGACAGGATGATGGAAATGCAGGAAAGCACCATGAGGTGCTGAACATAGCGATCTCGAATGATCCAAGGCAGAGCAAGGAGGATCAGGGCTCCAAGGGCGATCAATGGCCATTTGACAGATTTACGATTCATCACGGTCTCTGTTTAAGCCTTCATGCAAAATATCGCTTCGTTCCGATCGCTAAAATATTATGAATGCCGTTTTTATTTTTTTTCACGTTCTTTGTTTCTCACCGAAAAGGCCGTTGGGGATGACCAGGAGCACCAGGATGATCATGATAAAGCCGATAGCGTTTTTATATTGCATAGAGATGTAATTCCCCCCGAGCGTCTCTGCGACGCCAAGAATGAACCCTCCGAAAATTGCTCCCCGGATATTTCCCATGCCTCCCAGGATGGTGACAGCAAACGCCTTCAGGGTAGGCATGGCGCCCATGGTCGGAAAAATTGCAAAAATGGTTCCATAGAGAACCCCTCCAAAACCCGCTAACGCAGATCCAACGACAAAGGTCAGAGAATAGATGAAGCTGATGTTAATGCCCATTAAGAGTGCAGCGTTTCTGTTTTGAGAGGTCGCCCGAATCGCAACTCCCACCTTCGTCTTTATCAGGAAGAGCTGGAGCAGGAAGATCGCAACACAGGAGATGACAAAGGAGAGCAAGCGAAGGGTGCTCGTCGAAACCACCAAGAGGTTAACACTCGTATTGCCAAAGGGATCCGGAATCATTTTGGGGGTGGGACCGAAAACGAGGCGGGCCCCGTTCTCCAGAAGGATGAAAAGACCGATGGAGAGCATGATGATGTCTATGTCTGTCCAGCGGGTCAACAGGCGTCTGAATAGGAATCGCTCCACAAAAAATCCGATGATTCCGACCCCGATGGCAGCGGCAACCAAGGAACCAATCCATCCAAACCATCCTGAGACCACGGCAATAAAGTACAGGGCGATGTAAGCTCCCAGCATGGAAAAGTCGCCGTGCGCAAAGTTAGAGATCCTCATCACCCCAAAGATCATCGTGAGCCCTATGGCGATGAGGCAGTATAAGCTTCCGACGATTAAACCGTTAAAGACCTGCTGTAAGAAGAGAGATTCCACGAGTCTCCTTGGGGCCCTCATCCCCAGCTTTGTTGGAAAAGGAGGGATGAGGGCTTTTCAGCGATGAGCTAAGAACCGTCAGCTTGTTTACTTTCTCTTATCCCATGGGAGCGGTTCCTGATAGGTTGATCCCGCTCGGTCCGGGGGATAGATAATGGACAGTTGCGGTTTCCCATCGGCCAATTGGACCTGAACGGGAGAAGGAACCACTGTGTAGACCTGTCCGTTCTTGTCGAATTCGATCTTCCCCTGTGTCAGGTTGATGGAGGTCTTTCTTAACGCATCGCGAATGGCATCGCGGTCCTTCTGGAGATCCCCGGTCAATTTCCCTGTCCGTTTAATCGCATCAACGATGACCATGATGTTGTCATAACCTTGACTGGAAAAGATCCCTGGCCTGGCCTTTTGATACTTGGCTTCGTAACTTTTTACAAAGTCCGCCACGATCGGATTTTTCATGGCCAGCGTCGGTTCAAGGGATGACCCCATGGCATACTGGCAGAGTGGACCAGCCATCTTGAAATAGGCCTCCGTGAACTGTCCGCCAACGCCGATCCACTGGGTCACGAAATTCAACTCTCTTGCTTGTTTCTGAATTAAGGCGGCTTCCGTTGTGGAGGCGATATTGAATGTGACCTCCGGCTTGAGTTCCTTCAGCTTACTGATTTGCGTGGTGAAATCCGTGTCCCCAATTTCGAAGTAGAGATGGGCCAATTCTTTGGCTCCGACCTTCTGCGACTGGGCGGACCAGATCTTTTCGCCATCTCGTCCGTAGTCCGTATTTTCCATGAGAAAGGCGACGGTTTTAGGCTTTTTCACCTTCTCGAGCCATTCGTTCATCCCCGCAAGGAACTGGGGGGAATTGGGAGAGGTGCGAAAAACGTAATCGAACCCCCGGTTCGTAATCGTCGGACTGATGGCAATGGCGACAACGATAGGAGTTTTTTCGTTCTGGCAGACTTCGGAGGTCGCAATGTTTACGGAGCTGGCATAACCTCCTCCCACGACCGGAACCTTATCCCGGGTAATCAGTTTCTTGACGGCAGCGACTCCTTTGTCGGGTTTGGCTTCTGTGTCTCCGAAGATCAGCTCAACCTTTCTTCCGAAGACTCCTCCCTTTGCGTTGATCTCATCGATAGCCAGGATCATCCCTTTTTTCATCTCCTCCGCATTGAAGGCGAGAGAGCCTGTGAAGGGACCGAGGATGCCGATGGGGATTGATTCTTGCGCCTTGAGACTTGTCCCATAGGTCAAAATGATCAAACAAAGCATTCCTCCCAATACCATTTTAATCATCGATCTTCTCTTCATGATGAACCCTCCTTTTTTTTCTGTATTATTTCAATCCAATCCTGTTTCATCCTGTCTTCTTCGACAATATTATCCTACAAATAAGACCAGAACAGCCTTTTCCGTATGCATTCGGTTTTCGGCCTCATCGAAATAGGCGGAGTGTGGTCCGTAGATGATTTCTTCCGTCACTTCTCCTCCAACATAGGCAGGTCCGCAATGCATGAAGATGTAATCGGGTTTGGCAACAGAAACAGCCTTGGCATTAACCTGGTAGGGGGCAAATGTTTTCTTCCGTTCTTCTTTTTGAGCCTCGTGAGCCATGCTATGAAACGTATTGGCGACCACGACATCCGCATCTCTCATGGCCTTCTCCATGTCTCGTGTCACGGTCACACGGGTCCCGTTCTTTTTGGCCGCTGCCTGCGCAAACTCAAGGACCTTCGGATGAGGATCGTATCCTTCCGGAAGGGCCATCACCATCTCCATTCCCATCAATGCGCTCCCAATCATCAAAGAGTGACAAACATTCCAAGGGTCACCGGACCAACCGACCTTCAATCCTTTGAATGTCCTTTTCTTCTCCCATATCGTCATTAGATCACAAATGCCCTGGCAGGGATGTGTGAAGTCACTGCAGGCGTTAATCACAGGGATCTCCATAAACTTGGAAAATTCATTGACCCGGTCCTGCCCCGTACCAGAGGCTGGTCGAATAAAGAGGGCATCATAGTATCGATCCAGGACCATCGCGGTATCCCGGATGGATTCCCCTCGTGCAAGCTGCAATTCATCGGGCCGGATGTAGATTGCCTGAGCACCCAGGTGAGCGGCACCAACCTGAAAAGAGTTCCTTGTCCGGGTGGAGGGTTTTTCAAAGAGTGCGGCAAAAGTCTTTCCCCTTAGATACTCATGGGATTCTCTTGCGGCCCACTTCTTCTTCAAGTCGTAAGAGACATCCAGGATATCCATGATCTCTTCCTGAGTGAAATCCATCAAGCTCAAGAAGTCCTTTCCTCTGAACTTGTCTCTCATAGGTCCCTCCTTGTGTGGCTGACCTTCGGTCTGAAATGGTATTCCTCCCCTTTTAGTAGAAAAAATGTCTTAACACAAGATCGCTTCGTCGTCAGGTTTGGTGGAGTTCATCCAAGGCCTCTCCAATGATTTTCAGCCCTTCATCCAGTTGATCATGGGTGATCACCAAGGGCATTAAAGGACGGATGATATTGGAGTGGGTCCCTGCTGAAATCATCAGCAATCCCTTCTCACAACAAAGGTTGATCAAACGTTTTGTCAGAGCAGTGGCTGGTTCCTTTGTCTTTCGATCAACCACCAATTCCATTCCCACCATAGCTCCCAGTCCCCGGACGTCACCTACCACCGGGTAGTGTTCCTGAAATTCTCTGAATTTTTCCAGAACTTTTTTCCCAATTTTTTCTGCTTTCGATAGGAGGTTCAAATTCTTGAACTGCTCAAGGACCGCCAAGGCAGCACGGCAAGCCACTGGATTCCCAGCAAAGGTGCCCCCCAACCCTCCCACTTGGGGGTGATCCATTAACTCAGCCCTCCCTGTGATGGCACTAAGTGGAAGTCCTCCAGCCATGGATTTCGCCATAACCAGGAGATCCGGCTCCACCTCGTAATGTTCCATAGCAAACATTTTTGCCGTTCGACCAAACCCAGTTTGAACCTCATCAGCAATAAAGACGATTCCATTCTCCTTGCAGATCTTATGAAGTATTTTGAAATACTCTTTGGGAGGGACGACAAATCCTCCTTCGCCCAGCACCGGTTCAACAATCAGAGCGGCCACATTCTCGGCGGAGATATGGGTGTGGAAGAATTCCTTTAAAAAATAGGCACAGTTCATTTCGCAGGATGGATAATCGAGGCCAAAGACACATCGGTAACAGTAGGCATAAGGCATTCGATAGATTTCCGGTGCATAAGGACCAAACCCGAATTTATAGGGTTTCATCTTGCTGGTGAGGCTTAAGGCTAAAAGGGTTCGACCATGGAAAGCATCTTCAAAGGTGATGGTGGCGGGCCTACCTGTCCCATGGCGAGCAATTTTGATTGCATTTTCCACCGCCTCTGCGCCGCTGTTGGCAAACATTGTCTTCTTGGGGAAGTTTCCAGGAGTCATTTCATTGAGCCGTTTGGCCAACTCTACATAAGGTTCATACATGACCACATGGAAGCAAGTGTGAATATATTTTTGAATTTGGTCTTGAACCGCTTTCAGAACTTCCTCATCGCAATGGCCGATATTGACCACACCGATGCCTCCGGCAAAATCGATGTACTCTTTTCCTTCCACATCGGTGATGATGGCTCCTCTCGCCTTTTCAGCAAAGATTGGATGGACATTGAAGAGACCTTGAGGGATATGTTGATTCCTTTCGGCCAGCAAAGACTCGTTAGTTTTCATTGAATTAACCTCTTTTCCCACTTGCTTTACCCAATTAGTTCCAGAGACCTTTCGCTTCAAATGGCACCACCATTAAAATATCGATAACTTCCTTTTGAGATATATGAAGGCATAAAAATGGAGAATATTTTTATCTCTATTTTTGGTTTTTATTAACCCGATAACCATCCTCCATCCACTGCGATAATCTGTCATATCATATAATACGAAGTAGCTCCGTTTTTACCAAGCCTTTGTATAAATCGCTTCGACATCTGATTCACTCAGATTTCTCGGATTGGGCACGAAGAGACGGGCTTGCTTCATTCCCCCATCAACGAGTTTTGGGATCGCCTCCTTTGGGATGCCATAATCTCTCAAATGATAAGGAATTTGAACATCGTCGAGGAGTTCAGTCACGGCTTCAACCGCTTTGGCTACCTTTGCCTTTAAATCAATTATGTTTCCCCCTTTTCCCATCATTTCTGCAATCAATGCATACCGAGAGCGATTACCAATTAAATTGAATTCCATGACATGGGGAAGCATGATAGCATTGGTTCGACCATGAGGAAGGTGGTACTCCGTCCCCAACGGGTAGGCGAGGGCATGGACAGCCCCTAATCCCCCGCTGGCAAAAGCTAAGCCTGCCAAAAGGGAAGCGAAGGACAAATGATAACGTGCTTCGATATTCTCACTTTTAGCGAAGGCCATTGGAAGATATTTGGCAATCAACGCAATCGCTTTAGAGGCTAAGAGGTCTGAAAAGGGGGTGGCATTCATCGAAACATAGGTTTCA
>Ga0315292_10002730_pt1 | contig 10017 bp, 10 predicted proteins | sample YL17G13_0_MG_FD_204029 | JGI IMG/M metagenome (GOLD analysis project Ga0315292, IMG submission 204029) | Sediment microbial communities from Yellowstone Lake, YNP, Wyoming, USA - YL17G13_0 | ecosystem: Environmental > Aquatic > Freshwater > Lake > Sediment | place: USA: Wyoming | collected... | reverse complement strand
CCAATCAGGGTCTTCAAGAACCTGGGAGTGGTAGCGGATGGATTGTGCCCAACCAGCAGCTGGTGAATATTGAGCCCCCACGTTCCCTGACGTGGGCAGGACGGTTAATGAATTGAGGCCGGGTAGGTTATACATCACACCCGTGTCCCGCCCTTTGGATGGTCCAGCAGCGCGTGCCATGCCTGCTGCCAACGCATCCGAAGCGCTTAACCCTCTCGCAAGCATAAATGGTCTGGAGCGATAATACACGGTGGCTCCATCATGGGGGTGGTTGAGTGCCTGCGCCAGCAATACCTGGGCAAGTTCGTGCCCGGCTGCAGAGAATTGATATTTAATTTTCGCTTGTGGGGTAAGCTTCTCTACTTCAAGAAGGTCCATTTTCCTGGAGAGAAGTACCTTATGTGCGACTTCTAACCAATTTATTGAAATGTCTGCCATATACTATCCATCCATTTTGATGAAATTATCGAGATATCAGCAAATATTATGAGACAATTTCAGCAGGTGGTAATGAAAACTTATACTCATCCCGCTGGTGCACCGAATCGATTGCCTGGCGACTTCGGAACCAAAGCCATACAGTCTGGATAAATGTACTTATTACGAATGACACTAATCCAATATACAAGCCAATGACTATACCAGAGAATACACCCAATATTAAAATTGCGAAATTAACCAACAGATAGACTATGACTGCTTCTGTGATACCCCTGGTTTTTTGGCTATGGAGGATCGCTCCCTGGTACCACGACTGAAGGACTGCCAGGGCAGGCATGGGCAAAGTGGTCCAGATACCAACTTGAGCCAATAACGCCAGATTAATGGGCAATGCTGAAACGGTTTGGAACCAGAAACTTGAGATTGGGGTTGCCATGAAAAGCACCCAGACACACGTCGTGACCAGGATCAGATTAACCGCGAACTTCCATAACTTCTTGGCTGCCTGGAATTCGTCCAATAGTGCTACGACTACTTCGTTATAGGCTATACCTGCGCTCCGGAACATGAATACAAGGCCGGATACAACCGCCCAGGTTGCTAAAGACTCGATGGGTTGTGGCATCCGGCTCAATGCAGCGGCACCGATCGGTTGGACAAGTAATGATAGGAGAGATGTCAGGACCAGTGGATTATAAAAAGCAAAAAAAGCTGTCCAGGTAAGTGGTGGTTGAATGGATGGGGCTGGTTTTAATTCATTATTGATTACTGGGCGGGCGATTATGCCTACATAAACTGCTTCACAAACCACACCGGCAACGACTGCACTGGTTGCCACGACAATCCCTGAAATATCGTTAATTGCATATCCAATTCCTAAAACAATCATGTCAGCACACAACCGTATCAACGTTCCTGTGCTGACAGACTTGGAATGGCCGAAGCGGATCAGCATTCCCTGGTGGAAACGCCGGTAAGCAATGGCCCATGGCCAGGGAGTCATGATCATTAACCCAATCCGGGCTGGCTCGATAATTTCCTGCGGAGCACCAAAGAATTTCTCAACAATCACGTAGTAGAGCGGTGTGAACGCGATCAGCACATGCAGCAAGGTCAGGCTTGCCCCGGCGATCATCATAAAACGGCGGATTTTAGCGAACGAAGCCCAATCCTTGCTTAAAGCAGTGGAAGCAGCCAACAACATGATGATGGGGGATTCGATGATCAAGGCGAGAGGAAATATGATCCCACCATAGGCAGCCAGGTTGATTGCAGGGTTTTCCAGACGAGCGATCACAGCACTTATGGCAGGTAACTCAATGCCCATTAACAGCCAGCTGGCAGCCAATGGCCACCAGGTATGAAAAATTCGGCGGGAGGATAGCGGAGCAGTTTCCATAGGATAAAAGAACCCCCAATCATGTGATCAGGAGGAAGGTTAGTATAGCATCGGTTCTAACTCTTTGGTTAAGTATTTCATAAATTGGGGAATCCAGGCAGCCAAAGGAGTAAAATTGGTGGAAAGCACGAGCGGGACGACCAAGTTACTAGGTTTATTTGACTTTATGGAATGCAGTATACTATGCCAGATTAAAACAGACAGATAACAGGAATTGTAAAGCCTGCATAATTGGTTTAAAAATTGCCTTTCCAGATGCGTAGACTGATATTTATATGTGAAATGGAGACTTAATGAACATGGGAATTAATATGTTATCCATTCAAAACTCTTATTGGGTTATTCCCGGTCGCTTTAAAGCTGGCGAACATCCAGCAATAGGATCAACAGACGGCACTAAACTGAAAATACGCTGGCTGATGGGGCAGGGGATAAATTTCATTGTGGATTTGACTGAAAGCGGCGAGGCAGATATTGATTATCCGATTTTTATTCAAAATGAAGCTTCCTCTGTTAATCTTCAGATAACTTATAAAAGATTCCCTATCCAGGATTGGCACACTCCATCCCAAGAAAAGATGGTTGAGATTTTAGAAACGATTGATGTAGCTCATTCTGAAGGGAAAAATATCTATTTACATTGTTATGGGGGTTTGGGACGAACTGGAATCACTGTGGGGTGTTATCTTGTGAGGCATGGGTTTCCGGGCAATGAAGCCTTAGGTATGATAATGAAACTTCGGAGTGAGATACCGGGTACCCAAAAATTATCTCCAGAGACTGTGGCACAAAGAAAGATGGTGATGGAATGGACCAAGGGACAATAAATAAATCAATTGAGATAGACCCTGAACGGCAAAAACGAGCCAAGCAATATGCCCACATCAACCGGCGATTGATGGTCTTGGATTTATGCATCAGTGGTTTGTATATGCTGGCTTGGTTATTTTTGGGCTGGTCACAGGCATTGAAAGATTGGTTGATTCGGTTCACAACAAATGACTGGCTGCTTGTACTTTTCTTCGTGATGATCATGGGAGGCATATTGTTCATCATTAACTTACCCCTGTCCTTCTACCAGGGTTACGTATTGCCTCACCGTTTTGAACTATCGACCCAAAAATTATCTGGTTGGATCACGGACCAGGTAAAAGGGATCCTCCTGGGTGGGGTGTTAGGGATGATTGTGCTTGAAATCATCTATGCCATCTTACGTGAATTTCCCACATTTTGGTGGTTGTGGGCTGCGGGGATCTTGTTGGTGTTTAATGTGATCCTGGCTAATCTTGCCCCGACTTTGATTATGCCTTTGTTCAATAAATTTGTCCCACTCGGCGAAGAACATGCTGACCTTGCAGACCGGTTAATGCTGCTTGCCAAACGATCAGGAACTTACGTCAGGGGGGTTTTTACTTTTGATATGAGCAGACGGACAAAGCAAGCGAATGCAGGCCTGACAGGGCTGGGCAATACCAGGAGGATCATCATTGGTGATACCTTGTTGAATGAATTCACACCGGATGAAATTGAGACGATCATGGCACATGAGCTGGGTCACCAGGTAAATAAGGACATTCCACTCGGGATCCTGTTTGGGGGTCTTACAACTCTGGTCGGCTTGTATCTGGCATCGGTGGTATTAAACTGGGGGGTGGAATTCTTCCACTTCGAAGGACCCGCAGATATTGCTGCATTTCCGCTATTTGTGCTGGTTTTGGGACTTTATGGATTGGTAACCATGCCTATTGAAAATGGTTTCTCACGCTGGCGTGAACGGCGGGCAGACGAATATGCCTTGTCTTTAACGCACAACGGGACTGCATATGCATCGGCATTAAAAAGGCTAGCAAACCAGAACCTTGCTGATGCTGACCCTGAGGAATGGGTGGAATGGTTGTTGTACTCACACCCTGCTTTGGGTAAGCGCATTGCCATGGCTGAGCGTGAGTTTTAGGTTTCAATTTGATGACAGAAATAAAAGAGACGCAGTATGAAGCGTCTCTTTTTTGGTCAGATCAAATTGTAGTATCACTCATTGGGGACGATGATCCAAAGGATCAGGTAGAGCAGGAATCCAGGTATACCTCCAGGGAGCAGGGCAATTAGAAAGGCTAACCTGAACCAAAAAGAACTGATACCGAAAAATTCTGCCAACCCACCACATACACCTGCAAAGATACGATTTTGCCTTGACCGGTGTAATTTTTTGTGTTCATCTGGGGACATAAGAAACCTCCTTCAAAATCAATCCTGGTTAATTCATTATTCATCTTAGTTTACGCTACACCAGAAAAAAAGTTGCACGTAGGGAAACTACCATTTTTCCCAATGGATGATTTCGTTGAGAGGTTTCCGGCCACCTTTTTGGGGTTGATTGACCAGAACATCCCCATCCTGCGGGAAGCCAAATGAAATCGCAATTCGCAAGGTTAGGTTTTGAGGAAAACCTAATATTATACGTGCTTTATCAGGCTCATAAATTGATGCCAGGCAGGAGCCGATCCCAAGCTCCCAGGCGGCCAACTGCATATAGGCGGCTGCCTGACCTATATCGAACATCAATTGGAACTTCTCGCCAGGATCTGCATGAACAATTGCCACACCCAAAGCGGCTCCAGCCAGGTGGCTGGCATAATTCCCACACTCTGCGAGTGCATTGAGGGTGGATTTGTCTGTGATGGCGATGAAGTGCCATGGTTGGGTGTTTTTTGAGGATTGGGCACGGCGACCAGCGTTGAGAATGGCGAGAATGGTTTCTTCAGGGAGGGGATCAGGGGTGAATTTGCGCACGGCTCTTTTTAATCGAATGGCTTCAGTTACATTCATACTCTTTTGACTCTCCTTGTGGACAATAAATATATTTGCGCCTCAAATTATTATGTGGCACGTTTAGTCAAAATCCACAGTTACTGCTGAACGGAGGCATCCGATTTGAGAAATTTATCCCAAGCCTGCCGGGCGTTCCAGTGGAATTGATCAATGACCTTGAGAACTGCCAGGAAGGCGGATGTATCAATACAAATATTCATCGACCAAGTACCCCTGCCAAATAATCATCATGGTTTTCAGCCAGGTTACGAGGACCGTTCAATTTTCCCGCAGCAGCCATTGTTTTGCGGCGTAGATCGCATTGATTCTTAATTCCTCCAGACTTCAACATGGAATCTATGCTTATGCGGATCAATTCGGATACCGATTTTCTTTCTTTGGATGCCAGATGTTTCAAGAGGCGCGCGCTTGTTCAGGTGTAATTTGGATTTGTGTTCGAATCATGATAACTTCTTGAAGTAATGAAATTGCATCGCTTTAAGCATAATGATAACATTTTCAGAGTTATTATCCAATCCTGTATTGCATTATTTAATAAGATTGATCAGATTTCTGTATGAACTTAGTGGTGACTGTGCAAAGAATTTTTCTAAATGGGATGACGAAAGACAATTATCGAATATCATCTTGTTTTCCTATAAGGCAAGATCATTGGGATACTCTGGAAAAAATCCACTGGTATAACACAGTGATATTCGGTCTCGTGAAATCTATATGACATTTGACACTTTTTCTCAGTTCCTAATTTTGCTATAATAATACAGTAATCGGTATGTTATGATGCCGAAACGGAACAACTATGCCGCCAAGAAAAAGTCAGCTAGATAATCTTGATTATCAGATCATGAAAGCGCTGCATGCGAATGCACGCGTCTCGGCTTCAGCGATTGCCCATAAGACTGGATCCAATGAGCGTACCATCCGTAAACGGATAGAGCGATTAATTGAGAGTGGAGTTTTCCGACTGACAGCTATCCTCGACCCAGAAGCGTTTGGATATTTAACCGCAGCGGATATCTTTCTGGAGGCTGATCCGGTTCATGAAGAAAAGATCCTGGATCAACTGATGCAAATACCTGAAATCACCTATATTGCTTTTGGCCAGGGGACAACCGAGATTTCAATAGAGGCAAGATTTAGAAATAATGATGAGCTGCGTGAATTCCTACGACATACTTTACCCGATCTGCCGGGTGTTAAGGTTACTGGATATGCGCTCGTACCTCGAATTTTACGGAATATTGATGAATGGTTTCCCCCAACAACTGACTTTGGAATAAACGAATAATTATCTAAACAAAATTGGAGAATTAATAATGGAACTGAAGCATTTCATCGATACACAGGATTTTAGCAAGGTGGAGTTATTGGAGATCATCGAATTATCTAGACGCATTAAAGCAGCTGACCAGCAAGGCTGCACGCCTAAATTATTGGCCGATGCCTCTCTAGCAATGATCTTCGAAGAACCATCCACGCGGACGAGGGTTTCTTTTGAAGTCGCGATGACTGAGCTCGGAGGGCATTCACTCTATCTCAAGCCAGGGGAAATACACCTGGGAGTGCGCGAATCATTGTACGATACAGCTGTGGTGCTTTCGCGGATGTGCGATGTGATTATGGCACGCACTTTAAAACATGAGACAATCACAAACCTGGCAAAACATGCCAAAGTGCCCGTCATTAATGGATTAACCGATTACAACCATCCAACCCAGGTGGTATGCGATGCACTAACAATGATGGAGCATATGCCAGAAGGCAAGCGTCTGGAAGATTTGCAGGTCACTTTTATTGGAGATGCGACCAATGTGCTCAGCTCCCTGATGCTGATCACTACTCGGCTTGGGATGCATTTCACCCAGGCAGCACCGAAGAAATACCAGGCACCTGCTCAATGGGTTAAATGGGCACAGGAGAATTGTATCGAATCGGGCGGGTCTGTCAGGCTCACCGAGGACCCGGTGGATGCGGTAAAAAATGCTGATTATATCTATACCGACCTGTGGTGGTGGGTTGGGCAGGAAGACCAGATTCCTGAGCGGCGTGCGGCATTCATGCCAGCCTATCAGGTGAACTTAAAGCTATTTGAAAAAGCCCCCTCCCATTGTAAATTTATGCACTGCCTGCCAGCCTCGCGCGGTGTGGAAGCTACGGATGAAGTGATGGACCATCCTCGATCGATCATCTTCGACCAGTCGGAAAATCGATTGCACGCCGAGAAGGGGTTGCTCGTTTATTTTGTGTATCCACGCCTGAAACAGCCCACAGAAGCACTTAAGGTATATCACAAGGGCAAGATCGAAGCGATGCTGGGAAAAGGTAGTTAAAATGCCTCGCAATTTTCTTGAGCTGGATGATTTTAACAAGCGTGAGCTCCTGCATATGTTGGAGCTGATCAGATTTCTCAAGGAGGCTGACCGAAAGGGCGTGACCCCACGCCTGCTGCGGGGGATGTCACTTGGGATGTTGTTTGAGTCGTCTTCGCTAAGGACGCGCGTTTCGTTTGAAACAGCCATGATGGAATTGGGTGGTCACGCAGTCTATCTCAAGCCGGGAGAGATCCACCTGGGAGTGCGCGAGTCTATCTATGATACTGTTCAGGTTTTAGCGCGAATGTGTGACGGCATCATGGCACGCACCGACGCGCTCGAGACGATGCAGGAAATTGCGCGTTGTTCTAACGTGCCTGTGATCAACGGTATGACGGTATACAGCCATCCGACTCAAGGTCTATGTGACATCTTTACCATGCTGGAATATCTCCCTTCTGGAAAGAAACTTGAGGAAATGAAAGTGGCTTTTGTCAGCGACGCCTCACCGGTTGGCTGCATATGCACTTCACTGAGACAGATTCTACCCGTGCTAGGATCGCACCTTGTCGTTGCAGCACCTGATGAATATCAGGTTGATCCGCAAGAAGCAGAAAAAACGAAGGCTGCCTGCGAGGCTAGTGGTGCGACTTTTACCATGACAAACGAACCCAAAGCGGCTGTTCGGGATGCTGACTTCATCGTTACCGATGTCTGGTGGTACCACGGATATGACGACGAGAAGGAGGCCCGCCTGAAAGTATTCATGCCGAAATACCAGATTAACATGGATTTACTCAAGTATGCTCCGTTGCATTGTAAGGTATTACACTGTATGCCAGCGAATCGCGGCTATGAGATCACCAGTGAAGTGATGGACTCTCCCTCGTCGGTTATTTTTGATGAAGCTGAAAATCGTTTCCACACCCAAAAAGCGTTATTGCTTTGGTTCCTTTATCCCAATCGACCTCAAGCTAGTCCTGCATTACAGCAGTACTACGAAGAGACGACCGAAGATTTCCTGCAAGAACATATTCAATAAAAAGGAGAAATGCTATGACTGTAGAAGCACCCGCGAAACCGCAATATAAGAAAGTGCTAGGTGCAATGGATACATTCTTATTCACGATCTGCGCTCTACTGTTTGTGGATACTGTTGCGCCTATGGCCTCCATGGGTCCGACAGCCATCACCTGGTTTATGATCCTGGTGGTTCTGTTTTTCATCCCATATGGGCTGATCATCGCCGAATTAGGATCATCTTACCCGGAGCAGGGTGGTATTTACGCCTGGGTTAAACACGCCTTTGGCAATAAGTGGGGTGCACGGACTTCCTGGTTATACTGGGTGAATATGGCTTTGTGGGTGCCATCCTCCTACATCTTCCTCTCCGGCCTGTTTGCCCAGCTGTTCTTCCCAGAGCTCTCGTTGATCTGGATCGTTGCGCTTGGATTAGTGTTTACCTGGCTCATGGTCTTCCTGGGAATCATCAACCTCGGTGAAAGCAAGTGGGTGGTCAACGTAGCCTCGGTGTTGAAGATCATCCTAATCCTCGCCATCATTATCGCCGGATTTATTTTCGTGTTCAACGGCAACCTACCAGTCAACGACCTATCGCTGGCGAGCGTCACTCCCGCATGGGGCGATGCGTTGTTCTTCCTGCCGGCTATTATTTTCAGCCTGCTCGGTTTTGAGATGATGTCTGGTGCTAGTGAAGAGATGAAGAATCCGTCTCGCGATGTGCCGCGTGCAATCATTAGTGCAGCTCTGTTCATTGGTGTGGTCTACACGCTGGCGATCCGCTCGATGCTGGTGGTTATTCCGTTAGATAACCTTGGTTTAATCAGTGGCATGATGGATACATTTTGGGCTGTCTTTGGTAATAGCGGTATTGGTGGCGTGATTTCCTTCATCTTTGGTCTCTTTGCTCTCTATGCTATCTTTGCCCAGACGGTCTCCTGGGCAATCGGTACAGTGCGAACCTCAGCACAAGCCGGACAGGATGGCGAATTGCCTGCTTACTTTGGGAAACTCAGTGCGAAGAACCAAACACCGATCGGTTCACTCATTCTTACTGGAATTGTCGCATCTCTCGTGCTGATCATTTATGGTTTTCTGGCGACCAATGCTGAAGACCTGTTCTGGACTCTGTTTGCCTTCAGCTCCATGCTCTTCTTCATGCCCTATGCGATATTATTCCCGGCATTCCTAACCCTGCGTTTGAAAGATAAAGACCATGCTCGCCCGTACAAAGTCCCTGGTGGGAATGTACTGGCATTCATCCTTGCCATTATCTGCGAGATTATCATCCTGGGAGGAATTGTCTTCTTCGTATGGGTCCCAGGCGAACCGGTGGACTGGGGATATGCTGGTCCCATCTTGATCGGTATCGTCGTGACGCTTATCGTGGGCGAAATTCTGCTACTGTTGTAGAACAAGAAGAAACGAGAGGCTAAATGACCGAACAGCTCAACACAACTCCCCGCGCTGATGGCTTTCACATGCCGGCAGAGTTTTCCTTGCATGCCGGAACGTGGATGCTGTGGCCTCAACGTTCTGACAACTGGCGCATGGGTGGTAAGCCAGCTCAAAAGGCATTTGTGGCGGTGGCAAGTGCAATTGCCAAGTTCGAACCCCTGACCATGGCTGTTAACCATGACCAGTTCAGCAATGCCCGACAAATGCTCCCAGCTCATATCCGTGTGGTTGAGATTTCGAACAACGATGCCTGGATGCGGGATTGCGGTCCGACTTTTGTAGTCAACGAAATGGGCAGCGTCCGCCTGATTGACTGGCAGTTCAACGCTTGGGGCGGCTTGTATACGGACTTTAGTCTGGATGATATCGTACCGCAAAAGGTGGCCAAACTCGAGGATGTGGATTATTACTGCGCCCCGCTAATCCTCGAAGGCGGCTCGATCCACGTGGACGGTGAAGGCACGCTCCTGACCACCGAAGAGTGCCTGCTGAATGAGAACCGCAACCCGAGTCTTACCCGCGGGCAGATCGAGAACTACCTACGCGACTACACCGGTG
>Ga0315292_10002727_pt1 | contig 10021 bp, 12 predicted proteins | sample YL17G13_0_MG_FD_204029 | JGI IMG/M metagenome (GOLD analysis project Ga0315292, IMG submission 204029) | Sediment microbial communities from Yellowstone Lake, YNP, Wyoming, USA - YL17G13_0 | ecosystem: Environmental > Aquatic > Freshwater > Lake > Sediment | place: USA: Wyoming | collected... | reverse complement strand
TGAGGTCGAGGCGAAACTCTCAGACCCACTGGACTACAGCGCCCTTGGCTACGTCACGGGGAAGCTAGTGGGGACGACGGTACCTTACTTCAGGGGGCTCGGGAAGCCGGGGATTGAGTCACTGAAGACGCTTGGGGCGGCGCTCGCCACGAGCGGTGGTGTCGCGCTCTGGCACGGCGAGGGCGTCACGCCTGAGGCAGAAAAGGTCAAACCCCACCTAAAGGAAGTGGAGAAAGTCGCCATCACAGAGAAGGACCTCTGGGATGCGCGTGAGAAGTTCACATGCGAGCTAGAAGACCCGATCACCTGCATAGGCTGTCCACACTGCAGCGTAAACGAGGTCGGGGAGGTCGCGAAACAGTGCAAGGGGAGGGAGCTTGCGAAGAGACTCTGGGTTTTCACAAGTCGCGGTGTCTACTCAGAGGCACAGAGGAAGGGCTATGTCAGGGATATCGAAAGCGCAGGTGGTAAGGTCTTCGTTGATACCTGCATGGTCGTTGCCCCGTTGAAGGAGATGGGGTGGAAGGAGGTTGCGCTCAACAGCTTCAAGGGGGCACAGTATAGCGTCAACATGGGGCTTAAGACGAGGATGGGTACAGCGAGGGAATTGGTCAAGGAGGCTCTGAAGTGATTCTCCACGGGCGTAAGGTAGTCAGCGGAACCGCCGAGGGCGAGGCGCTAGTCAGCAGTGACCCCGTTAGTTTCTACGGAGGGGTCGACCCTGATACGGGCATAATCATTGAACCAGGACATGCACTGTGCGGTAAATGCATCACAGGCAAGGTCTTCGTCTTCCCAACTGGGAAAGGAAGCACAGTCGGCAGCTACGTCATCTATAGGATGAAGAAGCAGGGAACTGCGCCTGTGGCCATCGTAAACGTTGAGACGGAGGCGATCCTCGCCACGGGCTGCGTCATATCAAGCATCCCTCTCGTTGACAAGCTCGATTTGGACCCAATTAAAACATTGAATACGGGTATGAGGCTTCGCGTGGTAGGTGACAAGGGTCTCGTTGAGGTCCTCTAGCCTCTTCTGAGGGGCAACCGATTTATCGCCTGACGTCATTCTACGTTCAATATGGATTTTAAGAGGCGGCTCACCGGGCTCCAGGGGAAGATGGAGGAGCAGGGTCTTGACCTCGTCGTCTACGGGGGCAGCCCAGACCTCCAGTATCTATCCGGCGTGAATCTGGAGTGGCGTCGGGGGAGGGATCTCCTATTTCCGCAGGACAACGTCTTCGTACCCCGCAGCGGGGAGCCGATCCTCACTATAAACCCCGAGAACGTAACACGAGCACAAGGGACGTGGATAAAGGAGGTACGCGTCGCCGAGAAGACGCAGCCATACGGGGAGATGGTTAAGAAGGTCGTCTCTGACCTGGGCATCAAGCCGGGGCGCGTCGCAATAGGCGACTTCTGCTGGGGAAGCACTAGCCTCGAGATAGCGAAAGCTTGCGCCGGGTCACGCTTCCGCGTAGGAGAGGGGCTTCTCGACTCGATAAGGATGATCAAGGAGCCTGAAGAGGTGGCGAAGCTGAAAAGAGCAGCAGAGGTTACTGAGGCAGTTATGGCTCTCATTAAACCTCGAGTCGTCGAAGGGCTTACGCAGAGGAACCTGCAGATCATGATGGAGATGATGGGCAGGGGACTCGGCGCCTCAGATGCGAGCTTCCCGCCGACGGGAGGATACCTCAAGACGGGTACAATACCATCAGATGACCCGTTCATCTACCCGAAGGAAGTGGGGTTAACGAAGGGGACGAGCATCGCCTTCGACTTCGGCCTCGTCGTAGACGGCTACTGCAGCGACTGGGGGAGGAGCTTCTACTACGGGCAACCCCGCCAAGACATTCTTCAGGCATATCAGGCGCTCCAGCTCGCTGTCATGCAGGCGGGGGACGCCGTAGGGGGGGAGATAATGCGCCTCTGTGACTTCTACCCATTCATAGAAAAGGCGCTGGATAGGGATGGTTACGGCAACTTCCTCAGGAACAGGCTTAAGACTGGCGTCATCGGCCACCAGATTGGGGTAGAGGTCCACGAGGACCCCTGGCTCAAACCAGATGTAACCCAACCTCTCAAAGATGGGATGGTATTCTGCATCGAGCCAAAGCTATGGAGCAAGGGGGAGTACTACTTGCGCGTCGAGGATATGATCCTCATCAGAAATGGCAAGGCAGAGTTCCTAACCACATACGACAGGAATCAGTTCCAAGTCTAGGAAGGCATTTAACGCCAACAGTGTCTTTTCTCAACCGATGGCTCCCAGGGGCTGGTTCATCGTCTTCGAGGGCGTCGACGGCAGCGGGAAGAGCACACAGATAGAGCTTCTCAGCATGAAGCTGCGCGACCAGGGGATCGACCACATCATCGAGCGGGAGCCGAGCGACGGAACGATTGGGCGTTTCATACGCAACTACGCTGAAGCGGGCGATAGGTACCTACAACCCGAGTCTGAGGCACTTCTCTTCACGGCGGACCGCTTCGAGCACAGCAAGCGCATCGAGCAGACCCTTGATCAGGGTGTAACCGTGGTCTGTGATAGGTATTACCACTCGACACTCGCATACCAAGGTGCAGCGGGTGTACCAGTTGCATGGCTTCGTGACCTGCAGAAGTTCGCCCTGAAGCCGGACCTTGTATTGCTCCTCGATGTCGACCCAGGGAGGAGCCTCATGCGCGTCTCGGGAAGGACCCTTACCGTCTTCGAAAACAGGGATTACCTGAGCAGGGTGCGTAACCTCTACCTCGACTTCGCGAGGGAGAGGGAGATGCAAATCGTAGACACAGGTCGCCCGGTCGACGAGGTTGAAGCAGAAGTAGAGAACCTCGTTGAGGACCTGATGGGCTTGGAATTCTAGCCCTTTGGCTTCAGTCGGTTAAGGGCATCGAGTAGGACGATTATCGTCAGAGCTAGCTCCTTAATCTCGGTGGGCTCGGTAGAGGCTTCAAGGCGCTGCTGCAGTTGCTTGAGTTTCGACTGAAGTGTCTGCTCAAGGGTGGCATCCTGCTTCATCTTCTCGGCGTCATCGCCATCTTTCACTATCTTCACTTCCCGCTTCTCGTGTGGGCAGAATATCTCGCCGTTCTTAAGCTGGAATAGTGGCGTCCCGCACTCGGGACAGCTCATGCTGAGCATCTTGGCGCCTTGACGGAGCATCTCCGCCATCTCCTTCATGCTCTGATCGGTCAATTCGATATAGTCTGGCGCGTAGGGGTATATGGCTGTTAGCGTCATGGCTGACTTCCCCTTATAACGAGAAGATTCGTTACAACCTTGGCACCTAATATGTGTTCCTTTTACTTAGATTGTCGCACCATCAGGGCAATTTTATGGCCTATTTTATCTAACGGCGCCAAATTTTGGGTTAAATACCGGATCCCATTTCTTCGCTGGTGATCCGTGATTTATTAAACGCGGATGGCAGCGCGCGCATATTCTCGATGGGAATAGGCTTATCACCACGCGGAAGGATACAGGATGAGGAATCGCAGCTTGGAGACCTTCGATGCCTGCCAGGGCGGCCGAGCTGACTTCTTCAAGGAGTGAGGCGACTTGGGGAGTCGTGGACTCGGATACACGCTTAAGACGCCTCTGATTACCCTTGAGATTGCACTCGAAGAGCTCTCACGGCTCCACATCCATGAGGAAATTATTCCGGTCAAGATGAGGGAGCTAGTGGCAAAGATGCCGGGGGACGGCGTTTTCATACACCCAATCATCGTCGACTCCGGGAACCTCGTCGTCCTCGACGGCATGCACCGCGTCGCTGCAGCGAAGGAGATAGGATTCAGATACATCCCCCTCTGCTTCGTCGACTACGCCAACCCCAACATCAAGCTAGGTGGTTGGTATAGGATGTTCGACGGGCTCAGGAACAAGCCCGAAGCGGTAGAAGCTATCAGGGAAGCGGGGCTCGAACCGGTCGAGAAGACATACGAGGAGGCATACGCAATGGTCGAGGCTAGAAAAGCGGTCGCGGCGATCTTCTCGAAATTTTGGAGCCTCGCCTCCCTCGGGGACACCCCCTATATAAAAGCTCGATATGACGCCGTCAAGAGAATTGAGGGGAAACTCCAGCAGAGACATACCATGAGTTATACCACGGACCGTGATGCGAAAGCCCGTGTCGACTCCGGCGAGTACTCGGCCTGCCTCATAACCCCGATTGCAACGAAGAGGGAGGTAGTCGAGACAGCTCTTGCCGGCAGGGTCTTCGCACAGAAGACGACGCGACACATAATTCCCGCGAGGCCGATGAACGTCAACGTCCCCATTGCCTGGCTGCAAGGCGACTTGACCTTGGAAGAGGCGAATGGGCGACTGTGCGAGCACCTCGCCTCCAAGCGGGTCGAGAAGCTACCGCCGGGGCAAACCCTTGATAGGAAGTATGACGAGGAGCTCTATGTCTTCATATAGTGGCTCGATTTATCGGCAACCGTATACGCGCAACCATTTAGCATTTTAGAATTCCTGTAAAATCTCCCAAGCTTAAAACGCCCGTCAAAATAGTATCTGTTAGGGGACGCGGATGCAGACGTGGAGGGAGAGGTTGAGGTATGACCCCGTCGATCTGTTGGCTGACTGTGCTTACCCCGCTATCAGGTACTACACAAGGCGCGATCTCCTCGACGAAACCGTGGAGCCAATCCAAACCCTCTGGGTTTTTCCCGACCCATTGAAACTCCTGAGGCACCAACGGTGTGATGGCTCGTGGACTTTATCCCCGAATTATCAGGAGAAGAGCCCTGACGTCAATTACCCCCTCGTCGAGACGTTCAGGCGCTTACGTGAGCTAGTTGGCAAGTACGAGCTCGAAAGGTCGCACCCCGCCATCTCCTCGGCGGCAGAGTTCGTCTTCACATGCCAGACCCTTGAGGGGGACATCAGGGGCTTCTACGTCGACCAGTACGCGCCCCACTACACCGGGCTCTATATCGAACTCCTTGTGAGGGCTGGCTACGGCGACGACCCACGCATTAAAAGGGCAATCGAGTGGCTCACCTCACACAGGCAGGGGGACGGCGGCTGGGTTTACCCGCCCCTCGCCGCCGGGATAAGCTGGGCCGAGCAAGTCTACATCTCGGGTCACCATGCCGAGGCGATCCCCTTCAACGCAGCGAAGCCCAGTAGCCACAACATAACCGGCATGACGCTCCGCGGGCTCGTTTGCCACCCCATGTACGCCTCAATCCCCGAGGCGAGGAGAACGGGAGAGTTCCTCGCCAGCCGCTTATTCCAGAAGGACTCCTACTCCTCCTATGAGGCCGGCGACTACTGGGTACGCTTCCTATACCCCTGGTGGTGGAACAACCTTATCATGGCATTAGAATCCCTCCAACGTATCGGCTTCACTTCTAATCACCCCAAGGTGCATGAGGGTCTAAAATGGTTCGCCGAACACCAGTCCCCCGATGGCCTCTGGGAAAACTCCTACAAGAAAGGCGCGAAGAAGTACGAGACTGAGAGCGCCGCCGAAAACAGGCTATGGGTTAGCCTCGCCATCTGTAGGGTTTTGAAGAGCTACAAGAAAAATGGGTAGCTTTGGAAAACGAGCTTCTAGATCTTCATCTTGTTGAGCTTGCCCTCAATGACTTCCATACCCATATATTTTTGAAGCGCCTTTGGCACCCTGATTGTGCCGTCTGCCTGTTGGTATTGCTCCATCACCATGATCATGGTGCGGCTAGTGGCGATTGCAGTGTTGTTGAGGGTGTGTAGGAAGCCTGCAGGTGCCTGCCCCTCCTTCATCCTGTACCGCGCATTTAGGCGCCGTGCCTGGTAGTCTGTGCAGTTCGAGTTGCTGCCCACCTCGCGATACTCACCATCCGCCATCCACGCCTCAGTATCGTACTTTTTCGCTGCGATGCTCCCGATGTCACCAGTGCAGACGTTCACGACGCGGTAGTGGATACCCAGCCCCTCGTAGAGGGCCTCGCAGTTGCTCTGAAGCTCCTCGTGGAACTTCCAGCTGTCCTCAGGAAGGCAGAAGATGAACTGCTCAATTTTATTGAACTGGTGGACGCGGAAGATGCCCTTCGTATACTTGCCGTGGCTGCCAATCTCACGGCGGAAGCACGGGGAGACGCCACACATCTTAATTGGCAACTGGTCCGCGTTCACGATCTCGTCCTTCAGCATCGCGCCCATCGGGTGCTCGGATGTTGCAATGAGGTACAAGTGGTCCTTAGGATTCTCCGAGTCCTCGATCCTGTACATGACGTTCTCAAAGTCAGCGAGGTCGGTAACTCCCTCATAGTAGCTCCTTTTGATCATATACGGCGGCTCGATGACGCTGTATCCCCTGCTGATGAGGAGGTCCATTGCGTACCTCATTATCGAGTAGTCAAGGAGGACCATCTCGTTGCGCAGGTAGTAGAACCCGGTCCCCGTGACCTTTGCACCCCTTTCGAAGTCGGCGATCCCAAGGTTCTGGGAGAGCTCGGCGTGACTACTCGGCGAGAACCCAAACTTTGGCGGTTCACCCCAGACCTTAACGACGACGTTGTTATGGTCATCCTTCCCGTAGGGCACGGACTCATGGAGCATGTTCGGGAGCCTCATGAGGCCGTTCTTCACGAACGCATGCCTCTCCTCGAGCTCCGTCTCGATGACCTTAAGCTGCTCAGGGATTTTACTTGCCTCGGACTTTAGGGATGAGGCGTCCTTCCCGGACTTTATGGCCTGGGCTATCTCCTGGCTCACCTCATTCCGCCTCTTGCGGAGCTTATTCATGTTAGCGGTCAGCTCGCGCCACCGCTTGTCAGCGTCGACAACCTCCTGAAGTAGTAGCAGCTTCTCCGGCTGCTGCCTCCGTTCGAGGTTGGCGCGCACCATCTCAGGGTTCTCCCTGATCAGCTTGATGTCAAGCAAATGCAGTCACGCAAAGTATCCATGAGCACGCGGAGGCATTTAGAAGTTTTCCATTACCGCCGGCGGGGCAGGTCACGTTTATTATCCACTGATCCTCACGAACTCTCGGTGACAGATTTGAAGTATATTGCGTTCCTAGAGTGCGCTTCAGAGGACCTGGACGACTTCATCGAGGTATGGCACAGCAGGACAAAGGCAGGACACACAGTGAAGACCCTCTTCCCTCCACACTCCATGGCGAACACTCCGAAGGGCTTTTCGAGCTTCAGTATCTTCGAGACGGACAGCGAGGAGGAGATGATGCACTACGTGACCGAGTATAGCCAAGTGGCGAGCGTCGAGGTCTATCCAATCTGGGAGTCAAAGAAGGGGGCGGAGCTCTATCAGAAGCTCAAGCTCCCAATGAAAAAGAGCATGTAGCCCAGTTTCACCCGGGTCCCCCCTACACATCGCTGCGCAACCCCTTTTAACGCTGAGGGGGCGAAGACTCGCGGTGAAGAGCGTGGAGTCGGTCTCAAGTTACCAGATGGGTGTATTCGAGGCGCTCGAGTGGGCGTGGCACCTCCTCAAGACGCAGAAGGAACACAGCGGTACAGTCGATGAGGCCTACGCCACCGTGCAGGAGTTACTCGCTGAAGTCGGTAAGGGCGGAGCCGTCGACTTCCGAAAGGAGATCAACCAACTCCACTAAACTTCTCCGGAAAACCATTAATCACCAGGCCCCGACTTGTATCACATGGTCCAGAATACATCGGTGAAAGTGATCAAGAACGCGTACCTAATCGACGGCACTGGGAAGATGCCCGTTAAGGACGCGACGATAATCATCAAAGGCAACACCATCGAGGAGTTGGGCAAGACCGTCGATGCCCCGAGGGGGGCTGAGATGATCAACGCCGACGGCAAGACGGTAATGCCGGGGCTCATCGACGCACACGTCCACATCTGCAGCAACGGCGACGCAAATATCATGTCAGCGCTGAGCTACACGCCAGGACTCGTCCAGCTTTTCGGGGCGCACAACGCGGCGAAGACACTCGACGCAGGCTACACGATGATACGCGACATGGGTGCCCCCTCGGGTTTCGCCCTAAGCCTGAAGAAGGCGATAGAGATGGGCGTCGCTAAGGGACCGAGAATCGTCGCCCCCGGTAGAATCATAAGCATGACTGGTGGCCACGCCGACTTCTACCTCCCCAGCGGCATCGGATACAATGAGATGAGTCTTATAAGCGACGGCCCGGTCGAGACACGGCGGTCGGCGAGGATTAACCTCCGTGAAGGCGCTGACTTCATCAAGATATGCACGACAGGCGGCGTCATGAGCCCCACCGACCCCGTCGACACGCCACAACTCACCGTAGAGGAGATCGAGGCAGTCTGCGACGAGGCGCATCACGTCGGCAAGTTCGTCGCCAGCCACGCGCATGGCCCCAAGGGAATCATGAACGCCATCATTGGAGGAGTCAAGAGCATAGAGCACGGCAGCATACAGACAAGCGAGACAGTGAAGGCGATGGTCGAGCATGACGTGTTCCAGGTCCCGACTCTCACCGCGTCGTGGAACATAGTCACCAAGGGCACAGCTGCGGGCATCCCCGACTGGGCGGTGAACAAGGCGCAGGAGATCGTGGAGTACCCACCGAAGAGCCTCATGCTCTGCCACAGGGCGGGGGTCAAGGTCGCCGCAGGTACCGACGCCGGCACCCCCTTCAACCGTCACGGAGAAAACGCGAAGGAATTAGAACTCATGGTCGCTGCCGGCCTTAAGCCCATCGAGGCAATCACATGCGCCACGAAGATAGGCGCCGAGGCGTGCTGGCTCGGAGCAAAGACCGGCACCGTCGAGAAGGGTAAGTGGGCAGACCTTATCATAGTCGACGGCCATCCCACAGCCGACATTAAGCTCCTGCAAGACAAGGCGAAGATACGCCTCGTCATGAAGGCGGGCAACATAGAGGTGAACAGGGGCATCTAAACTATGGAGGTAAGGCGGTTCAGTCTCCTCGACGGGGCGCGCAGGGCAACGGGCACGACCATCATTATAGACGTCTTCCGCGCATTCACCACAGCCGCTTTCATCATGGCTAACGGCGCCGAAGCAATCCTCCCCGTTGGAGGCGTTGACGAGGCGCTGGATCTCCGCCGCGGGCACCCGGACTGGCTCGTAACAGGGGAAGTTCACGGCCACAAGGTACCTGGCTTCGACTACGGCAACAGTCCCGACGAGGTCAGCAAAGTCGACTTCACAGGCAAGACCGTTATCCAGAGAACGAGCAGCGGCGTACAGGGCATACTTGCCACCTCAGGCGCAGACGAGATACTCCTCGGCAGTTTCGTAATTGCCGAGGCGACTGTCAAACACATCAAAAAAAGGAACCCAAATGTGATCTCTATAGTTGCAATGGGATGGGAGGGGGACTACGAGGCCATAGAGGATGAGCTGTGCGCCGAGTACCTCGAGGCCCGGCTACACGGCCATAAGCCCGACTTCCCCGCTATGGCGCGCTGCATAAGGGCGGACCCCCAAGGGGCCAAGTTCTTCGACCGCACCCAGACGACATTCAGGGAGGGAGACTTTCACGCAGCGATGAGTCTCGACAGGTTTCCCTTCGCCCTCAAGGTTGAACGTGGACCGCCAATGAGGATAGAAAGAGCGTGATCCGCTAACCTTTACTAACACCGCGCCTAACATTTACTCGATTCTTATGCGAGTCTCCGACATCATGACCAAGGCACCCGTCACCATCTCGCCCGCGACGAGGGTGGACGAGGTCGCAACCATCATGCGCGAGAAGGGGATAAGCAGTGTAATCCTCGTAGCGAACGGCAAACCCGTGGGTGTTGTCACCGAGCGCGACCTAGTACACCGAGTCCTCGCCCTTGGGAAAGACCCAAAGAAACTCATGGCAGCCGACATATGCACAAAACCCGTCGTCGCAGTCTCCGTCCACTGCCAAGTCGAGGATGCCGTTAACACGATGAACGAATACAAGATCAGGCGCCTAGTTGTCATCGACGACAAGGACCACGTCACCGGGATACTCACCACCGACGACGTCGGCTACAACCTGAAGAGCATGAGCGAGGAGCTCGCCATGACGTACCTCAGTCTCACGAAGAGAAAGTAACCAACCAACTTTCTCCA
>Ga0315292_10002724_pt1 | contig 10025 bp, 12 predicted proteins | sample YL17G13_0_MG_FD_204029 | JGI IMG/M metagenome (GOLD analysis project Ga0315292, IMG submission 204029) | Sediment microbial communities from Yellowstone Lake, YNP, Wyoming, USA - YL17G13_0 | ecosystem: Environmental > Aquatic > Freshwater > Lake > Sediment | place: USA: Wyoming | collected... | reverse complement strand
AGCGGCATCACAGACGATGTCGTCGACGCGGGCCGAGGGCGGACCCCGGTGACACCAGGCGACCATGGCATCGACGTCCGCGGCCGGTCCCTGGATGTGAGCCTCGACACAGTCGTCGCTGCGATTGCGCACCCATCCGGCCAAGCCAAGGTGTTCACCCTGTTCCATGGTCGCGACGCGAAAACAGACGCCCTGCACGCGCCCACGCACGACGATGCGTACCGCCTTGCCGGACTGTGTCCCAGAGCTCACGTACGCTCCCTTTCGCCGAAGGTGAAGGCCGCCTCGCCCAGCAGCGGCACGAAGCGGCAGGCTACGTCGGTGGTGCGCTCGAACCCCCCGGGAGTACGGGTCACGACGGTGAGGACCTGGTCCCGGCCCGCCGGCCCCACGGGCACCACGAGCCGCGCCCCGACGGCGAGTTGTTCGAGAAGGGGCGGCGGCGCCTGCGGCGCCGCCGCGGTCACGATGATGCCGTCGAACGGAGCCTGCTCGGGCAACCCCAAGCTGCCGTCGCCGAGCACCGTGCTGACGTTGCGATAGCCGAGCCGGGCCAGCAGCAGGCGGGCGCTCTCTTCGAGTTCGGGCACCCGCTCGACAGTGACGACCTGCTCGACCAGCTCGGCCAGCACGGCCGCCTGGTAGCCGGTACCGGTGCCGATCTCGAGCACGCGGCTGCGCGCGTCAACGGCCAGAAGCGTGGTCATCAGGGCCACGATGTAGGGCTGCGAGATGGTCTGTCCGTGGCCGATCGGCAGGGCGCAGTCGGCGTAAGCCTCGGGCAGCAGATCGTCGGGCACGAAGAGGTGCCGCGGCACCGTGCGCAGGGCGGCCAGCACGTCGCCGTTGCGCAGCCCGCGGCCGGCAAGCTGGTGTTCGACCATGCGCCGGCGCTTCTCGGTCTGAGGATCGTCACTCATCGGTCAGACTCCCGCCGCCTCTTCGCCGCTCGCGGCCCCCTCGTCGCTTCTCGAGGCCCCCGTCGTCGCGCGCACTCATGTCGACGACCACCTCGCCGCCGTCGCGCAGCCCGCGGTACTTGGCCGACCGGCGCCCGCGCAGGCGCGCGTAGAACCACGCCATCCAGCCGAAGACGGCGTAGCCGACCGGCGGCAGCGTGGCCGACAGGAGCGCCGCGGCCGCGGCGCCCAGGTCTTCGGCAAGACTCAGGAGCGGCATGACGTTCGCGCTCGGCGTCGAGCGGGGACGCCACAGGCGTCGCGCGTGCATACCGAGCCAGGCCGCCGCCGCCCCCGCCGGCAAGCCGATCGCCAGACCGACCCAGCCGTGGCCCAGCGCACAGACACCGACCAGGGCGCCGACTGCCAGGCGCAACGGCATGGCGAGACGATCCGACAGGCGATCGAACGAGGGGACCTTGTCGGAAGCGATCTCGAAGATGGTCAACACCAGAAGGATGAATAGAGACGGGGTGCTCTCCAGCCACTCAAAGCGTACGGGAAGGTGGAAGCCCAGGCCCTCGCGTGAAAGCAGGCTGACGATGAACAGCGTCAGCCACATGCGCACCCCGACCGTGGTGGACAGGCCGAGGAGGCGTCCGATGGCCCAGATCCAGCCGTTGGCGGCGCTCACGAAGCCTCCCCCCGTGCTCTCAGTCGCCGCGGCCTACGCACGGCGTCCTGTCTACCGTGCCTTGTACCCGAACGACGACCTTCGTGTCATGTGAGCGCCAGACCAAGCCGGGCCAACAACCCGTTGGTCGAGGTGACGTGCCGGTTGAGCCGCAGCTCGAGAGGTGAGAAGCCCAGGGCGAGACCGATGAGCTGCGAGAGATGCAGGACCGGGATCTGCAGCGGCCGGCCGCTGAGCTGGGCGGCCTTCTGCTGATAACCGTCGAGCGAGATGTGGCAGAGCGGGCAGGGAGTGACGATCGCGTCGGCGCCGGCGTCGATGGCCGCCGCCAGCACGCCGCCGGAAGCGGCCACCGCGGTCTGCTCGCGAGCCACGATGACCGGCCAGCCACAACACTTGAGACGCGCGGCGTGATCGACCGGCGTGGCGCCGCAGGCTTCGATGAGCGTCTCGAGGCCGCGCGGGTCGTCGGGCGCCGGATTGCCCGTGACCGCGCCGGGCCGCAACAGCTGGCAGCCGTAGAAAGGTGCGAGGCGAAGCCCGCGAAGAGCACGCGTGACCTTCGCGGCCAGCGCCTCGCGCCCGACTTCGTTGACCAGCACAGCCAGGAGGTGGGTCACCGTGGCCGACCCCCCGTAGGAGTAGCCGGCGGCGGCCAGGGCTTCGTTGGCGAGCGCCATCTCGCCGGCATCGTCGTTGAGGAGCTGGTTGGCGGCGCGCAGATTGAGCGCGCAGACGTTGCAGATGGTGAGGATGTCGAGCCCGTCGCGCTCGGCCTGCGCCAGGGTGACAGCGTTGACGGCCAGGTTGAGTCGTGGCCGGATCTCGTCTACGTCGCCGGCCCCGCAGCAGGGCGCGCCGGTCATCTCCCGGAGCTCGACGCCGAGCCGCTCGCAGATCAGGCGCGTGGAGACGTCAAGCTCGCGGGTGCTCTGCTTGGGGACACAGCCCGTGTAGTAGGCGTACACCATGTTCACGACGGCTCGACCCCCTCGCGACGCGGCTGCAGCGGCGGCAGACGGCCGGGCTCTTGCTCGGCGTGCTCGGCCGCCTCGATGACCCGCAGCAGCCCCTCGTGATCGTCGACCTTGTGCGGAGGCAAGGTGAGCTTGCCGGCCAGAGCGACCCGTACCGCCAGCGGCAGGCGACGCAGCGCCCAGGACCAACCCTGGCTGCGCACCGCCAGCGACGTCTCGTTGAGGCGACCGCTCTGCTTGAGCGAGTCGACGAACGCCTCGGCGTGACGGGCGCCGGGGTCGCGGCGCAGATCTTCGCGCCAGGCCAGCTCGCCGAGCTGGGCGATGAGCTCGCGCACCCTGATGTGCTTGGGACAGCGCTCACTGCAGAAGTAGCAGCGCATGCACTCCCAGAGCCCGTGGTCGCCCGACAGGTCAGAGGCGCGACGATGTTCGTCGATGTCGCGCGCGTCGGTCGCGTAGCGATGCGCCTTGACCAGCGCCGTGGGCCCGATGAACTCGGGCGCCGCTTCGACAGCGTTGCAGTCTGAGTAGCAGGCGCCGCACTCGAGGCACAGCAGGCCCTGGGCCATGCGGTCCCACTCTTCGGGCGACATGAGCCGCTCGTGATCGGGGTCGGGCCGCGCCTCGGCGGGAAAGAGCCACGGTCGCGTGCGACGCAACTTGCGCCAGAACACGTCCATGTCGGTGACCAGGTCCTTGACCACCGGCATGTTGCCGAGCGGCTCGATGCGGATGGCGTCGTCGGAGTCGCGTCCAGCATATGTCGCCATCTTCGTGGCCTGCTCGGCGACCAGCGTAAGCTGTGTGTTGCAGGCCAGCTTGGCGCAGCCGTTGATGCGCATGGCGCAGGAGCCACAGATGGCGTGACGGCAGGCGCGCCTGAAGGCGAGCGTGCCGTCCTGCTCGTCCTGGATCATCATGAGCGCCTCGAGCACCGTGGAGCCGTCGGGCATCTCGACCTCATACGTCTGCCAGCGCGTCCCCGTCTCGCCCTGCGGGTCAGACCGCAGCACGCTGAGCTTTGCGGAGACCATCAGTAGCTCCTCTCTTCCGGCTGGAAGCGGGTGATGGTGACCGGCGCGTAGTCGCAGCGCGGACCGCGCGGCGTGTGCGTGTAGAGGCTGTGGCGCAGCCAGGTCTTGTCGTCGCGCTCGGTGAAGTCACGGCGCGCGTGGCTGCCGCGGCTCTCCTCGCGATTGAGGGCGCCGATGGCGATGCACTCGGCGATGTCGAGCAGGTGCCCGGTCTCGAGCGTCTGCAGCAGGTCGGTGTTGAAGCGCTTGCCCTTGTCTTGCACGACCACGCGGGCGTAGCGTTTCTTGAGCGCCGCGACGGCGGCGACGGCGCTCTCGAGCGCTTCCTTCTCGCGGTAGATGCCGACGTCGCGGAACATGAGGTGCTGCAGCTCGGCGCGGATGCCGGCATGGCGCTCGCCCTTCTTGCGGCCGGCGAGCTTCTTGATCTGCGCCTCGACCCGGGTGAGCGACCCGGCGGGGAACGCGGCGGCCGAGGCCGACTGCTTCGCAGTCTCGGCCGCCGCCTGCCCCGCCCGCCGTCCGAACAGCAACCCGTCGAGCAGCGAGTTGCCGCCCAGGCGGTTGGCGCCGTGCACCGAGACACAACTCACCTCACCGGCGGCGAAGAAGTTGCTCACCGAGGGCGCGCGCCCGTCGACGTCGACCTTGATGCCGCCCATGAAGTAGTGCGGCGTAGGCCGGATGGGGATGGGCGCCAGGCACGGATCGACGCCGGCGATGTCCATGCTGAGCTCGCGCACCTGCAGCAGGCGCGTCTTGATCTTCTCGGTGCCGATGGGCCGCAGGTCGAGCATGATGAAGCCGTCGATGTCGCGGCCGGCGGCCATCTCTTCAGCCTCGGCGCGCGAGACCACGTCGCGGCTGGCGAGTTCCATCTTGTTGGGCGCGTAGTTCTTCATGAAGCGCTCGCCCTCCGAGTTGACGAGGATACCGCCCTCGCCGCGGCAGCCCTCAGTCACCAGCACGCCATTGCGCAGGCCGGTGGGGTGGAACTGCACGAACTCCAGGTCCATGAGCGGCAGTCCGGCGCGGTAGGCGACGGCGGTGCCGTCGCCGGTGCAGTCGACCGAGTTGGACGAGGCCTCGTAGACGCGGCTGGTGGGACCGGTGGCGAAGATGACCGCCTTGGCGCCCATCTCGTGCAGCTTGCCGCTGACGATGTCGACGGCGACGATGCCCGCGGCGCGTCCGTCGTTGAGGACCAGATCGAGCAGGAACCACTCCTCATAGAAGAGGATGCCGCGCTTGAGGCACTGCTCGTAGAGGGTGTGCAGGATGACGAAGCCGGAGATGTCGGCGGCGTAGGCGGTACGCGGGAAGCCGGCGCCGCCAAACGGTCGCTGGGCGACGGTGCCGTCGTCGTTGCGGCTGAACGGACAGCCCATGTGCTCGAGCTCGATGAGGTCATGCGGCGCCTCTTTGGTCATGACCTCGATGGCGTCCTGGTCGCCGAGGTAGTCGGCGCCCTTGACGGTGTCGAACATGTGCGCTTCCCACGAGTCGTCGTCGCCCAGGGCGCCGTTGATGCCGCCCTGCGCGCAGCAGGTGTGGCTGCGCACCGGATGCACCTTGGTGATCACGCCGACGTCGACGCCGGCATCGTGGGCGGCGATCGCCGCCCGCATGCCGGCGAGGCCGGCGCCGACTATGAGGACGTCATGTTCGATGGGCACGCTTCAGTCACTCCCGTCAGGAACGGATCGAGCGGCACGTATCGCCGCTCGGTGATGCGCGTCCACGATACCAAGGAAGGCGGCGGCGAGAAACCGCTCGCCGCCGGGCGGGCGCACCCGATCACATCTCAGACGTCGATCTCGCGCAGCCTGACGACCTTGTGCGCGCTGCCCTCGAGCGCGCTCGCGAGACGCTCGTCGGCCGTCACGAGCGGTACGCCGAGCAGACTGGCGAGGGCTACGTAGCAGGCGTCGTAGACCGAGATCGATCGCTCAAGAGCGACCATAAGCGCCGCTTCGGCGAGCAGGGTGCCCGCCACGCGGCGCCCCGGTACTTCGAGCAAGAGCCTCAGGGCACGACCGGCCTGGCCGACGCCGAGACGCCCGCGCAGAACTGCCCTGCGCACGACGTTCGCGCACTCGACATCGAACAGGTCGGGCATCGCCCAGAGGTGGGAAGGACCGCGCGCGGCCGTCGCCAGGACCGCGATCGCGACGTCGACCAGGTCTTCATCGAGCAGGACCGGCTTGACGGCGACACTCGAGTCGATGACGCCTCCCGACTGAAGCCGTCTCACCTCTCGCGGTCCTCACGGATCGCCGCCGTGGCGTCGAACGAGAATCCTTGGGCATGGAGCTCCTCGCGCAGCTGCGCGGCCCGTGCGAGCCAATCATCGAACTCATCTGGCGTGGGCGTTGCCTTCAGCCCCGCTTCGAGCAGATCGATCACTTCGGCAGTCAGCGAGCGCCGGTCGGCAACGGCGCGCCTGCGGATGCGCTCGTAGAGCTCATCGGGCACGTTTCTGATGTGGAAGATGGGTATGGGCCATCGCCTCCTTCGCCACGACAGTACTCGCCGTGGTTGCATTGTGCAACACAAGTCGGAGAAGAGCGACGGGATTGCTCTGGGGCGAGCGAGGTCCATGACGGCAGCGTAGCGCCTGCCACCGCGTGGGAACAGATGACGATCGGTCCGGACGGGTGACATTTGGACGGGCAGGTTCGCGTCGGCTGGCCGCGTCGCCGGCGCCGCTCGCCCGCATCCTCCCTGCTCCCCGCGGGTATGGTCGAGACAACGACCCGTGAGGTGACCCGATGTCCAAGACCAACGTCCTGTTCCTGTGCACCGGCAATTCGGCCCGCAGCCAGATGGCCGAGGGACTGCTGCGTCACTTGGCCGGCGACCGCTATGAGGTCTTCAGCGCCGGGATCGAACCTGAGCCGGTGAAGCCAGAGGCGGTGGCGGCGATGGCCGAGATCGGCATCGACATCTCGGCGCAGCGTTCCAAGCCACTAACGGACTTCCTCGGCCGCGACGACTTCGGCTTCCTGATCACCGTCTGCGACCGCGCCGCCCAGAACTGCCCCCTCTTCCCTGGGACGGGCGCGCGCCTGCACTGGCCGGTCGACGATCCGGCGGCGGTCGGCGGCAGCGCCGAGGAACGGCTTGCCGCCTTCCGCGCCGCGCGCGACGACTTCAGGGCGAAGATCGACGAATGGCTGACGGACCAGAGAGACCGAGCAGACTCGCCCGCGGGGCAGAGCGAAGAGCGAGACTAGACGCCGGCGGCAGGCCCGCTTGCGGACCATCCTCTCATCATGTACCCTTTTGCGGTACGGTGGCGTACCTCTAAGGGGTTCACAATGCTCTCCACGCTCCTCGGCTCCGAGACGCGCGCGCGCATCCTCAGGCTGCTGCTGTCGCGGCGCGCGCAGCCGTTCTACGTGCGCGAACTCGTGCGCGAGGCGGACATCGGCAGCTCAGGCGTGCAGCGAGAGCTGGCCCGCCTCGCGCAGCTCGGCCTGGTGCGCGTCGAGCCGGGAGAAGGCGGCCGACGGGTCATCCGCGTCGTCGATGCGCACCCGCTGCTCGAGCCGCTCGAGAGCCTCATCGCCGCCGAGGCGAGCGCGACGTCCGACAGAGACCTGACCGCCGCGGCAAACGGTATCGATCAGGGCGACGTCGCGGCGCGCGTCAATCCGCACGTGCTCACCCGGCTGGCGGCGGTGCTTGAAGCCTGCCACCGCGCGGGAGTGGAGCGCGCCGTCCTGTTCGGCTCGGCGACCCAGACCGGCGCCACGATCCAGCCCCACGACATCGACCTGCTGGTGCGCATCGGAGGCGCCCCTGAGGGCCGCGGAAGGCGCTACTTCGCGCTGCGGCGCGAGATCGAACGGATCAGTGACCTGCGCGTCGACCTGGTCGAAGAGGATGGCATCCAGAACCCCTATCTGCAGGCCGAGATCGAGCGCACCGGCGTGGTGATCCTTGAGACCGCGTGACGTTCGCATCTACCTGCACGACATGCGTAGCGCCGCTGACGCGATCGCTGCGTTCATCGAAGACCGCAGTCTCGGCGACTACCAAGCCGACCTCATGCTGCGCTCAGCGGTCGAGCGACAGTTCGAGATCCTCGGTGAGGCCATGGGCCGCGCCATGAAGGCCGACCCCGCGCTGGCCGAGCGCCTGCCGGCTTCGCGGGACGTGATCGACTTTCGCAACGTCATCGCGCACGAGTACGACGCATTGTCGACGGCGACCGTCTGGGACATCGCCCGGCATGAACTGCCCGCACTGGCTGCCGATGTGATCGCCGAGCTGGAACGGCTGGGGACCTAGACGGCACCCCAACCAGCTGCTCAGCCCTGCCACCCGGCGGCGCGCTCGTCCAGGGGCATGTAGTCGACGTCGAATCCGAAGTGTGCCGGCCCCAGCAAGGCGATGCCGGCAGCAGTTCGCCAGCGTCGGTCGCAGGGCACACCGACGACGGCGACACTCGCGCCGGGTGCGACCTCCGGGTTGGTGAGACCCATGCCGGTCCCGGCGTCGACCATGCAGATGAGGTCGGGGCAGGTGATGTCCGGATCGCCGTCGCGCCAGGCCATGAGGTTCTCGTTCTTGAACCAGACCCGGTAGCGCGACGACGCCGACTCACCAGCGCCGGCGACGGTCGTCTCGCCGACGCTGAAGCCGTCGGCGTCGTCCCAGGTCATGGCCTCGACCTCGCCGCGGAACGTGACCCATCCACCGGCCGCCGTCGCGACGGCGACGGAGATGTCGCCGTCGGCTGCGGCGGCCTCCCGGCGCGCTCTCCCGACCGCCAGCGCCCGGCTGACCGAGCCGGGAACCAGCAGGTCGCGCAGCTCTCCCCACGGCTGGCCGTGGTCGGCGACCCAGACCGCGTTGCGGCTGGCGACCGCCAGCGCCCGGATCAGGGTCTCGGCGCGAGCGTCATCGGCGACCCGCGTGAAGATGGCCGTGTCGCCGACCTCGTTGACGACCGCCAGCGGCGCACTCGGCACACCATGCAGGCTCAACAGAGAGTGCTCGATCTCGGGCACGGCGCGGCCGGCCGGGTCGGCGTCGATCACCGGCACGTCCATCATCGCCGCGGCATAGAAAGCGTCACCGATGCTGCCCCCGCCGATCTCACCGGGGAAGACGCCGGCCACGCGGCGACCGAGGTGGTCCTCGAGAGCACGCACAGCGAGCACCGTGGGGTGCTCGCCGGTGAACGGCAGGTCGCCGTAGAACCCGGCGTCGGCAGCGGTCATCGCGCCGACGGCGTACGGGCAGGCGACGAGGTCGGTGCCGGCGAGATCGTCAGGACCGGCAAGCGTCACCGCGTGGCCGGCGTCGTAGACCTGCTTCATCTGCTCGCGACCGTCGGCGAGCCAGCCGCCCCCGCCACACCCGAGGATCGTCGCGCCGACGAGGATGTCGTCGACCTGCTCCGCGCTCAGACGTCTCACGACGGGACAGTCATCGTCCGGCGTCTTCCCTCGCCCGGAACCCGGTCACGTCAGACCTTCGCATACTTCGCGCGCCCCTCCTCATAGAGGTCCGCTCCGTGACAGTCGTTGACGACGATCGCCGGGAAGTCCTTGACCTCGAGCTTGGCGATCGCTTCGGCGCCGAGCTCGGGGTAGGCGATGACCTCGTTGCCCACGATGCGCTGCGCCAGCAGCGCGCCGGCGCCGCCGGTGGCGGCGAAGTAGACGGCGGTGGTGTCGATCATCGCCTGCTTGACCTCGGGCAAGCGCAGGCCCTTGCCGATCATGCCCTTGAGGCCGTGCTTCATGAGCAGCGGGGCGTAGGCGTCCATGCGACCGCTGGTCGTGGGCCCGGCCGAGCCGATGACGTTGCCGGGCTTGGCCGGCGACGGCCCCATGTAGTAGACGACGGCGCCCTGCAGCTCGAAGGGCAGCGGCTCGCCGGCCTCGATCAGCGCGACGAGGCGCTTGTGCGCCGCGTCGCGCGCCTGGTAGATGAAGCCCGTGATCTCGACCTCGTCGCCGGCGCGCAGGTCGCGCACGACCTCGTCGGTGAGGGGCGTGGTGATCTTCTTCGCAGCCATTCCTCTTCCCCTCCCTACAGGACCACGTGCGTGTGCCGCTGAGCGTGGCACTGCACATTGACGGCCATCGGCATGCTGGCGATGTGGCAGGGCATCTCCTCGATGAAGACGGCCAGCGCGGTCTGCGTGCCGCCCAAGCCCTGCGGCCCGATACCCAGGGCGTTGACCTTCTCGAGCAGCTCGGCCTCCATGCCCGCGATGCGCTCGTCGGGATGCACCGATCCGATCTCGCGCAGCAGCGCCTTCTTGGCCAGCAGGGTGCACATCTCGATGGTGCCGCCGATGCCGACGCCGAGGACGATCGGCGGGCACGGGTTGGAGCCGGCGCGCGAGACGGTCGCCACGACGGCGTCGACCATGCCGGCCCAGCCCTGCGAGGGCTTG
>Ga0315292_10002723_pt1 | contig 10027 bp, 8 predicted proteins | sample YL17G13_0_MG_FD_204029 | JGI IMG/M metagenome (GOLD analysis project Ga0315292, IMG submission 204029) | Sediment microbial communities from Yellowstone Lake, YNP, Wyoming, USA - YL17G13_0 | ecosystem: Environmental > Aquatic > Freshwater > Lake > Sediment | place: USA: Wyoming | collected... | reverse complement strand
GCATCGTGACCTTCTCGTACCCCTCGGCCGCGAAGAGCTCCCGTGCCGCGTCGAGGATCTTGTGCCGGATCTCCTCTTTCTCCCGCTCGCGCCGTTCCGTGATGCCCATGTCTCGCTCCGATCGCTCTCTTTGTTAGCTTAACGACGTTAAGAATATGGGCAAAGTTCCCTGAATTGTCAACGTAAACAGCAGCATTGGTGCAAACTGCTCAAAGAGAGCCACTTATCACCCCTCGCCCTGAAGCGATCTCCTTATCGCCGGCGTCCCACGGTGGTAGGGTCGGGGCCGCATCGCCCTGGAGGTTCCCGTGAAGGCATCCACCCGCTCGGTTCTGGCCGCTCTCCTGGCCGCCGCCACCCCCCTGCCTGCCGCAGCGGCTTCGCTGAGGCCTCGCGCCCTGGAGCCCGCCGCAGTCGTCTGCCCGGCCGACGCCTCGAGCCTCGAGGCGTCGGCCGCGCGCGAAGTGCGGCGGTACGTCTACGTGCGCACCGGCCGGCTGCTGCCGATCGAGAAAGAAGCCACGGGCCCGGCCATCGTGGTCGGCCGCCGCGATCGCGCATCAGTGCGGTCCCTCGCCGATGCGGCGCTCGCCGCGCGGCTCGACACGCTCGCCCCGCAGGAGCGGCTGCTCGTGACCGTGCGCCGCCCGGGCCGCGAAGCGCTCCTCGTCACGGGCGGCGACGAGACCGGCGTGCTGTACGCGGCGTACCGCCTCGCCGAGCACCTCGGCGTCCGATTCGGCCTGCACGGCGACACGATTCCCGACGAGAAGCGGTCGCCGGCCCTGCCCGATCTCGACGAGGCCGGCCGCCCCCTCTTCTCCATCCGTGGTATCCAGCCCTTCCACGACTTCCCCGAGGGGCCGGACTGGTGGAGCCGCGACGACTACAAGGCGATCCTCGGCCAGCTCCCCAAGCTGGGGATGAACTTCTTCGGCTTGCACACCTATCCCGAGGGCCGGCCGAACGCGGAGCCCACCGTGTGGATCGGTCCGCCCGACGAGATCGGCGAGGGCGCCGAGGTGAAGGCGGCCTACGCCTCGAGCTACTTCACCACCCTGCGTGGCAACTGGGGCTACGAGGTGAAGCCCACGGGCGACTACGCCCACGGCGCGGGCTGGCTCTTCCACCGGGGCGGCTACGGCAACGACACGATGGAGGACCTCGCACCGCAGCCGTGGAACGCCGAGGACGCGCGCACGCTCTTCGCCCGTGCCGCCGACGTGCTGAAGGACGCCTTCACCTTCGCGCGACGGCTGGGGACTAAGACGGCGGCCGGGACGGAGACGCCGCTCGTGGTGCCGAAGGCGCTCGGCGAGCGGCTCGCGAAGGCGGGAAAGAAGGCGGGAAAGAAGGCGGACGACCTCGAGACGACCCGGCTCCTCTACGAGGGGATGTTCCGGCGCGTCGCGCAGTCGTACCCGCTCGACTTCTTCTGGTTCTGGACGCCCGAGGGCTGGACCTGGGACGGCGTGAAGGACGAAGAGGTGACGGCGACGGTTGAGGACCAGCGCCGCGCGCTCGCCGCGGCGGCGAAGGTGAAGGCCCCGTTCAAGCTCGCGACCTGCGGCTGGGTGCTCGGCCCGCCGCAGGACCGGACGCTCTTCGACCGAGAGCTGCCGAAGGACGTGGCGCTCTCCTGCATCAACCGCACCGTCGGCCACTCGCCGGTGGAGCGCGGCTTCGCGGCGGTGAAGGGGCGGCCCGCGTGGGCGATCCCGTGGATGGAGGACGACCCATCCCTGACCTCGCCGCAGCTCTGGGTCGGCCGCATGCGACGGGACGCGGCCGACGCGCGCCGGTATGGCGCGACCGGCCTCATCGGCATCCACTGGCGGACACGCGTCCTCGGCCCGAACGTGCAGGCCCTGGCGCAAGCGGCCTGGCGGCAGGAGTGGCCGCAGGGGCCGCAGGCCGTCGAGGGCCCGATCGGCGGGTACCCGCTCGTGCGCGCGGCCGGGGCGATCGCGGGCGCCGCAGACCCGTCCGTCTACCGCGACCAGCGCTGCGGGCTCACCGGTTATCGCCTGCGGGTGCCGAAGGGCCGCTACGCCGTCACGCTGCGCTTCGCGGAAATGGAGCGCACGCGGGCGGGGGAGCGCATCTTCGACGTCACGCTCGAGGGGACGCCCACCGCTGTCGGTGTCGATCTCGCCAAATCGCCGGGGGCCTGGACCGCGTTCGACTCCGTGGCCAGCGACGTCCCCGTGACCGACGGATGGCTGGACGTCGGCTTCGTCGACCACCACAACGTCGCCTGCCTCGCGGCCATCGAGGTGGAGGGCGGGGCGGTGAAGCGGCGCGTCAACGTGGGCGGTCCGGCCGTGGCCGGCTACGAAGCCGACCTGCCCGGTGTGCCGTTCGTGTCAACCGGCGACTTCTGGCGCGCCTGGGCCGAGGCCGAGGTCGGCCCCGAGGCCGGGCCGAAGGCCGCGGCGATCTTCGAGAAGCTCGACAGCCGGCTGCCGCAACCGGCCGCGTGGATCGAAGGGCCGGGAGGCCTCGACCCCGACGACCGGCCCTGGGTCGAGGCGAAGGCCGACTACGCATTCGTGGACGACCTCGAGGCGCTGCGGCCGCTGGTGCGCGGCCCGGCGAGCCTCGAGCGTTTCGACTACTGGCTCGAGACGTTCCGGTACATGCGTGCGATGGGCGAGCTGCGGTGCGCCTCCGCGCGCCTGCGCTCGGCGGTGGCCGCGCTGCGATCGGGCCCGACCGCGGCCGACCGTCGGCAGAAGGCCGAGGCCGCGCTCGAGCCGCTACGTGCGATGGTCCCGCTCGCCGCGCGTGTCATGGAGCACCTCTTCGGGACGGTCAGCACCCGTGGCGAGCTCGGCACCGTCGCCAACTGGCAGCAGCACGTCCTGCCGCGGGTCTTCGAGCAGCCGGCCCGTGAGATCGAGCAAGCCCTCGGCCGGGAGCTGCCGGCGGATGCGCGCCTCGGCCGGGCGTACGTCGGCCCGGAGCGGCTCGTGGTGCCGACCGACCGGACCGCGCTCGAAACCGGGGAGCCGCTACGGCTCGAGGCGATCGTGCTCGGAGCCGCGCCCGCGAAGTCGGTCCAGCTGGCGTGGCGGCCCATGGGCGCCGGCGCCTGGACGACCGTCCCGTTCGTCCCCGCGGGCCGTGGCGTCTGGCGGGTCAGCGTCCCGTCGCACGGCGGCGACTTCGAGTACGCAGTGGAGGCGTTGTCGTCGGCAGGCACGCCGCTGCGTGTCCCCGCCGCCGGCCGCGATCTCGCGCGGACCGTCGTGGTGCTCCCGCCGAGCTGAGGAGCACATCCGAAGACGAAACGGCGACCTCTCAGCTCGTCTCGTAGAGCTCCAGGCCTGGCAGGTCGCGGAAGTCGCGCGGGTTGAGGGTCCACAGGCGAGCGCCCACGGTGAGGGCGCAGGCTGCGATCGCGAGGTCGATCTCCCGGCCGCGGCCGCGGGGGAGCGAGACGTAGAGGAGCGCCGCTCGCGCGGCCTCGGCCGGACCAAACGGGAGCGCGACCGCCGCGGGGAACAGCGCTTCCTGGGCCGCGATCTCCTCGGGCCGCCTCGGTCCTCGCAGCCACTCGTAGAGGACCAGGCACGGCAGCAGGAGACGTTCACCGCTCTCGATCGCGCGCCGCAAGGCGGGCGCCGAGCGTCGCGGCCCGCTCAGGGCGTCGATCAGCACCGAGGTGTCGAGGACGATCACCGGTGTGCTTGTCGCAGCTCGGGTCGCCGCCCGCCGGCCCGCCGCGCGCGACGGAGCTCCGTGAGCTCCCGCTCCACGTCGCGAAGCGGGCGTGAGGGAATCCCGGGCACCAGGCGATCGAAGGCCTCGAGCAGGCGCTGTCTCTCCCGCTCGCTCAGGCGTCCCGTCCGGTCGCTGAAGTCGCGGATCGCCTCGCGCACGACCTCGCTCTTCGGGATGGCGAGCCGCTCCGCCGTGGCGCGAAGGCGGGAGATCGTGTCCCCGTCGAGCGTGAACGTCACCTTGATCGTTGCCATACCAAAGCAATACTACCATACCGACGACATCCCGCCCCCCGCCACTTCGGTCAGAATGGCGCCGCACCGCTGCCACGGAGAGGACGACCATGACCTACACCCCTGCCGCCGATCGATACGAGAAGGCCTCCTTCCGCCGCTGCGGCCGCAGCGGGCTGCAATTGCCGCCCATCTCGCTCGGCCTCTGGCACAACTTCGGCGGCGTGGACGCGTTCGAGAACGGGCGCGCCATCGTGCGCCGCGCTTTCGACCGGGGCGTGACCCACCTCGACCTCGCCAACAACTACGGCCCGCCCCCCGGCTCCGCCGAGGAAGCGATGGGCCGAATCCTGGACCTCGACCTGCGGCCGCACCGCGACGAGCTCGTGATCTCCACCAAGGCCGGCTACCTCATGTGGCCAGGGCCCTACGGCGAGTGGGGCTCGCGCAAGTACCTGCTCTCGAGCCTCGACCAGAGCCTCAAGCGGATGCGCCTCGAGTACGTGGACATCTTCTACTCCCACCGCCTCGACCCCGAGACGCCCCTCGAAGAGACGATGATGGCGCTCGACCAGGTCGTGCGGCAGGGGAAAGCCCTCTACGCCGGCGTCTCGAACTATCCGGCGAATCAGACCGCGGAGGCCGCGGCGATCCTCCGGCGCCTGGGCACGCCGTGCCTCATCCACCAGCCCCGCTACTCGATGTTCGACCGCTGGATCGAGGGCGGCCTCACCGACGTGCTCGAGCGCGAGGGCATTGGCTGCATCGCCTTCTCGCCGCTCGCCCAGGGTCTCCTCTCCGACAAGTACCTCGCCGGCATCCCGAAGGGCTCCCGCGCCTCGACCGCGCACGGCTTCCTGCGGCCCGAGCACGTGACGCCGGAGAAGGTCGAGCAGGCCCGGAAGCTGAACGAGATCGCGAAGGCCCGCGGGCAGAGCCTGGCCCAGATGGCGCTGCTCTGGGTCCTGCGCCGTCCGGTGGTCACGTCCGCCCTCATCGGGGCGAGCAGCGTGGCCCAGCTCGACGACAACCTCGACGCGCTGGCCGCGCCCCCGCTCTCCGCCGAGGAGCTCGCGCGCATCGAAGCGGTCCTGGCGTAGGCGTGGTGCGGTAACGGAGACAACTCGCCCCGGGGCGAGTCGGGCACGTACGGCCGCCACTTCCAGCCCCGCGTGTTGAGTGCGTCGAAGGATGGAGCCGCACCCGGCGAGCTCGGCCCCGAACGGACCTCGTGCGTCCGCGCGCGCGGAGAGAATGGGGTTCAAGCGGAGGGTGCTCACGATGGAGCTCGAAGGAGGGCGAGGCGCAGGCGAGAGCAGGCACAGCAGACTGCTCTCCATGGCGGCCCGCTTGTCGGATGCCGAACTTCGCCGCCGGGTCCTCGTCCTCGCCGGGCGAGAGCGGGAGTCCACGGTCGAGCTCGTCGCTCACCTGGCCGAGCTCGACGAGCGGAAGCTCTACCCCGACGAGGGTTTCGGCTCGCTCTTCAGCTACTGCACGGGGGCGCTCCACCTCGCCGAGCACGCCGCCTACAACCGCATCGAAGCCGCCCGTACCAGTCGGCGTTTCCCCGCCATCCTCGACCTGCTGGCCGACGGCTTCCTGAACCTCAGCACGGCGCGGCTGCTCGCCCCGCACCTCCGTCCCGACAACTTCGAAGCGCTGGTGGCCCTGGCGAAGGGGAGGAGCAAGAGGGAAGTCGAGGCGCTCGTCGCGCGCTTGGCTCCGCGGCCCGACGTGGCGGCCTCGGTGCGCAAGCTCCGCGCCTCGGCGCCGCCGGCGGCGTTGCAGCCAGCCCCGGAGTCAGCCACCCAGGAGGCAGCGCCGTCTGGCCCAGCCCCCACCACCCTGCTCCCTGCAATTGGTGGCTCCCGAAGCCTCTCATCCGCCCTGGCCGGCGCGGCAGCGCCTGAGCGGGCCGTCCACCGGCCGGTGGTCACCGCGCTGGCACTGGAGCGCTACCGGGTGCAAGTCACCGTCGGCGAAGCGACGCACGAGAAGCGGCGCCGAGTCCAGGAGCTCCTCCGGCGCGAGATCCCCGATGGTGATCCCGGTGTGATCTTCGATCGAGCGATCACGCTCTTGCTCGAGGACGTAACCCGGAGGAAGCTGGCCGCGACGTCGAAGCCAAGGCTCGGCGTGGCGGCGGCGACCCGGTCGCGCCACATCCCGGCGCGCGTGAGACGCGACGTGTGGCTGCGTGACGGAGGTCGGTGCGCCTTCGTGGCCGCCAACGGCCGGCGTTGCGCCGAGCGCGCCTTCCTCGAGTTCCATCACGGCGAGCCGTATGCGATCGGCGGTGAAGCAACAACGGCGAACATCTCGCTGCGCTGCCGGCAGCACAACACGTACGAGGCGGAGTTGGTCTTCGGGTCGAACCGGGGAGCGCGCGCGGGGGGTCTCGCCCCGACACGAGGCTCCCCAGCCGGACTTCACCAGGGCGCCGCGACCGTGAACTCGCCCCGGGGCGAGTTGGACACATCCTGATGCGGGATCGGAGCTCCAGCCCCGAGGAACGACTCAGGGTCGCAAGCTCTCGACGAGGTAGAGGTCCTGGAAGTAGCGACCGTAGGTGTAGGCGTAGGCCTCACCGTCTGCCGAGAGGGCGGTCGTGCGCACGTCAATCGAACCCGTGACGTCGTCTGGCCGCACCGCCTTCCAGGGGGTCGAGCGCCCGGTTGCGATCTCCAGCCGGTCGATGTGGTAGGGCATGCCCGACCGACCGACGAACACGAAGCGACCGTCCCCGCTGGCTCGCAAGGCCCGGGTGCCGGTCGGAAGGCGCGCCGCCACCGGCTGCGGGTCGCCGCCCCGGAGCGGGTAGCGGGCGAGAGTCCCGTCGGGGCCGGCACCCATCACGCTGCCATCACGGTAGGAGCCGCGGATGGAGACGATGCCCTCCGGTGTAACCGGCCGGGGCTCGCCACCTGACGGCGCCAGCAAATACGCGCGTGAGCGCTCTCCGGTGACGGCCGCGTCAACCAGCAGCTGCCCCTCCTCGAGGAACCAAGCCGAGTCGATGGTTTCGAAGCGATGTCCTGGAAGCGCATGCGACTCGCCCGGGCCCGTGGGCGTCACGATGAGGCGCGGCGGTTCGCCGGGTGGGTCGACGAGAACCCACTTCCCATCCGGAGAGAGCGCGAGAGGCGAACCCTCACCCAACCGGACCGCGGGACCACCGCGCGTCGGTCGAACATACATCGCGGCCCCCGCGGCGCGCCCGGGTCCGTTGCCCTCGACGGCCAGAAGCTGCGCGCCGTCGGCCGTGAGATCGGCAACCCACGACCAGCTGAACACTCCGAGCTCCCGCTCGCTGTCCTCGCCCGGGGGTTTCGCTCGGACACCCATGCGCTCGAAGCCGTGATGTAGGAGCAGACGGCCGTCTCTGGAGGCGTCCTGCACGGAGATGGAAGCGAGGTCCCTGTACACCTCTTGCGGCGGCCGGGTCGGCGTCACCAGATACAGGGAACGGTCACGGAACGTGGGTCCCCCCGCAACCCACACAGCGTCGTCCGCCGCCCAAGCGAGCCCCCACATCACGGGCGGAGTCAGGAGCGTCGTCTTCCTTCCCCCCTCGTCGTACACGCAGACCCCGTTCGGCTCCATGGCCGCGACCCGGTCTCCGCGCGGAGAGACGCGAAGCAGGAACTCGCGGACCGGACGGGCCAGCACCCTTCCGATCGGGTACTCGAGCTGACGTTCGCCGTCGACTCGCCTCCTGCTCGAAGCGGTGGAGGCGCTCGGGGGTGTGGCTGACCTCGCCCGGCAGGACCTTGACCGCCACGTCACGGCCGAGACGGGTGTCCCGCGTGCGATAGACCTCGCCCATCCCGCCGGCCCCGATCGGGCCCAGGATCGCGTACGACCCCAGCCGCGTTCCGGCCGAGAGCATCATCGCTGGCTCCATCGCATGATGCGCTCCCGGGAGGGCGGTTCAATGAGCCGTTCGACCCATCACCGCTGGCGCGGAGCCTGGCTGGTCCCGCTGCTCGCCACGTGGTCGCCAGCCGCACCGCCTCGCGGCTCAGGCCTGCTGCCCTCCGTGGTACCTTGATAGGCAGCGCCAGTTGACTCCGGAGGCGAGATTGAAACAGACGGAGGTCGTGTTCCTGGTCGAGGAGGCCCCGGAGGGTGGATACACCGCTCGCGCTCTCGGCGTGTCCATCTTCACCGAGGCCGACTCGCTGGACGAGCTTCAGAAGGGCGTGCGCGATGCAGTTCGCTGCCACTTCGAAGAGGCCGTACGGCCGTCGGTCATCCGCCTTCACTACGTCCGCGAGCAACTGATCGCGGTATGAGGCTCCCGCGGGACGTCTCCGGGCGCGACCTCGCCCGAGCACTCGCCCGCGTCGGCTACGGCATCACGCGACAGTCCGGAAGCCACATGCGCCTGACGACGGCGCTCGGCGGCGAGCACCACGTCACGATCCCGGACCACCCGGCACTTCGCGTCGGGACTCTGGCCGCCATTCTCGACGACGTGGCCTCTCACCTGGGACGCAGCCGCGAGGACCTCCTGGCGGAGCTCTTCGGCTCGTAGCGCAGCGGCGAGGGTTGAACCCCCGGCTCGGCGCTCCTAGTATTCCGGAATGAGCACCGCGGCCGACCCCCTCCTGGAGACGCTCGTGAACGACTTCGGGGGCAACTACGTCTTCGCCCTCGACCTGCTGGAGCAGTACCGGCAGGACCGCAAGAGCGTCGACGCCACCTGGCGGGCGTACTTCGACAAGGCCCTCGGGCTGCCGCCAGAGGCCGAGCAGCAGGTCACCGTCATCGTCAACGAGGCGCCGAAGGCCCCCGCGCCGGCCGCAGCGCCCGGCCAGGGGCTGCAGACGCTCGCCCGGCAGGACGTGCCGGCCGTGGCCACCGGCGAGCGCTCGAAGGCGGTGGCGCGCGTCTCCATCCTGCCCGGCGACGTCCTCCAGCCGATCCGCGGCGGGGCGATGCGCGTCGTCGAGAACATGGAGGCGAGCCTCCAGGTCCCCACCGCCACCTCCGTCCGCACGATCCCGGTGCGGACGCTCGAGGAGAACCGGCGCCTGCTCAACAAGCACCGCGAGGCGGCAGGGCAGGGCAAGGTCAGCTTCACCCACCTCGTGGCCTGGGCCATCCTCCGCGCCTTCGACACGTTCCCGCGGATGAACGACGCCTACGCCGAGGTGGACGGCCAGGCGCACCGCATCCAGCGCGACCAGGTGCGCCTCGGGATCGCGGTGGACGTGCAGAAGAAGGACGGCTCGCGGACGCTGCTCGTCCCGAACGTCAAGGACGCCCAGAAGCTGAGCTTCGCCGAGTTCCTGACGGCCTTCGACGAGCTCGTGGCGCGATCGCGGAAGGGCACGATCTCGCCCGACGACTTCATGGGCACGACCGTCTCCCTCACGAACCCCGGCACGTTGGGCACGACGTCGTCCGCCCCGCGCCTCATGCCGGGGCAGGGCGTGATCGTCGCGACCGGCGCCCTCGACTACCCGGCCGAGTACAAGTCGATGGCCCCGCGCACGCTGGGGCTGCTCGGCATCAGCAAGGTGATGACGGTGACGTCCACCTACGACCACCGCATCATCCAGGGCGCGGAGTCGGGCCTCTTCCTCGCGCGGATGGAGGACCTTCTCAAGGGCGAGGACGGCTTCTACGACCGCGTCTTCACCGATCTCGGCCTCCCGCACCGGCCGGTGAAGTGGGAGATGGACGCGAACCCCGGGCTGTTCGGAACCCCCGGCGGGCGCGAGGAGGTGGAGAAGCAGACGAAGGTCCTGCAGCTCGTGCACAACTACCGCGTGCGCGGGCACCTCGTGGCCGACCTCGACCCGCTCGACCGCGCTCGCGCCCCCCACCGCGACCTCGACCCCGCGACCTACGGGCTCACCCTCTGGGACCTCGACCGCGAGTTCCTGACCGGCGGGCTCTCCGGCGAGGACAAGGGGACGCTGCGCGAGATCCTCGACACCCTGCGCGAGACGTACTGCGGGACGATCGGCGTCGAGTACATGTACATCGCCGACCCCGAGCGCAAGGACTGGCTGCAGCACCGCATGGAGTCGACGCGCAACTACCCGGCCCTCGAC
>Ga0315292_10002719_pt1 | contig 10032 bp, 9 predicted proteins | sample YL17G13_0_MG_FD_204029 | JGI IMG/M metagenome (GOLD analysis project Ga0315292, IMG submission 204029) | Sediment microbial communities from Yellowstone Lake, YNP, Wyoming, USA - YL17G13_0 | ecosystem: Environmental > Aquatic > Freshwater > Lake > Sediment | place: USA: Wyoming | collected... | reverse complement strand
ACGGCGTCGCCCGCCTCGCGGTCCGAGCGCGGACGGTAGCTCCAGAACGCGCCACGCCTCAATAGAGCCTTCATCGCAGGCACCTCATGGAAGGGTCAGCCGGAAGCGGCGATCGACTTCATCCGCCAGGTCCACGACCAGCTGGCCATCGTCGGGCGAAATGGAGAGGCGGTACCAGGCCAGCGGCTTCGGCGCGGGACCGGACACGTTCTTCCCATCGCCGGTGTACCGCGACCCGTGACACGGGCACATGAAGCGGTGCGTCAGGCGCAGAGCCTGCCCGTCGACGGTCGTCTCCTCGCTGCGCGCCAGGGCCTCGGCCCTGACCGTGCAGCCCAGATGCGTACATACCGCCGAGATGGCGTGATAGGTCTTCCCGTCCCGGAAGACGAACAGGCGCTCGTCGGGGAGGAACTTCAACCCGTCGGGGAACTCTCCGGGCTGGCCGACCTTGACCGTCGTGGGCGCGTCGTAGGTGACGTTGGGCACCAGGGAGCGCAGTGACGCGCCGGCCTGGGCCGTGATGGCCACGAACCCGGCGCCCACGCCGAGTTTCAGCAGGAAGTCCCGCCGGTCCGCGTGCGGTGGTTGTGTGGCGTCGCTCATGGCGTGTCAACCTGGGTTGGGCGAGTCGCTCCGTTGCCGGGCGCGCTCGACTGGATGAGTTGCTCCGTGATCGTGAAGCGCTCCATCGTCATCGCATCGGTGGGGCATCGCACCGCGCAGAGGCCGCAGCGAATGCATCGCTCGTCGTCTTTCACCATCGCCGAGAGCGGCAGCCCGTCGGCGTGCGCGCGGGCACTCAGTTCGCGGCGGGTGTGCGCGTCGAGATCGACCGCGTCGAACGGGACGATCGAGAGGCAGTGCTCGGGGCAGATGTCCACGCAGCGGTTACAGAGCACGCACCGCTCCGGATCGTAGATCGTCTGGATGTGGCAGACGAGGCAGCGGGCCGCCTGTGTGCGGGCATCGCCCGCGCCGTAGCCCGTCTCGACTTCCGCAATACCCGTGCGGCGGCCCACGTCGAGGGTCGGGGGCGCCTCGCGATCGTGGATCTCGAATCCGGCAATCATCCGGTAGCGGGATGTGGGGAGCTTCTCGATGTCGAGCCGCCGTTCGATCCGCCCCCCCTCGTGCGCGAGATACTCGTGAATCGAGCGGGCAGCGCGTTTGCCGTTCGCGACCGCCTCGATCAGGTTGCGCGGGCCGAACGCCACGTCGCCTCCGGCGTACACCCCGGGGGCGGACGTGGACAGCGTCACGGGATCCACCAGGATGGTGCCGCCCGGGCTGAGTGTGACGCCGTCGTCCGCCTTCAGGAACGACAGGTCCGCCCGCTGACCCACCGCCAGGATGCAGGCGTCCGCTTCGAGGGTCATGAGATCCAGGTCGTCGTAGGTCGGCGCGAAGCGGCCGTCCGCGTCAAAGACCGACCGCACGGCCCTGAGTTCGACGGCGTGCAGTCGTCCGTCCCCGACGAACCGGAGCGGCCCGCGGCGCGGCAGGAACCGGATGCCCTCTTTGCCAGCCTCCTCGAATTCCTCGTGGCCCTGGGTGGTCCGGAGGACCGGCATCTCGTCGAAGGTCTCGAGCGAGACGATGGTCACCTCCCGGGCCCCCCCGCGCAGTGCCGAGCGGGCCGAGTCGAACGCCTCTTTCACGCGGGCGTCGGCCGCGGCCGCGAGTCCGGCCCGCTCCCGTGAAGCGTCGTCATTGCTGTCACGCACCGCCGTGCGGGCCGCATCGAAGGCGACGAAGCCGCCGCCGATGACGACGACGCGACGGCCGAGTTGCACGCGGTACCCGCGGTTGATGTTGAGCAGGTAGTCCACGGCTTTGATCACGCCGTCCAGTTCCACGCCGGGCGCCTGGAGGTCGCGACCGCGCGACACCCCGACCGAGAGGAACACCGCGTCGAACCCGTCGCGGCGAAGCTCGGCCAGACCGAAGGTCGGGCTGAGCGGGCTGTTGAGCCGCAGGTCCACGCCCAGCGCGGTGATCTTGTCGATCTCCGCGCGGATGACCGAGCGCGGCAGCCGGTATTCGGGAATGCCGTAGCGGACCATGCCGCCGGGCTCGTCGGCGGCTTCGAAGACGACGACGCGGTAGCCCAGCAGCGCGAGGTCGTGCGCGGCGGACATCCCGGCCGGGCCGCCGCCAATCACGGCGACGCGCGGGCCATCCGCCGTCCCGGGCGCCGTTCCCGGGCCGCGCGGCGCCTCCGGCCTTGCGCTCGCGTAGCGATTCCCTTCGGCGGGGACGGCCGTCGCCAGCCGGTCCTGGGTATCTGGATTCGTGGACTCGACGCCGAACTGCTCGGTGACGTAGCGCTTCAGCGCGCGAATGGAGACCGGGGCGTCAATCGCGCCCCGACGGCAGGCATCTTCGCAAGGCGCGGCGCAGACCCGCCCGCAGATCGAGGCAAACGGGTTCGGGGCGCGGGCCACGAGGTACGCGTCCTCGTCGCGGCCTTCCGCGATCAGTTGGACGTAGCGTCCGGCGTCGGTGGCGACCGGGCAGCCGGCCTGGCACTTGACCTGCGCTTTCCAGTGCTCGAGTTCGGGCAGTCGGACGGGAATGGCCATGGAGCGCCTCGTGGTGGGTAGCATGGTCCGACTTACGGGGGCGTCCTATGACGAGCGTCATAACGCCAGGCCTGGGGCGACGACATGTGCGAATTCACAGGGCCGCGCGGGGCGAACACCTGAGGCATAATATGCAGGCCATGGCGCTCAATGCCTGCGAGCTCGAAATCGATCTCTTTTGCCGGGGGATGCGGATCCCGGACGACGTGTCGCTGGAGGGCGCCCGCGGCATCTCCCGGACACGCGCCGGGCTCGGCTCGGGGCTCGAGATCGTCGTCCCCACGCGGAGCTGGCTCAAGCCCGAGGTCTGGGTCAACGTGCCGGTGGTGGAGACGTTCGCGCGCCAGTCGCCGTACGTCCTGTCGGGCTCACCGCGGGCGGGGTACCTCCTGACCAACGAGCAGACGCGCGACGCCTATCCGGTGCGCATTCCCCGCGAGCCGGAGTGGTACGGGCGCCAGACCTCGCGTGACATCCCGATGAGTCAGATCGGCGTGCTGCAGGGCACGTATCTCGGGATTTACGTGAACATGGTGTGCACGTTCTGGAACTACAACCCGGCGCTCAACTGCCGGTTCTGCACGACCGGGCAGAACGTCGGCGAGCACGAGTCCGCGGACAAGGCGGTGTCGGACGTCGTCGAGACCTGCTGGGCGGCCAAAGAAGAGTCGGGCGTGTCGTTCGTCCACCTGAACGGCGGCTTCCAGGGCACGCGCGGCATTCAGTTCACCGAGCCGTACATCACGGCGATCAAGGAAGACGTCGGCATGCTGGTCGGCGTGCAGCTCGCGCCCGAGAAGGACTTCAGCCGCTACGATCGCCTCATCGATCTCGGCGTCGATCACCTGTCGTTCTGCATCGAGTTCTGGAATCCGACGTGGTTCGCGCAAGTGTGCCCGGGCAAGGAGAAGATGCTCGGGCAGAAGCTGTTCCTCGATGCGATGGAGTACTGCGCGACGCGCATGCCGAAGGGGGCGGTGTCGGGGGAACTCATCGCGGGCCTCGAGCCGCTCGACGACACGCTGACGGCGATTGACTACATTGCCGATTGCGGCGCGTTCCCGACGGTCTGCGTCTTCCGGCCGACGGTCGGCGCCGATCTCGAAACGACGCCGCCCCCGGCGTACGACGACATGCGGCGCGTGATGACGCACGTCTACGAGGCGTGCCGCCGCAACTGGATTCCCATCGGCGCCGCGCCGAACATCGAGGTCAGCATCGTCGTCAACCCCGACGACGCCGCGCTGCTGGCGCCCAGAACGGCCGGCTTCTGGACCTACGAGGCCTTTCGCCGCACGGCCCGCCTCGCGGCGGCGCCGCTGTTCGCCTGGCGGACTCGCCCGCGCGTTCGACGATTTCCCGGCGTCGGTGGCGGGGGAGCGCCGGATGGCCCGTCCTCAAAACGTGAGTCGGCGGCGTTTTGACGCGCAATCTCGGGTGATCTCCCAATCCTCCGGTTTTGGCATCCGTCTTGCGTCGATAGTATGCAGGTGACGGATTCCCTGCATGATTGATCGCGAAAAGGTGCTCGCCGTACTTCACAAACGATTCCCGGGCTCGACGCCGGACCAGGTCGCGGCGGCGGCCAACGCCATCGTGGGCCTGGGCGACGAGTGGGAGGATGTGACGGCGAAGGAACCCGAATTGGGGTACCACTTCTCGGTGCAGTGCGGGGAGATTTGTTTCCTGGCGGATCAGGTCCAGCAGGGCTCCCAGTTCCGGTTGCTGATGAAGCGCCAGCCGGAGCCGCAGCCCTGACGGAAACCCGGCATGGCCGGGTGTGCCGTCGGGGGAAATGTGCCGGGGGTGCGCCAGTTCAGGTTGGAATTCAATGAAATTGGGCGGTATTCGCGCTGGTATTGGTTTTGCAAAGACAGAAGGCGGGCAACACGACATTCGGTTCTGGTGCCCGAAGTGTGAAAGCACTCAGTGAACGCAACGATCTGGCCGCTCGGGAGGATCGCGCATAAGTTACCTCTCATACCCACCGCGGTTGGTCAGCCCATGAAACGGCCGACCGTGACGGTCCGCTTTATTCGCACCTTCCTGACCCTTGATCCACAGGGCGACACTTCCGAGCGGCAGATCGGTTGCGCGAGATAGGACAGGGGGCCCCGGCAACGGGGCCTTCTCACGAGGCGCCCCCCGGCCCTCCCGAAGGAGCACCATGAACACCGAGCGCATGCCCTGGACCTGCCGCTGGAGCGAGTTCCGCCCCGCGTCGCCTTCTCCGTTGTGGATGGACGAGTGGATGGCTCAGTGGGTCTGCCTGGCGGAGCGCCAGAAGGCCGGCGCCGAGCAACTTGATCGATGCGTCGATTGCCAGAAGTTCGAGTGTCGCGACGAGCGGGCCGGCCAGCCTTCCCGCGAGCGCGAGATCTAGCCTACACTAGTCTCATCGGGTCGTCCTCATTCTTCGAAACGAGTCAGCCGTGTCCCCATATCATCTCCGGCCCATCGACGCCGGCCTGCTGCACCGGCCGCACTCGTGGGCCACGCGATTCCAGACGCCCATGACCCGATCCGTTGCGCTGGCCTTGCTGTGCGTGTGGCTGCTGGCGGGCCCTGCCGTGGGCGCCGCCCCGCAGAAGGCCGCGCCCAAGCCGCCGGCCAACGACGACTGCCTGGCGTGCCACAGTGACGCCTCGGCGGTCCGGGCCAACGGCACGTCGGTCGCGGTCAAGCCGGAGGCGTTCGGCGCCTCGATCCACGGCGCCGCCGCCATCGCGTGCGTCGATTGCCACGTGGACCTCGCGAAGGCCGCCGAGTTCCCGCACGCCGAGAAGCTGGCCCCCGCGCAGTGCGCCACCTGCCACGACAAGGCGGTGGCCGCCTACGACCGGAGCGTGCACGCCCAGGCCCGGCGGGCGGGCGGCCTGCTGGCGGCCAACTGCGCCGACTGCCACGGCGCGCACGACATTCTGCCGTCGTCGGATCCAACGTCGCGGACGCACCATCTTGCGCTCATCGAGACTTGCGGCCGCTGCCACGGCAACGAGGAAATCATCAGGCGCGGGAAGATCGCGATCGGCAACGTCGTCGACCTGTTCAAAGACAGCATCCACGGCAAGGCCCTGATCAGGAGCGGCCTCAGCGTCGCCCCGACGTGCACGGACTGCCACGGCAACCACGACATCCGCCGGAAGACGGACGCGGAGAGCAGGATTTTCCGCAAGACGATTCCCGCGACCTGCTCGTCGTGCCACGAGGGCGTGGGCCGGCAGTACTGGCAAAGCGTGCACGGCACGCAGGTGGCCAAGGGCAGCCCGCTCGCGCCCGTCTGCACCAGTTGCCACACGGCGCACCAGATCCGGCGGTCGGACGTCGAAGGCTGGAAGCTCGAGGTCATCACCGAGTGCGGCACCTGCCACGAGCAGTCGCTGAACACGTATCGCGACACGTTCCACGGCCAGGTGACGGCGCTCGGGTACTCGAGGGTGGCGTCATGCGCCGACTGCCACGGCGCCCACAACGTCCTCCCGAAGGCCGACCCGCGATCGCAGGTGGCGCAGGGCCACGTCGTGGCGACGTGTAAGAAGTGCCACTTCGGCGCGACCGAGAGCTTCGCGAAGTACGACCCGCACGGGGATCCCGAGAACCGCGAGCGGAACCCGATGCTCTACTTCACCTCGAAGTTCATGAAGATGCTGCTGCTCGGCGTCTTTACGTTCTTCGGCATCCACACGGGGCTGTGGTTCGGCCGAGGGATGCAGCAGAAAGCGGCGGCGCGGCTCAAGCGGCGCTCGGACGATTCGACGGAGGACGGCGAATGAGCGCGCACACCCCGGCACCCGGCGCCGCGACGACCCACACGCACTACCGCCGGTTCGATTCGACCGATCGGATCCTCCATCTCTGCCTGATGTTCAGTTTCCTCGGCCTCGCCTTCACGGGGCTGCCGCTGCTGTTCAGCCACGAGGAGTGGGCGGCGGGCCTGGCGCGGTTGTTCGGCGGCTTCCAGGCGGCGGGCACGATGCACCGCTTCTGCGCCGTCGTGATGATCACGGTGTTCGTGACGCATCTCTACCGCCTGTGCCGCCGGCTCTTCCTGCACAAGGACCTGTCCGTCCTCTGGGGGCCCTCATCGATGGTCCCGCAGCCGCGGGACCTGTTCGAGATGATCGCGCACCTGCGATGGTTCGTCGGCCTCGGGCCGCAGCCGCGTTTCGATCACTTCACCTACTGGGAGAAGTTCGACTACTGGGCCGTCTTCTGGGGCATGGGCATCATCGGCGGATCGGGCCTCGTGCTCTGGTTCCCGGAGTTCTTCGCGCACCTGGTGCCCGGCTGGGTCTTCAACATCGCCATGGTCATCCATGGCGAGGAAGCCCTGCTGGCGGTCGGCTTCATCTTCACCATCCACTTCTTCAACGGGCACCTGCGGCCCGAGAAGTTCCCGATGGACTCCGTCATCTTCACCGGGCGCGTCACCGTGGTGGAGATGGAGGAAGAGCGCCCTGACGAACTGGAGCGGCTGACGACGGCCGGGCGGATCGACGAATACGCGACCGTGGCGGCTCCGCGCTGGGTGTACAAGGCCGGCCGCACGGTCGGCGCCGTCGCCGTGGCGCTCGGCCTCATCATGGTGGCTTTGATTCTCTTTGCGGTCCTGAAATAATAGGCGCCAGGACGCCACACCATTTATGAGCCCTACGCGATTCTCGCTGTTCAAGAACGCCATCACCATCTTTGGCGCCGCCCTCACGACGACGGGGGCGATCCTCTTCGTCGCCTTCTTCCTGCTCGAGTTGGTCGGGATGCACACCAACCCGTACCTGGGGATGCTTTTCCTCCTCGTGTGCCCGGGTCTGTTCGTCGCCGGCCTGGTCCTCATGCCGATCGGCCTCTGGCTGGCGCACCGCCGCGACGCCGCCGGCGTGCTTGCGTGGCGGCCGACGTGGCCGAGGATCGACCTGAACGAGGTCGTGCAGCGGCGCGCGGCGGCCATTTTTCTGGCCTCGACGCTCGCCAACGTGCTGCTCGTGTCGGTCGCGGCCTACTCGGGCATCGAGTACATGGACTCGCCGCAGTTCTGCGGACAGCTGTGCCACGAGGTCATGGAACCCCAATTCGCGGGCTTCCAGGACGGTCCCCATTCGCGCGTCGTCTGCGTCCAGTGCCACATCGGCCCGGGCGCGAACTGGTTCGTGAAGTCGAAATTGTCGGGCCTGCGTCAGGTCTACGCGGTGACGTTCAACACGCATTCGCGTCCCATTCCGTCGCCGGTGCACGACCTGCGTCCGGCCCGCGACACCTGCGAGCAGTGCCACTGGCCCGAGAAGTTCCACGGCGACAAGATTCGCACGGTGCGCACGTACGCAGACGACGAGCCGAACACCGAGTCGGTGACGACGCTCCGGATGCACATCGGGGGCATCAACCGCATCGACAAGTCCGCCACCGGCATCCACTGGCACGTGTCGGCGCTGAACCAGATCGAGTACATCGCGACCGACGAGAAGCGCCAGGTCATCCCCTGGGTCCGTCTCGATGACGGGAAGGGGAATGTCTCCGAGTTCCGCACCGACGGGTTCACCGACGCGCAGGTGGCGCAGGCACGGGCCGCCGGTCAGGTGCGAAAACTGGACTGCATCGACTGTCACAATCGCCCGTCGCACACGTTTGCGTTCTCCGCGGAACGCGCCGTCGACGAGGCCATCACGGCGGGCGGCTTCGACGTGAAACTGCCGTTCATCCGGCGTGAGGCGGTCAAGGTCCTGAAGGCGGCCTACCCGACGAGGGACGCGGCGATGGCGGGGATTCAGACCGGGCTCGAGCAATACTATCGGGCGAACCACGCCGACGCGCCTGCCGATGCGGTGGCCCGGGCGGTGGCGACGTCAAAGCGCCTCTACGAGCGCAACGTCTTCCCGACGATGAAGGTCTCGTGGGGCAGCTACGCGAATAACGTGGGGCATAGCGACCCCGGGCCGAGTCCGTTCCCAGGGTGTTTTCGTTGCCATGACGAGAACCACAAGTCGCCCCAGGGGAAGGCTATTTCGCAGGATTGCAGCCTCTGCCACACCATCGGGTAGGCCGGCAAGGCGCCAATTTATCCAACGCGTTGGATTAGGAAGCCGGATCTCCGGCGGGATTCCGGCATGGCTCGCGTCGGGGCCTCGGCAGCATGCGGTTCCGATGAAAGCGTTAACGCGTACTGGCCATATTCTCTGAAGATTACTTCATCATCTGTTTAGACATTCCGCCGCTGAAGTCGGCACTAAGCTTGCACGCAGCCAGGCGGGTCTCGGCTGGAGGTCGAGGTTCCGACTGTCACAACTCAAGGAGCACGCCATGCATTCTTTCCGCAGGACCCTCATCCGTGGGGTGGCGCTGGCCGGCCTGATCGCCGCCTGGCTCGCCTTCGCGGGGACGGCGTCGGCACAGACGGCCACGCCGGCCGCAGCCAAGGCACCGGCCGCGCCGGTACAGACGGCCAAGCCGGCCGTTGCCAAGGCACCGGCCGCCGCGGCCGCGCCGGCTCAGGGCGACTACGCCGGCCAGGACACGTGCCTGGGCTGTCACGAGGACAAGGGCGCGTCGCTGAAGGCCGGCGCACACGCCCGTGCATTCAATCCGAAGACCCCGGTCGCGACCATGGGCTGCGAGAGCTGCCATGGGCCGGGCAAGGCGCACGCCGAAGCCGGCGGCGACAAGACGAAAATAGCCCAGTTGGCGAAGATGACCGCGCAGAACTCGAGCGAGTACTGCACGGCCTGCCACGACCGCAAGACCCACGCCCTGTGGGCCGGCAGCCAGCACGACAACCGGAACGTCGGCTGCGTCAGCTGCCACAGCATCCACGCCCCGAAGGGCGCGAAGAACCTCAAGGCCGAGAACCAGGTCGAACTGTGCGCATCGTGCCACAAGGCGATCGTGAACAAGACGAACCGGTTCAACCACATGCCGGTGCGCGAAGGCAAGCTGGCCTGCGCGGCCTGCCACAACGTGCACGGCAGCTCGAACGTGAAACTGCTGAAGACAGGCACGACCATCGATGAGAGCTGCACGAGCTGCCACACCGAGAAGCGCGGGCCGTACCTGTGGGAGCACGCACCGGTGGCCGACAGCTGTGTGACCTGCCACGATCCGCACGGGTCGAACAACGACCGCATGCTGGTCGCCAAGCAGCCGTTCCTCTGCCAGCGCTGCCACGTGACCTCGCGGCACCCTCCAACGGTCTATGACGGCTATGTGCTGAAGAACTCGCAGAACGCCAACAAGATCTACGGCCGTTCGTGCGTCGTGTGCCACCAGATGGTGCACGGCTCGAACTCGCCGAACGGCAAGATGTTCTTGCGCTAACGGAGGAGGACAGCGATGCGCAACAGATTGATGTACTTGACTGCAGCGCTTGTGCTCGCCTCCGCGACCGCGGGGATGGCGCAGCAGAAGCCAGCCGAGGCGGCAGCCGCCTCAACGTCGCCGACATCGGGCACGATCGACT
>Ga0315292_10002718_pt1 | contig 10033 bp, 6 predicted proteins | sample YL17G13_0_MG_FD_204029 | JGI IMG/M metagenome (GOLD analysis project Ga0315292, IMG submission 204029) | Sediment microbial communities from Yellowstone Lake, YNP, Wyoming, USA - YL17G13_0 | ecosystem: Environmental > Aquatic > Freshwater > Lake > Sediment | place: USA: Wyoming | collected... | reverse complement strand
CTCGACCGGGTCGGAGGCCAGCGGATCCCGGCGCGCGTCCAGCACCGGGCGGGCCTGGTCGAGATATGCGGTGAGGGCATCGCGGGCGGGATGGCCGAGCAGCCCGATGCGCTCCTTGCGACCCTTGCCCATCACCCGCAGCTCACCGCGGCGGAGATCCAGGCTGGCGAGGTCCGCGGCGGCCAGCTCGCTGATGCGCAGGCCGGCCGCGTAGGCCGTCTCGACCAGGGCGCGGTCGCGCAGGGCGATCGCACGGGCGAGCTCAGGGTCGTTGCGGGCGGTCCGGGAGGTGCCTTCAGCCGCAGCCACCAGGTCGTCGTCGATCACCGCGAGCAGCGCCTCGACCTGCTCAACCTCGAGCACCCTGGGCAGGCGTCGGGGCAGGCGCGGCGTGGCGACGGCACCCCACGGGTCGCCCGGGGCCAGCCCCGACCGGGCGCAGTAGCGGTGAAAGGCGCGCAGGGCGGCCAGCCGCTGGGCAACGGAGGTCCTGGCATGGCCCACCGACAGCTCGGCGAGGTACGCGCGGAGGGTGGCGCGGCCCGGGTTGCGCCAGTCAGCGTCGTGGGCGGCGAGCCAGTCGAGATACGCCCTGACCGTGCCCTCGTATGAGCGGATCGTCTCCGGGGAGAGGTCGCGGGCCTCGAGCGAGCGCAGGAACCGGAGAAGCGCCTCGGATCCGGTCACGGCGCGGCCGTCGGGCGAGGGCACGTCGCCGGCCCCACGCCACTCACTCGCTCTTGCGCCGCGACCCGGTTCCGGTGCGTGTGGTGGCGCCCGAGGACCGGGTCGTTCGCCGGTCGCCGGTCCCGGTCTTCGCAGCCCCACTCCCGCCCTTCGCGGCGCCACGCCGGCCGCCCCGCGCCGGTCGCTCCAGCGCCGCCGGATTGGCAGGCCCACCCGCGAGCCGCAGGCCGACCAGGACCCCGGAAGGCAGCTCGACCGGGGCGCCGCAGGTCAGGCAGATGCCGGCCTCGCCCTTGCGCGCCACGGACCCACGTCCGTCCGCATGTGCGGCATCGGAGGCGTCGTGGACGGCACCCGTCGGCTCGTCGTTCGTGGTGAAGTCGCACTTGGGGTAGCGGGAGCACCCCCAGAAGACGTTTCCGGTCCGCCGCGCGCGACGCGCCACGAGCGTCCCATCACCATGCTTGGGGCAGACCACCTCGAACGGCAGCGGATCCGGCGGCGGCGGGCCGTCCTTCTTGATGTAGTTGCACTCGGGATAGCGCGAGCAGCCGACGAAGGCGCCGAACCGTCCCCGCTTCGTCGTGAGCGTCCCCTCGGCACACTGGGGGCACGTCTCGCCGTCACCTTCCATCCGGGGCGTCTCCTCGCCGGGCAGCGGACGCGTCTCCTTGTGGTCGGGGTACGTGGAGCAGGCGAGGAACTTGCCGTTCCGCCCGAGCCGGATGACCATCGGGTGGCCCAGCGAGCAGACCTCGTCGGTGGGCTCCCCGGGCGGCTTGGGCCGATCGCCCTCGCTGTCCACGAGGGTCTTGAGCGGGTCGAAGAAGGCGCGCAGGAGCGGTACCCAGGCGCGCTCGCCGCGCGCCACCTCGTCGAGGTCGCCCTCCATGCGGGCCGTGAACGTCATGTCCACGTAGTCGCCAAAATAGGCGACCAGGTAGTCCGTGACGATCTCGCCGATCTCCTCGGGGTGCAGCCGGCGCGCCTCCACGCGGACGTACCCGCGGTCGAGGATCGTCGAGATCGTGGCGGCATAGGTGGACGGACGGCCGATCCCGTGCTCCTCGAGCGCCTTGATCAGGGTCGCCTCGGTGAACCGCGGAGGCGGCTCCGTGAAGTGCTGGCTGGAGGTCACGTCCAGGACCCGGGTCGCGTCGCCCTCGTGCAGCGCCGGAAGCGTCCGGTCCGCCTCCTCGGCGGTGTCGTCCTGGCCCTCGGTGTAGACCCGGGCGAAGCCGTCGAACAAGGTCCGCGTCGCCGACGCCCGCAGCCGGTAGTCGCCGTCAGTCAACTCGATCGTCGTGGTCTCGAGCTCCCTGGAAGCCATCTGCGACGCGAGCGCGCGCTGCCAGATCAGGCGGTAGAGCCTGAGCTCATCCGCCTTGAGGTGCGAGCGCATCGACTCCGGGTCGCGGTGGAACGCCGTCGGCCGAACGGATTCGTGTGCCTCCTGGGCACCCTTGGCCTTCGTCTTGTAGAACCTGCCCTTGCCCGTCCCGTACGCGGCCCCGAAGCGATCCTTGATCACCGCCTGGGCCTCGGCCATCGCCACGCCCGCGATCGCCGTGGAGTCCGTGCGCATGTAGGTGATCAGGCCGACATGCCCGTCGGGCGTGTCCACGCCCTCGTACAGCCGCTGTGCGACCGACATCGTGCGCTTGGGGCTGTAGCCCAGCTTGCGGCTCGCCTCCTGCTGCAGGGTGCTGGTCGTGAACGGCGGCGCAGGGTTGCGCTTCGAGGCACGGGTCCCAACCGAGTCCACGACCGGGTGGAGGCCGCGCAGGGCTGCCGCGTGGCGGCTCGCCGTGTCGCCGTCACCGATCGCCAGCGCCTTGCCGGCGATGCGCGAGACGTCGGCCGTGAACTCCGTGCCGTCCGGGGCGGCCAGGAGCGCCTCGAGGGTCCAGTACTCGCGCGCCTCGAACGCGCGGATCTCGCGCTCCCGCTCCACCACGATCCTGACGGCGACCGACTGGACCCGTCCGGCCGACAGGCCGCGGCGGATCTTCTTGGACAGGAGGGGGCTCAGCGTGTAGCCGACAAGACGGTCCATGATCCGGCGCGCCTGTTGAGCGTCGACGAGGTCGTGGTCGATGTCGCGCGGGCTCGCAAAGGCCTCCCGGATGGCACTCTCGGTGATCTCGTTGAAGGTCACCCGGCGCGTCTTCGCGGCTGGGACGTGCGCCGCCTCCGCGACGTGCCAGGCGATCGCCTCGCCCTCGCGGTCGAGGTCCGTCGCCAGCCACACGTTCGCGGCGCTCTTCGCGGCCTTCTCGATCGCGGAGACCTGCTTGCGCCGATCCTCCGTGATGACGTAGTCCGGCGCGAAGTCATGGTCCACGTCAACGCCGAACTTGCCCTTGCCCGGGTTCTCCGGCAGGTCCCGGACATGGCCGTACGAGGCGAGGACCTGGTAGTCGGCGCCGAGGTAGCGCTCGATGGTCCGGGCCTTGGCGGGCGATTCCACGATCACGAGGTTCTTGGGCATGGCGGCCGGGAGTGTAGCACCGGCCTCTTGCGCGCCGGTTGCCTCCCGCCGCCTCGAACGCCGCTCTAGATGTCGCGGATGCGCTGCAGGAAGTCCTCATCGAGGTCCAGCTCATCATCCGCGTCGGGCGCCGGAGCGTCCTCCCTCACGTCGGCGGGCGCCTCGGCCAGCAGCAACGCCAGGCGCTGGTCCGCGTCACCGGGATCGGCCTCGCGGCCGACAAACCCCGGGGCGGTCCCGCCCTGGGCGATGTGCATCTGCATCTCGCCCGCGGGGATCTCGAGGAACCGGAGATGGAGGTACGGGAAGTAGAAGGTGGAGTCAGTGTGGTCGATGAAGATCGGCCGCTTTCCGTCCAGCATGCGCACATTCGTGCACAGGAGACCGGCGTCACCGGGGGTGGGGGGGCCGTAGAGGTCAGCGAGCAGCGGCTGCTCGTTGGAGACGTGGATGACGACGTTGCGGATCACCCGGCGATCCTCGCGGATGCGCGACAGCCCGTCACCCGCCCGAAGGTCCCATGGAGTGGATGGGTCGAGGTCAGGGTGTGTAGAAGTCGACCACCAGGCGGACGCGACCCCCGGACACCCAGACGCCGATGCCGGCCAGCTTGAAGCGGGCGTCCATCATGTTCCGGTAGTGACCACCGTTGTAGGGCCGCTCACTCTGGAAGAACAAGTGGGAACCCAGCACGGCCGAGTTCGCATTGCCCGACCGGCAGCCAAGGTTCTCGCCCCAGCGATAGCTGTCGTAGCCGGCCCGGCGGAGACGGTCGCCGGGGTTGCCCCCGATGAAGTGGTTGCAGATCCCGCGAGTGGCGAGGAGCTTCGCGTACGGGCGGGAGACCCTGCTGCTGATCCCCGAGTTGAGGGCCAGCGGTGCGACACCGCGCCCGCCGGGCGAGGAGCAGTTGCCGCCCGACGTGACCCAGCCTCCGGTCCGCGTGCAGTTCATGAGCCGCAGGTAGTAGGACTCCACGCCGGCCCAGCTGCCGGAGACGGCGCCGCCGCCACCCGACTTCTTGATCGTCTTGGTGGTGTGCTTGGTGACGGGCTTCGTCGCCTTGGCGGAAGGGGCGGCCTTGGGCTTGGGCTTGGGCTTGGGCTCGACCGTGAACTTGGCGATCGATGAGCTCGCGAGCGCGGTGCCGGCCTTCGACACGGCGGTGTCGTCGACGCGGGCCAGGATCGTCGCGCCGTATGGGAGCGGATCCGCTGGGACGAAGACGAGGACTCGACCCTGTTCGGCCCAGGACACGGCGCCCTTGACCTCGGTCGAACCGAACGTCACGTGGAATGCCTCGGCGGTTCGGTCGCGATCCATGCGTTCGGTGAAACGGACGGAGATCGCTGCCGTGCGCTCGACGGCCTCGTTGCCGGCGCGCGGGCGGAAGCGCACGACGCCCGGCGCCTCCGAGGTCCGGACCGCCAGGGCGGACACGCCGCCGAAGGCCACCCCATCTGCATCGACGAGGCCCGGCAGGGAGAGCGTGTAGTCGGTGTCGACCGCGAGGGGCGCCTCGGGCGTGAACAGGTACTCCCCCGAAGCGTCGCCGGCGGTGACGTCTCCCGCGACCTCGGGCTGTGTCTGGATCGCGGCCTTGATGGCGGCCAGCGCGACGGGCCGGTCCAGCTGGATCCGGAATGCAGTGTCGGGGCGCGCGCGCTTGCCGCTCATGCGGGTGGCGGCGATGTCCCCGGAGCCTGCCTGCGCCGTTAGCACGGCCGAGCGCACGGGCGACCTGAGCGGTCCCCCATTCGCCGCCCTGGCGGCCTTGGACACGGTCAGGACATACAGCGTGTCCGCCTGCCACTGGCTGAGCGGGGAGATCGTCAGCACACGGCCCGCGTCATCCCACGTGAAGGTGACGGCGGTGTCCGGATTGAGGCGGAGGGCAGCGGCAACGGTGGACGGGTCCATGGGCCCGTCGAACTCGACGGTGAGCGGCTTCGTCAAGCCGTGCCCGGTCGTCACGGCGTCGAGGGCGCGCGCGTCGACTGGCTGCGGCTTGTTCGAGACGGGGACGGCGTTGCTCTGCGCCGGCGGCAGGCCCGCCACCACGACGATCGCAGCCACGGCTGCAGCCGCAAGCCCGGCACCGAATCGAGCCATCCCGCCGCGACCGAGGAGGACGGCATAGGCCAGGATGAGGACGGGCAGCGCGAGCAGGGTCTCCCCGAGCTTCCGCAATACGTCGTCCTCCATTCGGCCCGCCGGGGCATCCGCGCTCACGCGGAGGCCGGCACCCCGGGGACGAGGGCCGGCGGCAAGCCAGCCTGGGTTGGCGAGGAGCGTACCATCGCCGCAACCTTCAGGGCAACCTCGTCCGCCTTGCGTCATGCTGCCCGACGCCTTCGCCCGCCGGGCAGCCGTGGGATCGCCGGTCGGTCGCGAGCGCTCCTTGCCGCCAGCGGACCCGCCGCCCGATAGCGCCCGAAGGCGTCCACGACAAGGCCTCGTACCTCAAGCGAGGTCAGGGCGCCAAGCACCGTCGCACTGGCCGCACCGGTGGCGTGGACGAGCTCGTCCACGGACGCCAGGCCGGCCGCGACATGCACGGCCACCGCTTCCTCGACGCTGGACAACGTGCCGAGCAACGCGTCGCCGGGAACAAGTCGGCGGCCGCCGGGACGGAGGAGGCCGAGGTCCTCCAGGAGCTCCGGGACTCCCGCGACGATCCGGGCCTCCGGACCGGCTTCGCGCAGGAAGGCGAGGCAGCCGGCGACCGCCGGATCATCGAGGCGCCCCGGGACGAGGTACAGGGACCTCCCCTGTTCCAGCGCCCAGGCGGCCGTGGTCAGGGCACCGCTGCGGGCTCCCGCTTCGACCACGACGGTCGCGTCCGCAAGGCCGCTGATGATCCGGTTGCGGCGCGGGAAGGTGCCCCGGGACGGCTGTGTGTCCGGTGTGAACTCGCTCAGGACCACGCCCCCGTGGGCGGCGATCGACCGCGCCAGGGCGCGATGTGCCGAGGGATACAGGCGCTCGTGTCCCCCACCGATGACCGCCACGGTGGGTGTCCCCGCCCGAACGGCCGCCGCGTGCGCCGCACCGTCGATCCCGAGCGCCAGCCCCGACACGACCGTCGCGCCGAGGGCCGCCACCCCGTCCGCGATGCGCCCGGCCGTGGCCCGCCCGGTCGCCGTCGGCCGTCGCGTCCCGACGACGGCGATCGAGCGCGGCCGGTCGAGGGCCGCCGGGTCACCACGCAGGAACAGGACTGGCGGCGGCAGGTCGATGATGCGCAGCCGCGACGGGTAGGTCTCGTCCGCGAGCGTGAGGATCGTGACACCCGAGCGGCGCACGGGCTCGAGGTGCCGTTCGGGCGCTTGGGCCGCCACGCGCAGGGCCGCGGCCGCCTGCGCAGTCAGCGTGGGCGACCCACCATCGGGGCCGGCCGTGACGGCGACCAGCTGCTGCAGCGCATCCCGGTGGACTGCCGCGTCCAGCACGGCCTGCGCAGTGCCGAACGCGCCGACCAGGCGCGCAAAGGACACGGGGCCCACGCCCTCGACCCCGGCCAGGACCACCCAGGCATCCCGCTCGGAGCCGGCCGGATCGCCTGCGCGATCCTCACCGGCCATGGAGACCACCTCCGTCACACCCACCACGGCGCCCCGGCCGTCGGTCGCGCCCCCTCCTGCCTCGCCTTCCACGCGCCCGAGCGGACCCCGGCGCCCGATGCCGAGCATCAGCCGGCCTCCGCGAGTGACGGAGTCTCGGCCGGGGCCCGGAAGCGGGCGGCCTCGTCCAGGTGGGCCGCCAGCACGCGGTCCGAGGCGTCGAGGTCCGCGATGGTCCGCGCGACCCGCAGCAGGCGTTCTGTCCCGCGCCCGGACAGACCCTCGCGCTCGGCAAGGACGATCGCCCGTGCTGCCTCGGCCGCGCCGAGGCGGCATGCGGTCCGCAGCAGGCGCCCTCGCATCCGTCCGTTGGACAGCGCACCCTGGCGCATCCGCTGGCGTTCGCGGGCCGCGGCGATCCGCGTTGCGACGACCGCCGATGACTCGGGCACGGGTCCCGCCACCAGCAGCGCCGGCGGCACCCGGCCGACGGCCACCCAGAGATCGATCCGGTCGCGCAGCGGACCCGAGATCCGCCGCCGGTACCGCGGTGGGACGCCGGGCGGGCACGTGCAGGACCGATCCGCCATCCCGTCCATCCCGCACGGGCACGGGTTCATTGCCGCCACCAGCGTGAAGCGCGCCGGGAAGACAGCGGCGCGGCCGACCCGCACCACCGACACGCTGCCATCCTCCAGGGGCTGGCGAAGCGCTTCGAGCACGTCTCGCCCGAACTCCGGCAGCTCGTCGCACACGAGCACGCCCTGGTCCGCGAGGGTCACCTCGCCGGGTGACAGGCGCGGGCCGCCGCCAACCATGCCGGCGTAGGACACGGTGTGGTGTGGCGCACGAACCGGCGGGCGGCGCACCAGCGACCGCACCGGCTCCCCACCCGCCACGGACGCGATGACCGTCGCGGCCAACGCGGCCTCGTCGTCGAGATCCGGCAGCAGTCCCGGGATCGTCCGCGCCAGCAGGGTCTTGCCGGCCCCTGGCGGCCCGATGAGCAACATCGCGTGCCCGCCCGCGAGGGCGATCTCGAGTGCGCGCCGTGCGACGGCCTGGCCCCGCACGTCCTCGAGGTCCACCGCGGAGGGACTCGCGGGCAACAGCCGCGGATCCGGCGCCGCGTTGGACGGCACGCCGCTCCCGGCCAGCCCATCCGCCCGCGGCAAGGGCAGCGGTGCGCGACGTCGGGCGCGCGGCGCCCGCACCGCCTCGGCTGCCTCCGTGACCGTTGCGACACCCACGACGTCGAGCCCGGGTACGAGCGCCGCCTCCTCGACCGCAGACGCCGGGACGAGGACCCTGCGCACACCCGCGGCGACCAGCGCGAGGCCCATCGGCAGCACGCCGGGAACCGCTCGGACCTCGCCGCCCAGGCCGAGCTCCCCGATCAGCGCCACGCGCCCCGGCGCGGCCCGAAGCTGCTCCGACCCCAGCAGGATCCCGAGAGCAATCGCGAGGTCCAGCGACGCCCCGGCCTTGCGCACCTCCGCGGGGGCGAGGTTGACGGTGATCCTCCGGGGCGGGTGGTGATATCCGGCGTTGCGCAGCGCACCGCGCACGCGCTCCCGCGCCTCGGACAACGCGGCATCCGGCAGGCCGACGATCGTGAACCCCGGCAGCCCCGGGGCGACGTCGACCTCCACCCGGACGAGACGGCCGGTGATGCCGCTGAGGGTTGCGGAGAGCAGCGTTGCGAGCACGAGCGGCACGGTAGGCCGCGTCACTCACCGCGCACTTATGCGGTGAGCAGCCCCTCTCAGGGGCTCCGAACGGGGCTCGCGCGGATCCTGGTCCGCGCCGAGCCTAGCGACCGGCCGTGGGTGCGAGCAGGCCGGTCGACTGGCCGCCCTTGTCCACGGCCCGGGCGAAGTCGGCAACGGACCGCCCCAGCACCGAGTCGCTCTTCGAGACCATGAACGGCGACCCCGTGTTGAGCGCGGAGATGGCGCCCCGGTACTCGTTCACGACCTGCAGCTCGATCGGACGGCGCAGGGCCCCCTCTGCGCTCTTGATGCTGATGCCCGTGTAGGCATTGGAGCGGTTGAGGACCAGCTTCAGCTTGCTCTGCTCGTAGCCGAGGTGCCCGATCGTCTCGAGCACCAGGCGGACGTTCTTGAGGCACGACAGGTCGGCCGTCATCACCGCGAAGATGGTGTCGGCGACGTCGAGCACCATCAGGTTCCGGTCCTCGAGCCTCTTGTCGATGTCCACGATCACGTAGTCGTAGAGGCCCGACAGCAGCTCCAGGACCTGGTGCAGATGCGTGGCCGTGACCAGGTCCGCGGCCTCCGGCGATGGCGGGGCGAGCAGCAGGTCTACGCCCGAGTCGTGCTTGATGACGATGCTCTTGACGAGATCCGCGTCCATGGACGGGGTGCTGACGAGGTCCACGATGCTCTTGCGGTCCAGCCCGAGGTCCAGGAAGACCCGGTGGTCGCCGAACTGGAGGTTGCCGTCCACGAGGCAGACGCTGCGGCCGAGGTCGTGGAGGGCGATCGCGGCATTGATGGCGATCGTCGTGGTGCCGACGCCGCCCTTGGCGCCGTAGTAGGCGTGAATCCGGCCCATCGGCGGACGCCCGACCAGCGACTCGCTGGGCTGGAAGCGCGCGATCAGGCTCTTCATGCGGGCCATCAGCTCGGCCGGGTGGAACGGCTTGATCAGGTAGTCATCCGCCCCGGCGCGGAGCGCCCGGACCTTGCCTTGGACGTCCTTGTCGGTGGTGAGCATGATGATCGGGGTGTGGCGTGACCCGGACTCCTCCGCACGGATCCGGGTTGCGACCTCGTAGCCGTCCATCTGCTGGACGGTGACGTCCAGCAGGACGAGCGAAGGGGTTTCCTGCTGCCAGCGGCGCAGGCCGTCGGCGCCATCCGACGCCACGATGACCGCGTATCCCTCCTGCTCGAGCGTGAACTGGAGGAGCCGCTGAACGCTCGCGTCGTCGTCGACGACGAGGACCTTTCCTGCCACACGTTCTCCCGTCACGGCTGCCCCGTCTCCTCCCGGATATGGGCCGGGCTCCCCGCGGGGTGTGCCTGCAGTATACGGGCGTGGCGCACCGTGTCCGCTACGGTCGGGCGGCACCGAATGCGTCGCGGACGAGGACGTTGACGGCCGCCTCATAGGCTGCCGGGTCCACCGCGTGCCCCTCCGCGTGGCCGGCCCCCTCGATGACGAGGTGGCGGCTCCCCGCCGGCGCCGCGGCGACGAGACGGTCCGCGTCCTCCATGCGAACCGTCCGGTCCTCGGCGCCGTGGACCAGGAGGAGCGGCAGGTCTTC
>Ga0315292_10002717_pt1 | contig 10034 bp, 6 predicted proteins | sample YL17G13_0_MG_FD_204029 | JGI IMG/M metagenome (GOLD analysis project Ga0315292, IMG submission 204029) | Sediment microbial communities from Yellowstone Lake, YNP, Wyoming, USA - YL17G13_0 | ecosystem: Environmental > Aquatic > Freshwater > Lake > Sediment | place: USA: Wyoming | collected... | reverse complement strand
TATCCTCAATCCCTAAAAGATGCTCCATTTCTTTGGCCCTCGTGACATCCAGCTTATTGACCAATATCGCTTTTTTCCCTGAATATTCGATTAAGCTCGCCCTGCAGAAGACCCATTTCATGTCGAGGTTGCTATCCTCTTTAGGCTGAGGATAAAACCTAAAATCCATGTCCAGAGATTCAAAATCCCCTGAAACTAATTTCTGATAGCCTTCTTTGACCTTTTGAACATCATCCGGGTGGATGTTTTCCAAATTCCCCTCGCGAAATAGCAAGGCCAAAGGACCAGACAGCTTTTTTTCCTCTGGGTTCTCATAAACGATTCGCCCATCTTGAACAATAAAAATGCCCGTAGGTGAATTCTCCACCAGACACCGGAACCTCTCTTCGCTCTCTATTAGCGCCCTCTCCGTCTGCCTTTGCTCAATAATCCTTCCCAGCAACTCAGCGATAGCAACGAGCAAGTTTTTCTCTTCCTTTAAAAAAGGTCCTTCATATCCTTCCGGTCCTTCCGGTTTTTCTCCCAGGTAAAAAACCTCCAAGACACCCACTCGATCCCCATGGAAAACGATATCACCGGCCTGTTTCCAGGGAGACTCAACGAAGTTTCTGGTCTTAAATACACGGTCCTCCAGAATGATATGTGCGCAGCTCCTTGCAGGGTCCTGCAAGGAGAAAGGGATAGCATCAACCGCCCTCTGAATTATTTCGTCTAATGAAGTATCTTTTTCCCCAAGAAGACGAGAGATGGCATAAAGGCAGTCTAGCTCCTTGAGGCGTTCTTCAAGTTCGTGCTTCCGTTTCCTCAGTTCTTCTTCCAACCGGGTGTGCTTGGCTTCGAGCGCCTCTAATTCAGCCAGGCGATTTCTCAAAGTTTTTAGCTCTTCGAGGAGTTGCTCTTTGGTGTTGTCTTCATCATTCATGTATGTCTCCAGCCAAAAACAATTTCCAATAGCTTCCGATCAGCAGGACAGCATCGCCTGTTTTTAAAGCAAAGTTCGACGGAGGATTCTGATAAATTTTATCCTTGCGCTGAGCAGCAATAATAGTAGCGCCGGTCTTCGCCCTGAGATCCAGTTCTTTAAGGGTCTGCCCATTTGCCGTAGAACCCTGCTTAAGAAGGCAGGTCTCGGTACCCTAATGCTCGGACTGGCGCTCTCGGGCGTCGCAAATCCGGATTGCCTGCTCGACGGGGGTGACCCAGATGATGCCGTCGCCTGGCTGCCCTGTGTAGGTGCAGTCGATCAGGATCCTGACTATATCATCAACCAGCTCGTCGGGGGCCAGGATCGCGATGAGGGTCTTTTTGGCAAAGTCTGTCAGCTCTTCCTTGGGCGTCTTTGGCCTGTCCGCGTGCGGCCCGAACCAATCCACCCGGGCTGCGCTGATCCCGGGGAATCCCGGGAGGTGATGGAAGGCGTCGTGGATCTTCTGCAGCCTTGACGTTTGGACGATGGCTTTGATCTCTTTCATTCCTCAGGACTCCTGAAATTCAAGGAAATCTCCTCCCCCGCCTCGACCCGCTTTTCCTCAAACCAGCGGTACAGGCAGGGGAGGACGACGAGCGTGAGCAGCGTCGACGTGACTAGCCCTCCGATGACTACCACAGCCAGGGGCCGCTGGACCTCCGAGCCCACACCCGTGGAGAGGACCATGGGTACCATGCCCATCATCGCCACCGTGGCCGTCATCATCACGGGCCGGAAGCGCTGCTCGCATCCCCGGATGACCGCTTCCGTCTGGTCCAGGCCCTCGTTGCGGAGACTCCGGATGTAGCTCACCAGGACCACGCCGTTCAGGACGGCGATCCCCCAGAGAGCGATGAAACCGATGGAGGCGGGCACGGATAGGTACTCCCCGGAAAGGAGCAGTGAGAAAACGCCGCCGATCGAGGCGAAGGGGAGGACGAAGATGATCAGGGTGGCCAAGCGGATGGAGTTGAACAGGATGAAGAGGAGAAAGAAGATCGACCCGATAGTGATCGGAACGATCACCATCAGTCTCCGCATGGCCCGCTGCATGTTCTCGAACTGGCCCCCCCAAACGATGGAATAACCATCGGGCGTCCTGACCTGCTGCTCGACCCGGTCCTGGGCCTCGGCCACGAACCCACCCAGGTCGCGCCCGGTCACGTTGCAGCCGATGACGATGCGGCGTTTTCCCCCTTCGCGGTTGACCATGGAGGGGCCGTCGGCCAGGCTGATCTGCGCCAGGTCTTTCAGGGCCACGCGCCCTCCGGAGGGACTGACCAGCATCAGCTTCTTGATCGTTTCCGGATTATTCCGGTAGATTTCAGGAAGCCGGACGATCATCTTGAACCGCCGCTCCCCCTCGTAGATCTGCGTGGCCGCTTTTCCCCCGATGGCGGTCTCGATCATCCAGTTGACGTCGTCCACGTTGAGCCCGTGGCGGGCGATGGCCTGCCGGTCGATGACGATGTTGAGGTACTCCTGCCCGGTAAGGCGTTCCACCCGCAGGTCGGTCGAGCCGGGGATGCCTTTCAGCACCCGGGCGATCTCATCGCCCGTCTGTTTGAGGAGATCCAGGTCATCGCCAAAGAGCTTGATGGCGACTTGGGAGCGGACTCCGGTGATCATCTCGTCCACGCGCGCGGCGATCGGCTGGTTCATCACGAGCTGGATACCCGGGAGGCTGACGAGCTTGGCTCGGATCGCGTCCTCGAAGCTCTCCTGGGTCCATCCCTTGGGCCACCGGTCCCGGGGCACGAGGCTAACAACCGGATCGGACTCGTTGGGGCCCGCCGGATCGGCGGGGCTCTCTCCCTTCCCGACTTTGGAGACGGCCATCCGGACCCCGGGAATCTCCACGATCCGCTTCATGGCCTCCATTTCGACTCGGATGGCCTCGTCGAGAGAGATGCTGGGGACCCGGATGATGGCCGGAGTGATCGAACCCTCCTTCAGGATCGGGATGAAGGACTTGCCCAGTAAAGGGATTACCGCCACGGCCGCGATCAGAAGGGCCACGGCCCCCAGAACGGTCAGCCAGCTCCTCTCGAGGGCGAAGTGGAGGGCCTTCAGGTAAGGCTTTTTCAAGAATACCAGGAGCTTCGTTTCATGGTCCTTCCCTCCCTTAAGCAGATAGGAGGAGAGGGCCGGCGTCAGCGTCAGGGAAAGAACGAGGGAAATGACCAGGGCGATGGCCACGGTGTAGGCCAGCGGGGCGAACATCTTCCCTTCCATGCCCTGGAGGCTCATGAGGGGCAGGAAGACGAGGATGATGATGCCCACGCCGAAGAGGACCGGGGTTCCCACTTCCGTGGCTGCGTCCAGGACCACACGCAACTGGCTCTGGTCCGGGCGCTGGCCCAGTTGGCGGAAAGCATTCTCGATGACTACGACCGAGCCGTCCACGATGAGCCCGATGGCGATGGCCAACCCTCCCAGGGACATCAGATTGGCAGAAAGGTTGTAGTGGTTCATCACCATGAAGGTGAGGAGCGGCGACAGAAGCAGCGTGGCTACAACGATCAGGCTGCTCCGGATGTCCCCCAGGAAAAGGAACAGCAGGACAATAACGAGAACTACGGCCTCGACCAGGACTTTGCTCACGGAATGAAGGGCGGCGTCGACCAGTTCCGTCCGGTCGTAAAAGGGCACGATCTTCAGCCCGCCGGGAAGGATCCCCTTTTTGTTGATCTCGTTGACCTTGGCCTTGACGCGCCCGACCACTTCCCGGGCATTCCCCCCGCGGAGCATCATCACGATCCCGGTGACCCCTTCCGTCCGCCCGTTCTTGACGATGGCGCCCTGGCGGACCTCGTGGCCGATGGTCACGTCGGCCACGTCCCGGACGTATACCGGCGTGGCGCCGACCTCCTTGAGGACGATGTTCCCAATGTCCTCCACGTTGCGGATCAGGCCGACGCCGCGGATCAGGTACTGCTCCGCATAGTGGGGAAGGATTCCTCCCCCCGCGTTGGCGTTGTTAACGGCCAGAGCCCGGAAGAGCTGACGCCCCCCGATGTTGTAATGGCGGAGGCGGTCCGGCTTGACCAGCACCTGATACTGCTTGACGAAGCCTCCCTGGGAGTTGATTTCGGCCACGCCCGGGGTGTTGCGGAGCATGGGGCGAACCACCCAGTCCTGGATGGTGCGCCGTTCCGTGAGCTCCGCCACCGTAAGGGGACGGGTTCCATCATCGGGCCTCTCCAGGGTGTACTGGTAGACTTCTCCGAGGCCCGTGGAGACCGGGCCCAGGACGGGGGTAATCCCCGAGGGGAGGCGGTCGGCCACCTCGATGAGGCGCTCCAGAACGAGGTGGCGGGCGAAGTAGACATCCGTCGAGTCGGTAAAGACCAGGGTGATGATGGAGAGACCGCTCCGATTGAGGGAGCGCATCTCCGTCAGCCCGGGCAGCCCGGTCATGATGATTTCGATGGGGACCGTTACGAGCCGCTCCACTTCATCGGGGGAGCGGCCCGGTGCCTCTGTGGCCACCTGGACTAGGACGTTGGTTACATCCGGAAAGGCGTCGACGGAGAGCTTCTGGAGGGCACTGAGGCCGAAGGCGAAGAGGACAGCGGCCAGAACGACGACAACGATCCGCTGCTTCAGCGCCGTCCGGATGAGCATCTTGATCATGGACGGGCCCCGCGGGATTCAGGCGTCGGAAAAAGAGCGGAGAGAAGGCTCACGACGGGGAAAGCTCCTTGCGCTTGCGTTCATTGTTCAGATGGAAGGCTCCATCGGTGACGATCCTCTCGCCCTCCTTCAGGCCCTCCAGGACCGGCCGCAGTTCTCTCTCTTCCGGGCCCAGTTTGACGGGCCGAAGCCGGAATTCGTCGGCGCCCGTCTGGACCAGGACATGGTCAGCGTTCCCTTCGCGTACGACAGCCTTGGCCGGAACGGCGAGGCGGGTCACGGGCCGCCCCTGGATCACCATTTGGGCGAGCATCGCCGGCTTCAAGGAGTGATCCGGGTTGGGCAGACCCGTACGCACCGTAACCGTCCGGGTTTCCGGGTTCACGATGTCGGCGATATAGGTGATTATGCCGATGAGGCCATCCTTGTGCGGCAGGGCCGGGACTTCCACTTCCACCTTCTGACCCAGTTGAATCAGGTGCACTTGCTGCTCCGGGACTTCCGCGACCGCCCAGATGTAGGAGAGGTCGGCGACGGTAAAGAGCGCTTCGGCCGGCTGGACCACTTGCCCATGGGTCACCCTGCGCTCGATGACCGTGCCGCTTAGCGTGGCCGTAATGGGCGAGACCGAGTTGATGGTGCGGGTCCGCGCCAGGTTGTCGATGGCCTCCTTGGACATGCCCAGGATCTTTAGCTGATCTTCCGCCGCCCGAAGTTCGGCCTCGGCCGAGGCCAGCTCGTTTTCACGTCTCTGAAGCTCGGCAGAGCCGATCACGTCTGCCGAAAGGAGGAGGCGCGCGCGGTCCACGGCACGCGTCTGGAGCTGCACCTGATTGTCGGCCTTCAGGTAAGTCAGCTGGGCCGTCGCCAGCTCGGTGCTGTCGATGGCGGCGAGGAGGTGCCCGCGTTCCACCCGTTGACCGAGGGTCCCCCGGATCTCGCTGATTCTTCCCGTCACGCGGGCGCCAATCCTGGCTACCCGGTCCTGGTCGAGCATGATCTGGCTGGCGATGCGGAACGTGTCCCCGATTTCGGCCTTGGCGACCGGGGCCACTTTGACGCCGCTCATCATCTCGGGACTCACCCTTACCACATTGGGATCGCGGGATTCCTTGCCCGCCTGCACGGCGGGCCCGGGTTCGGTCTTTTGGCAGGCGGCTAGGGGAGGAAAAAGCAAGAGGCTCAGAGCGGCAGCGCGAAGCAGGTTCATGGCAGCTCTTCCCGGGGGTCGCTCGCTCGTAAGCGCTCGATCTCGATCAGGGATCTCTGCAAATCATAGCGGGTATTCAGGTAGTCGAGGCGGACCTGCCGGTAGATGCGCTGAGCGTCCAGGTAATCGAGGATCCCCCGTTCCCCGAAGCGGTAGGCGGCTCCTGCTACGTTCAGGGCGGCCTCGGCCTGCGCGAGGAGGCCGCTCTCGTAGGCGCCTACCTGGCTTAGGTTGATCAGATACTGATTGTAGGCCATGTCGAGGTCCCTAAGAAGGCCAAGCTTGCGCTGCTCGGCCTGGGCATCGACCTGCGAAATCCCGGCCGCGGCCTCGGCAATCGGCCCTTCGCGGCGATTCCACACGGGGACGACGAGGGCTACGCCGATCCGCCAGTTCTGGAGGTCAGGGTCCCGGTCGACCCCCGCCCGGATGGACAACTGGGGGATACTCAGTTCGCGCTCCACGTTCAGCCTGGCCCGGGCACGCACTTGCTCCGCCTGGGACTGGGCCATGACCGGGTTGCGGGCGAGCACTTCTTCCCGGAGATCGCCCAGCGCCGGGAGCTCCCGCGGGGCACTCAGGTCTCCAGACACCTCGAAGTTTTCCCCCAATGAAGTGCCGACCAGACGGGAAAGGACGGCCTTGGCCTGCCTCACCCTGAGCTCGGCGCTCTGGAGCGTCTTCTGGGCATTGAGGAGCTCGGCGTCCGCCTTGATCAGCTCGTACCTCGGCGCTTCGCCCGTGTCCACGCGCACCTTCACCCGCGCCCGGACCTGTTCGAGCAGGGTGAGGTCCTCGCTGGCAATCTGCCTCTCTCCCTGACGGCGGATGACGTCGTAGAAGGCGGCTTTCACGTCGGCGAGAAGGGTGATCTGAAAGGCCTGTAAACCAGCCTGGGCGAAACCCGTCCCGGCCTGGGCCCCACGGATCCGGTAGCTGCGCAGGGCCGGGTAGTCGATCGGCTGGGATACGCCGAAGGCCCAGTTACTGTCCACACCGCCCCGGCCGTCCCTGTACAAAGACGGTCCCGCACCGGCTTCGATGACGGGGTTCGGGTAAGCGGCGGCCGTACGCTCGCCGGCCCTGGCCGCATCGCGCTGGGCCTGACTGGCGACGACCCCGGGGTTGTGCTTCAGGGCCAGAGACATGAAATCTTGCAGGGTCAGGGTTGGGGGCGGATCGGCCAGACCGGACTCCGGGGCCCAGAGCGTCATGGCCAGCACGATGCAGAAGGTTGTTTTGCTTCGTGATCGACGCATATCTTCTCCTTCTCCCTGACCGGCAGCTGAAAAGCGGTCCTTTTCCCTGCGCAGGATCCCGCTTCCCGGTTTTGGCCGAAGGGTTCGGCCCCGGAGGGCGACTCAGAAAAAACCCTTGCAGCCGCCCAAAGAAACATCCGCCTCAGGGTGGCTCAACTGGCTGCTGCGGCCCGGTCGGACGACGGAGTTCCGCCTCCACAAAGCCTGTAGTATTCACTATTACAATATAGAAAGGATGTCAAGTTGAAAAGGGTTTCCGGCCGGGCCCTGGGACCCTGGTTTCCTTCCGGATCAAGGGGATATCCATTCAGGAAAATTTTATTCAATTTTTGATTCTTGGAAATTGTTTAGCCACAGAGGACACAGAGAGCACAGAGATATGGAAGCAGAAAATGGAAGAGAATTTGACCCTGCACCCTCAAAACAGGTTCCGCAAGCGTTCGCCTTTTCCTTTTGGTTTTTGAACGTAAATCCCTCTGCGGCCTCGGTGACCTCTGTGGCAAATAAGTTTCTAATATTTTTGTCTTTTATTCTTTTTCCTTTTTTTGGCTAAACTGTTTCGATTCTCGGAGTTTCATTTTCCTTGAATGCTTATTATGGCGGTGACAGTATGCCGGGCGGCCAGCGCGGGGAAAGGAGTACGCTTCCTCTTCGGTCTACGATGATCGCCTGGACGTCGGGTAAGTGTTCCAAAAGTTCAAAACCTTTCCTGGGACCCAGCACAAAAACGGAGGTCGCCAAGGCATCTGCGTCCATGGCCGAAGGAGCCATGATGGTAACACTCTGGCATTCGCGGGCCGGAAGGCCGGTGGAAGGCGTCAGGATATGATGGTAGCGTTCTCCTCCCCGGGAAAAGAATTTTTTGTAATCCCCTGAGGTGGATACGGCGGCCCGAGCGGGCCGAAGCTTCGCAATCAGCTCAGAAGGGAGACGGGGATGCTGGATTCCTATGGTCCACGGCACTCCATTCCCTTTGGCACCGCTAATCGTAAGGTCCCCCCCGGCGGCGACCAAAAAATTTTGGACACCCTCTTTCCCCAGAACTGCGGATGCCCGATCGACGGCATATCCCTTGGCAATGGCCCCCAGGTCAAGCTCCATTCCCCGGCTTTCCAGATAGACCGAGGACTTTGCGCGGTCCACCTTGATCTTCCGGTAATCCACCTTCTTCAAGTTCTCTTGCAGACTTTTCTTGTCCGGAATCTTTCCCTCCCGGAAATTCCACAACCGGAAGACGGGGCCGATGGTGATGTCAAAGGCACCCCCGGAGAGGCGGGAAAAATAAAGGGCCCGCTCGATGACTTCCAGCGTCTCCGGGGAAACCGGAGTCTCCTTTTCTCCCGCATCGCGAGTGATCTGAGAGACTTCGCTTCCTTGTCGGTAATGGCTCATGAGCCAATCAATCCGTTCCACTTCTCGGAAAGCAGCGGCCATGGCTTCTTCGGCTCTCTGAGAATCGGTTTGAGAGACGGTGATCTCCACCGATGTGCCCATGATCATGCGGGATTGGCGGAATATCCGTTCATGCAGACCCTGACCGCGAGAATCGGAGGGGAAAAACAGCAGCGAGAAGAGAGACAACCCCACCAGGAGATAATTCGGCATTGAGGATTGCGGATTGCGGATTGTGAGTTTCAAGTTTCGGGTTGGGCGTTTCACGTTACCAGGCAGAAGTATCGAAAAGCCAAGGCCCAAGCCGCTCCCTCCGAACTTGAAGCTTAGAACTCCGAACTCTATTTGATGTATCCTTTATTTTTGAGCGCTTCGTAAAGGGCCGGGGCCTTGTTTACACTATCCACGATCAGAGCCGCGGTCATCGTCGCCGAGGAAAGCGCATCCACCTGGGAGTCAAAGTCGGCTGGGTGAAGAATCGAACGGCCGACCAAACGCTGTTTCATCTGTTCCACTTCTTTCGCCTCCCAGGGGAGATTGTCCACCTTGGTCACGTGCAGCGGTAAAAAATTAAGGATCATCCCCTTTTCGTCAAAGGTGAAGAAAAAATGGGTGGCATGGCAGACGTCGCAGGTGGGGGCCCGGCTGTCCAGCTTGGCGAAGAGGTAGGATTTCTGTCTGCCCGTCTGGATCTCGCCCACGTAGATTTCTTCCCCGTCCGGCAAAGGCACCTTGGCCACATTGAGAACTTTCCACTTGGCGCTGCGCATGGATTCCTTGGCCTTATTCAGCAATTCGCTTTCCTTGTAACGCAGAAAAAGCTTTTCGGCCTTGGCCCTCTGGGCCGAAAGATCCTTGTCTTGTGTAAGAAGGGCATTCCAATCCGCCTTCAGGGAATCGTTCATTGTTTTCAAGATCATCTGCGGGTCCCGGGTGAGCCCGACCTTCGTGCGGGCTACGAGAAGCCCGGAATCGGTCTTGCGGATGAAGATCGTAAAGGGCGTTGCTCCCGGCTCGCCGATCGCCTCATAGGCCAGGAACTTCGGGTCCGGGATGACGGGAAACGGAACTTTCTTCTCCTCCCTGAAGGACTCCACTTCCCGCTCGTTATTCCCGGCACCGATCCCGATGAACTTAATCCTTTCTTGCAACTGGGGGTCTTGCTGTACCATGGAGAAGACTTGGTTCATCACCGGGGCCTGAAGCTGGCAGGAAAAACAATACTTGTTCAGAAACTCCACGACGATCAGGTCCGCCTTGACATCCTTGAGGGAGAAATTGTCCCCCTTGACCAGACCGAAGAATTTTTGGGGAAGCCCGAGGTACTCCGTGTCGGACCGGGTAAGGGTCATGGGGAAGGAATATTCTGGGAAAAAGTCTCCCGGCGTAACAACCCGGCCCTTCTCTTTGGCCCATGGCCCGGAGCATAATAAGATCCCGAAGACCATGATCCATCCGCCGACTAAAATAACCTTCAATCTTTTCATCCTGGCCTGCCTTCCAAAAATAATTTACGGGTTTCGGGTTTCAGTCCGGCGATTCGCGGGATTCACTCGAATCGATAAACCCG
>Ga0315292_10002716_pt1 | contig 10036 bp, 8 predicted proteins | sample YL17G13_0_MG_FD_204029 | JGI IMG/M metagenome (GOLD analysis project Ga0315292, IMG submission 204029) | Sediment microbial communities from Yellowstone Lake, YNP, Wyoming, USA - YL17G13_0 | ecosystem: Environmental > Aquatic > Freshwater > Lake > Sediment | place: USA: Wyoming | collected... | reverse complement strand
GGCTTATGATTGGAGTCAAGTCCCCCTCGGGGGATTTAGGGGTGACAATAAGTTGGAAAATAAGCTTATTTACATATTATTGAGAATGGTCTCTATATCTTGCAACGGTTTCGTATTTTTTATAGTTTTAAATCCTGATTGCCTCATTTTGCTATTACCGGCATTATCTGGTGAAGCTGTTGAATTATAAATAGTTATGACAAAAAGCTGGCTCCTTTCCAGAAATATCTTTGTTGTTCTGGCTTATCGGATACTTCTTGTAATGCTCCTCTTTACTCTCTGCAGGATCGGATTTTATATTTTCAACCTTCAGATGTTCCCGGGAATCACCACCGGCCAGCTTATCAAGATCCTTTGGGGCGGCGTGGTTTTCGATATTTCTGCAGTTGTATATATTAACAGTCTGTTCTTAGTTCTGCATATTTTACCTTTTGATATCAGGTATAATAATGTTTGCCAATCTGTTATGAAGTATGTTTACTTTGTGACTAATGGCGTTGCCATAACTATGAACGGGATGGACTTCGTCTATTACAGGTTTGTTTACAAACGGGCAACTGCCGATGTTTTTGGCACATTTTCAAACGAGTCAAACCTTGCTAAGCTGTTTTTCAGGTTTCTTATCGATTACTGGCCAGCTACCTTAGTTACAATATTTCTTTGTTTTTTATTGGTTTATCTCTATAATAAAATAAAACCTGTGACGCCATCACCTTCGAATAAAATTGCATATTATTCGATAAATGTATTGATGATACCTGTGGTTATAGCCCTTTTTATTGGTGCTGCCAGGGGAGGATATAAACATTCAACTCGTCCTATAACTATCAGTAATGCAGCACGATATGTTGAAACTCCTCGCGATGTCGCCATTGTTCTAAATACACCATTCAGTATTTTCCGAACCTATGGCAAGAAGGTTCTTACCCGGTACGAGTTCTTTGATGATGCCCGGCTTAAAGAACTTTATGATCCGCTTCATAAGCCTTTATTAACTGAACCTTTCAGGAATGATAACGTAATTGTTATCATCCTTGAAAGTTTTGCCAGGGAGTATATAGGAGGATTGAATCCCGGTCTGGAAGGAGGTAACTATAATGGTTATACACCATTCATTGATTCACTGATTGGAGTAAGTCTTACATTCGATGTTTCAGTTGCAAACGGTAAAAAATCAATAGATGCTATGCCTTCTATCCTTGCCTCTATACCATCACTTGAGACCCCATATACAATCTCACATTACGCTAATAATCAGATAAACGGTTTTCCTGAACTGCTTAAGCGAAAGGGATATTATACCGCATTCTTTCATGGCGCCCCAAACGGATCCATGGGATTTGATTCATTTGCCAAAATGATAGGATTTGATGATTATTTTGGACTTGATCAATACCCTGATAAAAACGATTTTGACGGAATGTGGGGTGTATGGGATGAGCCTTTCTTCAAATTCTTTGCCGGAAAACTCAACACCTTCAAACAGCCTTTTATGGCATCGTTATTCTCTGTCTCATCTCATCATCCATTTGAAGTCCCTGAAAAGTATAAAGGCAAGTTTAAGAAGGGACCTGCGCCGATTGTCGAAGTAGTTGGGTATTCCGATTATGCTCTGAAGGAATTCTTTAAGGAGATATCTTCTTCACAATGGTTTGCCAATACCCTTTTTGTCATTACGGCTGATCATACCAATGAATCGATACACAAGGAGTTTCAGAATGATTTTGGATCATACAGTATACCTGTAATATTTTATAAACCAGGAAGTGATCTGAAAGGTATTAAGAGGAAGATAGCACAGCAGGTTGACATCATGCCGACAGTTCTGAATTATCTAAACTATGATGAAGATTTCATAGCATTTGGCAATAACCTGCTGGATGACACCAGTGAATCATTTGGATTCAATACAAATGGAAATAATTATCATCTTTACATGAGAGATCATATTCTCGAAATGATCGACTTAAAGGCTATAGGGCTTTATAATTATAAAAGTGATATCTTTCTGGAGAAAAACCTGCTTGGCACAAACCCGGAACTGCAGAAACTTATGGAAGATAAATTGAAAGCAATTATCCAGAACTACAATAGCAGGCTTCTTGATAATAATATGATTGTAAGAAAACCAAATAATTGAAAATCAAATAATTCTAAATGAAATCACGTCGTCAGTTTTTTAAGTTAGCAGGAACAGGAATTCTTGCAGCAGGTGTTTCATCTGCATATGGCTCAAGCTCTCCCTCTTTTACCCTGGAAGAGGTAAAAGAACTTTTCAGTCTGGGTATGGCAGGTTATACTTTCAAGGAGTTTTCTGTTGAAAAGGCAATTGAAATGATGAACAGGATCGGCATTACAAACCTTTCTGTGAAAGATTTCCACATGCCTATGAACAGTACCCAGGATCAGATAAATTCTGTTATTGGAAAGTACAGGGCTGGAGGGATCAATGTTTACACAGTTGGTGTTGTTTACATGAAAACAGAGGAATCTGTTGATCAGGCTTTTGAATATGCTAAGATGGCAGGTGTTAAGATGATTGTCGGAGCTCCTGAATACGATCTTCTTCCTTATGTGGAAAAGAAAATAAAAAAATATGATATCAGGCTGGCTATTCATAATCATGGGCCTGATAATCCTTTGTATCCGAATGCAACTGATATCTGGAATCATATCAGGGATATGGATTCAAGAATCGGCATTTGCATCGATATCGGTCATACTATGAGAGATGGTCAGGATCCGGCTGTGGATATTGTTAAATACGGCGTCCGCATTTTTGATGTTCATACTAAGGATGTTGACGGTGCTACCAAAGAAGGTAAGACAGTTGAGATAGGCAGGGGTATTATTGATATACCATCTGTAATTTCTGCTCTCCGTAAGATAAAATTCGCAGGGATGTGCAGCCTTGAGTTTGAAAAAGATATGAAAGACCCGCTTCCGGGTATCTGCGAATCGATCGGATACTTCAAAGGTGCTATGAAATGTAAATAAGCCTTTCGCCTCTTAGTATTTTTTCAGAAGATCGAGTAATTTGCTGTCAAGCTTGTGGCCATACCAGTCGGTATATTGTATATCTGTACGGTTTGAATCCATTATTCCAAAATCGCCTCTGAAGTTCCATAAAGCATAACCAATACCTGCATTGGTAAGGATATCAATAACATCTCCAAACCAGGCAAGGAATACTTCATGAGGTGTTTTGCTGTAACAACCACATTCTCCGCAATGAACTCCTATCCCTTTATCCATCAGATCGATCCATGGCTGATAAAATTCTGCGAGCTCTTTACGACTGTAATATTTACCATTCATGGTGCCTGGCCATACAGGAGTCGGATCACTTGCAGGATCTTTTGATGCCCAGGATGCCTGATAATGAGAAATATTACCAGGCCAGTATCCTCTGCAACTCTGTGCAAGATTGAGGTCAATAAGTTCAGGTGTTACCAGACTGCCGCCTCTGTTTCCGTCAGCAACTATAAGACGGTCGGGACTAACAGCCCTGATTGCTTTGGAGGCACCATCTGCTACAAGCCTGTAAGTTTCACCGGTAAGAGCCACTTTACTGGCATGCTGGTCATTCATGTCTTCAATGTAAGCAGGTTCATTGAGAAGATCAAAGCTCAGTTTGTCAGATGAAACATTCTTGTATCTTTTTGCCCACATTCCCCAATGGAAATTAAAGGCGTCCTGCGCTTCCTTATCCTTCCACAGGTTGAATGGTTCATGAAAACCGGCATTTATACAATACCCTGGTCCACGGTGCAGGTTGAGGCTCACATGCATCTTGTATTTGTTTGCTGTATATATAAGTTTATCAATCTCTTCCAGTACTTTCTCGTCCATCTTATAAACCTCTTCCTTTGTAATGTCCCTTGATCGGTCGAAAGAGAGATAACGGGGATATGCCATTGGAATCCTTATAAAATCGAATCCCCAGTCGGACATCCATTTGAGATCTTCCTCAGTTGTTATGCCTCTGGATGGATCTCTCGGGGGTGTTGGTGAGAAGAAATCAAGCAGGTTGAATCCTTTCCACCTGGGCAGTTTGTTTTTAGCAGCAACTGATTTTGCAGAAAGTACAGAATTGCCGGTTAAGGTAAGTGCAGTGGCGGCCAGGGTTGTATTCCTGATGAAAAGCCTTCGGTTTATTTTCTTGTTTTCCATGGTGTAAAAATTATTTCGATTAAAATTATACTAATCTTCTGAACTCTGCAAGAATAACTTCATATCTACTGTTCTGTTCTCTTTCCTGGATAGTTCGGCTGCGAATACTACTGCATGAGTCCTCAGTGCTTCAGCAGCATCGACGGTAACTGAGGTTGATGAGATGACTGAAGCAAGCCATTCATTTACTATATCCTGGTCTTCAGGATGATATGTTTTTACAGGTGTCAGTTTGATAATTTTGTTCCTGTTACCGCAAAAATACTTTATCGTTATTGTCTCTGATGCTTCATCAAACAGAATTTCTCCTTTTGTACCCTGAAGTCTCACCCTACGTCCATTTGTTGCTGAATAACCTGTAAGAGTGCATGTTGCTGTGGCACCTCCCTCAAACTCCATAATTACCACCTGGTGATCCACTACATCGTTATCTCCATGCCATACGCAAATGCCATAAGGTCCGTTTCTTACTGCTTCCAGGTGCGATTCAGATGTGTGGACACTGCTGATATCCCTTGCAGGCCATTCTTCCAGCTGCCCGTTTATATAGAGTTTTAATGCAGAATACGGACATGTGTCAGTGATTTTACATCCGTCAGTGCAGCGGTGAGTACTCCCTTCAGGAGCATTGGCTGATGTGAAGTATTTAAGTGATCCGAAAGATGATACTCTGATACATTGTACATTGAAAAGCCAGTTTATGAAATCTATATCGTGGCTGCATTTATGTAAAAGAAGGAACGTATTGAGCTTTTTCTGAGCCCAGCGACCCCGTACATAGTTATGCGCATACCTTAAGTTGCTGATAGCTTCCATGTGTTCTATGTGGATAAGGTCGCCGATTGCTCCCATTTCAAGCAGCTCCTTTACCTTTTTGTATCCCTGCATAAAACGGAGAGTATGGCATACTGCTACAACCTTTTTCTTTTCCTTCTGCAATTGCACTATTTTCAGACAGTCTTCCAAAGTATCGGCTAGTGGTTTCTCGATTAAGATATGCCAGTTTCGGTTCAGGCAGGCTAAAGCAGGGCCTGCATGCTGATTATCGAGGGTAGCTATTATTGCAGCATCACATGTATCAGAATTGGCTGTCAGTTCATCCCAACCGGAGAAGGCAGATCCTTCAGAAAGCATGAATTCTTCGGCAAAACTGCTTCTTTTCACTTCATCAGGTTCAGCCACTGCAATTATCCTTGCCGGCAATCGCGATGTTCCAATTTTACGGGCAAGGCTGGTACCTCTTACTCCGGCACCGATAACTGCAATTTTCAGGGTCTCTGTTTTTTCACTGATCATCTCATTCGGAAGATTTCCTTATTAGTATTATGCGGTTTAGCAAGAAACTTGTTTTATCAGTATCAGTCCTGAACCTGGTTGTAATTGAATTTTTAAGTTCATCTACATCAATGTCACAAACATAAAGGTTACAGTTTCGTTCTTCGGTGTTATTAGAGCTTGATATCCAGTTAGTTAATTGAGTTTGCCTGTGCCATACCGAGAATTCGCAACCGTCAGGTTCCATCATTATGTCAAAAAACGCCTTATAGCTGCCTGTGGGTATCTCTCTTAAGGATAGTCTTACCCATGAATCACCACCTGGTGTGAATCTGTAGCTCTCTCCTCCGGTTCCATATCTCCAGGTTGTTTTGATGTCAATACTTCCGAACAGCGTTAGCTCCATCAACTGTGGATAGAGAATGAGGGTATCGGGAATATAAACCCGGCTCAGCTCCAAGGTAGGTACAATAATACTTTCAGAAGCTGTGTCTGAATAATAAAAACCGAGTGAAGAATAGTCTGTCGGAAAGGCATTTCCAACAGGCCCGTGTTCAATACTGTGAGAGAAACTCTTTTCAAATGATATCTTGTCAGATATAAAAAGCCTGTACCCACCGGTTCGGCAGAACGGTAATGAATAGTCCAGTGAACCATGAAGAGGCAGGCTCATTTTACCGTCCCAGCGGTCCATCATAGCGTACCATCCTCCGTTAAAGTAATCTTCAGAGCCTGTTCCATGCATCCGGAAAGTTCCGTCAGCAGCTGTTGAATCGTCTCCCTCGAAAAAGAGAGTCATGCCTGCTTTAAGTCCTTGTGCCTGCAACAGAGTACCAACATAATGACCTTTTCCCTTAACATCAGCTAACAAATGTGGAATGCCTCTTTCAGCCCTGCTGTTTTTATGCCAGTAAGCATAGAATTTTCCTTCTTTGTCAGGTTTCCTTATTTCTGGTGAATACCAGACGCTTACTCTTATATTTGAAGGCAACAGTGATTCTGAATTATCATTCCTGCAAATTAATTCGATAGTTGCTGATTTATCGAATGGCATCGGGAAAAAACAGTAGGTTTTGTTATCAGAGCTGCCAATCAGAAGGCTCTGCATTGATCTACTGCCAAAAGCATAGCCAAAGAAATCGGCAACCGGACAATAGACAGCCGGATTTATCTCGTCATCCCATGTGATCCTGATATCTGTACTTTTATTCCATCCCTCAAATGAATCTGCAGGAGAGATCTCAATCCCTACAATCCTTCCCCCTTCATTGGTTTTGAACACACTGATGGCTTTCCCGGTTTGAAGTCTGTAATCGCCTGTTTTACTGAGGATTTTACCTGGATAAAAATCTTCTGCATTTCTGCTCTTTTTATTCCATAATAAAGTGATCCTTTCGAGAGTCTCTTTTTCTTCCTTTGTCAGTTTGTGATTAAAAGGTACTACATCGGCTTCATCATTGTAAATCCGGTACTGAATCTGATGGAACTGTATTTTTTTGCCCCGGGTAACAATTCTGCAGCTTTTTTCAAAAGTGATAGGCAGGTAACAGTAATAGCCACCCAGCTGGTTAGCGCATAAAGGTGGTGTGAAGGGAAAAACTTTGCCTGAAAACAGGTCAATGAATGAGATCGAAAGAGCTGGTTTAAGGTCATTGTCAATAAAGAAATCGAGCGTATCGTTGTTTGGTGTTGGTGTCCATATCCTGTTTATGACACCTTTTCCCGCGACATCGAAGATTACAAGACTGCCATCATCATTCTTCCTCAGATAGGAATAGGTACCGCTGAATCCATCATCATTCTTTCCTGTAGTATCCCATGATGAGGTCTGGGCGCAATATGAATTCTCAATGTATTCCGGGAGGGAACTTATATCGTAAAAAGCTGAAAGCTCTGTGACGAGGGAATGAACATTTTTGTTATCATCAACCTTATCGGCAACCTTCTCATTTCTGCAGCCGGTTGCCAGAATAAAAATCAGTAAGTAGCTTGCTGTTCTCATGATTATATTAAGATGAAAAGTCTATGTATGGGACTGTTACCTGGATTTTACTGACTCTCATTCATCACGCTGGTGAACAATAGATGAAACTTGCTGTTCAGGTCATTGCATATTATACCCTGGCCCGAAAAGCTTACACATATGCTGCTCGAATTCTCCTTTTGTGAACCACCATCAGTATAAACCATTTCTGCAATAACACAGCTGTTTACCTTAGTTGAATCTGCCTTTTTGCAGATCCAGCATAAGGAGCTGGGAGATTCCCTGCAGGCATCTTTCTTAGGAGTTAAATCAAGGTCCGATATCTTTGTCTTGTACAGCCATTTAAATGGTCCGTCAAAATTCATTTCAACTACAAGTTCTTTTTCAGAAGTTATGTCAATAGAATAGTAAAATGAAATTTCATTGAACCTGTCAACATAGGGATTTACCTTTAGCATGGCATTGATGGAATCAATACTCTCCTTGATAGTAACGCTCTGTGAATAAGCGTTATTATGTCCTGCAATCAAAACAGTAAAAACAATAATGTAAATTGCTTTTGTCATAGCTCCAACTTTAAAAAGGTAACGCCGAACCTGTTTATGCCGGTATCAATATCACCAAGATAGTGAAAGTATTCTATTCCTCATTATTAATCCTTCACTTCTGTTGTTTTTCCATTTTTTTTATTAACTTTATTGGTATACTTGATTGTAATTAAGTTCAGCAGAGATTAACTTAATATCGCTAATCAAGTGATTTTTAAGTAGTATAATCTTAATAGACAGGTTATTATGGAATATTATACGGCACAAACAGTAAAAGATGCATGGGGAGTCAAACCATGTGATCATCCGCACATAGAACGGGAATACTATACAGGGGCATTCCTTACAAATTATGTTTGTGTCCTGTGCGGAAAAGAGTTCACCATAGCTCAGAAACTGGAAATTGATGAAGAGCGTAAGCTCTATATCAGAGAACTTCCTTAAGGTTGAAAAGATGAAGAAACAGATCGTAACGCTAGTGGCAGGAATGATCCTGGTTTCAATGTGTACGGTTTCAGCTCAACACAAACTTGTTATTAATGACAAGGCTCAGCTTTTTACTGAGTCTGTTGAATCAATGCTTAGTGAACGACTCAGGGCAGATTCTGTAGAGCTGACTTCCATGATTGATACACGGAGCAGATGTGATTACTGGTATGCAACTCTGGTCAGATCAGGTAATGATTTACAACTGTCTGTAACCGATTGCAATGACAGGTCTGCCGGAGGCAGGAACCTTGGATCAGGAATTATGAAGGCCATCGATTCTGAAAAAGCGCTTCTGCTTTATTATGCCATTTCAGATATACTGAAGAAACCATATGGAAATGGTGCGGAGACAACTCCTTCAGCTGCTCCGATAGAACTTCCTTCACCGGAGGTATTGACATTAAATCATGAAACGGTTGTACCGGAGAATGATACGGGTCAGCACCGCTCCCGTTATTTATTTGCACCTTCATCCCATAATCTTGAGAAAGGAGAACTCTATTACAATACGCTGTATTTTTTAGTGCATGATGTGCAATATGGTATAAGTGACCAGTTCTCAATGGGAATGGGAACATCAATTATAGGATTTCCCTTTTATGTTACACCTAAATTAACTCTGCCTGTTAATCCGAAATCTGCATTTGCAATCGGTGATATGCTTATAATAGGTACCTGGGGCGCCAGATTTACCGGTAATCTTCTTTATTTAACCTATACAAGGGGTAACGCTTACAACAACTTCACATTCGGGGGAGGATATTTAGCTGTGGGAGGTCAGGATATAAGTAACAAAATCAAGGCCCCGGTTTTAAACTTTTCAGCTCTGGCAAGGGTATCCAGTCATATCTACTTCATTACTGAATCCTATGCCACCTTCGTTAAAACAACACATTACGCTTCTTACTATGACTATAATACAAACATATACTATGAGGAGGAATTCGGTCAGGATAATTTTTTGATGTATAGCTTTTTCGGTTTCAGGTTTATAAACAAAAACATAGATGTTAGATGCTGGCAGTTAGGTTTGTCTTTTGTTATTGCAGCGTTTGGCGAGATTCCTGTTCAATATCAAAACTCTTCCTACTATTCAACAGATGCAAATACAGGAAACCAGGTTATTCCAATTCCTATGATAGGATATGCCAGGAAATTTTCAACAAGGTACTAGCAGAAATATTAATAGTTACCTGTTATATCCTGATGCCGATAACAAGAATATCATCGGTTTGATCTTCATCATTTTCTTCCCGCCACTGTTCAATCTCTTCGTAAAGCCTGTCACTTTGTTCAGGCATCGTAAATTCCTGAATGCTCAGGAGAAAGGACTTAAATCTGTTCCGGAGGTATTTCTTATGAGACAGGCCTCCGAATTGATCAGTATAACCATCTGAACATAAATAAATGGTATCACCCCTTTTTAATTGTATCTTCTCAGATTCAAACAGACAATCACTGGTTTTTTCACTTTTCCCGGTAGAGTTATTAACATTATATTCTGTTATTTCACCGCTACTTACCCGGTACAAAGGATTACCAACTGCTGAATATACAAGAGTATTGG
>Ga0315292_10002714_pt1 | contig 10036 bp, 10 predicted proteins | sample YL17G13_0_MG_FD_204029 | JGI IMG/M metagenome (GOLD analysis project Ga0315292, IMG submission 204029) | Sediment microbial communities from Yellowstone Lake, YNP, Wyoming, USA - YL17G13_0 | ecosystem: Environmental > Aquatic > Freshwater > Lake > Sediment | place: USA: Wyoming | collected... | reverse complement strand
ATGGAGTGGGAACATGGCGAAGACAAAATGCGATAAATATACTTACCGCGTGACGTGGTCGGAAGAAGATGGTGAATACGCAGGGCTTTGCGCGGAATTCCCGGGGTTAAGCTGGCTGGATCATGCACCCGAAGCCGCTCTTAAGGGAATCCGAAAGGTTGTAGCAAACGTGATATCGGACATGACTCGAAACGGAGAACCCGTGCCCGACCCGATAGCCCTAAGGAATTTCAGCGGAAAGTTCGTGGTTCGCATTCCTCCTGAAGTGCATCGTCAATTAGCCCTGCAGGCTGCCGAGACAGGTGTCAGCATCAACAGGCTTGCAAGCGCAAAGCTCAGCCATTAGGGCTGAGCTAAAAAAGGCACATTACAATGGAAATCAATTTGAGCCGGTTTGATTCAAAAGGGCGCATAAAAATTAATTCTTTCTCAGATTTATAACAATAATTTGCCTCTGCATATCGGATAAGGGCAATTTGAGCGGCAGGACTTTGTATTTTACTTCCTTTAGTTCCCTGACTTCCTCTTCCGCTTTAGGCCCCTTGCTGAGAACAAGTATCCCGTCTTGCCGAACAATATGCGACGCTTTTCTTATAAACTCCCGGACGTCAAATAATGCCCTTGTGACTGCCGCATCAACAGGAGAGGGTATTTCATCGGATACCTTTGTATCTTCTATCCTTTTTTCTATGACATGAATATCATTCAGATGCAGATGTCTTGTGATATGTCTGAGGAAGGCGGTTTTTTTCCCCGTAGGCTCGATGAGATACATTTCGATTTCCGGACGCATAATCTTGACCGGTATTCCCGGAAACCCGGCGCCGCTTCCAATATCCGCGACCTTTAACGGACCTTTCGGGAGGGCTGTCAGATAAAGCAGCGAGTCAAGGAAATGCTTGATGATAATATCCTCATCGGTTTTAAGGCCGGTAAGATTATATGCCTTATTCCACTTCTTCAGTTCGGAGAGATATGTCATGAAGGCATTGCCCTGTTCTTCCGTAAATGTAATCCCAAGTTCGGAAAGGCCTTTTTTAAAAAGTTCGACGGGTTGCAGGTTGCGCATATTTTTATAATATGGATAATAATCCGATAAGGCAAGAACCTTAACGGACCGGTAGACCAATGATAATGTTGTTATGTATAATACGTGTAGAAATTTCAATGGAGAATGGATTTTAAAATTATGAATAAACTTATGAAGATTAGTTGTCAAATATTGTTCATTGCGCTGATATTGGTTTCTTTCTCCTGTGGCGGCAAAGACGTCAAAAAGGCTTCCGAGGAGTCGAGACTTGCGCAGGAAGCTTTCCGGCTTGCGGAGACTCTTAAAAACGCCTATGAACAGAATGACCGCTCAACCCTTGAAGAGAATTCAACAAAGGAAGGGTACAGGGAACTCATAGTCGCCATAAAGAAATTTGACCGGGCAGACCTCGCATTTACGCCGACATGGCTGGAAATAAAAGATCCTGCCGTATTCCTGACGATTTCCTGGAAAGGCACATGGACCGTCAAAGGCAAAGCAACGGAGGAAAGAGGTCTGGCCATATTTGTATTTGAAGGAAAACCTCTGCAGCTCGCGCGCATACAAAGAGAAAACCCCTTTAAACAGCCCGAATAGCATAGTTGTTCCATTGTCCCCCAATAAAAGACATTTAAACCACAGCCTGATAGCGATACCGCAGTTGAATTGGATTTTTCGGGTACGGGTCGAACGGAAAAAGAAGGGGACCCTCAGGCAGCTTTTCTCCTTCTATTTATGAAGAATTTTGTGATTACATAAGCTATGCCGGCGAATAGAATTCCAAGGACGATACTCCCCACAATGATCGGCCATAAATAATGCGAGAGTAAATTGACGTCTCGTGAAAATTTAATTTCAAGAAAATGTCCTTTGAGTATGAGATTCCCTGCCTCGGCGCAGATAAAGAGCTGAAAGGGGTAGGTAACTGGATTGGATACCTGGGTGCCGAGCAGTACTATCAGCGGACTGAGCCGCAGGAGAGAAGCAAGCCCTAAAGCTATAATGGTGTGAGTGCCGAAGACCGGCACAAAAGCAACGATTATTCCCACAGCTATCCCGACTGCAATCTCATGGGGAGTCAGCCCTTTTTTGGTGAGGCTGATGATATAGGTTTTTAATTTCGCGAAATATTTCATAGTTAATAATACCCAAATCCGGTAACAATTAGCCTGATCAGCTTGACAATGGATATTTCAAGTCATAATTAAAGATAACCAGCCGACGCGGATTTTCGGGCATCGCAAAAACTCATTCACTCAAAAATCATATAGCTTTTTGCTTTTTCAAACCTTTTACCCTTCAATCCAACGTCTTCAGGCCGGGCGATCTTTTTCTCGCGGCGCATTTTGAGTATCTTGCCGACTGTTTCAGGCCCGAGTCCCGGCACCCTGAGCAGGGTATCCCTGTCGGATGTGTTGAGCCTGACAGGGTAGAATTCAGGATGTGCTTCAGCCCAAACTTCTTTGGGGTCCTTGTCCATGCGCAGGCTGCCCGATTCATTAAAAAGGATGTCCTCCCTTTTAAAGCCGTATTTGCGGTTAAGAAAATCGACCTGATAGAGACGATGCTCCCGCAGAAAAGTTTTTTCACCGTTTGTGAGTAATAGCCTTTCGCCGGGGATGTCCGGATCGCCGAGACCCTTCTGGTATGCTGAAAAATAAACCCGCTTGAAATTCATCCGGTCGTACAACCCGAACATGGAATCGACGATCTCCGCATCGGTTTCATCCGAAGCCCCGACAATGAATTGAGAGGTGCATTTAACTCTCGAAAATCTCATGCCCTTCTCAGTGAGCCTGCCCATCAACTTTAACGGATGAAGGATGTCTTTATCATAGTCCTTTTTATTTGAAAGGACCGCGAAGTGTTTTTTGCCCGGCGTTTCGATATTAAGCGACGCTGCAGATGCAAGCGAGAGGGCGTCTTCAATTGCCGCATCGGATGCTCCCGGGATAATCTTCAAATGAATGTACCCCCTGAAACCATATTTGTATCTGAGAAGCCGGGCAGCGGCATTGATTTTATCCATGGTATAATCCGCATCCCTGATTACGGCGGAACTCAGGAACAGGCCGGATACCCTTCCTCCTCTTAAATATTCCATGAACACACGCGCAACCTCTTCAGGTTGGAGCGTACAGCGACGGACATTAGTTTCAGAGCGGAGCGGGCAGTACTTGCAGTCGTTGGCACATGCATTGGAAAGAAGGGTTTTCAAAAGGACGGAATATCCGCCATGAGGCAGAACAACCGGGTAAAGCCATTTGCCTTCGGATCCTCTTCTGCGATGCTCGTCTTTGCCGGTGCCGCACGCGCAGGCCAGATCATACTGTGAATCTTCGGACAGCACTTTCAGTTTTTCGATAGTATCCATAGAAACCCTTTAGGCATTATATCATAGCGTTATCCGACTTATGAATGAAAAGAAAGCAGCGAGATAATATGATAGAATAAACCTAAACGTTGCATAAACGACAGGGCAGACACGATGAAAAGTCTTCTAATGCGACAAAGAACTATATTCCGATCACATGAATGCGGATCTAACCTGCGGTGTCTTTCAGAAGAAGGCCGGAGCGTAGGATTAAAGTACATTAAGGTGTCGCTATAAGACCTTTTCATCGCATCAGCCCTGTCGTTTGTAATAAGTTTTTACAACTGGTGAGTAAATCAATCGTGAAAACCATTTTTACGCGGAAAAATTGAATAATATGATGATTTTTGAACGTCTTTATCTTGCCGGCTATTCAATAAAAAAGCGATATAAGTTCAATAACCGAAAAAAATTACCGTGCAAGGTTATCAGCATCGGCAACATAACACTGGGAGGCACCGGCAAGACCCCTGCTGCAATAGCCCTGGCACAAAAAGCTCATGGTAACGGGTTTCGGCCCTGTATCCTGACGAGGGGATACAGGGGTACTGCAAAAGGCCCCTGTTTTGTCGGCATGGGAGACGGCCCTTTATTAGATGAAAAGCGTGCCGGCGACGAAGCCTACCTAATGGCATTAAAGCTGAAGGGAATTCCCGTAATAAAGGGAAAAGACCGGTATGAAGCGGGTATTTTTGCCCTTAATAATTTGCCTGCGGATTCCCGTCCTGATCTATTCATCCTCGATGACGGTTTTCAGCACTGGGGGCTTTGCAGGGACAATGATATCCTTTTGATAGATGGCACAAATCCCTTTGGCAACGGGAAACTTTTTCCCATTGGCTCATTGAGAGAACCGGTAAGCGGGATAACAAGGGCTGATATGATTGTAATCACAAAAACGGAAGGAAGCCGGAATTTAAAAACAGACGGCGTCCTGGAAAAAATATGGAAATACAACAAAAAAGCGCCGGTGTTTTTTGCGGTGCACAGGCCGTCGCGATTCATAGCCGTTAACGGGGAATCCTTTCCTCTTGAATGGGCAAAGGGCAAAGTCTTTTTTGGTTTTTGCGGCATAGGTAATCCCCGGTCTTTTCAACAGACACTGGCGTCTGCCGGTGCGGAATTGACCGGATTGAGGACCTTCAGGGACCATTATCGCTACAGTCAAAAGGACATAAAAACGATAGCTGACGAGGCCGGAGAACGCAATGCCGGATGGATTGTTACGACTGAAAAGGATATAATGAAATTAAAGGGATTCGTTTTGCCGGAGAATCTGGCGTCTCTGGAGATAGAATTTGATGTAGAAGAAAAATTTTATCATAAAGTCTTTACGGAAATACAAAACAAAGAAGATTAAGATTTTTTATTTTTCATCGAATACTGGAGGGGTTTATGGTCAGGTATATCAATGTGAGGAGCAAATCACGGAACGAGTTTGTTGACATTACCGAGATGGTCCAGGAGGTGGTAAAAGAGGCAGGCATAACAAAGGGGGTCTGTTATTTATATGTGCCGCATACTACTGCCGGGATTACGATAAATGAAGGGGCCGACCCGAGCGTACAGCGGGACATCATCAATGCGCTGAGCAGGCTTGTCCCTCATGAAATGAACTATTCCCATCGCGAGGGCAATGCAGACGCCCATATAAAAACCACCCTTGTCGGCTCATCGTTGAATGTAATCGTCGAAGAGGGCAAATTGCTCCTCGGTACCTGGCAGTCGGTCTTTTTCTGTGAATTTGACGGCCCAAGGCACAGAAGGATAGCGATTAAATTCATATAGCTATAATTTCTCCATCAGTTAAATAATTTGAAAAATTGAGCGCCTGCTATGCAATGTTTATGTAATGCCTGTTAAACATACCGCTGAATATAAATCCCTTCGGGACGAGATAAAAAGGCTCAGGAAATCGCTTTCGGAACTCACCCCTCCATTGGAGATATTGCTGAAACGCCGGGGGTTTAAAATCTATAAGAAAGAACCATCCGACGATCTGCTGCTGCCGGGAAGCGAATATATCGCAAGCTATTACGAAATGATGAAGAAATATTCCTTCCGTCTTTTTCTCCGCGAGCTCATCAAGCACCAGACGTTTTTCAGGCTCGAAAACGTTACGCGCTATGCGACGTCGGAGGTGACGGCGGCTTATGTTGAATATGCAAAGAGCATAGGCATTATTGGGGATGTGCCCGGAGGTTTCAGGCTTGTTCCCGGTCCGATCAAGAGTTTCGGGGAAACCCTTGAGTGGTTTACGGCGGAAATATTCAAACAGGAACTTGCAACTGAAGCCCTGTGGGGGATACGTTCTAAGCGTCCCGGGGTCGGAGGCGACTATGATCTTATAGCAAAAGTGGAAGGCTCTATCCTGTACATGGAAATAAAATCCTCTCCACCCAAGCAGATATATCAGAAGGAGATTTCAACTTTTTTTGACCGCGTTATAGATCTTCACCCGGAAATAAGCATATTTTTTGTGGACACGGAACTTAGAATGAAGGACAAAATCGTGCTTATGTTCGGGGAAGAACTTAAAAACAGACATACGGACCCTCCTGCAATCATGAGGATGGAAAAAGAACTCTTTCAGATATGGGACAAGATATTTATAATAAATGCCAAGGACAGTATTTCAGCAAATATAGAAAAGGTATTATGCCGGTATTTCAGGAGGGACAAATGAGTACAACATTTATATGTGCAATATGCGCGTGGAGAGAAACCTGTCAGAAGAAATTTTCCGTTTCAGGCAAGGATGTACGCTGTGCCGAATTTGTAAAAGACGTCATGATAAAAGAAGAGCCGGCGGAAGAGATGGAAGGAAAAGAAAAGGAATAAAGGCGGAATAAAATTTAAAGGAATTCCCCGTTTGCAGACATTTGTTTATTTTAGGACAACGCCTGTGATATATTTCTTGCATGATCAGTGATCTCAGATTGCATGGAAGCCTGGGGCCGATAGAGTTCTTTGCCCTTGTGGGGGGCTCGGGCGCCTATAATACCTATTTCTATGAAGAAGGTCCGTGGGGGATCAGGTTTTTTTCAAGGGGCAACGAGTTTACCATAACCGAGCAGGGTATCCATTATAAAGGCACAGGCGGAAGTTTCTGCGAATACATGTTTGGGGTGGAAAAGCCTTTCAAGGATTTAATCAAAAAGTCGGTCGCCAACAGGCTTATTATGTCCGGCGCCTTCCTCGACGAAAAGGAAAAGGTAATCTTTACGAATAATACCGAGGGCAGAGAGTCTTTTTATCGTCTCTTCCTTCAGGGACATGCGGTAAAGAATTATTATTTTTTCATTTCTTCGGATTTTCAGGGAGACTGCACCAAGAGGCAAAAGCATATTTTAAAAGGGGTCGGCAAGTTCCTTAAGCGGACACATCTTCTCGCGGAAGACCAGGATACCGAATTCCTTGACGGGTTTCTTGCAGAATTAAAAGAAAAAAATTCCACTGTTTTTGTCTTTAAACTTGTGCATACCGGCAATAAAAAATTTTATAAAGGGCTGAAAGAGTTTTATTCCAAAGACCGTTTGCTGAGCATGAATGAAGAGCTCTATCTCGAGGATATCGTTGCCAGATATGATATAGACCGCTACCAGCTTGAGAGGATGAGGATAGATATCATGTCCCGGCATATCGACAACAAAAGCGTCGTCGATGAATACCGGGACATCCTTCTTGGAGGGATACTTAAAGATACGATGCAGCACTCGGAGCATGCCCGCCTCAACCGGCTGCGGACCCTCGGGATAAGAAATAACATACCCGACGTACTTTTCGAGACGCTCGATGAGCTGCTCCTGAAAGGCAGAAAGATACAGGAGATCGAAGAGCCGGAGCATCTCAGAGAGACAAGGGTTATTCTCCAGAGCCTGTTTTTCAAGGACCCGTCCCTGAAGAGACATATTATCAATAACGAAGATATTATAAGGCTGGTAAAGGCAAAAAATGCCGCGGAGTTAAAGGGAGATAAAGGTTTTGAACAGATACTTCTTGATACGGTCCGGACCTGCGATGAGATTGTCCGCGAAACGAATGATTTCAGTTACTTCGAGGAATTTACATCCATAGCAACGTATTTTGACAGATGTGACAATGTCGCAGCATTGTTAAGTAAAACGGCATTCCTTGAGAATGTCGAGTTTACCGAGGATTCTCTGCGAAGCCTTATCGGGAATAAAAAGGAGTTTGACGAACTGGACGAAAGGCTTTTTGATGATATTTTCATCAGGACCCTCCTGAACAATAAATATATCAGTGCTTATGGCAGAAAAAAGATCCAGGCCATATCCAGGGGGATTAAAAAGATTTCCGTAGGAGATGCGTCATTGCGTGAGATCATTAAAGATTTAAGGATAATAACCGAAGAAGAAAAGCTTTACCGCAAGGTGCATACGGCCCTGAAAGAGCGTATGCGCAGCTTCTTCCCCGGCCTTGATACAAAAAGAGGGCGCGACAAGATACGGGAGGATATTGCGCGCGAGATTTCCGAAAAAGGGTTTGCCGGCGAGGTGACAAAGAGATTATTTGAAAAGGTTTTCCTTGATCTCAGAAAAGAGTCTTTCTATCTAAACCACCTTTTGCCGCTAATCATACAGAATAAAGATGTTCTATTAAGGGAAGATTTCCTGAATAACAGCGGCCTTGACAGGTTTTATATCGAAACTCTGGAAAAGGAATATTTTGAGCAAAGAAAGCTGGACCCGTCTTTGCTTGAACATCTGCTTATTGGAGGCGGCGAGCGGATTTGAACCGCTGCATAAAGGTTTTGCAGACCTCTCCCTTGCCACTTGGGTACGCCGCCTTATTAGTTCCGGTCAATTAGTCTTTCATCAGTGGAAAAGAGACCCTTCAACCGTCAATTCTTAGCTTTTAGCTTTTAAAAATGGAGCGGGAAACGGGACTCGAACCCGCGACCCCAACCTTGGCAAGGTTGTGCTCTACCAACTGAGCTATTCCCGCATTCTCGATTCAGATATGAAAAACCAAGAGATTCTCAGGGGAATCTCTCAATGTAAAGCCCTTAACTTATATGTAAGCAATAAGCTATAATGAACGTTACTATAAAAATAGTAAACGGAAAGGGCACTTTTTGTCAACATGTTATATCCTGATTTAGAAACTTTTAAAGCTCTTTCGTCTCAGGGCAACCTCATCCCGGTCTACAGAGAGATACTTGCCGATACGGAAACTCCGGTGTCGGCAACTCTGAAACTTGGGGGTTCACCGGCTTTCCTGCTTGAAAGTATGGTAGGCGGGGAGAAATGGGCGCGGTATTCCTTCCTCGGCTCAAAGCCGTCAAGAATTATTAAAGCACGGGGGAACAGGATCGAGATAAAGGACAAACAAACAGGGACACGGCGTTTCAAGGCAGACAACCCCATGGATGTTGTTAAAAAAGAACTTGCCGCATATAAACCGGTAAATGTGAGGGGGCTGCCGAGATTCTTTGGCGGGTTGGTCGGATATATCGGCTACGATATGGTCAGATTCTTTGAAGACCTGCCGGACAATAAAAAACAGGGCCTGAAAATGCCCGACCTTTTTCTCATGGTCACGGATACGGTCATTATCTTTGACAACCTGAAAGGCAAAATAAAAGTCGTTTCCAATGCCCACATCAACGGCAAGTCTCCGGAGGAGGCATACCGGGAAGCAGAGGAGAAAATAGAGAGTATTATCGGGAAGCTGCGGAGGTCAAAAGGCAGGACCAGAAAGGCAAATCCCCTTCTGCCTTCTCTTACCAAAGAGAGTCGGGAAGGCGGGTATTCATCCTCATTTACGTCAAGAGAGGCTTTTGAAGCCGCAGTAACAAAAAGCAAGGAATACATCCTATCGGGAGATGTGGTCCAGGTTGTCCTTTCTCAGAGGTTCGACCGTGAATTCGCCCTTGATCCTTTCAATGTATACAGGGCTCTGCGTGTTATCAACCCATCTCCTTACATGTATTATATCGACACGGGGGACGCAAAACTCGTCGGCTCATCTCCTGAAATACTTGTAAGGCTTGAAGGTAAAAAGATCATCCTGAGACCTATTGCCGGGACCCGGAGAAGGGGTGAAACGGAAGAGGAAGACGAACTCCTTGAAGAGGAACTCAAGAAAGACCCCAAGGAAATGGCGGAACATATTATGCTCGTTGACCTCGGCAGAAACGATGTAGGACGGGTTGCAGAGATCGGTTCCGTCAAGGTTACGGAGCTGATGTCCGTGGAGCAGTACAGCCATGTTATGCATCTTGTTTCAAACGTAGAAGGCGTTCTCAGAGACGGCCTTGACGCCTTCGATGTGCTTGAAGCCTGTTTCCCGGCAGGCACCGTCACCGGGGCCCCCAAGGTCAGGGCCATGGAGATCATTGAAGAGCTTGAGCCCGTAAAAAGAGGGCCCTATGCCGGCGCAGTAGGCTATATCAGTTATTCAGGCAATATGGATACCTGCATAACGATCAGGACCCTTATAATAAAGGGGGATAAGGTCTATGTGCAGGCAGGCGCAGGGATTGTCGCCGACTCGGTCCCGGAAAAAGAATATGAAGAGACGGTCAACAAGGCCATGGGTATGATGAAGGCCGTTGATATGGCGGAAACGCAATTACAGTAATGGTAAGTTTATGTTATTAATGATCG
>Ga0315292_10002712_pt1 | contig 10041 bp, 9 predicted proteins | sample YL17G13_0_MG_FD_204029 | JGI IMG/M metagenome (GOLD analysis project Ga0315292, IMG submission 204029) | Sediment microbial communities from Yellowstone Lake, YNP, Wyoming, USA - YL17G13_0 | ecosystem: Environmental > Aquatic > Freshwater > Lake > Sediment | place: USA: Wyoming | collected... | reverse complement strand
CTTACTCCTGTTGCAGGAATAGTTTTTCTGGTAGGCCTTATTTCAGCAGCTTTCCCTAGCGCTGACGGAGCACTTACATCCCTTACAACCTCTGTAAGCATCGATTTTCTGGGTCTTGAAAAAAGGTAGGGAATGACAGAGAGGGCAAAAACCAGAGCCAGATATGCAGTCCATATAACCATAGCCCTGATTTTCTTTGTAAGCATTTTGATATTCAGATCATTGAACGACAGGGCGGTAATTGACAAACTTTTCACAATTGCAGGATACACCTATGGTCCGCTCCTTGGATTATACTCATTCGGACTATTTACAAAGCGTAAGGTCAACGACAGACTTACTCCTTTGATTGCTGTCATGTCACCAGTTATATGTTACATTCTCAGTACATATTCTGAGGAATTGTTAAATGGATATAAATTCGGATTTGAATTACTGGTATTAAACGGATTACTCACTTTTACCGGACTCTGGATTTTCAGCCGTAAGCCGGTTAGCTGAAGGATCAGTATCTGATAGTCTTATTTTCAGTCACTCTATTGCCTTACATCTGTTGTCTGCTGATTCAGACCTTCTTCTTCATTCTCCTCTGGTTCCTCAGGAACCACTGGTTTAGTTATAACCATTCTGGTTTTGAAAGGTATGTTCCACGAAATGTAATAATTTATACCCAAGGTTACTGTTTTTCCACCATTCCCATAGCCGGGAATATAAATGGTTTTAATATCCCTGGTCCCTCCACCGGAAATCAGCAATTTCAGTCTGATTGTCCATCCGACAGTAAAATTCCGTAGCAGCTCAGTTTTAAATCCAGGTGTGAGTTCAAAAAAATGTCCGGTGCTTTTTATTTGAGGTATTGAAGAGGTTGCAGTGCCCCAGTAGTTATCATGGCTGAATGAGGGAGTTTCGGAGCTGTAAAAGCTCAAACCGTACCTCAATCCTACACCAGCCCAGTATTTACCCAGTGATATTTCAGGTTTCAGAAGATTAAAATCCACTCCAATCCGTGTAAAAACTCCTGTACTTATATAATCATAATTATATTGGGAATACTTATATTTAAGATATCCGCCTTCAATCACATACGACATCTTTTCATTTCTGTCGAGTGAAAGGTAACCCTCAAGATTCAGGTTATCTTTGTTGTAAATGTAGACAGCAGGGCCAATAAGGTCGAATCCTGCCCTGATCTTAAGAGGAAAAAATACTGTATCCTGTGCATAAAGACCTGCGCCTGAAAGAAATAACAACAGACTAATAGTATATGCGAATATTCTCCTCATTTAATGTTGTGATATTGTTAGAAGTCCGATAGACATAATCGATAGTATTCCGGGAGTAAAAGAATGTATCAAGGGTATGGTAGAATGTATATCCGCACTCTTTTGAAATAAGATGGGGGTAGCTTGAGTAAATTAATTGCAATGTGTCATCTGTCCCGTTGATCCGGATGACAAAAGTACATTTGCCGGTTGTCGCATTTAGTGGGAGAGAGGCTACCTTCACACCCTCAGCCTTGTTATAAAGCGTATCACTCTGGCCAGATCCGGAAATGGTGAGACTATCAGGCACAAGAATTTCTTTTGTAGTATTACTGTAGAATGATGCTTCCAGGAATGAGTTTGTCTCTTCAAGGCAGGCTCCCGGGGTACAACGGACTAAGATTCCGATCAGGCAAACAATCAGCAGAATACCAATAAAAGGAACAGTTTTCTTCATTTTATCCGGAAAGCCTCAAAAATACAAAAATAAAGCAGAGGTAAGGGAGCACCTTAAAAAAACAAAACCAGTTACCAAAATAGTAGTTTGTGTATTTTATCCTGTAAGATTCCTTAAATATTCATTAACCTTTTTAAGTGCTGCAGTTATTCCTGCCGGATTATTCCCACCTGCAGATGCCAGAAAAGGCTGGCCGCCACCGCTGCCGTTTATCTCCCCTGATATTTCCTTAATAATTGCAATTGCATTAAGATTTTTCTCCTTTACCAGCTTATCGCTGACCATTACCAGAATATTAGCCTTATCGCCTGTTGCAAGACCAATAACAAGTACAGCATTATCTTCAGATTTACGAATCTGAAAGGCTATATTCCTGAGCATATCTGCTGTTCCGTATTCTATTTGTCCTGAAATAAATCTGACCTCATTGATCAGGATAGCATTCTCTTCCAGTTCCTTTATGATGACAGAAACATTCTGCATCCGGAACTTTTCTATCTCTTTCTTAAGTGCTGAATTCTCCACCAGGAGTTTTTCGACACTTTCCCTTATGTTGCCGGTACTCTTCAGAAGTGCGGCAACTTCATCAGCTGAAGCCAGTCTCTCATTTATATATTCTTCCGCCTTTGCAGCAGTAACTGCTTCAATCCTCCTTACTCCGGCAGCTATTGCTCCTTCAGAGATGATTTTGATTATTCCAATGGCACCAGTATTATCCACATGGGTTCCACCGCACAGTTCCACTGATTTTCCGAATTCGACAACTCTCACTGTTTCGCCATATTTCTCTCCGAAAAGCGCCATTGCTCCCATTTCAAGGGCTTGTTTCATGGTTATATTTTCGGAAATCCTGATATTGATGCTTTGTCTTACCAGACTGTTTGCACACTCTTCCACTTTTTTCAATTCTTCTTTTGTAAGCTTTGCGAAATGGCTGAAATCAAATCTAAGATGATCTGCGGTGACCAATGATCCTTTCTGTTCCACATGTTTACCCAGAACAGTTCTTAAAGCAAAATGAATAAGATGTGTGGCAGTATGATTATTTGCTGTCATCGTGCGTTTCTCATTATCGACAACCGCCCGGAACTGTGATAAAGGGTCATTCAGTCTATCATTGCTGACATGAATAATGGCGTTATTCTCCTTTAAGGTATCTGTTATCCTTATTTTCTCCTTATCTGAGATAAGGAATCCTGTATCTCCGACCTGACCACCCGACTCAGCATAAAAGGGCGTTTTATCCAGAATAATCTGCAGGCTCTCCTTCCCTTTGAATTTTATCCTGCGGTATTTTGATATCAGAACATCATTTTCTGTAGTTAAATAACCCGTGAATTCCGTTTCGCCGGTATCCCTTGCAATTACCCAGTCGCCTGCTTCAATGGAAGCATCTTCTCTTGATCTGCTCTTCTGGTTTTTCATTTCATACTCAAAACCAGGAATATCAGTATTCATATTATTTTCTCTCAATATCAGCTGGGTCAGATCGACGGGGAATCCGAAGGTATCATACAGCTCAAATGCTGACTTCCCGGGCAATATATTAAGACCTTCCTTATTTAGTTCCCCGATCTTTTTTTCCAATAGCTTCAATCCTTTCCCGAGTGTTCTGAGAAAAGATGTTTCCTCTTCAAGAATAACCTTCATTATATGGTCTTTCTGTGCTTTAAGTTCAGGATATGAGTTCCCCATGACATCAGTCAGTACCGGAACAAGCTGGTAAAGGAAAGGTTTTTCCATGCCCAGGTAATTATACCCGTACCTTACTGCCCTGCGAAGTATTCTTCTTATCACATATCCGGCTTTATTGTTCGAAGGCATCTGTCCGTCTGCAATTGAAAAGGAAATAGCTCTTATGTGGTCTGCAATTACCCTTAAGGCAATATCCCAGGTATCGTTAATCCCATAGCTTCTCCCTGTTATGGCAGAAATCTTATCTATTATTGATTGAAAGATATCTGTGTCATAATTTGATTTCTTCCCCTGAATCACCATGCACAGCCTTTCAAATCCCATCCCCGTGTCAACATGTTTTTCGGGAAGCTGTTCCAGCTTTCCGTTTGAAAGCCGGTTGTACTGAATGAATACAAGGTTCCATATCTCAATAACCTGTGGGTGGCCTTTATTTACAAGCCTGTAACCAGGCACCTTTAATCTTTCAGATTCATCCCTTATATCCACATGAATTTCGGAACAGGGGCCGCACGGACCCGATTCACCCATTTCCCAGAAGTTATCCTTTTTTGAACCTTCGAGAATTTTGCCTTCCGGACTTTTAAAACAACTTTTCCAGCAGTTAAAGGCTTCATCATCACGCGGTACATCCTCTTCTGCACTCCCCTCAAAAATAGTTGTATATAGCCGGTCTTCAGGGATCCCAAGTCTTTTTACCAGAAATTCCCATGCCCATTCTATGGCTTCTTTTTTAAAATAATCACCAAAGGACCAGTTACCCAGCATTTCAAACATTGTGTGATGATATGTGTCATGACCAACTTCTTCAAGGTCGTTATGTTTTCCGGATACCCTCAGGCATTTTTGAGAATTAGCAATTCTCCTGCCTGCAGGTTGCTGGTTTCCGAGAAAAATATCCTTAAACTGGTTCATCCCCGCATTTGTGAACATCAGTGTCGGATCATTCTTTGTAACCATTGGAGCAGAAGGAACGATAAGATGCCCTTTTGAAAGGAAAAAATCAAAAAAAATCTTTCTCAGATCGTTAGATTTTAGTGTAAATAACATATAATTAGGCAATAAGTAACTTGAATTTCAGTTTGTAAAATTAGTTTAATTGTTTTAGATTTGTTAATTCCTCTTAAAAAAACCAGAGCAGGTGATTTCAGACCGGAAGTATTTTCTTGATTCATCGGATCTTCAGTATAAACAGATACGATTACCATGGAAGAGTAAGCTTATTCGCTTCACGCTATGGACTTTGATTTCAGTTGCTGTAACCATTCTGTACACTGCAATCTTTGATGCTGTTTTCGGATCACCGAAGGAAAAAGTGCTGGGGCAGGAAATTGGAAACATCAAGCTTAAGTATTCCCTTCTGGGCAGGAAGATGGATAATTCGTTAAACATCCTCAATGATCTTGAAATGTCTGACGCGAACAGGTACCGGCCTATACTGGATATGGATTCGATTCCTGGTTCCATCCGTAAAATGGGATCAGGAGGTGTAAACAGGCTTGAAGAACTGGATGGTTATGAAAATACCATTTTTATGCTTTTTTTCAGTACAAAAGTTGAAGAAATAAGGAACAGGACAACTATTCAATATGAATCATTCAAAGCTATTGAAGAAAGAAAGAATGAATGGAAACGGGAAATGGAATATCTTCCGATGATCAGCCCGGTGAATGTTATTTACAGACTCGGCGACGGAATGAAGTTCAGGGAGAGGCACCCGGTCCTTGGAACTCCTCAATGGCACCATGGGCAGGATTTCAGCACTCCATACGGTACTGAAGTATATGCTACAGGTTCCGGAAAAGTTATTGAAGCAGGATGGAAAGGAGGGTATGGGAATTGTATTATCATAGACCACGGGTATGGTTATCAGTCTACTTATGGCCATCTCAGCAATATAAAGGTAACAGTGGGCCTTAATATAAAAAGAGGTGATTTGATCGGTCTCAGCGGGAGTACCGGAACATCCTCGGGTCCTCACCTTCATTACCAGATCGATCTGTATGGACAACACAAAAATCCACTCTATTTTTTCAATAATGATCTTACTGAGGACGAGTATTTTGACATGATACAAACACTCACAGCTCAGACAAAATTCAGATAATAATCCCGAAGGGTATTCCCGATCCTGGTTCAGAGCCTGATTAATAAGGCATATTTCAAATAATTATGATGAAATATTTATCTTTGCTTAATCATGGCTAATCCGAAGTATAAGTATAATCCTGAATCTCTGAGTTTTGATAAAATACGGCTCGGAGTTAGGGCCATACTTCTCAGATCCCTGGCTTATCTTATCGGATCGGTAATCGTTGCCGTTGTACTCAATTTTATTTTTGGATTGTTTTTTGATTCCCCTAAGGAAAAAGCACTAAAACGTGAAATTGAACAATTGACTCTCCAGTATGATCTGGTTCACAGAGAAATGCAAAATCTTGAACAGGTGATTCAGCATCTTCAGGAGACCGATGATAACCTGTACAGAACAATTTTTGGAGCAGAACCTGTTCAGGCTACCCAGCGGCAGGCTGGAATAGGCGGAGTAAACAGGTATAATGAGCTTGAAGGGTTTAATAATTCGAGACTTATAATAGAGACTGCCAAGAAGCTGGATGAAATCAGGAAAAAGGTTTATGTACAGTCCAGATCATTTGATGAGCTTATAATTCTTGCAAGGGAAAAAGAAGATATGCTGAGGTCAATTCCGGCTATAATCCCGATATCCACAAAAGATCTTACAAGGATTGCATCAGGTTTTGGACTGAGGATCCATCCTGTATATAAAATCAGCAAGTTCCATGCGGGCATGGATTTCACGGCTCCTCTCGGAACTGAAGTCTATTCCTCGGGAGATGGAACAGTAGAGTCAGTCTCCTCGGGTAAAAGAGGGATGGGTAACTTTTTAGTCATAAATCATGGTTTTGGCTATTCTTCACTTTATGCACATCTGGAAAGCTTCAATGTGAGACAGGGGCAGAAGGTTCACAGAGGAGATATTATAGGATATGTCGGGAATACTGGAATGTCGGTAGCCCCTCATCTCCATTATGAAATAAGACTTAATAACGTAAATGTGGATCCTGTAAATTACTTCTTTAATGACCTTTCTCCGGCTGAATATGAAACAATGATTGAGATTGCCGCCAAAACCGGCCAGTCATTTGATTAGGTCCCTCATGATAAATAATATGTTTAAGGTTCTTAACAAAATCGACTTTTACTTAAATAAGTATCATGCCATATAAGGAAAAGAGCATAGAAAAACTCTATTATTCCATTGGAGAGGTATCAAGGATGCTCGAAGTACCTGTCTCCACCGTTAGATTCTGGGAAAACGAGTTTGATATCCTGAAACCTATGAAAAACAAAAAGGGGAACAGGATGTTTACAGCGACAGATGTAAAAAACCTTAGAATAATATACAGGCTTCTGAAGGAAGAAAGGATGACAATGTCAGGAGTAAAGAAAAAACTTTCAGGCAGATGGGATGAGGCTGACAATAAATTTGAGATTCACGACTCCCTGCAAAAAATAAGGAACCTGCTCATAGAATTGCGTGACAATATATAAAGAATCATCTTACCTGTTCTTTACATTTCTCTTTTGCAGCTTTTTTACTGCGCACGGGGAATGGAGGAGAAAGGACAATAGAGAATATATAAAATGAAACTGTCAGAACTTTGTTCTTATCTTGAGTCGGAAATTCCTTTGTCATTTCAGGAAGATTATGACAATTCCGGGCTTCAGGTTGGCCGGCCTGAAAAGGATCTCTCCTCGGCGCTGATAAGCCTTGATGTTACGGAGGATGTGATTGATGAAGCTATTCAGAAAGGCTGTGATGTAATAATTTCACATCATCCGCTTATTTTCAGGGGTATTAAGAAAATCACCGGAAAGACCCCTGTTGACAGAATCCTTATTAAAGCCATAAAAAATGATATTGCTGTTTATTCATCACATACAAATCTTGATGTAATGGGTAACGGCGTAAGCAAAAAGATGGCCGGGAAACTGGATCTGCGGAATATAAAAGTCCTTGTACCGCTGGAAAACAAGCTTGTAAAACTGGTAACTTTTGTTCCGGAGGATTATTTAGATAAAGTCAGGGAAGCTTTATTTAATGCAGGTGCCGGTAACATCGGCAATTATGATCATTGCGGATTCTGCGTGCCAGGGACCGGAAGTTTCAGAGCTGGTAAAGGGACAAAACCTTTTACGGGGGAACAGGGCAAAATGAATTTTGAAAAGGAGATAAGATTCGAGACAGTAATATTTTCGCATCAAAAAGAAAGGGTGATAAAAGCATTGATGGATTCCCATCCGTACGAGGAGGTGGCATATGACATTTATTCAATAGGCAATAGTAATATCGATGCAGGACTTGGCTGTACCGGTGAATTTAAGGAACCCTTCAGTGAGGATAAATTCTTAAGACATGTCTCTTCTGTATTTCAGGCGCAGGGGATCAGATATTCTCAACTTACAGGCAGGGATATTAAAAAAGTCGCCCTTTGCGGAGGCTCAGGATCAGCGCTTCTTGAAGAAGCCATTAGAGCCGGATCTGATGCATTTATAACCGGTGATATTAAATATCATACTTTCTTTGAGGCAGATAAGAGAATCCTGCTGGTTGATTGCGGCCATTTTGAAACTGAAAAATTCTCATCTGAGATATTAAACGATCTACTTATTAAAAAATTCCCTAAATTTGCAGTCCTGTTTTCAGAAAAAAACACCAATCCGATAAATTACTTTTAAAATGGAAAAAGTTAAAACACATGAAGCTGAGATACCTGTTGAGGATAGGCTTAGGGCGTTATATAGCCTACAGCTTGTCGATTCAGAAATCGATAAGATAAAGACTCTGAGGGGAGAACTTCCTCTTGAAGTTCAGGATCTTGAAGATGAGATTGCAGGGCTCGAAACCCGCCTTGGGAACCTGAGGGAAGAGGTAGTTACGCTTGAAAAATCAGTTTCAAAGAAGAATATTGAAATAAGCGAGGCTGAATCACTGATAAAAAAATATGAGGAACAGCAAAAAAATGTAAGGAATAACCGGGAATTTGATTCACTTTCTAAAGAAATTGAATTCCAGAATCTTGAAATTGAACTTTTCAATAAAAAGATCAAGGAGTTTTCTACCCAGATAGAAGAAAAAAGGGTTGTAATAACAGGATCGGAAGCAACGCTGTCTGATCGTCAGTCGGACCTTGAAAATAAGAAGGCAGAACTTGATGAGATCATTTCCGATACTCAGAAAGAGGAGGAGGGATTATATAAAAAGTCAGAGAAGATAGAGGCTGTTATTGAAGAGAGGCTGCTGGCCGCATATAAAAGGATACGTTCCAATGCCCGGAATGGCCTTGCAGTTGTTCCTGTCCAGCGTGACGCCTGCGGCGGATGCTTTAATCAGATTCCACCTCAGAGACAACTGGATATAAAGTCGCGGAAGAAAATTATTGTTTGCGAATATTGCGGCAGGATTCTTGTCGATGATGAGATCATAAATGAAAGCCACCTTTAGAACCGGTTTTTAAGAATAAACAGCCACCTCATAAAGGTGGTTTTTTATTTAATAACTTTACAACTGAAATCCATATGAAGAATTATGACTCCCGCCCATTTCAAACGTTTGGTCTCTGAAGGAATACCGGAAACATTACCGGCGCCAAAACCTTTCGACCAGGACCTGAATCATGCTCCAAAAAGGAAGGATATTTTAAGCATTGAGGAAAAAAAGCTTGCGATAAAGAATGCTCTCAGGTATTTTCCGGTGCATTTTCATAAAGTGCTGGCACCTGAATTTGCGGTTGAGCTTCGTGAGACTGGCAGGATCTATATGTTCAGGTTCCGTCCCGATTACGAAATAAAAGCCAGACATATCGATGATTTTCCTTTCAGGTCGAGGCATGCGGCAGCTATAATGCTGATGATTTCAAACAACCTCGACAGGAAGGTTGCCCAGCATCCCTGTGAACTGATTACCTATGGGGGCAATGGGGCAGTATTTCAGAACTGGGCGCAGTACCGCATAACAATGAAATACCTGTCGGAAATGACCGATGATCAAACGCTGGTAATATATTCCGGTCATCCGCTTGGACTTTTCCCCTCACAAAAAGATTCTCCGAGGCTGGTTGTTACAAACGGAATGGTAATACCTAACTATTCCTCACATGATCACTGGGAGAAATTCAATGCCCTGGGTGTCTCTCAATACGGCCAGATGACTGCCGGATCATATATGTACATTGGTCCTCAGGGCATTGTTCATGGTACAGCAATAACCATTCTGAATGCCTGCCGGAAACTGGATATTGATGATTCTGAAAGGGGAACGAAGCTGTTTGTTTCTTCGGGGCTTGGAGGTATGTCGGGAGCCCAGCCAAAAGCTGCCCGGATAGCCGGAATTGTCTCTGTTATCGCAGAAGTGAATCCGAAGGCTATAAAAATGCGTTTTTCTCAGGGCTGGGTCGATGAAGTTATATCAGATATGGATGAACTGATCAGAAGGGTTAAGGCAGCAAGGCTGGAGAAGAATATTATATCGATTGCATATCATGGGAATATAGTTGACGTCTGGGAACAGTTTGCTGAAAACAATATCAGGATAGATATAGGGTC
>Ga0315292_10002711_pt1 | contig 10041 bp, 7 predicted proteins | sample YL17G13_0_MG_FD_204029 | JGI IMG/M metagenome (GOLD analysis project Ga0315292, IMG submission 204029) | Sediment microbial communities from Yellowstone Lake, YNP, Wyoming, USA - YL17G13_0 | ecosystem: Environmental > Aquatic > Freshwater > Lake > Sediment | place: USA: Wyoming | collected... | reverse complement strand
CTCATCGGTGGAACGCGGTACGCCGGCGAGATGAAGAAATCGATCTTCACGACGCTCAACTATCTGCTGCCACTCAAGGGCGTGCTGCCGATGCACTGCTCGGCCAACGTCGGCCCGGCCGGCGACACGGCGATCTTCTTCGGGCTTTCGGGCACCGGCAAGACGACCCTCTCGGCCGACTCGAGCCGCAAACTCATCGGGGACGATGAGCACGGCTGGAGCGACGACGGCGTCTTCAACTTCGAGGGCGGCTGCTACGCCAAGGCGATCCGGCTCTCGGCCGAGGGCGAGCCGGAGATCTACGCCGCGACCCAGATGTTCGGCACGGTGCTGGAGAACTGCGTCCTCGATCCGCACACCCGCCTGATCGATTTCGACAACGACCAGATCACCGAGAACACCCGGGCCAGCTACCCGATCCACTTCATCCCCAACCACGAGCCGAGCGGCTTCGCCGGCCACCCCCGGAACATCGTCTTCCTGACGGCGGACGCCTATGGCGTGCTGCCGCCGATCGCCCGGCTCACCCGCGAGCAGGCGATGTATCAGTTCCTGTCAGGCTATACCGCCAAGGTCGCCGGCACCGAGCGCGGCGTCACCGAGCCCACGGTCACCTTCTCGGCCTGCTTCGGCGCCCCGTTTCTGCCGCTCCATCCGGGCGTCTACGCCAAGATGCTCGGCGAGAAGCTCGCCAAGCGCAACGCGCGGGTCTGGCTGGTGAACACCGGCTGGACCGGCGGCCCCTACGGCACCGGCCACCGGATCAAGCTGGCCTTCACCAGGGCGATGGTGACGGCCGCGCTCTCGGGCCAGCTCGACCACGTGCACTACCTGAAGGATCCGGTCTTCGGGATCGAGGTGCCATCCAAGGTGCCTGGCGTCCCATCGGACCTGCTGGCGCCTCGCACCACCTGGGCCGATCCGGCCGCCTATGACGCGCAGGCGAAGAAACTGGCGGAGATGTTCCGCAAGAACTTCGAGACCTTCGCGAGCGGCGTGGCACCGGAGGTGGCGGCCGCCGGCCCCCAGTGAGACGGGACTTCGAGGTCGTTCGCGACCCGCTCTGGGACAACATCCGGCTCGACGACGCGGCCCTGGCCGTGCTCGACACGCCCGCCGTGCAGCGGCTCCGCTACGTGCGCCAACTGGGGCATGCCTTCCTGGTCTATCCGGGCGCCACCCATTCCCGGTTCGAACACGCGCTCGGAGCCTATCACCTTACCCGGCGGGCGCTGCAGTCGCTCGATGACCACGGCGAACTGACCGCGCTCCCGGCGGAGGACCGTCGCGCCGTGGCGCTGGCCGCGCTCCTCCATGACATCGGGCACTACCCCTTCTCGCATGGCCTCGAGGAAGCCGGCTTCCCCTCGCACGAAGACCAGGGCGTCGCTCGACTGGCCGAAGGCGAGCTCGGCGATCGGCTGAAGGCGCTGGGCGGAGAGGCCCTGATCACGGCCATCGGGCAACTGATCCGGGGCCGAAGCGCGAGCCCGCTCCAGGGACTCATCTCCGGCACGCTCGACCTGGACAAGATCGACTACTTGAGCCGGGACGCCCGGATGTGCGGGGTGCCCTACGGCAACGTGGATGTCGACCGCCTGCTCGCCTCCATCACGCTGGTGGAGACGGAGGGCAGCGACCAGCTGGAATTGGGCGTCCAGGAGAAGGGCGTCAGCGCGCTGGAGTCACTGCTCTTCGCCAAGTACCAGATGTACCGCAACGTCTACTGGCACCACGCGGTCCGCAGCGCCACCTGCATGTTCAAGCGCGCGGTGCGGGCGGCCGTGCGGCAGGGTCTGGTCACCCGGGTCGGTGTCCGCGACGTGACCGATGACGCCTTCATGCAGCTGCTGATCGAGCAGGCCGATGGCAGCCTTGCCGGCGCGGTGCGCGACCGGCGGCTGTACAAGCGCGCCCTGGACCTGCCCGCCAGCGAGGTGACCGCCACGCCGGAACCCTGGATCAGTGACGATCCCGACCTCACCGAGCAGGTGGAGGACAGCCTGGCCCGGTGGGCCGGGCTGGAGCCGGGCGAGTTGCTGCTGGACTTCCCCGCCCGGGCCAACATGCTCTCCGTCAACCTGCCGCTCAGGCTCAGGGATGGCCGGGTCGAGCGGCTCACCGACGAAGGCCGGGCCGGCCAGCTTGGCCTGCCCCGCATCGCCGGGGAACTGTACCGCAGCGCGCGCCGGCTTCGGGTCTTCACGGCCCGGCCGCCGGCTCGAACGCTCGGGTCGATCCCGGCCCTGCTGGAGACACCGGCCGCCGAGCTCCGTCACCGACTGGCCGGCGCCGGCGCCCTGCTCCAGTGACCCTCCGCGGCACCCTGGTCTTGCTGGCCGCGCTCCCCACGGCGCTCCCCGCCCAGAACCAGGTCCTCAACCCGCACGCGACGCTGGCCCTGGTGGCGGAACGGACCGCCGTGGCCCCCGGCAGACGAATGCGCCTCGCCATCCGCATCACGGTCGAGACCGGTTGGCACGTCTACTGGAGGAACCCGGGGCAATCCGGCATCGCCACGACCATCCGCTGGACGCTGCCGCCGGGCTTCACCGCGGAGCCGCTCGAGTGGCCGGTGCCCGAGGTGTTCGACATCGCCGGAATTCGCACCCACGTGCACCATGGCGACCTGGCCATCAGCGCCGGGCTCGGGGTACCCGCACGGCCGGCGGCGAGCCCCCTGCAGATCGGGGCTGACGTCCGGTACGGAGTCTGCAAGGACTCGTGCTATCCCGGCGCCGCTCATCTGGTTCTGGACGTGCCGTGGGGTGCTGGCGCCCCGGACTCGCGCTGGGCAGAGGTGGAGGACCTGATCGCGTCACGCCGGGCGCGTTCGCCGAGCCCGTTTCGATTGGAGGCGCGGCTCCGCGACACCACCGTCAGCCTCACGGTCCGCGCGCCGGCTGGCACGACCCTCCCTGATCAGCTGACCTTCTTCCCAGCGGACCAGGACGTGATCCGGGCCGCGGTCACGGTGCGGGTACCTCGGGGGGCGGGATCGGTCGCGATGCTGATGCCGCTCTACGCCTCTCCGGCGGGACCGATCAAGGGGGTGCTGACCGTGGGGGATCCTGGGGCAAGGGCGCCGCTGGGCTATGAGGTCTCCATCCGGCTGGCTCCATGATCGGAGGGGCGCACCACCGTGCGCCCCTGGGATGACCGGCGGCCCCTCAGTTCCGCTCAGGCGGCAGTCGGCCCCGCCCTCACGGGAGAGTCGACCGAGTCGATCCGCACTATGATCGCGGTAATGTTGTCGAGCCCACCCCGCCGGTTGGCGTCGGTGATCAGGCGGTCGACCCATTGCTTCGGCTCGCCGCCCGCCTGGAGGACCCGCAGCAGCTGGTCGTCCTCCAGCATACCGGTCAGGCCGTCGGAGGCCAGCAGCAGCGTGTCCCCCGCCTCGAGCGTGCCGAAGTAGATGTCGGGAATGACTTCCTCGTTCGAACCGACGCAGCGGGTGATCACGTTGCCATAGGGATGGGTGCGGGCCTGTTCCGGTGTGAGCAGCCCGGCATCCACCTGCTCCTGCACGTAGGAGTGGTCCTTGGTGATCTGCTGGAGTGTGCCGCCGCGAAGCAGGTAGGCGCGGCTGTCGCCGACCTGGCCGATCAGGTAGCGGCGGGGGAAGAGGATCAGGGCCGTAGCCGTGGTCCCCATCCCCCGCTTGTCCTGCTCCACCAGGGTCCGTTGAAAGATCAGGGTGTTGGCGGTCTGGATCGCCGTGAACAGCCGGGCGGCGACGTCGGCGTCCGGCAGCCCACGAAAGTTCCCGACCTCGTCGGCAATGGCCCGGACCGCCATTTCCGCGGCGACCTCGCCGGCGGCGTGCCCACCCATGCCGTCCGCGACGATGAAGACGCCGCGGTCGAGTTGCATCAGGTGGAAGTCCTCGTTGCCGGAGCGGACAACTCCCTTGTCGGTGCCAGCGGCGCAGGTGACGTGCATGCTACCGGAGCAGGAGGTAGGTCAGCAAGGCGATCGAGATCGCCGCAGCGACGACGATCCAGGTCAGCTTACCCCGGGCTGGAGTGGGCAGCATTCCGGGGGCCGGCGGGGGCGGTGCGGCCACGGTGCGCGGCATCCCGAACAGGGTGTCGTGCAACCGCTCCCGGGCGCCGGGCGGCGGCGTCTGCGGGGTGCCGACCGAATGGCCCGGGTTGACCACCGCCACCTCCTGGTTGGCGATCCGGATGGTGTCGCCGTGGAGCAGCGGGGTGGGCTCATCTCCAACCCTGACGCCGTTGACGAAGATCTCGGCGCCGGGCTCGAGCCCCCGGATCGTGGCCATCTTGTCCCCGAGTGACCGCACCGAGGCATGCCGGGGCCTGGCACCCTCGAGCACGAGGCCGGCTGCCGAGTCGGCCCCGATCATCAGTTCGCCGGCCGGGATGGGATACCGTCGGCCGCGGAAGGCAAGCTCCATGTCCGGTCTATTGTCCGGTTGCCAGTAAGGGGCGAAACGTATGGGCCGGCGGCGTGCCCCGCAAGCAAGGGTCAGGCGGGAGCGGCCGGGGCATCGTCCTCGAGGGCGCGGAGCCCCTTGCGCATCCAGCCATAGAAGACGATAGAGCCCACCAGCACTGTCCCGTAGGTCACGAAACAGCGCCACAGCAACGTGTAGAGCGCCACCAGCGAGTCGGGCACGTACACCGCCATCACCAGCGCGCTCAGGACCTCGCCGATTCCCGACGCGCCGGGGGTCGGCGCGAAGTAGAGCAGGAACGTAATCAGGGTCTGGAGGAGGAGGACGTCAACGAACGGGGCCTGGATGCCGATGGTCCGGAGCGCCACGTAGCCCGACAGCAGTCGCGGCGCATAGGCCGGGCCCGTCAGCAGTACGCCCACGAAGAGGGAGAGCCACCCCCGCGGCGTGTTGTACGCGATCAGGCTCGCGTGGGCCTGGTCGATGCCCGTCCGGAACCCATCGAGCCGGGCGGACACCCGGGAACTCCGACGGCCAAGCATGTCGGCCAGCCGATGCGTCAGGTCGCGAGCCAGCCCCGGAAAGAAGACCAGGATCAGGAGCAGCGCCCCGAGCCCGCTGAAGATGGCGAGACTCCCCAGATACAGGTCGTAGAGCGATAGCCCAAGGAGATTGCCCTTGGTGGCCAGTGACCGGCCACCGCCCAGCACGACGGCCATGGGGGCCGCGACGGCGAAGAAGATCACCGTGGTGATGAAAGACATCAGCGTCGTGGTGAGCCCGACCGGGATCGGGACCCCATAGCGCCGCATGGTATAGACCATCATCGGCGAGGCGCCGGCGTGGACCGGCGTGAGGTAGCCCGCCCAGGCGCCCATTCCGCCCGCCACGATCATCCCCTTGAGCGAGGCCTTCGGCCAGATCTGGCGAGAGACGACATAGTGCCGGAGCCCGCCGCCCAGCCAGTCCATGGAGGCGAGCCCGGCCCCGACCAGCAGCCAGGCGGGACGGAGGTGGCTGAGGGAGCCGAGGAAGCTCTGGTAGTTCCCGCGATAGAGCAGGATGCCGGCGAAGCCGGCCAGCGACGCGAGCAGAGAGAATTCCAGCCCTCGTCGGAGCAGCCGCGGTGTCAGGATACTGGCCATGAGAAGATCAAACGTACCGGCCTGACGGCGGGCCGGTCAATCGGATATCCTTCCCGCGTGTCGTCCGGCGTCATCCGCATCGTCAACGCTCGCCAGCACAACCTCAAGGGGATCACGGCCGAGCTTCCCCACCGCCGCCTGGTGGTGATCACCGGGCCATCCGGCTCGGGGAAGAGTTCGCTCGCCTTCGACACGCTCTATGCCGAAGGCCAGCGCCGCTACATCGAGTCGCTCTCCACCTACGCCAAGCAGTTCCTCGAGCGGATGCCGAAGCCCGATGTGGACCTGCTCGAGGGCCTGGCGCCGGCGGTGGCCATCGAGCAGCGGAATCCGGTGGTCTCCAGCCGCTCCACCGTGGGGACCGCGACCGAGGTCTACGACTACCTCCGCCTGCTCTGGGCCCGGATCGGCCGGCCGTTCTGCCGTAACTGTGGGGCGCCGGTGCGGCGGGACACCCCGGCCTCGGCGGTCATGGCGGTGCTGGAGCAGGTCCAGGGACGGTTCCAGGTCGTCTTCCCGGTGCCGGTCTCCGCCCGGCTGACCCACCCCACCCTGGTCGAGAACCTGCTGGCGCTCGGCTTCGTGCGGGTGGTCACCGGGGGCGAGACGCTGCGTCTCGACGAGTTGCCCCCGGGAATGGATCTGGCGGCCTCGGGCGAGGTCCTGGTGGTCGTCGACCGGCTCGCGGCCGAACCATCGGCCGCGGATCGGCTGGCGGAGGCGGTCCGATCGGCATTCGCGGAGGGTGAGGGCGTGGCCGTGGTGCTGCATGACGGTGGCCGGCTCCGCTTCACCGAGTTCCTGGCCTGCAGCGCATGCGACACCCCGGCCCTGTCGATCACGCCGGCGCTCTTCTCGTTCAACAATCCGCGGGGCGCCTGCGGCGGCTGCAACGGCTTCGGGGCCGTCCTGGAGTACGACGAGTCGCTGATCGTGCCCGACCCGTCGAAGAGCCTGGCCGATGGCGCCATCGATCCGTGGACCAAGCCGCGCTACGAGGCCCGGCGGAAGATGCTGCTCGAGGCCGCCAGGAAGCTGGGCGCCGATCCCCGGGCGCCCTGGCGCGGGCTGAAGGCCTCCGTCCGGCGGGAGCTGCTCCATGGCGGCGTGGCACGCTACGTCGGGATCTTCCCGTTTCTCCGGGGCCTCGAAGAGAAGCGATACAAACAGTACGTCCGGGTGTTCCTGCGGCAGTACCAGCTCGCACTGACCTGCCCGCAGTGCCATGGCAGCCGCCTCAACTCGCACGCGCTGGCGGTACGCCTGGACGGCCGGACCATCGCGGACGCCTCGGCGCTCACCATCGACCGGCTCCATGAGTGGCTCGGTGCCCTGCCCCTTTCGGAAACGGAGCAACCGGTCGCCGCCCTGGTCCTGGAGGAGCTGGCCGCGCGTACCGCCTTCCTGCTCGACGTGGGCCTGGGCTACCTCACCCTGGAGCGGCAGACCCGCACGCTGTCCGGTGGTGAGGCCCAGCGCATCGCCCTGTCCAACGCCCTCGGCGCCAAGCTCATGGACGCGCTCTACGTGCTCGACGAGCCGACCATCGGGCTCCACCCCCGCGACACCGAACGGCTCCTCTCGCTGCTTCGGCGACTCCGCGACACCGGCAACACCGTCGTGGTCGTGGAGCACGACCTCGCGGCGATCCGCGAGGCGGACTTCATGCTGGAGTTGGGGCCGGGCTCCGGCGAGCGCGGCGGACAGATCGTCCACGCCGGGCCACCGCTCGAGGCCCACGACACGCTGACGGGCCAGTACCTCTCCGGCCGGCGCCGGATCGGCGTGCCCAGCGTCCGCCGGACCGCCGGGCCGCACTGGCTGGCGGTCACGGGCGCCCGACTCCACAACCTGCAGGGTGTCGAGGTGCGGATCCCGATCGGCACCCTCACCGCCATCACCGGCGTCTCCGGTTCCGGCAAGAGCACGCTGGTGCACGACGTCCTGTACCGCCAACTCGAGGCCCGCCTCCACGGCGGCCACTCCGCCAAGTCCCACCTCGGCGAGGCAGTGGGCGAGGTGGCCTCGCTCACGGGCTGGGAACTGCTCTCTGACGTGCTGCTGGTCGACCAGTCGCCGATCGGGCGGTCACCCCGCTCCAATCCGGTGACGTACGTCAAGGCGTTCGACGAGATCCGCGAGCTCTTCGCGGCCCAGCCGCTGGCCCGGTCCCGTGGCTATACCGCGGCGACCTTCTCGTTCAACCTCGAGGGCGGCCGGTGCGAGACCTGCGAGGGTGCCGGCCACGTCCAGGTCGAGATGGTCTTCCTGGCCGACGTCTTCGTCCCCTGCGAGTCGTGCGGCAGCACCCGCTACAAACGCGACGTCCTCGACGTCCGGATCAACGGGTTCTCCGTCCACGAAGTGCTGCAATGGACCGTGGACGACGCCATCCTCCGGTTCCGCCACCAGCCGAAGCTGGGGGCCGCGCTCTGGCAGCTGCAGCAGGTCGGCCTCGGGTACCTCCGGCTGGGACAGCCGGCCACCACCCTCTCGGGCGGCGAGGCGCAACGCCTCAAGATCGCTCGCGAACTGATCCAGGCGGGCAAGAAGACCGGCCGCAAACTCTACCTGCTGGACGAACCAACCACGGGCCTGCACCTGGAAGACGTACGGGTCCTGATCCAGGTGCTCGACCGGCTGGTCGATGCCGGCAACACCGACGTCGTCATCGAGCACCACCTCGACGTGATCAAGCGGGCGGACTGGGTCATCGACCTCGGCCCCGAGGCGGGAGCCGCGGGCGGGAACGTCGTGGCCATGGGCACTCCCGAGGCCATCGCCGCCACGCCCGACTCCCGGACAGGCGACTACCTGAGGCCCCTGCTCCTTGAACCCACCACGACGGTGGGCGCGTGACCCGCCGCCAGGCGACGCTGGCGCTGGTGGTCATCACCCTGCTCTGGGGCATGAACATCACCGCGATCAAGGTGCTGTTTGCGTTCGCTTCGCCGATGGTGGCCCTGGCGATCCGCTACCTCATCGCCGGCCTGATCCTGGCCCCGTCGCTGCGGGGCCTCCAGCGCCATGAGCTCCGCGCCGGCGCGCTGGTCGGCGGCCTCTTCACCCTGGGCGCCGTCCTGCAGAACCACGGGCTCGCCGTCACGACGGCCAGCCGCCAGGCCTTTCTGCTGGCCCTCGCCGCCGTGCTCACCCCGGGGATCGCCGCTGTCGCGCTGGGCCATTCCGTGGACCGGGCCGTCTTCTCCCGGATCCTGGCGGCGATGCTCGGGGTCTACCTGCTGACCTCCCCGGGCGGGCACTTCGCAGCCCTCAACCTCGGCGATGTTCTGACCCTGGCCTCGGCGCTCTGCTACGCGGGCCAGATCGTGGCCATCGGCCACTATGCCCGCGGCGTCTCCGCGGCCCGCCTGCTGTCCATCCAGTTCCTGACCACGGGCGTCGTGGCGTTGGCGGCGAGCCCGATCCTGGAAACCGCCCGCTTCGAGCCCGCGCCCATCGTGGGCCTGCTCCTGATCTATCTGGTCATCACCACGCTCACAACCTTCGGCCTGCAGATCCGGGCCCAGCGGGTCGTCTCCTCGAGCGAGGCCGCGCTCGTCTTCACCTTCGAGCCCGTGGTGACCGCCACCACGAGCTGGGTCCTGCTCGGAGAAACGCTCAGCCGGGGACAGTGGGCTGGAGCGCTGGTGATCATGCTGGCGGTGGGGTGGCCGGGCCGAGACAGGAAGCAGGAAGCCTGAAGCAGGAAGCGGTCAGAGCAGAAAATCCTCGAAGTCCGGCCGCTGCCGTTCCCCCTCGCGCCGGCCCATCGCCAGAGTCGCCTCGATCCGCTCGGCACTGGTGTAGTCCCAGCGATTGATCGGGAGCGGGGCGCCGGGCGCGACATAGAGACGTCTTCCCTGCCAACCGATCGACTCGGACGGGTACGGTCGGGTCAGCAGCACCAGGGTGCGCTCCACGGCCACCACCGATTCCGCCACGAACGCGGGGGCGTTGTCGACCATCCCGCCATCCACCAGCCGCTGGCCCCGGAACCGGCCGAGCGAGGTGAACGGCGGCGTCGCCGACGACGCGATGATCAGGTCGACCAGTTCGTCGGGACTCGCGCACGAGCGCGCATCCACCGCCACGGGCCGGAAGCCGAGCACCCGCCCGCTCCTGGGATGGAGCTTGCCCCCATTGAGCTGTCGCTCGATCGAATACGACGTCATCCCGATGGCGGTGGCGAGCGGCGGCGGCAGGAACGGGGGAAACGCCGCCGCCAGGACCAAGAGGGGAAACGGCAGCGACTGGATTCGGTCGAAGCCGCCGTCCGCGAGCGCGAAGTGCATCGTGGCCCGGTAGATCGGCTCATGCGGAGTCGGCCACTGGCCGCGGAGCACGCGGCTCCAGTCGAAGTTGCGGGTGATCCCCTCGCGGCGGCCCAGCCAGTACTGGTGCGTCGCGGGCTGCCGTCCGGACAGCCAGGTGACCGCCATGCTGGCCCCGGCGCTGCAGGCCGAGATCGCG